>ERZ1645187.3456-NODE-3456-length-13255-cov-11.996818_pt1 | contig 13255 bp, 12 predicted proteins | sample MGYA00575352_ERZ1645187 | MGnify/ENA primary metagenome ERZ1645187 (study PRJEB40837, sample SAMN11349314) | freshwater sediment metagenome | isolation source: river sediment | host: Sediment | place: India: Wazaribad , New Delhi | collected 2017-02-21 ...
ACTCAAACCGACCTACGCCATCTGGCTGCTGGGTCAAACCCTGCGGCCCCGGATGACTGAAGCGATCCATCGCTTCCGCCTGCGCGATGAGCAGGGGCGCAGCCTGGTGGATCATGGCGGTATCTGGTTGCTGGAGTTGAGCAAGTGTGAGATCCGTCTGGTCCAGACCGAACTGGAGCGGTGGCTGAAGTTTTTCATCGAGGGAGAGCAGCTCGACGCTGAGCACCTGCCCGAGTGGATGGCAACCGAGGAGATGCAGCAAGCCATGAACACGTTACGACAGTTCTCGGAAAAAGAGCGGAATTACCACATTTATCAGGCGCGACAAAACTACCTGCGTCAACAGCGTAGTATTCAAAACCACTTGGAAGCGTTGCGCGCCGAGGTCGAGCAGACCCGGGCCGAGAAGGAGCAGGTCCAGGCTGAGAAAGAACGGGAGCGGGCGGAGAAAGAAGCGGCTCTGGCCGAAATTGAGCGTCTCAAGGCGCTGCTTCGGAATTAGGCGCAAGGCTTAAGGCGAAAGGGATCGGAGATGCGGTTCGAGGATTTGGAGGTGTGGAAACGGGCGGCGCGGTCGGTGCCGAGCAATATTGCAGGTAATCAAGACCAAACGCGCTCACATCGCCGATGACTAATCCATCTTTGGCCTTTGGCCTTCATGAAAACATGAAAACCAAAATCCTGCTCAGCTTTCTCCTCCTCTTCGTCACGGCGACGGTTGCTTCCGACGATAAGAAGAGCGTTGACCCGTGGTTGCCGATGGCGGAACGCATCAAGGTTTGGGACGAAGTGGTGAGCCGGGAACTCGGTTTGTCCCTACCGCTGAAGGAGCCGAAACCTTATCATATCGAGCCAAACCAGCTCGAGGCGACGTTCGAGAAAGACGGGGCGACGTGGACGATCATGGGGGCGAATGCGCCTGTTGTGAATCCGACCGTCTATCCCAAGGCGTGGCCGGTCAAGGGGGAGGGTTTCGAGGTGCTCGTCGTGCCCGAGCCGATCTCTAATTATAAAATCCTGCCGTTTACCGAAAATATCGAAAATGCGGTGCAGTCAGATACGATCTCGATCACGGTGGCACGCGATTCGTATGAACCGGCGAGTTTTTTAATTAGAACAGGTGATTTGCCACAAAAAAATATCGAAATACAACTGGATGACCTTAAAGCAGAAACAAAAAATAACCAGGGAAATATATCATATCATTATTTACCTAAAAAATTTATCGATATTAAAGTAGTAAAATGTTGGTATCAAGCAAAAGGCTATCGTCCTGGAGCAACACCTAGCAAAAAAATTGAAAAACTTTTGACCCCCGAACTGCTGTTACACAATGATAATTTGGTAAGTGTAGATTATATTAATCAAGTTGATATGGCTAGAAACTATAAAGAGATAGAAGACTCTGAAAATTTGTTGCCTTTTTCTATTCCCCCTCGACAAAACAAGCAAGTTTGGTTAACAATTCATGTTACTCAAGATATTCAACCAGGAGAATATAAAGGGCGGCTTCTGATTAAATCGTTAACTTCAACGACTAAAGAAGTCAAATTAAAAATTAATGTCTTACCATTTTTATTACCACCAACTACGCTTGAATATGGTTTTTATTACGATGGACGTCTTGGCGATTCAAATAATCCTATAGTTGTTGGGTCTGGACAAAAAACTGAAAAACAGATGCGCGCCGAACTTGAGGACATGATCGCCCATGGTCTAACTAATGCTACGGTGTGGCACAGAGTAGACAAGGATAAGACGCAATGGGAAAGAGACTGGGTGCGCCTTGAGAAAACATTGACTATTAGAAGAGATGTTGGATGGGGTAATAAACCCCTGCTTTATCTTGACTGGATAGATTCTTTTAGAGATGACTTTGAAAAATATAGGGAAAAAATAAGGCAGATAACGTCAATAGCAAAAGAAAACGGGATTAAAGAGGTCTATATTTATGGTGTTGATGAAAAAATAGGCCACGAATTATCTGAATTGCAGCCACTTTATGCATCAGTACATGATGCGGGTGCGAAAAATTTTGTTGCTGGTAATTTGGAGGAGTTTCTTCAGCATGCTAATGGGTTAGTTGATCTTCTAGTTGTCAAAGGCCCATATAGCGATATAAAATTAAAGCAGACAGCAGAAGCAAAAAGACAAGGTAAAATCGTATTTTTTTACAATAACCCACAAGCAGGATTGGAAGAACCGGCAACCTATCGCCAGAATTTTGGGGTTAATTTATACTTGAGTGGCGCCGATGGCACCTTAAGCTATTGCTATCAAAATTCGCCTGGCTGGAATGACTGGCATGGTAGTACTTCCTTTAGTAGACCTATTATTATGGCTTATCCTACAATTTATAAACCGATTTCAACAATTCAATGGGAAGGATGGAGAGAAGGAATCAATGATGTTCGATTTTTATTGCTGGCACAGCAAGTTTCCGGGTTTGATAGCCGCTTGCTTGTGGGTCAATCTGCAGTCAAACAGAGGCAAGTTTTATTAAAATTTCTTGGCTATTAAATTCTCTATTTCAAGGTTTATAGGCTTGGATAGAGTCAGCGATCAAGTAATAAGGCAATAAAGTGATTGCTAAAATTAGCAAAGCGCAGGCTAAATTTATTAGTCAAGCATTTTTTATAAGCGTTTTTAATCAGATGATGAGTAGCAGTATCAACTTTGTGTTGGGGATTTATTTGGTTCGTACCCTAACACCAGCAGAATTTGGTCTCTATAATATTAGTTTTGCTATCTGTTTGTTTTTTACAGGCATGGGCAGTGCCATGCTATTGACGCAAATGGTTGTTTTTACTCCAGATAGAGCGCCAGAAGACCAGCCGCGCTATGCGGCGTGTATATTTGTGCTTGTGATCGCATTTTGCATAGCTACACTTTTATTTTTAAATTTAATTTTTTTTTTCGATAATCTGTTGTGCAAGCTGGTCATCCAACATACTTACTATATAGCAGTAGCTGCCGCCTCAGTAGCTTGCCTTTTGAAAGAATTTTTCATCCGTTATGCTTATAATATCCGTAAAGAAATTTGGGCGCTTTTCGTTAATGGATCATTAGCAATTTTTTTAATTATTATGTTATGGATACAAAATTTTTATTCTTCTCGATTAACGATAGAAAAGGTTTTGTCAATTTATGCGGCTGCGCATTTATGCGCAGTGATTGTTGGGCAGAGGCTAGTACGATTGCAATTTCGGGGAATAACTAAAAGGGTATTATTAGTAGATTTTCGTGAAGCATGGCAAGGAGGCCGATGGGCATGCCTGACAAATTTAGTTTATTTCGCCAGGATACATGCACACACTTTTATAGTAATGATACTAATTGGCCCTATGGGTGTTGCTACACTTAATGCTGCTCGCTTGTTAGTGACTCCTGCCGCTATGCTCACGCCAGCGATCAGTCAGATTTTGATGCCGCGACTTGCAACTTTGCGAGCGTATGGCTCTCATAAGGTTACAAAGGTCGGTTTAATAATTAGCATGGGGTTACTAATCCTAGCTCTGATTTACTCCACTGTTCTTCTTAGTGCTTATGAGTACATTATTCCGTTGATAATTGGTAATAATAACTATCCGGATTTGTTTATTATTACATTGTGGTGGTGTGGGTATGTATGTATACTTGGTGTTAGGAATGGCTCTGAGCTTAGTAACCAAGTATTGAAGAAATTTAAATACTTGAGCTTCGCAAATAGTGTTAGTGCTATTGTTTCGTTAGTCGCCACTTATGCTTTAACGGTTATTTATAATTTAACTGGAGCACAGGTTGGATTATTGATAGGAGAAATTGTTTTGATTGGTTTCCTCTGGATAAAAGCGAGATGGTGATTACTGAAAGATTTTTTAGATCAGGAGTAGTTCCGGGTGGAAATAAGTGGGCATTACTGCTGTTTTGTTTAATTGGATACTCAATATTAAATAGGGGCTTTGCTTATATTGGTTACTATCCTTTCTTTATTGGCGAGTTCACTTTATTTTTTTATTTGTTAAAAATAAACCATAAAATTGAATTACCAAAATTTCTGGGGACATTAGCTGGAAAGATGTGGGTAATTTTATTTTTATATAATTTAATAATTTTTTTATTTTCGGTATTGAATGATATAAATGAATCAATTCGGAATAGCATAGTTTGGGTGTATACTATTTTTTTCTATGTTGGTTATTGTTATGGAAACAGTCTTAGCAAACAAAAAGCAATACCTCGTTTTGAATTATTTATTTTTATTTGTTCGAACTTAACGATATTTTATTTTATATTATTTCCATTTCGGTCAGAGCTTCGTGATTTTACAATGTTTGTCTATGGTAGCAATGCTTTGGTTGGATATTATTCGACGCTGCATGCGCTTTCGATTGGGTTTATATTCTATTTTATTTTTTATCGATCCCTACGGTTCCGTACAATCTGGATTTCGTTAGGGCTTTTTCTTATTATTTTTGTATCACAGGCTAGAGCATCCATATTAGCAATTGGATTTATTTATTTATATATTATTTTTATGAGTAAATCAAAAAAGGCATTTTGGTCAATTATTATAGCATTCTGCACTGCTTTCTTATTCTTGTTTATTATTGAGATGATGGGCATCAATTTGCATATTGAGGGGCAACGGGGGGATGCATCTTTTGATTTTTTTCAAAATTTACTTTCATCTATTTTCTTTGAATCAGATATAAACTCATTAGATGGCACCCGTACTCATCGTTTAGATATGTGGAAATATGTTATAGAAAAGGTATTTTCAACTCTATTATCTGCTTCATTTGGTTTGGGTTATAATGTTGTTTTGATTGATAGAGCAACGGGTATTGATCCAGAAACAGGCCTTCAAACTATTTTGCGTTACCCTCATAATTCATTTGTCTCTGTATTGGGTTTTTCTGGTGTTATAGGATTAATTTTTTACTGTATATTTATTGGCCTAATTTTATATAGAATAATTAGAGTATCTCGATCAAAAAATATTTCTTCTCTAATATTATTAAAATGGTATCCAGTATTTCTAATTGGATATAGTGTTAGTGCTTTTTTTAGTACTGTATTGGAAGCACCTTTCCATAATTTTGTCTTCTGGATAATTTCCGGTGTAATCTACAGTATTGCAACCCAGCCAAAAAATCAGCTAAGACTACAGAGTTATTGAGAGATGATACAGATAAAATTAAGAAATGAAGATTTATTTTTTTATGAGTTATTCGGTACATTAAATAAAAAAAAAATAGATTATGTTGTTATGCGTAACTATCAAACTCTTCCTCATAGTTCCGGTGGTAGTGACCTTGATCTTCTCATCACTCCGAAGGATGAAATGGCGGTTCGAGAAATTGTTTTTGAATCGATTGAACACGCAAATGGTGTTGCTATTGGCTGTTCATCAACATTTGGGTTTTTTAAGGTCTTTGCTTTTGGGCACAATCAGTGGGTAAATGACTCTTGGTGGGGTCTCCGCATTGATGTCAATGTGGGATACGCATTTAAAGGCATTTCTGCCATAAATTTAGAAAATTCATTCAAGTTTCAAACTTTACATAATAATATCAAAATTCTTGAGCCAGGTTTTGCGGCTACACTAGGGGTGCTCAAGGAAGTCCTTAATAACGGTCGGATACCTGAACGATATCAACCGGATGCAGCACTAGCAGTACAGAAGGATTGGGAGAATCTAAGCTTGGCGCTGGCTCCATTAGGTGAAAAGGGCTTAGCATTACTACGTCGAATGATACTCACCGAAAGCAGCAAAGCCCATGTAGTTAAGCAGTCGCGTGCTCTAAGGAGGGCGCTTTTCATAGACGCTGTTAGAAGATCGCCTATTGCCTTTATGCGCAACCGCTTTTTGCATGAGTGGGCTAAAGTTTGGCGCTACCTGCGTCCTTCTGGAGTGATTGTGGTGGTTCTCGGCACCGACGGCGTTGGCAAATCGACGATTATTAACGCTATCAAACCTGTTCTTGAACAGGCTACACATGGCGCACTGGAAATTCGACACCTGCGCCCCGGTCTCCTGCCACCGCTGGCCCGCTTAAAAGGCAAACAGGCTGTGCAAATTGGCCCAGTATTGGACCCCCACGGTTCTACTCCATCGGGTACGCTCGGTTCGCTTTTTAGGCTGACTTACCTCACGCTGGACTATGTGCTGGGTTACTGGTTGCTGCTACGCCCCAAGATCGCTAAGAGTCCAACGGTGATCTTGTTCGACCGCTATTGTTACGATATGATGCTTGATCGGCGTCGGTTTCGGCTCAATATTAACCAACGTATTATTGATTGGTTCATGCGCTGGATACCTAAGCCAGATATCGTATTATGTCTTCATGCTGACCCAGACGTAATTTTGATGCGTAAACAAGAGTTACCACTTGCTGAGGTTATACGCCAAGTTAATGCGTTGCGTGAGCTTTCTCAACATGAATCTAGGGCTATTTTGGTTTCGACGGAAGGTTTGATTGAAGAAGTGCGCGACTGTGTGCTTGGTGAATTAGCTAAAGTACTTTATCTCAAGAATTCTTAATTGATAACTAGGGCTAATGTTGTGGATGCACAGTATAGAAAATATGCAGAATCTCGCTTAGGCGGAAATTTTAGTGAAATGTCTTCTTGGAAGTTTGTATATCCATATCTTAAAGACAAACGGGTTCTTGATATCGGTTGTTCAGATGGTCTTTATCTAAGGCATCTATCTAAAGACTCAGTGGGAATTGAGCAGGTTTCAGTTCTAGCTAAAGCTGGTAGCAAAAACGGTCTTGAAATTATTAACGATGATGTTTTTCACGCACTAGGAGATATTGACAATAGTGCGTTTGATGGGGTTTTGTTTTCTCATGTAATGGAACACGTTGACTGTCCAATTGGGATGCTAAGAGAAATTTATCGGACGCTAAAACCAAATGGAGTGCTTGTTTTAGGGCTACCAATTGAACGAAATATTTACCGTGATCTTTTGAGAATGGATTACTTTAATGGGACGCATATTTATGCATTCAGCATTCGTAATGCTGAAAAACTTTTGCAAGAAACAGGTTTTATGGTAGAAAAAATATTTTATCACCTTCCAAAATGTCGCAGCCGTATTGGGGGTATTATTGAGAAATATTGGAATGAAATTAGGTGGCCATTTCGGGAGTATTTATCAATGGCGTATTGGATCATAGCGATAAAATTAACTGATGACGTTAATAAATGATCTCGATTACCGCTACGCTTGGCGCTGGCTGTTACCGCTGCGGAATCGCAATTGGATAGCGCTGATCGGCTTTTCCGAACCTGAACGGGCTTTCTGGCGACTCGCATTACCCGGCTCAGTGATTACCGAGGATTGGGCCAAAGCGACAGTCTGGTTGATTCAAGACCAGCCATTGTGCGACCTTGCTCATTACGAAGCAGCGCCTGTTCACACCGTTTGCATCATCGGTTCCCGTTCCATGGTCGCGACGTGGCGCAACGGGTTGGCGGGACGTTTTGCGGCTGTTCACGACTATGCCCTATTACCGCCGCATCGCCCGCGCGTGGTGATTCCCCTCGGCGTGTCTGACTGGACCCTGCACGCCTTGGCGCTGCATCGTCCAGGGCGGCCACTGGCGCGATTAGCGGTGTCCCTGTTGAGCCTGTTGGCGCGAATCGGTTTTGACCGGACGTTGCGCACACGGATGCTGTGCATTGCCAGTCGGGCCAACGCTATGCCCCAAGGAGCGCGGCAGGCCGGGCTGGATTTGAACCGCAGTGACGCGCCTCAAACCTTTGCCTTGTATCTGGGCAATCCAAACGGTCACCGCAAAACCGTGATTCTGCCCTTGGGCGGTTCAGCGCAGATTCTGCTGAAATCCGGGGAATCGCCCAAAGCCAAGGCCGCGCTGCACAACGAAGCGGCGACGCTGAAAATGCTCAGCCAAACCGCGTTAGCGCCACAGACGCCAGCCTTGCTCAATGTGGTGGAATGCGACGATGCCCTTACGCTGTATCAGGAATACCGGGCGCGGCACGTCGTCAGTCAAGCCCGGTTGGAACAGGCGGCAGTGGCGTTCCTTAGCGAATTATCGCGGCTGGAGCGGCGACAGCGCCCACTGGCCGAGGTGCTGGCGCAGGAGCCATTTCTTACTAGCGCCGCCGCCCGCACTGCCGGGCAAACCGCCTATGCGGCAATACGCGAGTATCTCGATACGTTAGCGGCTGCGGGATTCACGGTCTGGGGCCATCGAAGTCACGGCGACTTTGCTCCATGGAATTGCGCGTGGACCAACCAGGGATTTTTTGTGTTCGACTGGGAAGAAAGCCGGGAATGGGATGTGGCGCTGGGCGATGCGTTCTATTACGTTTTTGCATCGGTATTGTATATACAACGCGGGGCGGATATGCAAAAAACTTTGCATGCCGCCTTGCACTGGGCTAAACAGGTTGCCAGCATGGCGAACATGGCTTATTTGGATGTTCGTGTCTATCTAGCCCTATGGTTGATAAGTCGGGTTGAACAGACAGAATTTTATAACTTGTTGGTGTTACTAAATCAGAGTTGGCGATAATAACTATGTTCCTTTCTGAAAAAAAGATTATTAAATGCAAATGGTGTGGTGCGGAAGCAGCGATAGGCAACGCTCCAAAGCGAATGCCTACATGGGATCGTTGGCTATGTAAGGGTTGTGGGTCTATAGGCTATTGCATAGATCCAAGTCTTGACGAATTGAACCATGTTTATCAAACTGCGTGGCACGACGCTGTTGGTTCAGGTCAATTTGCGGCAGGTTCAACATCCGAAAGAATTGCATATTCACTTATCTCAGTTCTTGTAGGTCAGTCGAAACTTGGCTCATGCCTAGACTATGGTGGTGGTAAAGGAGTACTTGCTAAGACATTAGTAAGATTAGGTAGCCATGATGTTTCGGTTTTTGAGCCTTTTGGAACGGATCCCAAGACTCCTGGGGTAAGTTGGTTTTCAAGTTGGCATGATTTTCCATCAGATAAGAAATTTGATTATATCTTTATGGTGGAAGTTATCGAACATTTGCTTGATCCTGTGGAAGAACTTCGGCAAATCCGAGAGCGATTGTCTTCATCTGGAAAACTTATAATAACGACGCCGAATGCTAGAGGTTGGCATGCAAGACTTGATGGCACTAATTGGCGTGAGGCCCAAAACCCGACGCATATTAATCTCTTCTCACCTTTAGCAATTAAAGCCTGTTTGAAATTCGCAGGATTTAAACAGGTAAAGCGTGTATTAAAGCCAGTTCGTTATAACGCAAATGGATTATCGGCGCTTGCATTAGCATTGACTCAAATTTTTGGGATTGATGGCGGTATTCGTATTATAGCTTCGTAACGATATGAAAGTCTTAATCTCCGCATACGCCACAAGCCCCTACCAAGGCTCCGAATTTGGCGTGGGTTGGGGCTTTGTCGCGGCGCTGGCGCGTAACCACGATCTATGGGTCATCGTGGAAGAAGAGAAATGCCGCGCCGACCTCGAACGCTATCTGGCGGAGCATCCCGAATTTGGGCAACGGGTGCAGTTTCACTACCTCCACAAACAACGCAACCGCTGGCTGCGTAAGCTCTGGCCACCCTCCTACTATTGGTATTATCGCCGCTGGCACCAGAACGCCTACCGGCTGGCGCAACAACTCCATCAAGAAGTGAACTTCGATCTGGCCCATCAGTTAACCATGGTCGGATTCCGCGAGCCGGGCTATCTATGGCGACTCGGTATTCCCTTCGTTTGGGGGCCAGTGGGCGGCATGGGTCTGTTCCCGTGGCGATTCCTGCCTACGGTGGGGTGGTACGGCGCGCTGTATTACCTGGGCTATAACCTGTTCAACCTGCTGCACCAGCGATTGCTGACCCGCCCGAAAGAGGCGGCCAAGGTGGCAGCAGCCGGTTCTGCCACCGGGTTGCTGGCGGCCACGCCGGAGAACCGCGATGGCGCGTCAACCTATTGGAATTGCCCCAGCATCGTCCTGACGGAAGTCGGTTTGCCCCGCGAGCCGGTATCACAGATTCAGCTCCGGGCCGCCGGAGAACCCTTACGCCTAGTCTGGACCGGACTGCATATCCCCAGAAAGGCGCTCAATCTCGGCTTGCAGGCATTGGGCCGCTTGCCCACTGAGATTGATTGGCAACTGGATATTCTCGGCCAGGGCGAGCGAACCGCCGCCTGGCAACAACTGGCGGAACGACTGAAAATCAGCGAGCGTTGCCGCTTCCACGGCTGGGTGCCCAGAGAACAGGCATTGGCCATCATGCAGGGCGCGCATGGGATGCTGATCACCAGCCTGCGCGACCTGACCTCGACCGTGACGGTGGAGGCGCTGGCCCTCGGGCTGCCCATTATCTGCCTGGATCACTGCGGCTTTGCCGAAGTAGTGAACGAAACCTGCGGGATTAAAATCCCGGTGACCACGCCGGGTGACGTGATTAACGGGCTGGCGCGGGCCATCGAGCAACTGGCGCGGGATGAAAACCAACGGCAGGCACTCGCACAAGGCGCGTTGGAACGAGCGCGGGATTTCACCTGGGAACACAAGGCGCGAGTCGTTGATCGGATTTACCGGGCTAAGGGGGTCGGCTAATACTATTCAAAAGTACGCCAAGGCGACCGGGGAAACGCATTGACTCAAACCGCGACGATTTTCATCGCCTGAAGCTTTCCCGCCCGTTTCGCCATCTTCTGATCGAAGGTCGCGAAACCCTCGGCTCTACCACTGCTCGCCAGGTGCAGGGCATCGGCAAAGTCCAGCCCCTGCTCGTACCCATCGAGCGCGATGAAAACTTCGTCCGGATTTTCCACCTTGACATTGTGGAGTCCAATGACTTTACGCAGGGTAGGCGCGATCACCTCACGGGGCAATTGGTAGGAAAACCGTAGCACCCACTCCACTTCCAACAGAACCGTCTTAGCGATGAAAATGTGCTCGCGCTCGAACAGCGCCACCGCCCGCCGCGCCTGGTCCGGATCATCGTGGGTGACGATTCGGACGATCACGTTAGTATCGACCGCGATCATGTCGTTCGCTCACGCCCTGGGCAATGGCTGCGTCCATTTCCTCCAGCGATTTCGCGGGGCCTCGGTAACCGGTGCAACCGATCACCTCGTGCAGTTGCGTGGCGGCAAAACGCTTTCTCGGGCGCAGCAATACCCCTTCCGCCCGGTCCTCGATCTCAAACTCGACGCCGGGTTCCCAATGGTGCGCGTCGCGCACTGATTTGGGCAGGATAACCTGACCCTTGCTGGAAAGACGGGTGATTTCCATCAACGAACCTCAAGGTAAGATTGGGTAAGAAACCAGTATACCGAGAACCAGACTGGCCCGACATCCATGCTGAAAATCCTCCTCGTCCATAACGACTACGGCTCCGCCGCCCCTTCCGGCGAAAATCAGGTCTTCGCCGCCGAGTTGGCACTGTTGCGCGCGCACGGCCACGCGGTCGAAACCTTCACCCGCCACAGCGACGAGATCCGCGCTCAGGGCGCCTGGGGCGCGGTACGGGGCGCGCTGGCCACCGCCTGGAACCCCTGGATGACGTGGGCGATCCGCCGGACGGTGGAACGCTTCCGGCCCGCCGTAGTACATGTCCACAACACCTTCCCGCTGATCTCGCCCGGCATCTTCCACGCCATCGGCCCGCGAGCGGCGCGGGTGCTGACCCTGCACAACTACCGGCTGTTCTGCCCAGCGGCGATTCCATTGCGGGACGGCCGGGTCTGCACCGACTGCCTGGCTGCCCGATCATCGTGGCCCGCCCTGCGGCACGGTTGCTACCGCCACAGCCGCCTGGCCACGCTGCCGCTGGCCTTCAGTGTGGCGCTGCACCGGACGCTGAATACCTGGACCCAACAGGTGGACGCCTTCATCGCCCTGTCGGACTTTCAGCGCCAACTCATGACCCAGTCCGGCCTGCCCGCCGCCCGGGTTTACGTCAAACCGAATTTCTACCCCGGCCATCCCCAACCGGTTCCGTGGCCCGACCGCCAGGATTACGCCGTATTCGCGGGGCGGCTGACCGCCGAAAAAGGCGTCGAAACCCTGATCCGCGCCTGGACCCGGTGGGGCAGGTCCGCGCCGGAACTGCGGATACTCGGCGACGGCCCGCTGCGCGCCGCCCTGGAACGACTGGCCGCCGCCGCGCCGACTGCGCTGATCCGGTTTCTCGGGCAGGTTTCGGCCCAGGAAGCCGAACGGCACATCGCGAGCGGGAAACTGCTGGTGTTGCCGTCGGAATGGTTCGAGGGCTTTCCGATGGTGCTCCGCGAAGCCTTCGCCTTCGGCACCCCCCTGGCCTCGAAACTGCTGGGCGGCCAGATTCACGACCGCATCACCGGCAGCGATGTGTTCTGGGGCCTCAACCAGCGCCTCAATGCGCGCGGCGGCTGTTCCTGCTTCTTCCTCGGCTCCACCGAAGACACGCTGCGGCAAATTACCGCCCGCATGGCCCGCGATTACCCGAATATCCGGGTCGCTGGTGTTTACGCGCCGCCGTTCAAGGCCGAATTCAGCCCCGACGATGACGACGCCATGCTCGCCGCCATCAACACCGCCCGGCCCGACGTACTGTGGGTCGGCATGACCGCGCCCAAACAGGAAAAGTGGATTGACCGCCACCAGGACCGGCTCGATGTCAAATTCAGCGCCGCGGTCGGTGCAGTATTCGATTTCTACAGCGGGCGGGTGAAACGCTCACATCCGGTGTTTCAGCGCCTGGGGCTGGAATGGCTGCCGCGCCTGCTCCAGCAACCGCGCCGGCTGTGGCCCCGAATGGGTATTTCCGCACCGATTTTTCTCTGGCATGTGCTGCGACAGAGGCCCAAGGTGAAAGGCCCAAGGCCCAAGGTGCAAGGCGAAAGGTGAAAAATCACAGGGGGAATGTTGCCCTGTTCTGGCGCCCTAAGGCTGTCCGTGATGCGGCGCTCCGTTCCCTTTCCGCGTCGGCCACGACCGCCCCTCAATGGCCTTGCTGAAACCGCTTGGCGATTCCCCGCGCGATCCGCATGCCTCTCAGTCGCTTCACGCCACTACGTCTTCCCGCGAGCGCACCTGCCATTGCCAGGCGCTGGCGCACATCTCGCGCAGCCCGCGCCGCGCCTGCCAGCCCAGCCGGCGGGCGGCCTGATTCACCTGGGCGTAGCAGGCGGCCACATCGCCTGGCCGGCGCGGGGCGATCCGGTAGGGCACTGCCCGACCGCTGACCGCCGCGAAAGTCTCAATCATCTCCAGCACGCTGTAACCCCGACCGGTCCCCAGATTCACCGTAA
>ERZ1645187.3457-NODE-3457-length-13254-cov-5.501023_pt1 | contig 13254 bp, 10 predicted proteins | sample MGYA00575352_ERZ1645187 | MGnify/ENA primary metagenome ERZ1645187 (study PRJEB40837, sample SAMN11349314) | freshwater sediment metagenome | isolation source: river sediment | host: Sediment | place: India: Wazaribad , New Delhi | collected 2017-02-21 ...
AGTTCAGCCCTGATTCGGCGAACAGGCGCACGGCACTGGCGTCTTCCTCGATGCCATCGCCGAAACCCTGGTAGGCGATATCGAGGAAAGGCACATGCTCACGCTCGCGCAGTACCTCCAGTACGGCCTTCCAGTCATCCAGACTGAGGTCGACACCGGTCGGGTTGTGGCAGCAGGCATGCAGGACGATGATCGAGCGAGCCGGCAGGTTCTTGAGATCTTCAAGAAGGCCGGCGCGGTTCACGCCGTGGCTGGCGGCATCGTAGTAGCGATAGTTCTGTACCGGAAAACCGGCAGATTCGAATAGGGCGCGGTGGTTTTCCCAGCTTGGGTCGCTGATGGCCACAGTGGCGTTGGGCAGCAGGCGCTTGAGAAAGTCCGCGCCGCTCTTCAGGGCGCCGGTACCGCCGATGGACTGGGTTGTGACCACGCGGCCTTGGGCCAGCAGCGCAGAATCGGCGCCGAACAGGAGCTTTTGCACAGCAGCGTCATAGCTGGCAATGCCTTCGATCGGCAGGTAGCCACGCGGAGCATGGGCGGCAATGCGGGCCTTTTCGGCCTCGGCAACGGCGCGCAGCAGGGGAATACGACCTTCATCGGTGAAGTAGACGCCTACGCCCAGGTTGATCTTGTTGGCGCGAGTATCGGCGTTGAAGGCTTCATTCAGACCCAGGATGGGATCGCGCGGGGCCATTTCGACGGCGGAAAACAGACTCATGATGCGACGGCTCGAACTGAGAGAAGGTGGGGGCAACACCCGCTGACGTAACCAGGTTGGGGGTTGCGCAAACGGGCCGTATTATAGCGGCCATGCCTGCTGCGGGCGACAACGACCGCAGGCTTTTACACAGGCTTTGACGCACAACTTTAGTGCGCGTCACATGCCATTGCCGAGGTGCTGCATGTCTGCGTTTGAACTGGTCACCCGTTACACCCCCGCCGGCGATCAGCCCGAGGCCATTCGTCAACTGGTCGAGGGCCTGCAGGCCGGTCTGTCGCACCAGACGTTGCTGGGTGTCACCGGTTCGGGCAAGACCTTCAGCATTGCCAATGTCATTGCCCAGGTGCAGCGCCCGACCCTGGTGCTGGCGCCGAACAAGACCCTGGCGGCGCAGTTGTATGGCGAGTTCAAGAGTTTCTTCCCGAACAATGCGGTGGAGTACTTCGTCTCCTATTACGACTACTACCAGCCGGAAGCCTATGTGCCGTCATCGGACACCTTCATCGAGAAGGATGCCTCGATCAACGAGCACATCGAGCAGATGCGCCTCTCGGCAACCAAGGCGCTGCTGGAGCGTTCCGACGCGATCATCGTCTGTACCGTCTCGTCGATCTACGGCCTGGGTGATCCGGCGTCGTATCTGAAAATGGTGCTGCATGTGGATCGCGGCGACAAACTCGACCAGCGCGAGCTACTGCGCCGCCTGACCGGTCTGCAGTACACGCGCAACGACATGGATTTTGCGCGCGCCACCTTCCGCGTGCGCGGCGATGTCATCGACATCTTCCCGGCCGAATCCGACCTTGAAGCCATCCGCATCGAGCTGTTCGATGACGAGGTGGAGCGCCTTTCGGCCTTTGATCCGTTGACCGGCGAGGTGATTCGCAAGCTGCCGCGCTTCACTTTCTATCCCAAGAGCCACTATGTGACGCCCCGCGAGGTGCTGCTGGAGGCGGTGGAGAAGATCAAGGTCGAACTCAAGGAGCGTCTGGACTACCTGCGCGGCGAGAACAAGCTGGTCGCCGCCGAGCGTCTGGAGCAGCGCACCCGCTTCGATCTGGAAATGATTCTGGAGCTGGGTTACTGCAACGGCATCGAGAACTACTCGCGCTATCTGTCCGGGCGGGGCGTAGGCGAGGCTCCGCCCACCCTGTATGACTACCTGCCGGCGAATTCGCTGTTAGTGATCGATGAGTCCCACGTTTCGGTGCCGCAGGTCGGGGCCATGTTCAAGGGCGACCGCTCGCGCAAGGAGACCCTGGTCGAGTACGGCTTCCGTCTGCCCTCGGCGCTGGACAACCGGCCGCTGCGTTTCGAGGAGTGGGAGGCAATCAGTCCGCAGACCATTTTTGTTTCCGCAACCCCAGGGCCTTACGAGGCCGATCATGCCGGTCGCGTGGTCGAACAGGTGGTTCGCCCGACCGGTCTGGTCGATCCGGAAATCGAGGTGCGTCCGGCGACCACCCAGGTCGATGACCTGCTCTCGGAAATCCGCAAGCGCGTGGCGGTCGAGGAACGGGTGCTGGTCACCACCCTGACCAAGCGCATGGCCGAGGACCTCACCGATTACCTGGCCGACCACGATGTGAAGGTGCGCTACCTGCATTCGGACATCGACACGGTGGAGCGGGTGGAAATCATCCGCGACCTGCGCACCGGCGCCTTCGATGTGCTGGTGGGCATCAACTTGCTACGCGAAGGGCTGGATATGCCCGAGGTATCGCTGGTGGCGATTCTCGATGCCGACAAGGAAGGTTTCCTGCGCAGCGAGCGCTCTCTGATTCAGACCATCGGCCGTGCGGCGCGCAACCTCAATGGTCGGGCGATTCTGTATGCCGACCGCATGACCGGCTCGATGGAGCGTGCCATTGGCGAGACCGAGCGGCGCCGCGCCAAGCAGGTGGCCTTCAACGAAGCCCACGGCATCGTGCCCAAGGGGGTCAAGAAGGATATCCGCGACATCCTCGAAGGTGCCGTGGTGCCCGGCGCACGCGGCAGCAAGCGCAAGGGGCTGGCCAAGGTGGCCGAGGAAAGCGGGCGCTACGAGAGCGAGCTGCGCTCACCCAGCGAGATCACCAAGCGCATTCGCGTGCTGGAAGAAAAGATGTACAGCCTGGCGCGCGACCTCGAGTTCGAGGCCGCCGCCCAGCTGCGCGACGAGATCCAGAAGCTGCGCGACCGTCTGCTGCAGGTCTGATCAGACCGGGCTGGAGCGTCCGGTCATTTCCCGCGCCATTTCGGTGGCATAGCTGTCGGTCATGCCGGCAATGAAGTCGATCACCCGCAGGAAGCTGTTGTACAGCGGTTGCTGTGGGTCCGGGGCGTTGTTGCCGAGCAGGTCGAGAATGCGCCGGTTCTTGAAGGAGGGCGGGTTGCCGCCGTGCTGCTCCAGCGCCGCCCCGCAGAAGGCGTTGAGAAGAATTTCCAGGGTGGTGTAGGCGCCGATCTCGTGCAGCGTCTTGCGCTTGTCTTGGAATATCTTTTCACGGGCGATGGCCTTGGCTTGCAGCACGCAGCGTTTGGCTGGGCCATGCATGTGCTCGACCAGATCGCCTTGCAGTGAACCGGCCAGCAGGGCGTGCTGCTGTTCGACAAAGGCGTGTGCAGCCGCATTGGTCAGGTGCTCGATGGCCTTGCCGCGCAGGATCGCCAGCTTGCGCCGGCGCGAGTCGCGTGGTCCCAGCAGACGGTAGGTTTCCGGCAGGTCGTCACCGACCAGATCAAGCAGCAGGGCTTCGACCTCGGCGTAGTCGAGCAGGTCCATTTCCAGGCCGTCTTCCAGATCAATCAGGCCATAGCAGATGTCGTCGGCGGCCTCCATCAGATACACCAGCGGGTGCCTGGCCCAGCGCTGATGCTCCAGCTGTGGCAGCCCCAGCTTGTTGGCGATCTGCTCCAGCAGCGGCAGCTCGCTCTGATAGCAGCCGAACTTGTGCTTCTTGTAGCCCAGCGCGTCGGCGTGGCGTGCCGTCCAGGGATACTTCAGGTAGGCGCCGAGGGTGGCGTAGGTCAGGCGTGTGCCGCCGTCGAACTGGTGGTATTCCAGCTGGGTGAGCACGCGAAAGCCCTGGGCGTTGCCCTCGAAATTGAGGAAGTCACCGCGCTGCGCTTCGCTCATGCCGTCCAGCCAGCCGCGCCAAGCGGCCTGCTGGAACCAGTAGCGGATGGCGTCCTCGCCCGAATGGCCGAACGGCGGGTTGCCGATGTCGTGGGCCAGGCAGGCTGACTGCACGATCACGCCAAGGTCGCTCGGCTCGCACCAGTCCGGTAGATCCTCGCGCAGCATTTCGCCGACGCGCATGCCCAGTGAGCGGCCGACGCAGCCGACTTCCAGCGAGTGGGTGAGGCGGGTGTGGATGTGGTCGTTGCTGGAGACCGGATGCACCTGGGTCTTGCGCCCCAGGCGGCGGAAGGCACCGGAAAAGATGATGCGGTCGTGGTCCTTGTGGAAGGGGCTGCGGCCCAGTTCTTCCGAGCTGTGCAGCACTTTACCCAAGCGTTCGCGGGTGAGCAGGTTATGCCAATCCAAAGCCATTCCTCAGGGTGATCGCCGAATGCGTCTAGCTTCGGGCTTGTCGCCGCTGCGTGCAAGGCCGCCAATTCCGGCGTCGTGATCCCTTGTGGTGCGTTGCACTCTTATGGGCATGGACCTTGCTGAGTGATGGTGCGCAGGTTGGGTGACGCATACCCCTCCTGCGGCGCGCGTAATGCCCGTTCAGTGCAGTAAACCCCTCAAAACCAAGGCTTTGGATCGATTCAGTGGTGTGCGCAGGCAGCCCGGCCAACGGAGCAGGCGTCGATGAGGTCAATGGGGGGGTGAAGCAGATGCATTGATATGGTGCGTCTGGCGTATTGCGTGAACTTATATGGTGCCAACCCTTTAGCGACGGAGCCTTGTTCGTCAATGGAAAATCTCAACAGTGCCGTGGAAACCCTGATTCACGGCTCCAACACCCTGTTCATTCTATTGGGCGCCGTGATGGTGCTGGCCATGCATGCCGGCTTTGCCTTCCTGGAAGTCGGCACGGTGCGGCAGAAGAACCAGGTCAACGCTCTGTCGAAGATCCTCGCCGATTTCGCCATGTCGACCCTGGCCTATTTCTTCATCGGCTACTGGATTGCCTACGGCGTGACCTTTCTCGAGCCGGCCAGCGCGCTGGCGGCCGACAGTGGCTACGCCCTGGTCAAGTTCTTCTTCCTGCTGACCTTCGCGGCGGCGATTCCGGCGATCATCTCGGGCGGTATTGCCGAGCGGGCCAAGTTCGGTCCGCAGCTGTGCGCCACGCTGCTGATCGTGGCCTTCGTCTATCCGTTCTTCGAAGGCCTGATCTGGAATGGCAACTTCGGCGTGCAGGGCTGGCTGAAAGCGACCTTTGGCGCCCCGTTCCACGACTTTGCCGGCTCGGTGGGGGGGCATGCGGTCGGCGGCTGGCTGGCCTTTGCGGCTGTACTGCTGCTGGGGCGCCGTGATGGCCGCTATCGCGATGGTCGCCTGGTGGCCTTTGCACCCTCGAATATCCCGTTCCTGGCTCTTGGCTCCTGGATTCTCATCGTCGGCTGGTTCGGCTTCAACGTCATGAGCGCGCAGACCGTGGCGGGTATCAGTGGTTTGGTGGCGGTCAACTCGTTGATGGCGATGGTTGGCGGCACGGTGACCGCGCTGTTGGTGGGTCGCAATGATCCGGGCTTCCTGCACAACGGCCCGCTGGCGGGGCTGGTGGCGGTGTGTGCCGGTTCCGACCTCATGCACCCGGTCGGAGCGCTGATCACCGGGGCCATTGCCGGTGCGTTGTTTGTCTGGGCCTTCACCGCGACGCAGAAGAGCTGGAAAATCGACGATGTGCTGGGGGTATGGCCGCTGCACGGCCTGTGCGGCGTGTGGGGTGGCATTGCCTGCGGCATCTTCGGTCAGGAGGCGCTGGCGGGCCTGGGTGGCGTCAGCCTGCTCAGCCAGCTGGCCGGCACCGCCATGGGCGTGGTGATTGCGCTGACCGGCGGTTTTGCCGTGTATGGCTTGCTGCGGGCGACCCTGGGCATTCGTCTGAGCCAGGAGGAGGAGTACTATGGTGCCGACCTCTCAGTGCACAAGATCGGTGCCGTCAGCGCACACGAGTGACATCGGCAACTCACAAAAAGCCCGCCAATTGGCGGGCTTTTTGTTTGGCGGCAAGGATCAGATGACCCGGGAGAAACGCTGGCGGCTCTGCTCGCTGAGGTAGCGGTCGAACAGCATGCAGACCGAGCGGGCCAGCAGGCGGCCGGCCGGCTTGATGTCGATGCTGCTGTCGCTGAGGCTGATCAGGCCGTCGCGGGCCATCTGCTGCAGGTCCGGCCAGACGTCCGCGAAGTAGTCGCGGAAGACGATGCCGAACTCCTGCTCGATAGGGGCGAACTGCAGCTCGAACTCGCAGATCAGACGCTGGATCACTTCCCGGCGCACGCGGTCATCGGCATTGCAGTGCAGGCCACGACGTACCGGCAGTTCGGGGGCGTCCAGCGTGTCCTGATAGACCGTCAGATCGCTGCTGTTCTGGCTGTACAGATCGCCGATCTGGCTGATTGCCGAGACGCCCAGGCCGATCAGGTCGCAGTGACCGTGGGTGGTATAACCCTGGAAATTGCGTTGCAGGCGGCCGTCTTCCTGGGCGATGGCCAGCTCGTCGTCGGGCAGGGCGAAGTGGTCCATGCCGATGTAGCGGTAACCGGCGGCGGTCAGCTGTTCGATGCTGTTGTGCAGCATGGCCAGCTTCTGTGCCGGGCTCGGCAGGTCTTCGGCATTGATCCGCCGTTGCGGCATGAAACGTTCCGGCAGGTGCGCATAGTTGAACACCGACAGGCGATCGGGCTGCAGGCGGATGATTTCCTCCACCGTGCGGGCGAAGCTTTCCGGGGTCTGCTTGGGCAGGCCGTAGATCAGGTCGAGGTTGATCGAGCGGAACTGCAGGGTATGCGCGGCCTCGATGATGGCGCGGGTTTCTTCGAGGGTCTGCAGGCGGTTGACCGCGCGCTGCACTTCCGGATCGAGGTCCTGCACGCCGAGGCTGATGCGATTGAAGCCCAGCTCGCGCAGCAGGCCCATGGTCGACCAGTCGGCCTCGCGCGGGTCGATCTCGATGCCATAGTCGCCGCTGTCGTCATCCAGCAGGTGGAAGTGCTGGCGGATCACGCCCATCAGCTGACGCAGTTCATCGTGACTGAGGAAGGTCGGGGTGCCGCCGCCAAAGTGCAGTTGCTCGACCACCTGACGGTCATCCAGATGACGGCTGATCAGGGCGATTTCCCGCTCCAGGCGCTCCACGTAGGGCAGGGCACGGCCGCGATCCTTGGTGATCACCTTGTTGCAGGCGCAGTAGTAGCAGATGTTGGCGCAGAACGGCACGTGCACATAAAGCGACAGCGGGCGCAGGGCTTTGCGGCTGTCCTTCAGGGCATGCAGCATGTCGAAGCTACCAATGCCGTCGTGGAACTGCACGGCAGTGGGGTAGGAGGTGTAGCGCGGACCCGCCTGATCGTAGCGACGAATCAGGTCAGCGTCCCAGCGGATCGCGTCGAGCATGGCGGCGTTCCCGGAATCTGGTGAATATGGGGCGAGTCTAGGGAATCGGCGCCGCAGGGGCCTTGACCTGTATCAAGCGCTCTGGCGCTGCGCTGGCGACTGCTGTGTGCCGTTGTGAGGCATTGCGCCTCAGTGGCCCATCAGCCAGTGCTGGTGGGGGCCGGGCAGCGTCCATAGGCCAAAGGCGATGACCAGCAAGCCGCCGGCCAGGCGCACGCCGCGGCGGCGCAGGAAGTGCCCCAGGCGTTCGGCGGCCAGGCCGCTGAGCAGCAGGGCTGGCCAGGTGCCGAGGCCGAAGGCCAGCATCAACAGGCCAGATTGCCAGGGCGAGCCCTGACTGGCGGCCCACAGCAGGGTGCTGTAGACCAGGCCGCAGGGCAGCCAGCCCCACAGGGCGCCCAGCAGCAGGGCGCGGGGCAGGCTGGTGACCGGCAAGAGCCTCTGCGCCACGGGCTGAATCCGGCGCCACAGGCCACGGCCCAGAGCCTCGATGCGGGTCAGCCCGCTCCACCAGCCGGCGAGGTACAGGCCCATGGCGATCAGCAGCAGGGCGGCGGCAATGCGCAGCCCGCTGGCCAGCGGGCTGTTGCTAAGGGCCCAGCCGGCGCTGCCGAGCAGCAGGCCGGCGCAGGCATAGCTGAGGATGCGGCCGAGGTTGTAGGCCAGCAGCAGCTGCAGGCGACGGCTGCGCTGTTCGGGCGGAATGGCCAGGGTGAGGGCACCCATCAGGCCACCGCACATGCCAAAGCAATGCCCTCCGCCGAGCAGGCCGAGCATCAGGGCCGAGGCGAGCAGTGGCAGTAACTCAAGCATGCGGGGGGGTCTTGTCCTGCTTGTCGGCTGCCTGCTCGACGCCGGCCTTGTGCTTTGGGTCTTCGTCGTCGAACAGAATGCTGTGGGCCGGGCCGTCGAGGTCATCGTACTGGCCGCTGTCGACGGCCCAGAAGAACAGCCAGATGGCCAGGGCGACCACGATTATGGCGATGGGGATCATCACATACAGGGCGGGCATAGCATCTCCGGGAAGCTCATCAGCGGCTCAGGCGCAGGGCGTTGATCACCACCACCAGCGAGCTCAGTGACATGCCCAGTGCGGCCCAGCCGGGGGTAACCCAGCCCAGGGCGGCAAAGGGCAGGATCAGGCCATTGTACAGGCAGGCCCAGCTCAGGTTTTCGATAATGATGCGGCGGGTACGGCGGGCCATGGCGAAGGCCTGCACCAGGCTGCTCAGGCGGTTGGACAGCAGCACGGCATCGGCACTGGTCTTGGCCAGGTCGGTGGCCGAGCCCATGGCAATGCTGATATCCGCTGCGGCCAGCACCGGGACGTCGTTGACCCCGTCGCCCAGCATCAGCACGCGCCGTCCCTCGTCGTGCAGCTGGCGCAGCACGGCCAGTTTTTCGTCTGGTGTCAGGCCGCCGCGGGCATCGTCGATGCCCAGTTGCGTGGCCAGGCTGTGCACCATGGGCGAGCTGTCGCCGGACAGCAGCAGTACGCGCCAGTCGCGCTGGCGGGCCAGCTCCAGCAGTTCCGGCGCATCGCTGCGCAGACGGTCGTCGAGCACCAGCCAGGCCAGCGGCCCCTGTTGGTCGCCCAGCAGCAGCCACTGGCCCTGATCGCCGGGAATCCCGGGGGCGCTCTGGCCGCTCAGTTCCGCGACGAATGCCGCTTGGCCAATGCGCAGGTGGCGGCCGTCGACCACACCCTGCAGGCCCAGTCCCGGATGGCTGATCAGTTCTGCAGCGGGCTGCACGCGTCCGAACGCGCGGGCAATCGGGTGCTCGGAGCCACTCTCGAGGGCAGCCGCCAGGGCCAGGCAGGCGTCACTGTCGAGATCGCGCAGGGGCAGTATGCGGCTGAGGGTGAGGCGGCCTTCGGTCAGGGTGCCGGTCTTGTCGAGAATCAGTGTGTCGATCTGGTTGAGGCCTTCCAGAACATGGCCGCGGGTCAGCAGTAGGCCGAGCTTGTGCAGGCTGCCGGTGGCGGTGGTCAGCGCGGTGGGGGTGGCCAGCGACAGGGCGCAGGGGCAGGTGGCAACCAGCAGGGCGAGGACGATCCAGAATGCCCGTTGCGGGTCTATCTGCCACCAGACCAGTCCGACCAGCGCCGCGACCCCGAGCACGATGAGCAGGAACCACTGGGCGACCTTGTCGGCCAGTTCGGCCAGGCGCGGCTTGTCGGCCTGGGCCCGTTCCAGCAGGCGGACAATGGCCGACAGGCGGGTCGCGGCGCCCAGTGCCTGGACCTCGATGGTCAGTGGCCCTTCGACATTGAGTGTGCCGGCCGTGACGCTGTCGCCCACCGCGCGTGGCAGCGGCAGATACTCGCCGGTGAGCAGCGACTCGTCGATGCTCGACTGACCGGCGAGGATGCGTCCGTCCGCTGGCAGGCTGTGCCCCGGTGGGACCTGTACCTGATCGCCGACGCTCAACTCGCTGACCAGCACGCGTTGGCTGTTTCCGCGTGCATCCAGGCGCAGGCAGGAGGCCGGCAGCAGGTTGACCAGCTGCGAGGTGGCCGCTGCCGTGCGCTCGCGTGCGCGGCGCTCCAGGTAGCGACCGGCCAGGAGGAACAGGGCGAACATGCCGACAGCGTCGTAGTACAGCTCGCCAACGCCGGTCACGGTGGACCATATGCCGGCCAGGTAGGCGCCGCCAATGGCCAGAGACACCGAGATGTCCATGGTCAGGTGGCGGGTCCGCAGGTCGCGCAGGGCGCCCTTGAAGAAATCGGTGCAGCAGTAGAAGACGATCGGTGTGGTGAGGAACAGGCTGGTCCAGCGCAGGATGCGGTCCATGTCGGCCGACAGGTCGAGGTTGAACTCCGGCCAGGTGGCCATGGCAGCCATCATCACCTGCATCCACAAAAGGCCGGCGACGCCGAGCTGGCGCAGGGCGCGGCGGTTTTCCCGCTGCAGCAGTTCGGCGGCCTGGTCGGCCTGATAGGGGTGAGCGACGTAGCCGATCTTGCGCAGCTCGCCGAGCAGTTGGCTGAGCGGCAGCTGACTGTCGGCCCAGCGCACCTGCAGGCGTTGGTTGGACAGGTTGAGCTGGGCTTCGGCTATTGCCGGCAGGGTGCGCAGGTGGCGCTCGATCAGCCAGCCGCAGGCGGCGCAGCTGATGCCCTCGATCAGCAGGCAGGTTTCGGCCAGTTCCCCCTGATGCTGCACGTAGTTGGCCTGCACATCCGCACGGTCATACAGCTGCAGTTCATCGCTCAGTTGGCGGGGCAGGGCTTCGGGGTTGCTGGCATTCTCGGTGCGGTGACGGTAGTAGCCGTCGAGCCCGCCGGCAACGATGGCCTCGGCAACCGCCTGGCAGCCCGGACAGCAGAAGGCCCGCGGCTCATCGAGCACGCGGGCCTGAAACCGGCTGCCGGCTGGGACCGGCAGACCGCAATGAAAGCACGCGGTGGGGCTGTTCATCGCTCAATCAATCAGTAGCCAAGCTGCACGGGCTGGCTGCCCGTCAGCGTCTCCTCTTCATACAGACGCCATTGCTCGCCGCCTTCATTGCCGAGCACTTCGATGAAGCGGCGGCCCTGGGGGAAGTCCTGCAGCAGGCCACGGTACAGATCGCCCTCGGCCGGTTGCAGGATGACCCGGCGATCGCGCTCCGGCTGGGTTGGCGAGATCAGGTTGAGCTCCAGCTGTTGCGGCTTGCTGATGCCCTGCAGCGTCAGTTCAGCGATGCCGGTGTCTTCATGCAGGGTCAGCGTGCCGCGCATGCCCAGGCGCTTGGCCAGGTCTTCGCGCTTCAGCGACTGGTTGATGCCCTTGCCGACGTCGTAATAGTTGTCGACCACCAGGCTGTCGCCCTCGTTGACAGCGATGTACACCAGGCTAAGCCCGAGCACGACCGAGCTGGCCAGGATGGCAATGATGAACCAGGCCCAGAACTGCTTGTACCACTGGCTTGTAACGGGGGCTTCAGACTGCATGGTCAACCTTATCAACGTACGCTCGGGCCGATGAAGCGGCTGTCCGAGTCACTCTGGATGGACGGGTCGTCGACCGCTTTGACGGTGAAGACAATTTCATTGGTGCTCGACGGCAGCTTGTCCGGATCGATCGAGAGCTCCACCGGCAGCGAGAAGACTTCGCCTTCGGCAGCAGTCACTTCGCGCTTGCCTTCATAGTGCAGGCCTTCGAGGCCGCTCACTTCGATGACGAAAGTCTGCGCGCGCTGGGCCTTGTTCATGATCTTGACGTTGTACACGTTCTCGATGCGGCCTTCTTCGTTCTCGCGATAGAGCACGCGGTCCTTGAGGACGTCGAGCTCGACGAGGGAACGGTTGAACACGGCATAGCCGAACAGGCTCATCATTGCCAGCAGGGCAATGGCGTAGCCTATCAGGCGCGGACGCAGCAGGTGGGTCTTCTGTCCCGAGAGATTGTGTTCAGTTGTGTAACTGATCAGCCCGCGCGGGTAACCCATCTTATCCATGATGCTGTCACAGGCGTCGATGCAGGCTGCGCAGGTGATGCACTCGAATTGCAGGCCGTCGCGGATGTCCATGCCGGTGGGGCAGACGTGTACGCACATCTTGCAGTCGATGCAGTCACCCAGGCCCTGTGCCTTGTAATCGGCGTCTTTCTTGCGCGCGCCACGGCTTTCACCGCGGCGGGTATCGTAGGAGACGATCAGGGTGTCCTTGTCGAACATCACGCTCTGGAAGCGGCCGTACGGGCACATGTAGATGCACACGTTTTCGCGCAGCCAGCCGGCATTACCGTAGGTGGCGAGGGTAAAGAAACCGACCCAGAAATACGCGTAGCCATCGGCCTCGCCGTTGAGCAGGGAAGGGATCAGGTCGCGTACGGGGGTGAAGTAGCCGACGAAGGTCAGGCCGGTAACCAGGCCGATGAGAATCCACAGGCTGTGCTTGGCGCTTTTGCGCAGCAGCTTCTGCAGGCTCATGGGTTGCTTGTCGAGCTTCATGCGCTGGTTGCGGTCACCCTCGGTGACTTTTTCGCACCACATGAAGATCCAAGTCCAGACACTCTGCGGGCAGGTATAACCGCACCACACGCGTCCGGCGAAAACCGTAATGAAGAACAGGCCGAAGGCACAGATGATCAGCAGCCAGGACAGCAGCATGAAGTCCTGCGGCCAGATGGTCATGCCGAAGATGTAGAACTTGCGCTCGGGCAGGTCCCATAGAACGGCCTGGCGGTCGCCCCAGTTGATCCAGGCGGTGCCGAAGTAGAGCAGGAAGAGGAAGGCTCCGCCGACCATGCGCAGGTTGCGGAACACGCCGGTGAAGGCTTTGGTATAGATCTTTTCCCGGCTGGCATAGAGATCAACGGTGTTCTTGCCGTTGCTTGCCTTGGGAGTGACGTCTTTGACTGGGATCTGTTCGGTCATCACGGCGTACCACTGCTTTATTTAAGTATCCAGTCAGGTTTTGCCTGACTGGAATAAGCTTATAGCTGAATCACATGGTACGCCTGATGGCGGTCTGCCTGTGTGCGACAGGGCGTCGCGGCAGAGGTGGGGAGTGCTTACTCCCCGGACTTCTTCTGCGACAGGCTGTACACGTAGGCAGCCAGCAGGTGCACCTTGTCATTGCCAAGGAACTCGGCCTGAGCCGGCATACGACCATTACGACCATAGCGCAGCGTCTGCTGAACCTGGGCGAAACTGGAGCCATAGAGCCAGGTCTTGTCGGTCAGGTTCGGCGCGCCCATGGCGTGCTGACCCTTACCCTCAGGACCGTGACAGGCTACACAATTGGTGGCAAACAGCTGTTGACCTGCAGCAACGTCAACCCCTTCCGGGTTTTTCAGGCCAGACAGGCTGCGCACGTAGGCGGCAACGTTCTTGATGCCGTCTTCGCCGATTACTGCTGCCCAAGCCGGCATAGCTGCCTGACGGCCGCCCATGATGGTGGTCTTGATGGTTTCAGGTTCACCGCCGTACAGCCAGTCGTTGTCGGTCAGGTTGGGGAAGCCATGGTTGCCCTTGGCGTCGGAAC
>ERZ1645187.3458-NODE-3458-length-13249-cov-49.162498_pt1 | contig 13249 bp, 12 predicted proteins | sample MGYA00575352_ERZ1645187 | MGnify/ENA primary metagenome ERZ1645187 (study PRJEB40837, sample SAMN11349314) | freshwater sediment metagenome | isolation source: river sediment | host: Sediment | place: India: Wazaribad , New Delhi | collected 2017-02-21 ...
TACCTGAACGCGGTCGCGGCGGGCGATTTGGAGACGGTGGTGGAGGTTCGCTAGGCGCCGCTCGGATCGGCGGCCGCGATGGCGCTGGATCGGGACCGGGCGCCTATCGCAGCGCGCGGGCTGGCGGTATCGGATGACTTGATAGCAGAATATGCTATCATTTAACAATGAATAAACGCCATCGCGATACCCTCGATAAGGTCTTTCAAACACCGGTACCCGCCTCGTTGGCATGGCGCGATATCGAAGCGCTTTTCCTGGCGGTGGGCGCACGGACGGTGGAAGGGAGCGGGTCGCGGGTGCGTTTCGAGCTACAGGGTGTTGTAGCGACGTTCCATCGGCCCCACCCAGGGAAAGAGGCGAAGCCCTACCAGGTGCGCGATGCGCGATGTTTCTTGGAGCAGGCAGGCATCAAACCATGAACAAGATGATTTACAAAGGGTATGCGGCCCGAATCGAATACAGCGAGGAAGATCGATGCTTGATCGGTCATATCGCCGGCATCAAGGATGTGGTTGGGTTTCACGGTGAGTCGGTGGGCGAACTGCGCACGGCGTTTGAGGAAGCGGTGGAGGATTATCTGACCACCTGCGAGAAGCTGAATCGCGCGCCGCAGAAGTCCTATTCAGGCCAGCTCATGCTGCGCGTGCCGCCTGAGATCCATGCGGCGGTCGCCATGGCCGCGCAAGCGAGTGGGAAGAGCATCAATCAGTGGGCTGCCGAGGCATTCGCGCGGGCCGTGCGCACATAGACATTCAGGATCGGGACGGCTTCAAGCACGGGTCTTCGTGATAACCTTGTGAAACCATCCAACTCCCTGTTTCTCTCATGCTCGCCTACATCCTCCACCGCCTGGCGCTGATTCCGTTGACCCTGCTGGGCATCATCGCCATCAACTTCGCCATCGTCCAGATCGCGCCCGGCGGACCGGTGGAACAGATATTGGCGCAACTCAAGAATACCGCCGTGTCGGCCACCGCCCGGGTCGGCGGCGGCGAGGGGGTGGAGGCCGGACGGGGCAGCGCGCCACCCTCAGCCACTGGTAGTCCTGGCGCCTATCGCGGCGCGCAGGGTCTCGATCCGACCTTCATCGCCGAACTCAACCGCCAGTTCGGTTTCGACCAGCCGGCCTATGTGCGCTTTGGGCGGATGGTCCGCGACTACCTGAGCTTCGATCTCGGCAAGAGTTATTTCCGCGACCGGGCGGTGCTGGACCTGGTGCTGGACAAGTTGCCGGTCTCGATCTCGCTGGGGGTGTGGAGCACGCTGTTGATCTATGTGATCTCGGTTCCGCTGGGCATCGCCAAGGCCGTGCGCGACGGTTCGCGGTTCGACGTGCTGAGCAGCGCGGCGGTCATCGTCGGCTACGCCATCCCCGCATTTCTGTTCGCCATTCTGCTGATCATCGTGTTTGCCGGCGGGCGTTATCTGGACTGGTTCCCGTTGCGGGGATTGACCTCGGACAACTGGGCGGATTTGAGTTGGCCGGCGCGGATTCTGGATTATTTCTGGCACCTGACCCTGCCGGTGACGGCCATGGTGATCGGCGGTTTCGCGTCGCTGACCATGCTGACCAAGAATTCCTTCCTTGATGAGATTAACAAGCAGTACGTGGTCACCGCCCGCGCCAAGGGGCTAAGCGAGGGGCGTGTGCTGTACGGCCATGTGTTTCGCAACGCCATGCTGCTGGTGATCGCCGGCTTTCCGGCTACGCTGGTGGGCATGTTGTTCACCGGTTCGCTGTTGATCGAGGTGATTTTCTCACTGGACGGGCTGGGCCTGCTGGGGTTCGAGGCGGTGATCAAGCGCGATTATCCGGTGATGTTCGGAACGCTGTATGTGTTTGGTTTAATCGGCCTGCTGCTGAATCTGGTTAGCGACCTGACCTATCGCCTGGTGGATCCACGGATTGATTTCGCGGCGCGAAACCCCTGAGGGTAGCTGCGGAGCGCCAAGCGGGAGACAGACATGGGGCGAGGATTCAGGTATAAAAGCCACGCCCTGACTACAGGAACAGCGCCGGGTGAACCGGAAGCGCTGCCGCGCGGTCAATAGAGACAGTTTCCAATCATCGGAGGTGTGTTTGACGATGCTGCAAAAAAACGATCTGCTGGTTAAAGCGCCGGTCACGCTGACAACAGAAAGCGCTCTGGCCACCAACAAGGTGCTGCGCAACACCTATATGCTGTTATCGCTGACACTGCTGTTCAGCGCCCTGACCGCCGGCTTCGCCATGGCCACGAATGCGCCGCCGCTGCACTGGCTGATCACCCTGGGCGGTTATTTCGGCCTGCTGTTTGTCGTCACCCGGCTGCGCAACAGCGTTTGGGGCCTGGCGGCGGTGTTTGCCCTGACCGGCTTCCTCGGCTACACCCTGGGGCCGATCCTGAATTTCTACCTGAGCCTGCCGAACGGTTCACAAGTGGTGATGACCGCGCTGGCTGGCACGGGGGCGATCTTCCTGGCGCTGTCGGGCTACGCGCTGGTCAGCCGCAAGGATTTCAGCTTCATGGGCTCCTTCCTGATGGTAGGCATCCTGGTCGCGTTCCTGGCCGGGCTGGGTGCGGCGTTGTTCAACATCCCGATGCTGTCGCTGGCGGTGTCGGCAATGGTGGTCCTGCTGATGTCCGGCATGATCCTGTGGCAGACCAGCGACATCATCCATGGCGGTGAAACCAACTACATCATGGCCACTGTCACCCTGTACATCACGATCTTCAACCTGTTTGTGAGCCTGCTGCAAATCCTGGGCATCTTCTCCGGCGACGATTGAGCAACTCCGGATTGAACGCCAACCCCGCCTCGGCGGGGTTTTTTGCGCTTGCTCCTTTCAATCCAGCCCCAGCTTCTTCAGCCGGTAGCGCAGCGCCCGGAAACTGATGCCCAGCTTTTCCGCGGCGGCGGTCTTGTTGTAGCGGGTTTCTTCCAGCGCCCGCAGGATCGCCGCCCGCTCGATCTGCTCCAGATAGTCCTCCAGATTGAGAGCCGATGGTTGCAGGATTGGCAGGGTTTGCGGCTCAGGCCCTTGGTTGGCGTGGTTAGCGGCCGGGGCCACAGGGAGTTCAGCCACGCTCACGGGCGACGTCGGTTGTGGTCGGGGCGATGCGGGTTCTGTCGGGGTAGGCAGCAATAAATCCGCCGCCTGGATGATGCCATCCTCACACAGAGTGAACGCCCGCTCCAGGATGTTTTCCAGTTCGCGGATGTTACCTGGGAACGCATAGGCGCGCAGTGCCGCCAGCGCCGACGGTACCAGTTTCGGCGGCGGTAGCCTGGATTGCCCACTGAGTCGCTCCAGAATCGCTGAAGCCAGCTCCGGAATGTCGTCGGGATGTTCACGCAGGTTGGGTAACCGCATCTCGATCACATTCAACCGGTAGAACAGATCCTGGCGGAACGCGCCCTCTCGCACCAACTGCGCCAGATTCTTGTGGCTGGCGCTCAGGATGCGCACGTCAATGGCGACCTCGGCTTGCGCGCCTATCGGTCGCACCGCCCGCTCCTGAATCGCCCGCAGCAGCTTGACCTGCATGGGCATCGGCAAATCCGCTACCTCATCCAGAAGCAGCGTGCCGCCCCGCGCCGCCTGGAACAGTCCACCCTTATCCTGGGTGGCGCCAGTGAAACTGCCCTTTTTGTAGCCGAAGAACTCGCTTTCCATCAGGTGCTCGGGAATGGCCCCGCAGTTGACCGGCACGAACGGTTGCTCGGCGCGTGGCCCGGACAGATGGATCAGCCGCGCCGCCAGTTCCTTGCCGGTGCCCGACTCGCCGCTGATCAGGATCGGCGCCTGGCTGCGGGCCAGTTTGGCGATCAACGCCCGCAGTTCAGCCATCGCCGGCGATCGGCCCAGCAAGGCGGGACGATGGGCGGTGGAACCCTCGCTTCCCCGGTTCAGCCGCAGCGCAGTAGCCACCATGTTGCGCAGCACCGAGAGTTCAAACGGTTTGGACACGAAGTCGAACGCACCCAGTTTTAACGCTTCCACTGCGATTTCCACATTGCCGTGAGCGGTGATTACCGCCACTGGCAGGTTGGGCCACTGCTTTTGAATGTACGCCACCAGTTCCAGTCCACTGCCATCCGGCAGACGCAGGTCGGTAATGCACAGACCAAAGCTCTGGCGTTTAAGCAGGGTGCGCGCCTCGGCCAGGGTCTCGGCGGACAAACAAATCACGCCCATCGGTAGCAGCGTCATCTCGATGAGTTCGCGGATGTCGGCTTCATCATCCACAATCAGGGCATGGCAAGCTTCCATTACTCCGTCTCCGGGGTAGAAGCGAGGGGCGCAAAGGTGATGCGGAAACAACTACCCCCCTCGGCAAGCGGCAAGTATTGCAACTGAGCGCGGTTGGCCTCACATAATTCCCGGGCCAGATACAAACCCAGGCCGGTGCCCCTGGCCCGGGTGGTAAAGAACGGTTCAAACAGTTTGGCGATATTTTCCTCTGCAACGCCGGGACCCGCGTCGCGCACTTCCAGAAATGGCCGACCCCGGCGGTAATCCAGACCGGCGTGCAGATCAATGCGCCGCGTCGCGCCGGGCCGAACCCCGTGCTGGCACGCATTGATGCACAGATTCCACAACACCTGGCGCAACTGGTGCGGGTCAAAATTCACCGTCAGCGAGTCAGGTTGTACGGTTTGCCGCCATTCAACGGGGGGGCCATCCAGATCATGGATAAATTCCTGGCTGAAATCTTCCAGCCACGGCGCCAGCATCAGCCGCTCCGGCTTACCCCGGTCGCGCCGGGCCAGATCGAGGACGTCGGTGATGATCCGATTGGCGCGCTGGACATTATCGTGAAGGATTTGCATCAGACGCCGGTCGCTGGCGCTGACGCTGGCGCTGACGGATTCCTGCAACAACTGCGCGGCGTGGCTGATCGCCGCCAGCGGGTTGCGAATTTCATGAGCGATGCCGGCGGTTAAGCGGCCCAGGGCGGCCAACTTGAGCTGTTGCAAGCGCTCGGCGGCCTGTTCGGAATCATCCAGCAGGATCAGAATGTTGTCGGCATGGAGGCCGCTGAGCCGGGTAAAGCGCGGGATGAGTTCGGGACGGTGTTCGACCGGGCGGAACGCCTGCGGTTCCAGTCCGGGGGTATCTCGCCAGGCCCAGAGTTGCCGCCCCAGCGGCGGCGACAGCCCATTCAGCGTAATGCCGGTCTCCGCCCCGGTCCAGCCGAGCGCATCCCGGGCGGTGTCGTTGAGCAACAGCACTTGCCCTGCACGGTCTACCACCACCACGCCATTTTGCAGGTGGCGAATGATGCCCTGATTCAGTTCAGCGACTTCCAGCAAGTCCAGGGTGCGTCGGCGCGCCAGAGCTTCGCTGCGCCGCGCCCGTTCGGCCAGCGCGTAGGTCAGGAGCGTGGCGATGAACAACGCGGCGCCCAGCACCCCCAGGCGAAGCCAGTCATCCGAGGTGTTGGTCAGGCGCTCCACCAACCCCGCCCAACCGCCAAGCCCCCGTCCAGCGCGCGCCAGCGCCTCGGCAGCCTGCCATTGGTTGGTTAACCATGAACCGATCAGCAGAAAAAAGCCCAGCGCGGCGGCGAGCAGCGCCGACAATAGCGGCAGCAGGATGCTATTGGCGGCGACGGCGGTGATCAGCAGGCTGTTCAGACTGCTGTTCAACCCGCCTGAGGCGTGGATCATGATGGTGAGCGTTACCAGATCCATCAGCATTTGCAGATGGATTTGCGCCGCCAGCCTCGGCCATCGCCAGTGGCTGCCGGCCATGGCCAGCACCGTCAACGCCATGTAGCCCAGCGCGGCTTCCAGGAACAGGTCTGGATGCTGCTTGCCGAACAAGCGATTTTGTTCGTCCAGCTCGAACGCAATCAGCAGCAGCGCCGCCAGCGTCAGACGGTAGACATGGGATGCGCGCAACACCCGCCAGGGATGACGGTGATCTGGCCAGGGAGCGAGCGAAGCAGCGAGCGGGCTGGCGTCAGTCATGCGGAGACGTGGTTCATCAGAAAGAGCCGAGGTCGGTCGAAGGTAGCCGCTTACGCATAGAAGTGCCAGGAAGTTCAGATTTGGCGGAACCAGAGGACAAGCTGATCCTGGCGCCGCATCCGGTTACGGGCTGGCGAAACTATACTCATTTTAGCCCTGCCGCCACCTGGTGCGCAGTGGTCTGTGAGATTGTGGTTTTTCGGGATAGAATAGACGCTCCAACAGAAAGGGGGATGTAAACCGCATGAACCTGCACGAATACCAAGCAAAAGAACTCCTTCATCAGTTCGGCGTGGCGGTTCCCGCCGGCATTAAAGCGACTTCCCAGCAGGAAGCGATTGAGGCGGCCAAAGAGATCCGGCACGATGGGCCATGGGTGGTCAAGGCCCAGGTCCATGCCGGTGGTCGCGGCAAGGCGGGCGGCGTCAAGTTCGTTCGCACTATTCAGGACGTGGAGGCGCAGGCCGGCCGGCTGCTCGGTTCGACCCTGCACACCCACCAGACCGGTCCCGAAGGCGTCAAGGTTCACGCCCTGCTGATTCAGGACGGCGTGGACATCGCCAAGGAGTACTACCTGAGCTGTCTGGTGGACCGCAGCAAGAAGCGCATCATTCTGATTGGCTCGTCGGAAGGCGGCATGGACATCGAGGAAGTCGCCGCCAAGACGCCCGAGAAGATTCTGACGCTCGTTGTTGATCCGATCGCCGGCGTCCAGCCCTATCAGGCCCGCGACATGGGCTTCAAGATGGGCATGGGCAAGAAGGAAGTCGATCAGTTCGCCAAAGTGTTGAATGGCGTTTATAACCTGTTCGTCCAGAAAGATTGCAGCATGGTCGAGATCAACCCGTTGATCGTGACCACCGACGGCCAGTTGATGGCGCTGGACGCCAAGGTCAGCCTGGACGACAACGCGCTGTATCGGCACAAGGATACCGCCGAACTGCGCGATCCGACCCAGGAAGACGAGCGCGAGCACATCGCTCACGAGATCGGCCTCAACTACGTGGCCCTGGACGGCAACATCGGCTGCATGGTCAACGGCGCCGGCCTGGCGATGGCGACCATGGACGTGTGCCAGTTGCACGGCGGCGAGCCGGCCAACTTCCTGGATGTGGGCGGCGGCGCGACCGCCGACCGGGTGGCGCGGGCGTTCAAGCTGATCCTGTCCTCGTCCAAGGTCAAGGCCATTCTGGTCAACATCTTCGGCGGCATCGTCCGCTGCGACACCATCGCCGAGGGCATCATCAACGCGGTCAAGGAGGTGGGGCTGACCCTGCCGGTCGTGGTGCGGTTGCAAGGCACCAACGTGGAAGCCGGGCGCGAGATGCTGGCCAAGTCCGGCATGAACATTCAGGCCGCCGACGACCTGACGACCGCCGCCAAGCTGGCGGTGGCCGCGGCCGCCAAATAAGCGCCGGAACTACGGCCCTCCACTAAAAGGAACAGAGCGCACCATGAGTATTCTGATCGACAAAAACACCAAGGTCATCTGCCAGGGTTTCACCGGCTCGCAGGGCACCTTCCACTCCGAACAGGCGATTGCCTATGGCACCAACCTGGTCGGCGGCATCAGCCCCGGCAAGGGCGGCACGACGCACCTGGGCAAGCCGGTGTTCAACACCGTTTATGACGCGGTTGCCGCCACTGGCGCCAACGCGACCATGATCTACGTCCCGGCCCCCGCCGCCGGCGATGCCATCCTGGAAGCCGCGGACGCCGGTATCAAGGTCATCGCCTGCATCACCGAGGGCATTCCGGTCATGGACATGCTCAAGGTCAAGGCGGTGCTGACCAACAATTATCCCAATGTTTATCTCATCGGCCCCAACTGCCCGGGCGTGATCACCCCCGGCGCCTGCAAGATGGGCATCATGCCCGGCCACATCCACCTGCCCGGCAAGATCGGTATCGTCTCCCGCTCCGGCACCCTGACTTACGAGGCGGTCTATCAGACCACTCAGGCCGGCCTGGGCCAGAGCACCTGCGTCGGCATCGGCGGCGACCCGATCCACGGCATGAGCTTCGTGGACGTGCTGACCCTGTTCAAGGACGATCCGCAGACCGAGGGCATCGTGATGGTCGGCGAGATCGGCGGCAGCGCCGAGGAAGAGGGCGCAGCCTACATCAAGGCCAACATCAAGAAGCCGGTGGTGGCCTACATCGCCGGCGTCACCGCGCCCCCCGGCAAGCGCATGGGCCATGCCGGCGCCATCATCATGGGCGGCAAGGGCACCGCGAAAGACAAGTTCGCGGCGCTGGAAGCCGCCGGCGCCAAGATCGTCCGCTCCCCGGCGGACATCGGCGCGGCAATGAAAGGGTTTTTTAGTTAATCTGTTGTAACTGTTAGGCGATTTCCATAAAAGACCTTACCAGGCCGACCTCTGTAGGGACACGGCGGCGCCGTGTCCCTACTGGCCCCACCGGTATAATCTTTCCAGGAAATCACCTTAACGCTCCTTCCCATTGAGGGGAGGGAGCCTTGCGAAACCGTAGGGGCGTATGTCGTGCGCCTCTACGGTTGTGTTTTTTAGCGCAGCGGTATTTTCCGCACTGAGTCGAGCGCGGGCAAAAAATTAGGGCTGACGCCTTGCCAATCGCGTCGCCTTTGGTTAATCTTCCGCGCCTATCGCTTAGGCGCGTAGCTCAGTTGGTTAGAGCACCACCTTGACATGGTGGGGGTCGTTGGTTCGAGTCCAATCGCGCCTACCAGATTTTTCCAGGTTGCAGAGCGAAACGATTTGAAAGGGGCGCGTCTTCCTTCCAAAAGAAGGGTTTCAGGACGCGCCCCTTATTATTTGGCCTCAGGCAAAAGCATCAGCGGATCAGAGAATTGCAGTCATGCCGATCATCACGCTCCCCGATGGCAGCCAGCGCGCGTTCGACGCCCCCGTCAGCGTGCATGAAGTCGCCGCCGCGATTGGCCCGGGCCTGGCCAAGGCCGCCCTGGCCGGCAAGGTGGATGGCCGACTGGTGGATACTTCGCATACCCTCGCCCAGGATGCGAATCTGGCGATCATCACCGAGCGCGATCCGGAAGGACTGGACGTCATCCGCCATTCCAGCGCCCATCTGCTGGCCCATGCCGTCAAGCAGCTCTATCCGACCGCTCAGGTCACCATCGGCCCGGTGATCGAGAACGGCTTTTATTACGACTTCGCCTTCGAGCGGCCCTTCACCCCCGAGGATCTGGAACGGATTCAGGCGAGGATGGAAGAACTGGCGGCCCAGGACATTCCGCTGGCCCGCTCGGTGATGCCGCGCGACGAGGCGGTCACCTTCTTCCGCCAGATGGGCGAGGACTACAAGGCGCAAATCATCGCCGACATTCCGTCCAACGAGGACATTTCGCTGTACCGGCAGGCCGACTTCATTGATCTCTGCCGGGGGCCGCACGTGCCTGCCACCGGCAAGCTCAAGGCCTTCAAACTGATGAAGGTGGCCGGGGCCTACTGGCGCGGCGATTCCCGCAACGAGATGCTCCAGCGTATCTACGGCACCGCCTGGCTGGATCAGAAGGCGCTGAAAGCCTATCTGCACCGGCTGGAAGAGGCGGAGAAGCGCGACCACCGCAAGGTCGGCAAGGCGCTCGACCTGTTCCACGTCCAGGAGGAAGCGCCGGGCATGGTGTTCTGGCACGACCGGGGCTGGCGCATCTACGTCGAGGTGCAGAACTACATCCGCCAGTTGCTGCGCGAGCACGGCTATCAGGAAGTCCACACTCCGCAGATCGTGGATCGCGTGCTGTGGGAACGCTCCGGCCACTGGGAAAAGTTCCGCAACGACATGTTCACCACCGCGTCGGAAAACCGCGACTACGCGGTCAAGCCGATGAACTGTCCTTGCCACATCCAGATTTACAATCAGGGATTGCGCAGCTACCGCGACCTGCCGCTGCGCATGGCCGAGTTCGGCTCCTGCCACCGCAACGAGCCGTCCGGCACCCTGCACGGGCTGATGCGGGTGCGCAACTTCGTCCAGGACGACGCCCACATCTTCTGCACCGAGGATCAGATTCAGGTCGAGGTGTCGGCGTTCATGGACCTGCTGTTCCGGGTCTACGCCGATTTCGGCTTCAACGAGGTGCAACTGGCGCTGTCCACCCGGCCCGAAATGCGGGTCGGCAGCGACGAGGTGTGGGACAAGGCGGAAAAGGCGCTGGAACTGGCGCTGAACCGCAGCGGCCTGCCGTGGCAGTTGAAGCCGGGCGAAGGCGCGTTTTACGGCCCCAAGATCGAGTTCGTGCTGCGCGACTGCCTGGACCGGCTGTGGCAATGCGGCACGATTCAGGTGGATTTTTCCATGCCCGGCCGGCTGGATGCCCATTACATCGCCGAGGATGGCAGCAAGCGGACGCCGGTCATGCTGCACCGGGCTATACTGGGTTCGCTGGAGCGGTTCATCGGCATTTTGATCGAGCAGTACGCCGGTGCGCTGCCCGCCTGGCTGGCGCCGACCCAGGCGATGGTCCTGAATATCACCGACCATCAGGCCGAATACGCCGCCAAGATCGAAAAATCCCTTATGCAACAAGGTTTCCGCGTCGCGGCTGACTTGAGAAACGAGAAAATCGGCTTTAAAATCCGCGAACATACGTTGCAGCGCGTGCCCTACCTCCTGGTCGTCGGCGACCGCGAGATGGAAACCGATGCTGTCGCGGTGCGCACCCGCACCGGCAAGGACCTGGGCGTCATGCACGTAGCGGCTTTCGTGGAACGGTTGCACGCCGACATTGCCCGGCGCGGCCGAACCGAATAACCCACTGGAGGACAACAACATCGCTGCAAACACCGAACTCCGGCTCAACGAAGAGATCACTGGGCGCGAAGTGCGTCTGATTGATCAGAACGGTGAGCAGGCCGGGATCGTCCTTCTGGCGCACGCCAGACGGATGGCTGAGGAAGCTGAACTGGATCTGGTGGAAATCTCCCCGAACGCCAAGCCGCCGGTCTGCCGCATCATGGATTACGGCAAATTCCGGTTCGAGCAGGCCAAGAAGCAAAGCGAAGCGAAGAAGAAGCAGAAACAAATTCAAGTCAAGGAAATCAAGTTTCGTCCAGGCACGGACGAAGGGGACTATCAGGTCAAACTACGCAACCTGATCCGTTTCCTGAGCGAAGGCGACAAAGCCAAGGTGACGCTGCGGTTTCGGGGCCGCGAAATGGCGCACCAGGATATTGGCACCAGCCTTCTGAAGCGCGTTGAAGACGACCTCGCGGCGTATGGCGCGGTGGAACAGCGGCCCAGGATGGAAGGGCGGCAGATGGTGATGACCATCGCGCCGGTCAAGAAGAAGTAATTCCCTCCGAACGGTTGGCGATTTCCGTCTCCGGCTCGCGCCGGGGTCCGTCCATGAATTGACCTTTTTAATTGCGGAGTCATGCAATGCCCAAGATGAAATCCAATCGGGGGGCGGCGAAACGCTTCAGCCCCACCGGGTCCGGCAAGTTCAAGTGTTCCCACTCGCACCTCCGGCACATCCTGACCAAGAAGTCCACCAAGCGGAAGCGCCAGTTGCGCGGCACCACCACCATGGCGGCGGTGGATATCCCGGCGGTGCGCCGGATGTTGCCCTACAGTTGAGTCACCGGACCGGAGAGATTAAATCATGCCCCGAGTAAAACGCGGCGTTACCGCCCACGCCCGCCACAAGAAAGTTCTAAATCAGGCCAAGGGCTACTACGGCGCCCGCAGCAAGGTGTACCGGGTCGCCAAGCAGGCCGTGATCAAGGCCGGCCAGTACGCCTACCGCGACCGCCGCCAGAAGAAGCGCGATTTTCGCGCGCTGTGGATCACCCGCATCAACGCTGGCGCCCGCGAGAGCGGCCTGTCCTACAGCCGGCTGATCAATGGCCTGAAGCTCGCCGCCATCGAGATTGACCGCAAGGTGCTGGCCGATCTGGCGGTGTTCGACAAGCCGGCGTTCGCCGAACTGGCCAACCGCGCCAAGGCCGCCCTCGGCATCGCCTGAACCGTCCGCCGGACCGGAATTCCGGTTCGGCGACGCCCGGGATTCCGAACGGGGGAAGGGCTGCGGTCCTTTCCCTTTTTTGTTCGTTGTTGAGAGATCAACCCGCGTGAACCCATTGCCCGAACTGATTCAAACCGCCCAGGCCGCCATCGCCGGGGCCGGCGATCTCGCCGCCCTGGATCAGGCGCGCGTGCATTATCTGGGCAAGAAAGGCGCGCTCACCGAGCGCCTCAAGGAACTGGGGCGCCTGCCGCCCGAACAGCGGCGCGACGCCGGCCAGGCCATCAACGAGGCCAAGGAGGCGTTGGAAGCCGCCATCGCCGCACGCAAGACGGCGCTGGAAGCGGCGGCGCTGGATGCCCGGCTGGCGAGCGAGGCCATTGACGTAACGTTGCCAGGGCGGGGGCAGCGGCCCGGCGGCCGCCATCCGCTCAGCCGCACTCTGGCGCGCATCGAGGCATTCTTCACCGGGATCGGTTTCGCGGTCGCTGAGGGGCCGGAGGTCGAGGATGATTTCCATAACTTCGAGGCGCTCAACATTCCGCCCCACCATCCGGCGCGGGCGATGCACGACACCTTCTATTTCGACGCCCATACGCTCCTGCGCACCCACACCTCGCCGGTGCAGATCCGGGTGATGGAGCGGCAATCGGCGCCGGTGCGGGTGATCGCGCCGGGGCGGGTCTATCGCTGCGATTCGGATTTGACCCACTCGCCGATGTTCCATCAGGTCGAGGGGTTGCTGGTGGACGAGGACGTGAGCTTCGCCGATCTGAAAGGCGTGCTGGATGATTTCCTGCGGGGGTTCTTCGAGCGCGATCTGGCGGTGCGGTTCCGGCCCTCCTATTTCCCGTTCACCGAGCCGTCTGCCGAGGTGGACATCCAGTGCGTGATCTGCGGCGGCGGTGGTTGCCGGGTGTGCAAGCATAGCGGCTGGCTGGAGGTGCTCGGCTGCGGCATGGTGCATCCAGCGGTATTCGAGAAAGTCGGCATTGATAGCGAGCGCTACACTGGCTATGCCTTCGGCATGGGCGTCGAGCGGCTGACCATGCTGCGCTACGGCGTCAACGATTTGCGGTTGTTCTTCGAGAACGATCTGCGCTTCCTGCGGCAGTTTCAGTGAGGCTCCCAGTATGAAAATCAGCGAACACTGGCTGCGGGAATGGGTCAATCCCGCGGTGTCCAGCGCCGAACTGGCGGCGCAACTGACCATGGCCGGCCTGGAAGTGGACAGCGTCGAACCGGCTGCGCCCCCGTTTGAATCGGTGGTGGTCGGTCGGGTGATCGGCCTGGTCCCGCATCCCGACGCCGACCGCTTGC
>ERZ1645187.3459-NODE-3459-length-13249-cov-19.706988_pt1 | contig 13249 bp, 11 predicted proteins | sample MGYA00575352_ERZ1645187 | MGnify/ENA primary metagenome ERZ1645187 (study PRJEB40837, sample SAMN11349314) | freshwater sediment metagenome | isolation source: river sediment | host: Sediment | place: India: Wazaribad , New Delhi | collected 2017-02-21 ...
AGCTGCCAGAACAGATCACCGACCGCCCTGATGCCATCTCTCATGAGGTTCACAAGGGTCGTTGGAAGATTGTAGAAGAAGCGGATGATGCTATTCACGCCACTCTCAACATAGGTAATCATCCCGTTCATGGCCTGGATCATGATGTCCTTGAACCAGTTCGGCAGGAGACCCCACCCGGCGTTGATCAGATCAAGCGCGGTGTTGAAGATGTTGACAATGCCCTCGCCAATCGACTTGAACACATCCCAGATCATGCCTGGGAGGTTCTGGGCCAGGGTGATGGCATCATTGATGAAGGCCGTGGAGAGATATGTGGCGAAGCTCGAGGTCTCCGAGGCGATCTGCGTTGGCATGGCGCGGAAGATGCCAATGATGTAGTCCACCCCGCTCTGGATGGCGTTCCAGAGGAAGACCATGCCATCACGGAAGGCGAAAATCACCGCGTTGATGGCCTGGGTGCCAAGATCCTTGAGGGCGGCGGGGAGCATCTGGAAGAAGACTGGGATCGCCGCCGCCATGCCACGGAAGAAGAAGATGATCTGGTCCACCCCCTGGGCGATGCTGACAATGATGTCTCTCACGGACATGCCAGTCGTGCCCAGGAATTCAGAGACAGAGCTGGAGAGGCTCTGGAAGGTAGACACCACTGAGTCCTTGAGGCTCGTGAAGTATGGACCGATGACCTCTCCTGCCGCCCGGAAGAAGTCCCCGAGCGTGGTCAGCTCTCCCTGAACGAGCTGGATGTTGTCCCTGAAGAACCAGAGAGCGGCGGCACCAGCGGCGAGAGATGAGAGGAATACGGCAAAGCCGCCCACAGCGAGAGCCTTGCCAAAGCCCAGTGCAACTCTCAGGGCGCTGCCGAAGCCAGCCGCGAGACGACCAAGCAGAGCGCCCGCAGAGGAGAGACCTCTGGTCAGCCCAGCGATGGCGGCGGGGATGCCACGGGCGAAGGTAGCGATGAAACCAGCCCCCGCTCTCGTCGCTCCTAGCAGAGCCATCGGAAGACGGGTCAGCATCATCACCGAGGCGATGCCAGCGGCCCTCGCTGTCGCGAGCAGCGCGGCTGGGAGACGAACAAGGAAGAGCGCGGTGGCGATCGTCCCAGCTCGGATGGCTCCGTAGAGCGCCGGGATCAGCTGCGCTGTGAACGCGGCGGCGGTCGCAATCGCCTGCCTAGCCGAGGCCGCGAGAGCGCCAACAAGTCTGGTGGCGAAGAGGGAGGCGCTGGCCACGGCGGCTCTTCCAGAGGCGGCGAGAGCGCCAACAAGTCTAGTGGCGAGAGTAGTCGAGGCGGCGAGAGCACCTCTAGCCGCCCCGGCCATGGAGGCCAGGAGAGTGGTCATGAAGACCCGAGCCATGCCGATGGCAGAGTTCATGGCCAGTACCAGAGATGGCACGAGGTTTCTGTACATCATGACCGACAGAGAGACAGCCGAGGTGGCGGCGGTCACAAAGGCGGCTGCGACAGCTCTCGAGAATACAGCGATCGCGCCAGTGGCGGCGGTGACAACTCCAGCGATCGCGGCTGGGAGTGTCCTGGCGAGAGCAACCGTCAGAAGGGCGATGGAGGTTAGACTAGCGGCGATTGCTCTTGGCAGGGACACGGCGAAGGCGGCGACCAGCATCCCCGATGCCTTGACGGTGGACAGGATGCCCCTGGGCAGAGTTGCCAGGTACATCGCGGACACCAGGGCCGAGGCTCTCAGGGCGACCATGAAGCTCTTGGCGAGGGAGCCAGCCATTGTGGAGGCGAGCAGGGAGGCGGCGGCGAGGGGGCGCGAGAGAGCGGCGTAGAGCGTTGTAGAGAACACAACCGAGGCGAGGCCAGCCCCACGGGCAACAGTGGACAGCGCACCTCCCAGAACGCCCAGGAGCATCCCAGCGGCGACCCGGCTCAGCATTCCGATGTTGCCCAGAGCCATGGCGAGCGAGCCGCCAAAGACAGCGACAGCGACCCCAGCGGCCTGGGAGACCGCGAGGAACGCGGCGGCGAATGGACCAATCAGCAGACCAGCCATCAGTCTCATTGGGCCAAGCAGTGTGACGACCGCCATGTACAGACCTCTGGAGAGGGCGATCGTCAGAGATCCAATGGCACCAACCAGAGAGATGGTGGACATCACAGCCGTTCTAGCCATGGCAACCGAGAGAAGAGCCAGCGCCCCAATTGCTCTGGCGATTGCCCCAGGAAGGCTCGTGGCGAGCACAACGGCCAGAACCCCGGCCCTCTGGATGAGGGTGAGCATTGCCATCGGCAGCGAGTAGAGCATGGCACCGAGGAGACCCCCGGTGGCTCTGAGGAGAAGACCCATGGCAGAGGCGAGACCACTCGCCCCCAGGGCCGCTGTCAGCCCGACAGCTCGCCCGGTCAGGACAAGCATGGACCCAGCCAGACCTCCTGCCCCCATGGCAACTCGCAGAAGCCCCGTCATCTTCAGAAGAGAGACCATGGCCGACATTAGGGCGTTGGCCCCGAAGGCGGCGGCGAGGGAGAGGGCGACCTTCACCACAAGCTCGAGGTTGTCAGCGAGCCAAATCATGGCCGTGGCAATCTTTCGAGAGATGCCATTGGCCTGGTCGAACTCGCCGACCAGCTTGAGAACGGCGTTGCGGAGCACCGTGAAGGACTGACCGATGGTTGGGATGGTGCGGGCGAAGAGCGCGGCGACATCTCCCTCCGCGTTCTGGAGAGCGCGGATGATGACATCCGTGGTGATGACACCCTCACGACCGAGCCTTCTCAGCTCACCTCTTGTCACCCCAAGCTCCTTGGCCAGGATGTCAGCGAGCGGAGGCAGCTGCTCGAGAACAGAGCGAAGTTCGTCGCCGTTCAGGCGTCCAGCAGCCACACCCTGAGAGAACTGAATGAGCGCGTTGTTCGCCTCTCGCACACCCACACCAGCGGTGATCACCGTCTGGTTCAGCGTCCTTGTGATGTCTAGCAGCTCTCTCTGAGAGAGGCCAAAGCCTCTGGTCGCCAGGGCCATCCGGTTGAACAGCTCGGCATTCTCCTGGAAGGAGGAGCGCGTCTCCTGGGAGATATTGTATAGCTCATTCATCACATTCTTCAGCTCGGCAGTGGAGCTGGTGACGATTGCGAGCCTGTTGGTCATGTTCGTGTAGGCGTCGGAGAGGCGGACAGCCTCCTGGATTGCAAAGCCCAGACCGATTGTGCGAATTGCACGACGCAGGAGATAGATGCTGTCAACCGTGCTCTCAGCCGCGCGACCAATGCGAAGGATCTCACGGGTGGTGACCTCGGTCCCATCCGGTCTCACTTCGATGATTAGTCTCTCACGAACCGACATCTATCTCTTCTCACATTGGTGACCCCAGGAGCCTCTAGAGGAGCGAGAGACTCCTGGGGTCGTAGCCGTCAGGGAGGGGGACGGCTATCCTAGAAGCCTCGTTCTTCGAATGCGATCTTGTGCCCTACGAAAGGCGCGGCCAATGAAATTCCCTGCCGCCTGCTCAGACCAGCCATCATTTAGAAAGCCGATGCTCCTGTAGTTGTTGACGATGTAGAGCTTGTCATTGGCAGAGGACGAGGCGATCACCGCGTTCCCAGCGGCAATGGTCGCGGCGGCGTTCGCCCTCTCTCCAATGCCCAGGTGGCTTCCTGGGGCGTAGGCGCGCAGAACCGAGGACGGGGGCGCGTTCACACCGATCTGCCAATTGGATCTTGAGGTGCCAGTGTCCACAGGTGTGGAGATCACGACCTCGTCTAGCATCGCACGGACGACATCCCTCCGGGTCTCGTCCATGCCGGTCTCGATGTTCTTGGCGCGTCTGTTGATCCGGCGAACGAAGCTACGAATGTTGGTTGTCAACCCCGCGCCCTCCCTTCGGCCTATTTCGAGACTTGCTGCTCTCCGACTTCGACTTCTTTTCGCTGTGGAGCAGGTAAGAGTTATCCAGCTGTCGGATGATGAAGAACATGTCCTCGGCCTGATCTTCATCAAGTCGAAACTCGAGACAATACTCTCTTATCGCGGTCCATGGAATTGGACCTGGACCCATGCCGACACCTCGGCATGAGTTCAGCTCCATGAAGGCCACCCAGTAGAGCTGAAGCCCAAGGGTGACCACTGGCGCGTTGGCGATCTTGTCAGGCAGCGGGAGTCCCTCCCGCATGCACTGCTCGATGATACGCTTCTCAACCTCCCCCTGCTCTAGCCAGTAGAGCAGGCATTCGGTCAGTTTTTTGCGTCTTCCTCGAGCTGCATCTGACGGAAGTTCGAGACCTTGCCAGCCTGGGCAATGATGTCCTGGAACAGATCAGGCAGGTTCTTGAAGGTCAGGAGGACGTTCTCCTTGCTGAACGGCATGATCTTGCCGTCCGGACCCTCGATGCCCTTCTCCATCTTGCCATCGACCTCGGTCTCCCAATCAAGGACGACGGTCTCGGCATACAGCTCCATCATGAGCTGACGCGACACCTTCTCATCAACGGTCTCGGTCTCGATCGCGCGACGGATTGGACGGGTCTTGGCCTCCAGGGTCTTGGTGTACCGCTTGTTGCCACCCCCGGCCCTGGCAATCTTCACGCGGAACGAGCCGTAGTTCAGATAGACGCCCGACTGTTCGATCGAGTCGTCAGTCTTGAACAGGTCATACATCGACATTCTTGGTTCTCCAATGTGGTGGCCCCTCGCCGAGCCACCACCGCTCCTCTTCAGATTACCCGGCGAGGGTGGGCAGGTAGTCGTAGAACACGAAGAGCAGAGTGTGATCCATCGTGTTCACAAGGCTCGCGCCAGTGGCGGCGTTGAGCTCGAGAGGCAGGGTGATCGGCTCGTCCTGCTCCACCTCTGGGCGACCATCACCCAGGGAGATGAGCGGGATGTCGAACGAGATCCCGGCGTTGTTCTTCACCATGTGCGCGTCCATGGTGATGTTCGAGTTGTTGCGGACGGCGTTGATTGCCGCGATGTCGGCGAAGTACGCCGTCACGCTGCCGCCAACCTCGAAGGTACCAGCCGTCACATCAAAGGCACCGAGGCGAGAGACAGCCTTGTTCGGTGTCACGTTGTTGTTGATGGTCAGCGTCATCTCGGTGATGAACGCGAACAGCGCGGTCGGCGCGGCGTTGGTCGAGCTGTAGACCGCCATCTTGATCCGAGAGAAGTCCGAGCTGGTGTTGAAGGCATCGGTCTCGGTAAGGGCTGGGCGGGTGCCTGACTTCAGGGAGCCAGCTGCCACGACCTGGCTGTCAATGCCCACGAAGGAGAGGTCGACCGTCACCTTGTCGGCGGTGGCGACGTTCAGCGTGAACTCGTTGGGGACAGCCCCGACGATGTACTCGGCCTGGACGTTCGACGAGGCGGTGTCCGGGGCACCGAGGGTGCGCTCCAGCTGGTAGCTCTGACGAACAATCAGTGAGTCAAGCTCGTTCTTGAGCACACGACCAAAGTAGATGCGGATCGTCTTGCCCGTGCCAGCGTCGGTCACCACGGTGCCCTGGGTCTTGTCCAGGATGATCGAGTTCGCGGCCACGCTGCGCACTCTGGCGAAGCCATTGTTCGCGGCGGTGCTGAACTGCTCGGCGGTCAGGTCGCCACCGATGAAGATCCACTCGCCTGGGGTGAGTCCCAGGGTGGTGAAGTTCAGGGTGGTCGAGCCCAGGGTGACGACACCAGCGGAGTTCGTGATGGTGATGTCGCCAGAGGCACCCTGCACACCAACGCGGACGATCTTGTTGGTGGCTGCCGGGGCCTCAACAGCGAGACCAGCACAGGAGACAGTGGTCGCGGTCGAGGCGGTGACCAGCTTCAGGCCGTTGTTGCCTGGAACTGCGAAGCCGGAGGCGAACAGCAGAGAGTTCACGGCAAAGCCAGCGCCACCAGAGGCGACCGTGTACTGGGTGCCAGAGACAGCGGTCGTGACCAGCTCGGTCTTCAGCCGCAGAGCGGCGAACATGAAGCCCTGCATGATGTCCTGCAGGTTGCTCTGGGTCAGGTCCATGTTGAACCCACCGCTGGCATCCAGATCAGTGATCACACCCTTCTTCCGCTGGCGGCCAGGGTTGATGGGATTTCGAGCGACCATCGACACACTTCCGCCGAAGTCACTGTAGGAGTTTGGTTCGAGGGGCGTCCAGACTGGCGAGCCAGGCAGCACCCCAATTTCACCAGCGACTTCCTTCGCATAGCGGAGGCCCGTCGTGTTCGAGTCGATCTTGTTGACGGCGACCATGTTATCTCACCTCATCGTAGGTAAATTCAGCGATCACGTTGGCCTGGAACCATGACCCGTCCTGACCGATTTCTTCAGAGCGCACTCCTCGAAACCAAACACCTGATGGTGTAGATTGTCCCTCGAACGCGGCTAGCGCGATCATGGATAGACGATCTGACAAAGACAAGCCAGTTCCAAACGGAGTGAAGATTTGGACGATGACATCGCCAGTTCTTCGCCACCTGCGCCTTCCAGTGTCTCCTGACAGACTGGCCTGCGTCCCGGTGTAGTGGTTCACAGATACCCTGGCCCAGGGGATCGGGTTCCTGTTGCTGTCGTTTCCCTTTGGGACGTCAGCGAGAGTATCTGGGTAGATCACGAGCACGGACGCGCTCTCTGGGCTTCCAAGCCACGCGGCTCGGAAGAGTTCAAGCATCTCATCTCTGGCGTTTAGGAGCGTTGAGGTCATTTTGCGAGAGCCAGTGCGGACATGATGTTGACATCCCCCGGCTGAAGTCTGACGACAAGCTCGATCTTCCAGCTAGAGGAGCCATCTGTTACCTCGTCAAATTCCTCGAGGTTCTGAAATGACGTTCCCGCGCCAGAGACCAGGACAATCTGATTGAACCGCTTGAGAAGCTCCTCGTCCAGTGCCGAGAAGCCAAAGGGCCTGGTCATTGTCTGATCTCTAAGACCATCTGGATGCACGAACACCCCGATGGTTGTCAGCGACCTCTCGACCTTGCCAGTCGCTCTTGGGCTTGGCTCGCCTCTCCATGGCTTTGATGTGTCCAGCGGTGACCTGTCCAGACGGCTGATCGTGATGGACCTGCCACTCTTGTCGATCAATCTCTTGGCTGTCTGTGCTAGCTTCTGGTAGTCTGGCATCAGACCCTCCGAAGCTCTCGTCCACCAATCGTGAACTCTCTCAGTAGCCTATCAGCGAGCGGGTACTTCCGGAATGCGGCTGTCGCTCCACCAGTAGCGAAGACGAACCGCTCCTTGATTGGACCAACAGCCTCCTCTCGCTCGACGATTGGGGCGTTGGTGTCATCATAGGTCGGGTCTGGGGCCAGGTCCGTGGACAGCGCCCGGTACCCATACTCGCATGCCGCCTTCTGCACCTCCGGAGGGATGCCCATGGCGACACGGCCATCTCTGTAGTAGAGCGAGAAGCGTGGAAACTCCAGGGCCTGGTCAACATTCTGACGATAGCCATCCAGCTCTGTCCGGAAGCGATTGTCGATGTAATCAGTGGCCTTGACGATTGCTCTCTGGATCTGGGAGTCAGAGTAGGAGGCAGTGGAGTTGCCGCGATCATCATGGTATGTCTTGAAGAACGCGACTGTGCAGTAGGCGTTCGAAGTCGTCAGACCTGTTCCGTCCTCAACAACGAACGCCATTGCTGCATCTCCTTACTGCTCGCGGCGGAAGTCCGGAATTGCCTCGCGGACCTCATCAACATCAACCTTCTCGCCCAGGAGGCGGGAGACCTCGGACAGACGGGGCGCACCCGCGCTCGTCCACAGGCTGTCATCACTCTTGTCCAGTCCCTGGAGCACGGCGATCAGACGCTCACGTCTGGTCTTCTCAGGCTCCTTCGCTGGCTCGACCACAGGCTCTTGGGCCTTGGGCGCTGGCTTCGCGGCGCTCTTCTTCTCTGGCGGGGTGCGGCTCCATCCCTTGCCCTCGAAGATGTGGGCGAGATCAATTTCGCAGAACAGGACCTCGTCCCCCTTGAAGATCTTGATCAACTTCTGGCGGGCGGCGGTGGCCTCACCAGAGGTTGTCGGGTTGTCCTCGGACATCAGGACTGGCTTGTGCTCCCAGCCGTCGGACAGATATTTATCGAGAGTTTCAGGCTCGACCGCTAGCTCACGATCACCCTTGATGATTTCGACCAGCTTGGTCATGTCGCATCTCCCATTGTTGAACGGAGGCTCCAATCTCAGGAGCCTCCGTCAGTAGCTTACACGTTCCGGACGATCTGGGCACCAAGGCGACCGTCGATCATCGCGGCACCGACCAGCACGTCGAGCGACATGATCGACTTCTTCGAGCTGATGTCGTAGTCACGGATCGCGCGGATCGACAGACCGTCGAACGAGATCACCGTGCCCTCGGCCTCTGGCGGGATGACCAGCGGAACGGAGGCGAAGGCGAAGGCGCGCGGGTGGAACATCGCGCCGTGGCGCTGGTACGTGTTGGCGCTATCGCCGAAGCGAGTCACCACCGCGTTGTCGGCCACATCCGTCATCAGAGGCTCGACGATGGTCACCGTGATGGCAGAGCCAGCGCCAGTCGCGTCAGCGGCGACAACGACGTTGCCGTAGCCAGCGATGCGGAGCATGTCCCCAGCCTTCAGGGTATCCGTCGCGCCCACCATGCCGTCGATGACCAGGGTGGTCATGCCGGGGGTGCGAGCGCCGTTGATCGCGCCCGAGGTGAACGTGCCAGGGGTGAAGGTCGAGGCGGCGACCTGCTGGGCCATGTAGGTATCGACGCCCATCACGCGACCCAGGTTCGCGGAGGCGAGGGCAGCGCCCTGGTCACCACGGCTGTCGGCCTTCATGAAGTCGCCAACGCCCAGGAGCGTGGCCTCGTACTCTGGCGAGGCGATCTGCACACGCCCGGTCAGGGGGACGCGCAGCTCGTTCAGGGTACGGCGAGCGTTCGCCAGAGCGGCGATCGAGTTCGGCAGGGCGGCGGGGATGTCCGCCGAGGTGCCCGTGTAGGGACCGACCATCGCCACGTTCGGCAGATGATGCAGCTTCGTCAGGCAGTACGCGTCCACAGCCTCGGCGAGGCGAATGACGCGCGGGGCCAGGATCTGCGAGGAGAAGTCCTGGATATCCAGGGTGAGCTGCTTCGTGGTCACCTCGAACGAGGCGTCGAAGTGCTTCTCCAGGCGCAGGTTCACGTTGGTCTCGACGATCGGATCCTTGGTGATCGTGGAGGTGAACTCCTGAACCGTGCCCTCATCCCGACGACGGATGCGGACGGTGTCGCCAACCTTCTCATCGCCCGTGAAGCTACCTTCGTAGCTGCGGTCGAAGAGCATTGAGGCGACCAGGTTGTTCCGGAGGAGCAGCAGCGCCTCTCGGGCCACCAGATCGGTGGTGATGAAGGTGTTGGACATTGTTTACCTCCGTGAGCCTACACCGTGGGACCGTGGTCCCGTTAGAAGGGTCTGAAACCCTGCTTCTCCCGCGTCTTGGCGAAAGTCGCAAAGTCCATGCGAGCCAGATCCGCGCTCTTGCCGCCCGGAAGGTCCGAACCCTCGGCACCACCACCCTTCGATCGTGGCCACCAGTGTCTGGAAACTTCCTTCTGGTCCTCGAGCCACTCTCGGATCGTCTTGGGGGTGCTGCCATCCTTGCCAAACACCACACCACCGTCATCGTCCTTGATCACCAGCCGATTGCGAGCCTTGTCGAAGTGGAACACGCTCGCGGCGCGCAGCTGGACGTCAAGCACCGCCGAACTTTCAACCTGAACGTCACGGCAGGCGTTGGAGACTTCTGTCTCCAGAAACTTCTTGCGAAGGGCATCCTCAGTCTGAGCGAGCTGAGTATCCTTCTCCGCGAGCTGGGCCTGCAGGTTGCGCAGCTGGTTCTCATGATCCTTGCGCAGCGATGCAGTCCGCTTGTCGAACCACTCGTCGTACTTGCCTTCGGAGAGCATCTTGCCCTGCTCGTCGGCCTCGAAACGCTTCTTCATCTCCAGGAGCGTCTTGACAGTTTCAGCGTTGCCAAGAGCCTTCAGAGTATCCAGGCCGCCAAACTGCTCCAGCTGGGCGGTCACACTGTCGAGTCTTTCCTTCAGCTCGGTCTTCTCGCCCTTGAGCTCCGAGTTGTTTCGCTTCAGACCCTCGACAGCGGCCTGAATTTTCGCGTCCAGGGCTGGGTCACCACCGCCGCCCCCATTCTCGTCCTTGACATCGTTTGGGTTTGGATTGGTATCTTCAGCCATGGCCACATCTCCTGATTGGCATTCGTCGCTCCTGCGACTGTTAAGTTCGGTCTTGCCTCCGGCTCGACCATGCTAGCGAATATAGACAGCCTCCTAGATCTCAGACAAGTCAAATCCAGGATTTTCTTCCACAATGTCACCGACGAGGTGGATTTGACCCGCCACGACGTCTCTCCTGCCCAGGAGGAGGGTTGCCGCCTCCCTGTGGGCGATCCGCCCCTGGCACGTTGGTCGTCTCTGCCATGGTCCCGGCGACAGTCGTCGCGGAGCCTCCCTGCAGGGGTGGCTCCTTATCGAGAAGACGACGCTCCTCCTCGTAGTCGCGCTGCGTGACCTGACGACGACGCATGAGCTCGTGGAGCGTTCTCTCCGAAATTGGCGCGCCAAGTCTCTTCGAGGTGACGAACTCTCTGAGCTCCTGGCCTGTCATCATTGGCTCGGTGAAGTCCAGGTTCGGGATGAACCTGATCTTCTTGAGCTCATCCTCCGACTTGCCCTTCATGCGACCAAGAGAGCGGAGAGCAGACTGGATGCCCTCCGCCGCGTTGATCACGACCGACTTGACTGTCACCTGCCGAACAGCCTGGCGACGGCGCAGGGCCTCTCCAGACTCATAGCCTGTGACCGACCCCTCAAGGAGCATGCCGACCTCGTCGGCGAAGCGGTCGAACTCGTCGTTGATGGACTGGCGCATCAGGGGGATGCCCTGCCCATCAATGTCCAGGTACTGGGCCTTTCCCTCTGGGTTCTCAAAGCACCAGATTGCGCTGCCGCCAATCTCTGTCGGGGCGTCATCGGCCATGACACCGAACAGGACGCACTGGGGATCGCCCTTGATGTACATCGAACGGTTGTAGTCCGCGCTCTTCCGGAAGATCGACAGAGATCTCCGGGTCATGGGCAGCATCGGGATTGGTCCATACTCGTGACCAAGACCAAGGGCGTTGATCACGGTGATGGGGATGCGGGTCATTGGTCGGCCCAGGTAGACGGGGAGAAGCTCCCGCTGGTCTACGATCTTTCCTGTCTCCTCGTCCTCGAACTGATCCAGGACCAGCGCCTGCATCTTGCCATCGATCTCCTGATAGACAGAGACCGTGTAGACCCCATTCTCCAGGCTGAGTCGACGGTAGATTTCAGCGACCTTGTAGACATACGGATCCTCCGGGTCTGGGACGAGCTTCATCTCTCGAAGAACGACGAGCCGCTCCATTCCACCGATGGATTTTGGGTACATCTGCCAGTTGATCAGGCTCTCGGCCAGGTATGGGCAGAGGTATGGCTTGTCGTCAAAAATCTCCCCTAGGGTCACGAAGCGACCAGTGGTCAGGATCTCCCGTGTGCAACGCTCCCAGAAGTCGTGAAGATCTTCCCCGTCCGGAGTGACACTCTCGATGAGGTACTTCATGTCATCTGGCAGCTCGACCACTGGCTTCTTCTCATGGATGAGACCAAGAATGCCGTTCAGCGTCGGGGACACGATCTCTGGAAATTCTGCGAAGGAGGCGTAGAAGCTGTACCGTGTGTGGGCGACACGCTTCCCGCTCATCAAGACATCTGTCGAGTTCGCGTGACCTGGGGGGATGGGAAGGTAGTAGGTGATGTCCCGACGAATGGCGCTCTCGCCCTCGATGGCATCCCGGACCTTGCGCCAATCCTCGACGTATTTCGAGTACTCAGGGTGTGGAGTGTTGATTGGCATTTGTCACCGCCCGTTGATGGTCTTCTTCACCAGTCTGCTCGACCCCTTGTAGAGCCTATACCTGGTCTCGTCACCAATGTGATCTTCGGACTCGGTATCAACGTCATCCAGATCCTTGTCATCTCTCTGCAGGGATGGAACCGTGCGGATCCACTGGTCACATCTCTCAGTGACGTAGAGCGCGGCCTCTTCCCTGGGCAGCCCGTCCTCGGATGGGATAGCGTTCTTCAGGAGTACCCGAATTCTCTCCCAGCCGTTCTTCCGGCTACCCGCACTCTTGTCTGCTCTAACCCAGCTGACGCCAAGCCTTGACATGCCAGAGGCGACAGAATGACCATCCTCGCTGTCAAAGATAGAGCTGTCGGCAGGCCCAGGGCGGACCTTGTGGCGTGGGAAGAGCCTGGCCTCCCGCTCCTTGATGCCCATGGCAATCTCGGCGGCGGTCATGTAGACACCCTTGTTGGGCTTCCCATCCCAGCCGTACCACTCCGCTACTCGGAAGACATCCCCGGCAATTGTTCTCATCTTCTTGCCATTGGGGAGATCCAGGTCTGAGCCATCGCTCGTCGCCCACCATCCCACAGAGAAGGGCTTGGATGAGCCCCAGTCGAAGCTGCGGTCAACTCTCCAGGAGGCTGGGAGGATCGGCAGAATGTCTGGTAGGATGTGCACGGAACGATCGAACACATCCTGGAAGATGCCACCAGAGACGATGTCCCATGACCCATAGATCCACGCCGCTCTCTCGCTTGGATTTCTAGCGGAGGCGCTGATACGTTGGATGTAGCCTGGGTCGGAGAACAGTAGGATCTTGTTCTCTCGGATGTCAGAGTGGATCGCGACTCTCGGGGGCTCAGTGTTTCCACCCTCATCCTTGGAGTCTCGAATGACGGCACCCACCACCCTGTTCATGCCCAGGGGGAGACGATACCTCTGCTTCACCCAGTGGTGACCGACGCCGTAGGGGTTTGTCGTGGCCCTGATCTTGATTGGGATGCCCTTGACAGAGGAACGAGCGCAGGAGAACATAGATTTCATGCACTCGTCTGTTGGCCACGTGGTCAGCTCCTCCCACCCCTGCCAGGGATAGGCGTGGCCGTGGTATGACCAGTAGTCGTCAGCCGTCTTGAAGTGTCGGAAGCGTAGGGTCTCCCCGGTGGGCCAGGTCCAGACAGACTTCGCCTCGTTGTACTTGGCATGTGGAAAGATCTGGCCAAACCACTTCTTTGACTTCGAGATCACGTCCTCGAGCTCAGGGTAGGTGCGGCGGAAGAGAATTCCCCTCCACTCCGCGCCCCATCCAGCGCCAACATGCTGACAGAAGTCCATGATCAGTGTATCTGTCTTGCCACCACCACGTGTGCCCTCGAATAGGGCCTCGAAGATTGGACAGGA
>ERZ1645187.3460-NODE-3460-length-13248-cov-5.845297_pt1 | contig 13248 bp, 15 predicted proteins | sample MGYA00575352_ERZ1645187 | MGnify/ENA primary metagenome ERZ1645187 (study PRJEB40837, sample SAMN11349314) | freshwater sediment metagenome | isolation source: river sediment | host: Sediment | place: India: Wazaribad , New Delhi | collected 2017-02-21 ...
TCCTGCGCCATGGCAAAACCAACGGCGGTGTATAAATCTTTTTCGTTGGCAGCCGAAATATGTGGAATACCGGATTCATCACGCAAAACAGTTACTTCGGCTGAAACACCACCAAGTTTCACCTCTTTATTATAATCCGGAATTGCCGAATTCTGAAGATTTTTCAGAAAAAACAAACCTGCCAGCACAATAAGAACAACCAAAACAGCAAGAACTAATAAAACCCTTTTTACAGTTTTCATTTTTGTTGAATTTTCAGTTTTTAAAAAGAACATAAAATGTACGGATTCGGTTTTAAATAATTGATATATTTATTCCGGTAAAATTTAAACTGAAAATTATGAAATGAGCCCCGGCTTCAGTCGGGACGAATTCCATGTCGGTACTATCCTTATTGAAAAGCAGAGGCAGTTACGAAAATTGTACTAACTAACATTAAAAATTTATACACATGAAAAAGCTGATTCTCATTTTGTTCCTTGGTTTATACACACTTGCAGGCGTTGCGCAGGAAGCTGACAAAATTGTGGGTATCTGGTGGAATGATGAAAAAACCACAAAAATCAAAGTTGAAAAAGTTAACGGAAAGTACATCGGCACAATTGTTTACATGATTCCGGAAAAATATGTGAACGGCAAACCGCCGGTTGATGATAAAAACCCGGATACTAAACTGCAAAGCCGTTCATTGATCGGGTTACAGATTCTGAATGGTTTTGTTTTTGATGCAGGCGAAAAAGAGTGGAAAGATGGCAGAATTTACGACCCGAAATCGGGCAAAACATACGATTGTTACGCCTGGTTGGAAGGCAACGACCTGTTAAAACTGAAAGGATTTGTGATGGGGATGCGCTGGATGGGCAAAAGCTCGGAATGGTATCGAACAACGATGTAGAAATTCCTGTTTTAAAATATAAAACGGGATCAGGCAGATTATAAGCCTGGTCCCGTTTTTTTGTTCTCCCAAATGGTAACTCTTAAAAATTCCTAAAAAAACACAGAAACATTAACCTGAATTTCAAAACTCCGTAAACATTACCACTAAATCATTGTTCCTAAAAGAGAATAATTCTTATTTAAAAATTTCTCGCGATATGGAAACGGAGTTAATCAAACAAAAGCTTTCGGAAAAAGGAATGAAAATAACACCCCAGAGAATGGCGGTACTGGAAGCTATATATCAGTTAAAGAATCATCCCACCGCCGATAATATCATCGAATTCATCAGGAAAACACATCCGAATGTTGCTGTCGGCACAGTATATAAAGTACTTGAAACACTGGTGGAAAACGGGCTGGTAAAGCGGGTTACAACCGATCGTGACTTTATGCGATATGATGGCATTGTGGATAAACATCATCATTTATACTGTTCAAACTGCGATCTCATAGAGGATTATCACGATCCGGATCTGGATGAACTTCTGAAAAAATATTTCGAATCTAAAAACATACCCGGATTTAAAATCGAGGAATTTGTTCTGCAGATAAAAGGAACATTTAACAAATGCTGAAAACACAATTAAACATTCAAAATAAATTTTATACAACCTGAAAATTAAAATTATGGAAAACAATTCTGAAAAAACAGGAAAATGCCCGGTAACCGGAGCAATGGGGAAGCACAGTGTTGGCGCCGGCGGAACAAAAAACCGCGATTGGTGGCCCAACCAGTTAAAATTGAATATTCTTCGTCAGCATTCATCCAAATCCGATCCAATGGGTGAGGGTTTTGATTATGCAGAAGAATTTAAAAGTCTTGATTATAAGGCTTTAAAAGAAGACCTTCACAAACTGATGACCGACTCACAGGATTGGTGGCCGGCAGATTTCGGTCATTACGGCCCGCTATTTATAAGAATGGCCTGGCACAGTGCCGGAACATACAGAACTGGTGACGGCCGTGGAGGAGCAGGTGCCGGCCAGCAGCGTTTTGCACCGCTGAACAGTTGGCCCGATAATGCCAACCTTGATAAAGCCCGTCGTTTGCTCTGGCCCATCAAACAAAAATATGGGAAGAAAATTTCGTGGGCCGACCTGATGATTCTGGCCGGAAATGTGGCGCTTGAATCGATGGGATTTAAAACTTTCGGATTTGCCGGTGGCCGAGCCGATGTTTGGGAACCTGAAGAAGATGTTTACTGGGGTTCGGAAACAAAATGGCTGGAAAATGACGAACGAAATCTTGATAAAACAGAAGTGGACAATCCACTCGCTGCCATTCAGATGGGTTTGATTTATGTAAATCCTGAAGGCCCGGGTGGAAACCCGGATCCGCTTGCAGCAGCAAAAGACATTCGCAACACATTTGCACGCATGGCCATGAATGATGAGGAAACCGTGGCACTGATTGCCGGCGGACACACTTTTGGAAAAACTCATGGTGCAGGCGACGCCGCCCTTGTTGGCCCTGAGCCCGAAGCTGCCCCGATGGAAGAGATGGGATTGGGATGGAAAAGTTCTTATGGATCGGGAAAAGCCGGCGACACAATCACCAGCGGTATTGAAATAACCTGGACCAAGACACCCACAAAATGGAGCAACAATTTCTTTGAAAACCTTTTCGATTACGAATGGGAACTCACCAAAAGTCCGGCTGGTGCTCACCAGTGGAAACCTCGTGGACAAGCAGGTTCGGGCAGTGTACCGCATGCACACGACCCATCAGTACGACTGGCGCCGAATATGCTGACAACGGACCTTGCCTTGCGTTTCGATCCGGTTTACGGACCGATTTCAAAACGTTTTTATGAAAATCCTGACCAATTTGCCGATGCATTTGCTCGTGCCTGGTTTAAACTCACCCACCGTGACATGGGACCCAAAACACGTTACCTGGGACCCGAAGTTCCCGCTGAAGATCTTCTTTGGCAGGATCCGGTTCCGCCAGTTAACCACCTGCTCGTTGAAGAAAAAGATGTGGCTGCTTTGAAAACAAAAATCATGGCTTCAGGATTGACAGTTTCTGAACTTGTATCAACCGCCTGGGCATCGGCATCCACATTCCGCGGTTCCGATAAAAGAGGTGGCGCCAACGGAGCACGCATTCGTCTGGCACCCCAAAAAGACTGGGCAGTTAACAATCCGGTACAGTTAGCAAAAGTTCTGGGAGTTCTGGAAGGCATTCAGAAAGAGTTTAACAAAGCATTGACCGGTGGCAAAAAAGTTTCGCTGGCCGATGTAATTGTGCTCGCAGGTTGTGCGGGAGTTGAGAAAGCGGCAAAAGATGCAGGTTTTATAATTTCAGTTCCGTTTACACCCGGCAGAATGGATGCTTCGCAGGAACAAACCGATGTTGAATCGTTTGCTGTTTTGGAACCGGCTGCCGATGGTTTCAGAAATTACCTGAAAAAGAAATTTACAGTTTCAACCGAAGAATTGCTGGTTGACAAAGCACAGCTCCTGAATTTAACTGCTCCTGAAATGACAGTTCTGGTTGGCGGAATGCGTGTTTTGGATACCAATTTTGATGGTTCGAAACATGGTGTTTTCACGAACAAACCCGGTGTGCTGAGTAACGATTTCTTCGTCAATGTTCTGGATATGAATACTTACTGGTTTCCTATCACAGAAGACAAAGAAGTTTTTGAAGGTCACGACCGGAAGACAGGAACCAAAAAATGGACTGCCACACGTGCCGACCTGGTTTTTGGTTCGAACTCAGAACTCAGGGCGCTTGCTGAAGTGTACGGAAGCACCGATGCAAAGGAAAAATTTGTGAATGATTTTGTGGCAGCCTGGAATAAAGTGATGAATCTCGACAGGTTCGATCTGGTTTAATTTTTCAATTAAAAAAATAGCCCCTATGAGGGGCAGAAAAATATTCAGTATAAATTTTAAAATCAAAAAAATGGAAGAAAATCAAGTATTTGCAATGCCGCGCATTGGCGACAAAGCGCCAGAATTTAAGGCAGTAACAACACAGGGCGAAATTAATTTTCCCGCCGATTACAAAGGCAGTTGGGTAATTCTTTTCAGTCACCCGGCCGATTTTACCCCGGTTTGCACCTCTGAGTTTATGACTTTTGCATCGCTCGAAAGTAAGTTCAACGAAGCCAACTGCAAACTCGTTGGCCTCTCGGTTGACGGTTTGTACAGCCACATTGCCTGGTTGCGCACCATAAAGGAAAAAATCGAGTATAAAGGGATGAAAAACGTGGAAGTTACTTTCCCACTCATCGAAGACATTACCATGGAAGTGGCTAAAAAATATGGAATGATGATGCCCGGTGAAAGCAATACAAAAGCCGTTCGCGCGGTTTTTGTGATCGATCCGGCGGGTGTGATCCGCACCATCATTTATTATCCGCTCAGCCTTGGCCGTAATTTCGATGAATTGTACCGAGTGGTAATTGCATTGCAAACTGCTGACGAATTTAAAATTGCAACTCCCGCTGACTGGCGACCGGGCGACGATGTGATTGTTCCGCCGGCTGGTTCCTGTGGCGTGGCAAAAGACCGCATGGAAGGCAAAGAAGATATGAAATGTTATGACTGGTTCTTCTGCACCAAAAAGCTTGATAAGGATACTGTACTCGACAGGATTCTGAAAAAATAAATTTCCGGTAAAAAGAAGTTGGAAAGGTTGTCAGTCTGAAAAGGCTGACAGCCTTTTATTTTTATTGAAGATGGTTATCTGTGTTCGAATTTTCCACCGCTTTTCCCCTGACTTTCAGCAAACGGAATAAGAAGAAATAAAGAATCGGCATGGTAACCAAACTCAGGGCAAACCAAACAATCACGCCACCTGCCACCATTTCAAGAACTTTCAGAAAAGTCCATTCGCCGGTGTACAAAAAAATATTACTGAAAACACGTGAACCCGCAAAAATCAGGTTGCCGGCTTTAATAAACGGGTAAATCAGCAACAGCTGAACCGGCGCGAGCAAAAGATTGAGCGTTTGCACCACAAGGTGGTTCAACCTGAAAACAACCGCCACCATCAGCCCCAGTAAAAAAGTCATCCCGATTACAGGAAATAATGCCAGACAAACACCCACTGTTAATGAAAGTGCCATGCTTTTTGGAGTACCCATTCCTGATTTTACAATTTTCAGAAATTCCTTTGCCTTTTTCCCGGGATTGAACGAAATCATCTAAACTTCAAAATATCTTTAATAAACCGCGCAAATATATAATTAATCGATTTTTTATACCAGTAAAAACTTTGCTAATTAATAACAGAATGAGTTTGCCCGTGCAAGATTTGACTGATTTATAGCCCGAAATGGTTAATAAACCGGGGAAAAGCAATACTGATAATGAAAAATTTCCTGCGTATCATTTCAATTACCAGGAATTTACATTCAAAATCTTTCATTTGGCCAACAAAGGTTGAAGTATCATTTCCATTCAGTTAATAATTTCTGTTGATGCATGATAACTGACTGTATCGATGAATAAAATGTGAGGCATAACGCATGAAAACAGATACTGTTTTATGAACATTTTCCCTTTATAACTTAATCAATCTTTAATTATTAATTGATTGTTTTTTAGTGAAATCGCCCTAAATTGCAGAGTGAAAATATACGTTTTAAGCCATGAAAGTCAAATCAAAATTAATTTATCAGTCTGACAATACCTGTTTCCAGACTTTTTTGCCGGTCTATTTTTACGGAATGCCCGATGGAAAAATGCTGGTCGTTTTTGCCCGCTTTAAAAATGAAAATCCGCTCGATACAATGCAGGAGTGGATCGTTGCCCAGCATCTTGATTATTATTATGATTTTCCAACCGATAAAATCATCACTTCTGCAAATCAGGAAATCGATATCGAAGAATTTATGAATCTTGCTGATAATCTTGAACAACGGGTAAGACCACTTGAATGGTTTGGCAGTTTTTATACCAATCATGAAGCACAAAACTATTTTAACCAACACAAAGATTTCATGTTAAACAAATCAAAAACCATTGATGTTGAGGTTGATGAGTATTTGTCTGCCATCGAAATATGAGATTTTTCGGGATTAACTTCCCGATAATGCCTGACCAATCTAGAGGCTATTTCGCGATATTTCATTTACTTTTATTTCTGAAACCTGATGCCAATTCACCTGTAATTCAGAACCTCTATAAACGTAATACAATTACCATCAATCCCTTTTCGTGCTTTTGCCATTTAACCGACCAGATCCGGACATTTACACACTTAACAGTCATTTTTGTAACATTCTGAACACCAAAAGACGTATTCAGCACTGGTTTACAGTTTTGTAACAAAAATGAAACGGGCATAACTTCCTGTTAAAAAATTCTTTACGTAGTATAATCCGCAAAATTTAATCGTTTTGTAATAATTTAGTAACAAGGCTGTAATGCACATATTTCATTTTTGCAACATAAAATTATTCATATTGAAATAGATGAAAAAACCATTATCACTTCTTTTGCTGGCAATTGTGGCGGCACTCAATACATGGGGGCAAACCACCACCGAAACATTTAAACCCGGAGGAAAACCAACAGCATTGATTTTCACCAACTTCAATACAGCATTTTCGGATGGAGAAACCACCCCGGCATTTGAAATTACGCGTGCCTACCTCGGTTTCGAATACAATTTCAGCCAGAACTGGTATGGACGATTAACCGTTGACGTGGGTGACCCCAAAGTTGGGAACCTGCAATACACCGCATTTTTGAAATTTGCTTACCTGCAATATAAAAACGAAAACTTCAGAACACTTTTCGGGATGATTCCAACCACACAGTTTAAATATTCCGAAGACATCTGGGGTTTGCGGTATATCGAAAAAGTGCATGCCGATGCCTATGGTTTTTACTCGAGCGCCGACCTTGGATTTACAGCCGAATATGCACTGAATAAAAATATCAGCGCCGACCTTTCTGTTTTTAATGGTGAAGGATACAAATCGCTTCAGCGTGATGAATATCTGCGCCCGGCGGTGGGTGTTACAATCAGAGACCTCGGAAATTTTACTGCCCGCTTTTATGCCGACTATATGGGCAAGGACGTTAAACAAACCACCCTCGCGGGTTTTGCCGGTTATACAGGCAAAAAATTAGTGGTAGCCGCCGAGTACAATTACGAGTGGAATACAAAAATGATTGATGGCCAGGACATATACGGAGCATCGGTTTACACAACCTGGAAACCCGGAGAAGTCATTAAGTACTTCGCCCGTTTCGATGATTTGCAATCGAAACCGCTGGAAGGTCAGACCAATCCCTGGCAACTGGCAAAAGACGGGCAGTTACTGATGGGCGGACTCGAATTCAGCCCGGTAAAAGGTATCAGAATCTCTCCAAACCTGAGGTACTGGAATCCGGCCGACGAAGCCCAGAAAGCAACAACTTATGCATTTGTCAATGTAGAAATAAGATATTAAACATTACAGTAATTGAATTTAAAAAGTAGAAAAATGAAACAATTGGTAATTTTCATGATGGCTGTTTTTGTACTCTATTCGTGCGGAAACAAGTCAAACAAAAACGAGTCAGGACAGCCTGCATCAAAAATCACACTCACTGCAGCAGGAGCCACATTCCCAATGCCTTACTATAACATGGTGTTTTCGCAATATACCCAGACAACCGGTACACAGTTAACTTACGGCGGAATTGGTTCGGGCGGCGGTATCCGGTCGTTAACCGACAAAGTTATCGATTTTGGAGCCACAGATGCTTTTCTGGATGATTCGGCCATGATTAAAATGCCGGCCGAAATTGTCCATATTCCAACAGTTTTAGGGGCGGTGGTGATTGCCTACAATCTCCCGGGTGTTGACAGTCTGAAACTCTCGAACCAACTGCTTGAAGATATTTTTATGGGAAATGTAAAAAAATGGAACGATCCGAAAATCAAAAACAACAATCCGGGTCTGAATCTGCCTGATTTGGCCATTACAGTTGTTGTAAGATCGGATGGCAGCGGCACCACACACATTTTCAGTGATTATATGACCAAAATAAGCAAAGCATGGGCTGAGAAGGTTGGTGTTGGAAAATCGCTCCAGTGGCCTGTTGGAATGGGAGCAAAAGGAAATCCGGGTGTTGCAGGAACTATTTCGCAAACCCAGGGAGCTATCGGTTATATCGGATCAGAATACGCTTTTGCACAGAAAATACAGACCGCAAAAATACAGAACAGTGCCGGAAACTATATCGCACCCACCATTGCATCGGTAAGTGCGGCTGCTCAGGCCGAAATTCCTGCCGACACACGTATTATGCTCACCAATCCCTCAGCTGCCGGTGCATATCCTATCAGCGGTTTTACCTGGATTATTTTGTACAAAGAACAAAACTATAACAAACGTTCAAAAGACCAGGCACTGGCTACCGTGAAATTCCTCGATTGGCTGGTAAGTGAACAGGCACAGGCAGAAGCTGAAAAAGTGCATTATTCGCCGCTGCCAGCCGGAACTGCAGAAAAAGCCAAAGCCATTCTCCGGACGGTTACTTTTGATGGACAGCCTTTGTTAAATTAGTTATTCTGTTCTGCCATTCTCAATACTCAAAATCTCATTGCCTGAAAAATGAACAGCGATAAAATCACAAAGGTAATTTTGCTATTCTCCTCCTTCATAATCCTGTTTGTGGCAGGAGGCATGGTTTTTTCGCTGGTGAAAGGGGCAATTCCGGCATTTAAAACCTTTGGGGCCGGTTTTGTTTTCAGCAACACCTGGAATCCAACCCAGGGAAGTGAAAACTACGGGGCACTTCCATTTATTGCCGGAACCGTGATAACATCGGTAACGGCACTGCTGATAAGTTTGCCATTATCGTTTTCGGCTTCGCTTTTCCTGGGTGAGTATTACCGGGGGACCCGCATGGCAAAAGTACTAGGAACCATGGTCGATTTATTGGCCGGAATTCCCTCTATTGTTTATGGTTTGTGGGGATTTTATGTCCTCCGTCCGTTCCTGGTCGAACTTGGCCTTCCCAACCAGGGTTTTGGTGTATTTACAGCCAGCATTATTCTCGCCATTATGATTATTCCCTACGCGACTTCGCTGAGCAACGAAATCATCATGATGGTGCCCAATGAGCTGAAAGAGGCCGCCTATTCGCTGGGTGCCACCAAATCAGAAGTCGTTTTTAATGTAATTGTACCTTCTGCCAGGTCGGGAATCATTGCCGGATACATCCTTTCGTTTGGGCGTGCTTTGGGCGAAACAATGGCAGTTACCATGCTGATTGGAAATGCCAATGTCATTCCCGATGGATTTTTCAGTACCGGAAATACCATGGCCAGTGTAATTGCCAACCAGTTTGGTGAAGCCGACGGATTGAAACTGAGTTCGCTCATTGCAATCGGGCTGCTGCTTTTCCTTATCACAGGTGTTATAAACGCTGTGGGTAAATTCATCATCAAAAAACTGAATTGATTTACCATGAAATACCAGCACAAGCAAATAGCAAAATCAAAACTGAAAAGCCGCACCATAAAGGATAAAGCCATCCGGGTGCTGGTGGTTCTGCTCTCTGTGGTTACCATTTCTCCCATTGTTCTCATCATTTTCAAGCTGATTGAAAAAGGGTACAAACAAATCAGTTTTGATTTTATCATGAAAACCCCGCCTAATTCGTACGAAGCGATGACAGCCCTTGCTAATGGTGAACTGATACCGGGCGGCATTGCCAACGGAATTACCGGAACATTGCTGATGATGGTTGCTGCGGCTGCTATGGCCATTCCTGTGGGAGTGGTTACAGGAATCTACCTGTACGAAAATCCCGGTAAATTCATGGCCAACCTCACGCGTAACATTTCAGACATTTTACAGGGAGTTCCTTCAATTGTGCTGGGGCTTATTGCTTACATCTGGGTGGTGAAAGGTATCACAAACGGGTACTCGGCCCTGGCAGGAAGCGTTTCCCTGGCTATCATGATGCTCCCGATGATTGTGCGTTCAACAGAAGAAACCCTGAAAATGATTCCGGTCACTATTAAAGAAGCTGCGTTGGCACTGGGTGTGCCCTATTACAAGGTAATACTGAAAGTATTGATTCCGACAGGATTCAGCGGATTGCTCACAGGAATCCTGCTTGGCATTTCAAGGGTGCTGGGTGAAACGGCTCCGCTTATGCTCACTGCACTCGGAAGCACCATCATCAACCTTGACATTACAAAGCCCACAAGTGCAGTTCCGCTGCTGATCTGGGAGTTTTACAACGACCCCAATATGGTGGGATTAATCTGGAGTTCATCCCTTTTGCTCATGGCTATTGTATTATCTTTAAATCTTATTTCGAAACAAATTGCTGCCCGCACAAAGTAAAAACATGAACGATAACATCAAACAAATAAAAGATCCGGTTTTATCCATCCGTAACCTGTCGGTTTCGTATGATAAAGGCAAGTACGCGGTAAAAGACGTTTCGGTTGACATCAAACGAAACAGCGTCACCGCCATCATGGGGCCTTCGGGTTGTGGAAAAAGCACGTTGCTGAGAGCCATAAACCGCATGCACGAGTTGTACGAAAATATTGAAACCACCGGAACACTGATCCTCAACGGAAAAGATATTACAAACATGCCCACCATACAATTGCGGCGCATGGCCGGCATGGTGTTTCAGCGGCCAAACCCGTTTCCCACCATGAGCATCTACGACAACGTGATTGCCGGTTACAAACTCAACGGCATCAGCCTGAAACGCAGTGAAAAAGATGAGATTGTTGAGCGTTCGCTGCGCGACGTTACGTTGTGGGATGAAGTAAAAGACACACTTTACAAAAAGGGCACATTCCTTTCGGGCGGACAACAACAGCGGCTTTGCATTGCGCGGGCGCTTGCCTTCGATCCCGAGGTAATCCTGCTCGATGAACCCACTTCGGCCCTTGACCCCATTGCTACAGCAAAAATTGAAGACTTGCTGGTGACTCTGAAGGAGAACTACACCATTATCCTGGTGACTCACAACATGTCGCAGGCAGCCCGTATTTCCGATTATTCGCTCTTTATGTACATGGGCGAACTGGTTGAATATGGCAAAACAAAAGACATGTTTACCAAACCCCGCGACCGCCGCACCGAAGAATACCTTACCGGCAAATTCGGGTAAAAAATTAACTTCACACAAAATTGAACATACCATGTCAACAAGAAAAGATGAAGCGCTGAAAAACATTTTCAATGAGTTTGGTGAATTTGCCAACCTGGTGTTACACCAGCTCGACCTGCTGGGAAAAATCGTAACCTCGGGAAACACAACTTTGTCAAAAGACGTTGTAAAGGAAATTCAGGAGAACGAAAAGAAAATAGACAAACTGGAAGTAAAACTGAGCGATAAAATAACCGATTACATCGTCTTGTACCAGCCACTGGCAACCGACCTTCGTAAAATTATCGCCTGTTTCCGCATCATTATTAATCTCGAGCGCATTGGCGACCTGGTGATTAGCATTATCCGGTTTATCGAAAAAATAAAAACACCCGAGGTTTACGTCAGTCTTACTGATGTTATTGCAAACATGCACATGCAAAGTTCCATCATGGTGAATAAAGCACTGCTTTCGTTTACCAACGATGACCGTGAATTTGCCATCTGGACCATTAAAAACGACAGCGTGGTTGACGAAATCAACCAGAAAATGCTGAATAAAGCGATTAAGAAAAGCAACATATCAGAAGAGAACAAGGAGTTGCTGATCACATTTATCAACATGAATGGGGTGGTCAGCAACATTGAACGCATTGCCGATTATGCCACCAACATTGCGGAAGCTGCGATTTACTCCATCGAAGGGAAAGACATCAGACATAAACCGATTGATTGAATGTTATGAGTGCAATACCAAAAATATTGATTGTTGATGATGAAAAGGATTTGTGCGAAATCCTGGAGTTCAACCTTTCGAGCGAAGGATTTAAAACCGAAGTGGCGCATTCGGCAGAAGCAGCTTTGCGCAAACCGCTTGATACTTTTGATTTGATTTTGCTGGATGTAATGATGAGCGAAATGTCGGGCTACAAAATGGCCTCGGTTATCAGGAAAGACCTGAAACTGTTGGTGCCCATCATTTTTCTTACAGCCCGCACCTCCGAAAATGACCTGCTCACCGGGTTTAATGTGGGCGGCGACGACTATATTTCGAAACCGTTTTCGATTAAAGAGGTGATTGCCCGTGTAAAAGCTGTGCTGAAAAGAAGTGCCGGCGAACAGGCTCCCGTAAACATACTGAAAGTTGAAGATCTCGAAATTAACACCATCAACAAAACAGTAAATATTGACAATTCCGAAGTAAACCTCACCCGCAAAGAGTACGAAATACTGGTATTGCTGATGAAACACCAGGGGCAATACATCGGACGTGAAGATATTCTGAGCCGTGTTTGGAGCGATGATATCATTGTTACCGAACGCAATGTGGATGTAAATATCGCCCGGCTGCGTAAGAAAATAGGCAGATACGGCGATTATATCAAAGGAAAATCGGGTTACGGATACTGCTTCAGTGCTTAGAAGCTCCTCGATGCCCGTTTTATGAGAGCCTGAAAAGGAAAAGAAATTAATAACAGATTAAAACATCAAAAAGTGCCACTGCAACATTCATTCCGACGGACAATTTTTATCTACTTTATTGCTGTATTTGTGTTGTTTACTGCGGCAATACTGCTGTTTCAGCTCAACCGGGAGAAAAGGTATAAAACTGCACAGCTTGAAAATACGCTCGAAAATGTGAGTGAAATGACTCACAATTTTATTGAGTTTTATAACCTTGCCCAAACCGGCGATTTTCAGAAAGCCGATACCCTGAAACAGCTTATTCCGCAAAAGAATATCCGGATAACGGTAATTGATAAAAATGGCAATGTATTGTACGACAGCTCTGTGAAGGAGTATTCCCGTATGGAAAACCACCTGCAGCGGCCCGAAATACAGCGCGCCCTGTTCGCAAAATCCGGATCCAATATCAGGCACTCTGAAACAACCAACCAGGAATATTACTATTACGCCCACAATTATGGCGGTTATTTTGTGCGGGCCGCCGCCCTTTACGACATCAACCTCAAACATTTTCTGGAGGCCGAACACCTGTTCTTTATCGTTATCATCATCATTTTCCTGGTTATTGGCCTCGTAATTAATTTTGTTACCAAACGCCTGTCGCTCACCATTACCAAACTCAAAGATTTTGCCATCAAGGCAGCCCGCAACGAACCCATTGAAAACGAGAACGATTTACCTGACAATGAATTGGGTGAAATCGGCAAACAAATTATAAAGATTTATAACAAACTGCGGATTGCAAAAAACGATGATGCCCTGGAA
>ERZ1645187.3462-NODE-3462-length-13238-cov-5.642646_pt1 | contig 13238 bp, 10 predicted proteins | sample MGYA00575352_ERZ1645187 | MGnify/ENA primary metagenome ERZ1645187 (study PRJEB40837, sample SAMN11349314) | freshwater sediment metagenome | isolation source: river sediment | host: Sediment | place: India: Wazaribad , New Delhi | collected 2017-02-21 ...
AAATCAAGGTGCCGGCTATGCAGCTCGTTATGCTGCAACCAAGGGATTCATGCCAATTCCACAATCTGAAATTGATCTATCTAATGGGGTTTTGAAACAAAATGCCGGATGGGATGCTTCTGCAGTCTTTGTAAGCTGGAATGAATAGTAAAATGTTAAATTTAAATCTTAATAAGAATCTTATGAACAAGACATTAATATATTCCATGTTAGCTGCTTCATTACTGATGGTTGCTTGTGATCCTGCGGAAGACAGAGATGTGCTTTCTGGAGCAATAACAGCCGATCAATTGAATATAACAGCTACACCTCAAGTGGTTGACGGGAAAAATTCAAACTACATCGATTTAAACAGCGATGGAGTAGGTACGTTGACCTCCTGGTTTTATGGTAACGGAACTACCACAAGCACAAAAACAACCGTACAGGTGGTGCTTGCCGGTCAGCGTGAAATAGTTTTTACCGGATTGAATCACGATGGAACCTACATAACAAAAACATTGACTGTACAAGTTGATACGCTTATCAATGTTGCTCCGGAATGGGGTATTCTGTGCGGTACCGGTGAGAAAAATTGGGTATGGGATAATACGTTAAGCGCCGTTTGGGGTAACGGAGGTTATAAAGGTAATACATCTCCAGGCTGGTGGACAGTTGCTTTGGCAGATATCGATGGTCAGGCTGCCGGAGAAGGAGCCGGAGCAAAAATGACTTTTGCGGTTGATGGCTCGGGTCTGACAAAAATCAAATCAGATGGTTCGTCCACAAAAGGTTCATTTGTCTTTGATATGTCAGCTATTACAAAAGACGACGGAGGTGCTGTTTGGGCAAAAGGTAAACTTACAACCAAGAATGTTACTGTACTTTGTGGTAAATCACCCAATGAAGGTAACGGTCCGGTTTATTCGTATGATATTCTGAAACTGGATGACCAGAAGATGGTGCTTTCTTATCCTGAGCCTGGTGCAGGTTCTTGGGGTACAGCATGGTTCTGGATGTTTAGAGCTGAATGATAGGTTGTTTATAATTTGGAAGAGTGCAGGAGTTTTCCTGCACTCTTTTATCTCTTAATAAATTTGTGCAATTAACTTTAAGTAGTATTATGCAAAAGGTATATTGTTTTATCACTCTTCTGTTTATGTTGTCTTGTGCTTCTTTCGAAAGTAAATATATCATTGAAGGAAAGCTGAAAGGAAAAACTTACGATGGAGAATTTATTTATTTAGTACCGGTTGAGGGTGCTACTGCTGAGACGGTTGATTCTGTACAGATAAAGGATGGTACTTTTAGATTCGAAGGGGATGCTTCAGTCCCTTCAATTTGTATATTACGAACCCGACCTTTGTTACGAATGGAATTGCAGGAGTTACTTGTTGTTACTGAACCGGGAACAATCAGCGTTATACTTGATACAGAGAGCTCTGCCAAGGGAACTCCTCAGAATGAAGCCCTTCAATTGTGGAAAGAACAGAAACGAAACTCTGATTTTGCATATACGAATATAAATCAGCAATTACTTGAAGCCGACGAATCTAAAAAAGAGGAACTAAAAAAGCTTCAAATGAAGTACGATAAGGAATATTCCAATTTTAATTATAATTTTGTAAAGCAATATAAGCATACGGCTGTAGGTGAATTTGTGTATAAGATGACCGGTTTTTCCTTTACCCCAGAACAAAAAAAGGAATTAAACTCCTTGTAAATTACATGCTAAGGCCGTTGTATGTAACTTTAAAATGAAAATTATTCATGACAAAAAAGGAAGTACTTATCAAAGCTGGATCTGTAATGATGTTTGCTATACTATGTATAGCTTTCTTTCAATTTTTTTATCCGTATCATCTGTTTATTAAAGAACAGCTACAGCTTTTTTTGTTTACTTCCGAATATTTTATCTCTTATTTATCTAAACCGGCTTCACTAGCCTCTTATCTGGGCGACTTCTTTACCCAATTTTTTTATCTTCGCTGGGGAGGTGCTATAGTCTTAGCCTTGCTGCTTTGTGTGGAGTGGCTGCTGATTGTTTGCTTGTTGCGAAAACTGGGGGCAGAAAAGAATGTGTTGCTTTATGCTTTCTTTCCCATTATTGGAGAATGGGTATTGCATTGTGGACTGGGGTATTCCGTGTCTTCTACTATTACTGTAATTCTTTGTATAATTATTTTTTTGCTTTACGCCACAATTAAAAAACGATTTATCGCATTTCTGGTTGCGATTCTTCTTCAACCCATTTTGTATGCATTGCTGGGAAGTGGATTGTTTACATTTAACCTATTACTCTTGCTGACAGATTCTATCAGAAAAGAGAAATTGAACTTATTAGCATACGTAATTCTTTTTACGGGTATTTTGATTCCGTTTTTATTGCGCTCTCATTATCTGTTGACTATCGAACAGGCATATATCTATCCTCATAGAGAATTTATGGCATTTGTGCCACCTCTTTTAATAATAATGCTTGCTGGTGGCATGTCTTCCCGGGAGGTTAGAATATACACTTCCGATATCAGATATACTCCTTTCCTTTTTGGATTACAACTTATATTGTTGATAGGAGGTGTACTATCCAGAGCAAATTTTCACAGAGAAAAGATCCTTTCGCTTGACAGTGAGGCGTATTTTGGGAACTGGTCGAAGGTTTTGAAACAGGCTTCTTCTTATAATCTAAATGATAATATCGCAACTTATTATACAAATCTGGCATTGGCTCGCTACGGTCAGCTTCCGGACCACATCCTGGAGTTTTATCAGCCTGCAACAGACGGACTGTTTTTACCCGTAAACCCGAATGCTTCTCCTCTAACGATCTTCTTTAGCAATGAGGTGTTCTTTTATCTTGGGGATATGAATATGGCACAACATTCTTCTATGCTGGGAATGATTTTCTCTCCAAATAACAGAAGCTCTCGTCTTATCAAACGATTGGCAGAAATCAACATGATTAACGGAGAGAAAGAGGCTGCACGTAAATATTTAAGAATGCTTGAACCTACTCTTTTCCATCGTGCATGGGCTAAGAAGCGTTTGCAGATTCTTGATGCCGATACATTGATTGCCTCAACAGATGCCTGGCTGAAAGAGAAACGAAACATGATTCCGAAACGTGACACGCTACGTAGTTCGACCGATTATCTTGCATTATTAAACCTTCTGGCCTCAAGTAATCCGGCTAATAAAATGGCGGTCGACTATCTGTTATGCTATCATTTGTTATCGAAAGATATCCGGTCTTTTACCAATGCCTATAACCGCTATGTAAAAGATACTTCTTCTTTGTTACCCCGGATTTATGGAGAGGCATTGCTGATAAGTCTTCTTAACTCCAAAGCAACGGATAAAGAGGTTCAATCTTACGGAATATCTCCGGATCTGATTCGTGAATTTGCCGAATATACAAAATTGTACGAGCAAAGTAACGGACGAGGGGAGTTGTTGCAGGCAAAATTTGGAAAGAGTTACTGGTTTTATTTTCACTTTGCAAAAATGGATACAAAATGAAGCAAATTATATACTACTTACTTTTGTTACTGCTTATCATTCAGTCGGGATGTAACCGTCCGTCTGAGATACAGAAGATTGATGGAATGCCACCGATCTATCCGGATTATACCAATATTACTATCCCGTATAACATAGCTCCCTTAAATTTCTTATTACGAAATAAGCCGCAATCTGTCGAAGTTTCTGTTAAGGGGAAAAATACATCCTTTGTCGTATACGGAAATGAAAAGATACAATTCCCCGAAAGGAAATGGAGATCATTATTGGAGTCCGAAAAAGGGAATGATATAACAGTTGAGGTTACAGTTGAAAAAGATGGGAAGTGGTATCGTTATGCTGCGTTTAAATGGAAAGTATCTATCCATAAAATTGATTCGTATTTGAGTTACCGAAGGATTGAACCAGGATACGAGGTATGGAATAAAATTCAGATATGTCAGCGGAATCTGGAGAATTTTTCTGAAAAAGTATTGGCGGATAATAATCTGACCGATGGATCTTGCATGAATTGTCACATTTACAATCAACATCAGAAGGATGTTTCCCTTTTTCATTTAAGGGGGAAAAAGGGAGGAACAATTCTGAATAGGAATGGGAAGCTTCGAAAATTAAATACAAAAGGAGTCAATAGCTTTGCTCCGGCGGTTTATGGGGCCTTCCACCCTTCAGGACGCTTTGGTGTCTTCTCGCAAAACACAATAATTCCGGAATTTCATGCCTATCGCTCCGAACGTCTGGAAGTATATGATACCGCATCAGATCTGGTTATTCTCGATTTTGATAATAACAGTTTAAATACATCCTTATTGGTTTCAGGGGATCAGACATTGGAAACTTTTCCTGTGTTCTCGGCAGATGGAAAGTCGGTTTACTATTGTGCAGCTCCTCAGTTGCCTTTACCCGACAGCATCCGTTCACTTCGTTACAGCCTGATGCGAATCGACTTTGATGAAAAAAGCGGTAAATTTGGCAATAAGATTGACACCATTCTCTCGGCAAATAGTCTGCAACAATCGGTCAGCTTCCCCAAGGTTTCTCCAAACGGACGTTTTCTGCTTTTCTGTGTATCAGATTATGGCACTTTCCCGATTTGGCACAATGAAACGGACTTACGTATGCTTGACTTGAAAACAGGAGGTGTTGATTCCCTTAAACAAGTAAACGCCTGGTATTCGGATTCATATCATAGTTGGTCGTCCGAAAGCCGGTGGTTTGTTTTTGCAAGCAAACGCGACAATGGAATATATGGAAAGCCCTATTTTTCATATATAGATAACAACGGAGTAGCCAGTAAACCATTTGTTCTGCCTCAGAAAGATCCGGCTTATTACGATTATACACTTATTTCATTTAATATACCCGAATTATCGAAAGATGGTGTATCTTTCGGTGCAATGGATGTAGAAGATGCCTATTTTAATTTACCGACGGATGAGATGAAGTAAATAAAAATTATTCGAATGAAGATACTATTAAGAAATGCCAACGGGATGCTAACACTCTTACTTGGAGTTGTTGTCTTTATTTTTTATGCCTTTTTCTATGCAAATCACCTGCATTTCCAGGAACAGCTGCAGTTATTTCAGTTTACTGTGCCCTATTTTATAGAATCAATCTCTATTCCTTCCGGGTTTACGGCATTCTTGAGTCAGTTTATTACCCAGTTTTTCTATTTACCGTGGGTCGGACCCGTATTAATGGCGCTACTTATGGTACGCTTGCAATTAATGGTAAAATGGGTTGCTTTCCGGATAAAGAGGAATCCAAATCTTGAACCATTTACATTTGTTCCCCCTCTTTTTTTATGGGCTCTTCTATGTGACGAAAATTATATGCTGGGGGGATTGGTTGCATTAATTCTTACGCTTCAGTTGGTTTGGGTACTTACTAAAATCAGTTCGCCTGTAGTACGTATCATTGCTACGATGATTTTCATCCCAATTACTTATTGGCTTGCAGGAGGTACTGCGATACTAATGCCTCTGATCATGATTGTATTTGAGCTTACTCGTCCCACTGAAAATAGAGTGTCGGTCTGGTGGATTGGTGCAGGATATCTAATTTTAATGCTTATTTCGCCACTTATCGCTAAAAACTACCTGGTTCTTCTTCCGTCAATGCAGGTTTTTATCGGATACGGTTATTATCGTTATCTTATTTATCTGCCTTTTGGAATCCTGCTGTTATGGGCGTTGACGTTTTTAGTAATGCTTTTGTATGCTTTTTTGCCAAAGAGTGTGATGGATGGAAAGAAGAGTTTACCATTTTATATCTCTTCGCTTTTTCTTGTGTGGGGCGGAGCTGCGTATCTGGTAGCAGGTTCTTACAACCGCATCGCCGAGGAAGTAATGACATACGACTACTTTATTCGGACTCAACAATGGGATAAGGCAGTGGCTATGGCCGAAAAAGCTGCCCCAGCTAATCCGCTTGCAGTAGCAAGTCTTAATTTGGCCCTTAGTCAGAAGGGACTATTAGGGGATAAGATGTTTCATTTTATTCAGAATGGGAGTGAGGGGTTGATTCCGCAATTTGATAGGGACTATCTCTTGCCTATGATGGTTGGGGAGGTTTATTACTATCTTGGATTGACAAATACAGCACAGCGTTTTGCATTTGAAGGAATGGAGGCTATTCCCGATTATCAAAAAAGCGCCCGCTGTTTGAAACGGTTGGCCGAAACGAATTTAATAAACGGCTCTTATGAAGTTTCCAGAAAGTACCTGCTCATACTCCAAAATACTTTTTTCTATAAAGATTGGGCTACCGAAACGCTTGCCTATTTAGGAGATGAAGATCGGATCAATAATCATCCGGAGTGGGGAAGAATTAGAAAATTCAGACCCAAAGAAGATTTCTTATTTGATGGGAATCAGCTGGATATGATATTAGGAATGCTTATTCAACAAGAGCCGAAGAACCGGATGGCATACGAATATCTGATGGGCTATTGCCTGCTGAATAAAGATTTACCCCATTTTATGCAGTATGTCGACTTAGGGAAAGAGATAGGTTATAAGTCGATGCCGATCAGTTATCAGGAAGCGGCTTTATATGTATGGGGATTGCAATCGACGGATCTGAGCCAGACACCTTTCCCAGTCAATAATGAGGTGAAAAAACGGATGCAGACATATGCAGGCATCTATACAACAAGAGAGGATGCCCAGATGTATCTTGAAAAGGAGTTTGCTGATACTTACTGGTATTATTTCCATTACAGATACAAAAATATTATTAAGAGAAACGAAGAATTCAGGCAAATGCATTGACGCTATATCACGCCTTTTATCTACTAATTTAAACCATAAAAGAAGATGAAAACTATATATACATGGATGATTCTATATCTGTTACTTTTTACAAGTTGTGGTGAGCAGGTAATTAATCCGGAAAAACTGAATGTTATACCACCTGTTTTTCCGGATTACACAGGAGTGACAGTCCCGGCCAGCATTGCCCCTCTTAATTTTGTCCTCTCAATCCCGTATGATAAGATTGATGTAACTATTTCCGGAAAGAAGGGAGGCTTACATATTCAGTCGGACAAGGTTGCAGCCTTTCCTCCGTCGGACTGGAGTTCCATTGTTCAGGATAACATAGGAGATAGTCTGCAAATTACAGTTTCGGTCAAATCAGAGGGTAAATGGAGGCAGTATCTTCCTTTTGCCATCTATATTTCGCCCGATTCGATTGATTATGGCTTGGTGTACCGACTGATTGCTCCGGGGTATGAAGTCTGGAGTAAGATGGGAATCTATGAAACCTGTTTAAGTACGGCTAAACAATCTACTATTCTGGATAATAAACTGATGGCTCCTAATTGTATGAACTGCCATACATTTCCGCAGAATAATCCTCATAAGATGAGTCTGCATATCCGGGGAGCAAATGGGGCTACAGCATTGGTGCAGAACGGATCGATTGAAATGCTTGCAACTAAAACGGATAAAATGATTGGTAATGCACAATATACATACTGGCATCCATCCGAAAAATATATTGCTTTTTCGACAAATAAAACCCAGCAAGGCTTTCATGCAAGAGATGAAAAGCGTGTGGAGGTAATCGATTTGGAGTCGGATGTCTTTGTTTATGATATTGTTAACAACGAAATGGTAAGTTGTCCCCAATTAAGTAGTAAAGAGTCGTTCGAGACTTTTCCCTCTTTTTCAGCAGATGGCAAAACTCTCTTCTTCTGTACAGCAGCTGCGCGTCCGATTCCCGAAGAATACAATCAGATACGTTATAATTTGTGTAGTGTATCGTTTGATCCCGTTTCACGGACTTTCGGAAATAAAGTAGATACTCTGGTTGCTGCCGAAGCTATGGGTAAGAGCGTATCTTTTCCAAGACCATCATACGATGGAAAGTATTTAATGTTTACCATGTCTGATTATGGAAACTTTTCCATATGGCATAAGGAGGCCGATTTATGGTTGGTCGATCTAAATACAGGAATTTCACGTTCTCTAACCGAAGTCAACAGCAATGATGTGGAAAGTTATCACAACTGGAGCAGTAACTCTCGCTGGTTTGTATTTAGTAGCCGACGGATTGACGGACTTTATACCCGTCCTTTTATTGCGAACATTGATTCGAATGGAAAGATTGGAAAGCCATTTCTTTTACCGCAAAAGGATCCGGAAGAATATATACGCAGTTTTTATTCATATAATCTTCCGGAATTTGTAACAGGACCTGTGGACGTAAATCCCCGCGACCTGGCTGCGGCAGCAATGAAGCCTGAACGCAAACAGGTGAAACCGGCCAATTAAAACTTGCGGAAGGTGTATTTTTTATTGTCGGCTTTAAGAATTAATTGTTTGCGGTCGACTTTCTCAACACTGTAGTGACGTGTAGCTTCTGTCCAATCAGTATAGGGTAAAAAACTGGCAACAGGTACAGGATTGTCGGTCAGCTCGATAACAATCGAGTTGTTGTCCGGCATGTTGTTGAATCCATACTCCGACCGGAAACTATCAGACTTGGGACTGTAAATCTGATACATAAAAAGAGTATTTTGAAAGTTGAAATAGATTGTATCTACAGTCGTTACCTGTCCATCGGATTCAACCTGTTGCATTTGCCATTTCCCTTCCAGGGGAGTATTTAATTCTTGTCCGCAAGCACTCAAAAGTAGTAAGGCTATGGCGGATAGGGCTATTTTTTTCATTAGTTTATAATTTTGTGAAGTACAAATTTAGATAAAAATAAGCATATTCTATCAAGAATATGGAAAATGCAGGGGTAATGCTGCTTAATAAATATACGATTGCACCAGATTAAGCAGAAGCAAAAATCCCGGGAAATTGTTATTTTCCCGGGATTAATCGCTTTACAGCCTACGTTCTATTAAAGAACTCCTTTGGTGGAAGGAAGTTCGTAGTTAAATATATCCCTACGGATGGCCATCTTTATTGATCTGGCCAATGCTTTGAATATACCTTCTATTTTATGATGCTCATTCTGACCTTCGGCTTTGATTGTGAGATTCATTCGGGCTGCGTCACTTAGGGATTTGAAAAAATGAAGAAACATTTCGGTTGGCATGTCTCCAATCTTTTCCCTATTGAATGTTGCATCCCATACAAGCCAGGGACGACCTCCAAAGTCTAAGGCAACCGTACAGAAACAGTCATCCATAGGCAGACAATATCCATAACGTTCAATTCCCCTTTTATCTCCAAGCGATTTTAATAAAGCTTCCCCTAATGCAATTGCCGTGTCCTCAATGGTATGGTGTTCGTCAACTTCAAGATCGCCTTTCACTTTAACAGTAAGATCTATCCCGGCATGTTTGCCGATCTGATCAAGCATATGATCAAAAAATCCCAATCCGGTAGCTATGTCTGTCTTACCTTTTCCATCCAGATTTACTTCAACATAAATATCTGTTTCGCGCGTGGTTCGCTTGATAACAGCTCTTCTTTCTCCAGCAAAAAGAAACTCAGTGATTTTATCCCAGTCACCCGTACATAAAACACAACAAGCCTCAAGATCTCTGGCTTTCAATTGCTGATCAGCATCTTCTCCATCGTATAGCCAGATTGCTTTCGCACCTAAGTTTTTAGCCAACTCCACATCGGTCAGCCTGTCTCCAATCACAAAGCTGTTAGTCAGGTCGTACGAACCATCCATGTACTTATGTAACATTCCGGTACGAGGTTTCCGGTTGGGTGAGTTCTCTTCGGGCATTGACGGATCAAACAACAAATCGTCGAATGTGATGCCTTCACCTTCCAATGCTTTCATAAGTTTGTTTTGCGCAGGCCAGAAAGTCTCTTCCGGAAAGGATGCAGTACCCAAGCCATCCTGATTGCTGACCATCACAAATTCGAAGTCCAGCTTTTTGCGGATGAAATATAGATTCCTGAAAATTTTAGGATAAAATTCCAGCTTTTCCAAGCTGTCCAGCTGATAATCGACAGGAGGCTCAACCACCAGCGTACCATCTCTATCTATAAATAGGGCTCTTTTCATATTGCGGCTTTTTTTAGCGATTCAATTAAAGTCTCATTTTCTACAGGAGTACCCACAGTAATGCGCAAACAGCCCAAACATAAGGCAATATTGGTGCGGTTTCGTACTATAACTCCTTGTTCGACAAGGTAGTTGTAGAGCTTGTTTGCATCTTCTACCTTTACTAATACAAAATTGGCATCGGTTGGGTAAATCTTCTTTACAATTGGAAGAAGACTGAGCCCATTAATAAGTTTTTCTCTTTCCTTAAGCAATACTTCAACCCATTCGTTTACCTTAGACGGATTCTCCAACAGATCAATTGCATATTTCTGAGAAAGCTGGTTGATATTATATGGGTACTTTATCTTATTCAGTACAGCTATAATTTCGGGAGAAGCAAAGGCCATCCCTAAACGTATACCGGCACTTCCCCAGGCTTTTGATAAGGTTTGCAACACCACTAAATTTGGATAAGTGCTAAGCTCACTCAAGAACGAAGGTTCCGAAGAGAAATCAATGTAGGCTTCATCCACCACTACGATACCTCCGAATCCAACGAGCACTTTGCGAATCTCCTCCCGATTCAGACTGTTTCCGGTTGGGTTGTTAGGTGAACAAAGAAATAAAAGTTTGGCAGCAGATGCCTCTTTGTGCGATAACAGATTTTCGGCCTTAAACTGAAACTGTTCATCAAGTAGTACCGGAATATAGGGTACATTATTCACATCTGCGGCAACTTTATACATCCCGTAGGTAGGATCGATGGCCAGAATACAGTCTCTGGCGGGTTCGCAGAAAGCTCTTATCAATAAATCGATGGGTTCGTCGCTTCCGTTACCCAATAGAATGTTTTTTACATCCACCTTTTTAATTTCAGCAATGCGTTCTTTCACTTTCCACTGCATAGGATCCGGATAACGATTATAGGGGGCATTGTATGGATTTTCGTTAGCATCCAGAAAAACGGAGGCTTCACCATGGAATTCATCTCTTGCTGATGAATAAGGTTTTAAATTCCATACATTGGGGCGAACTAATTCTTTTAACTCTTTCATACGTATATAATTTATAATTGAAAGGTATGAGGTACGAAACTTATTCTATGCATGACCGTCGACTTCGTTAATGGTGCGTTTACTCTTTTCATAAACTACTAAGTCTTATAGTTACCGCATTACGGTGTGCATCCAGTTGTTCTCCAGCAGCCATTACCTCAATGGTATTACCTAAATTTCTTATTCCCTCTTTTGTAATTTCCTGAAAGGTGATTTTTTTGATGAAACTATCCAGATTTACACCGCTGTAAGAACGGGCATAACCATTGGTCGGCAACGTATGATTGGTTCCCGAAGCATAGTCGCCGGCACTTTCAGGAGTATACGCACCCATAAAAACACTTCCTGCATTGGTAATCTGATCTGCTATGAAGTCATAATTATTTGTTTGTATAATCAGGTGTTCCGGAGCATACTGATTGGTGAAACGAATTACTTCGGCATCGTCTTTCAACACGATTATACGGCTGTGCAAAAGCGCTTTCTTCGTAATCTCTTTGCGAGGTAATTTCTCCAATTGTTCCTGAACAGCTTTTACAACAGGTTCTACAATTTCTTCGGATGTGGTAACAAGTATAGCCTGACTATCGGGACCATGTTCAGCCTGCGATAGAAAATCGGCTGCAATAAACTCCGGATTGGCATTGTTATCGGCTATAACTTCAACTTCCGAAGGTCCTGCCGGCATGTCGATCGCTACTTCCTTTAGGCTAACCAGCTGTTTTGCTGCGGTAACATATTGATTTCCGGGGCCAAAAATCTTGTATACTTTAGGTACAGACTCCGTCCCATAGGCCATAGCCGCAATTGCTTGTATACCTCCGACTTTGGCAATAATACTGACTCCAGCTATTTTAGCTGCATACAATATTGCCGGATGTAGCTTTCCTTCCTTATTGGGTGGCGAGCACAATACAATCTCTTTACAACCTGCAATCTTTGCTGGAATAGCTAACATGAGAACCGTCGAAAACAGTGGTGCGCTACCTCCGGGAATATATAATCCTACTTTTTCAATGGCAACAGCCTTTTGCCAACAGGTTACTCCGGTTGTGGTTTCAATACGATTACCGTTAAATTTTTGTGCTTCATGAAACTTTTCAATGTTGTTTTTAGCAATAAGAATAGCCTCTTTTAATTCAGCATTCACCAAGGTCTCAGCTTCGTTTATCTCAGTTTCACTTACCAACAAATCTGATATTTTAACTTTATCGAATTGCTCCCCATATTTTTTTACGGCTTCGTCGCCTTGGGTACGTACTTCATCTAAAACTTTTTGAACGGTACCGAACAACGAACTTACATCCAGAGCCGGACGCTTTATAAGTTTATTCCATTTATCCGGATTGGGGTATTTTATAATTTCCATACTACCATCGTTTATAAAATCATTTTTTCAATCGGAATAACCAGTATACCTTCAGCTCCTAGAGCTTTCAGCTTGCCTATTATCTCCCAGAAGTGCTTTTCAGCAATTACAGATTGTATGGATACCCATCCCTCTTCGGCTAACGGAGTTACAGTAGGGCTCTTCATCCCGGGGAGGATTTCGATTATTTCCTTTAATTTATTTTGCGGAGCATTTAGCAGTACATATTTTTTCCCTTCAGCTGTTTGAATGGCTTCGAAACGGAAAATCAGCTCATCCAGAATTTCTTTTTTTGAATCGGTAAGTTCGCTGTTTGCGATAAGAAGGGCTTCGCTTTGCATTACTACATCTACTTCCTTTAATTGATTGCTCACCAATGTACTTCCAGAACTTACAATATCGAAAATTGCATCTGCCAAACCAATGCCAGGAGCTATTTCCACGGATCCACTGATAACATGTAATTCGGCCTTAACTTGCTTTTGTCTCAAATAGTCCTTCAGAATTTCGGGGTAGGAGGTTGCAATGGTTTTTCCATTAAACCACTCGATTCCTTTATATTCTTCATCTTTCGGTATAGCTAAAGATAATCTGCATTTGCTAAATCCCAAGCGTTTAATCAATAGAGCTTCCGCTCCTTTTTCGATGTACTCGTTCTCTCCAACGATACCAATATCCGCTACTCCGTTAGCCACCGATTGTGGTATATCATCATCGCGCAAGAAAAGTACTTCGACCGGAAATCCCTTTGCCGAAAGTAACAAGGTACGTTTCCCTTTATTCAGTTTTATACCAGCTTCTTCGAGAAGCATCATTGTTTCTTCAAACAACCTTCCTTTTGATTGTAC
>ERZ1645187.3465-NODE-3465-length-13233-cov-44.855289_pt1 | contig 13233 bp, 14 predicted proteins | sample MGYA00575352_ERZ1645187 | MGnify/ENA primary metagenome ERZ1645187 (study PRJEB40837, sample SAMN11349314) | freshwater sediment metagenome | isolation source: river sediment | host: Sediment | place: India: Wazaribad , New Delhi | collected 2017-02-21 ...
TGGCGCTTTCCACCCCGACGTAATAGGCCTTGGCGGTGCCGCCGCGAATCCGCACGCCACGCCCACGCCGCACGTAGCCGTAATAGGCGGCGCCGCGCGCCACCGCCAGGTCGAGATCGGCTCCTTCCAGCAGACGCACCGGCGGCGCATCCTCGGCGTCCAGCCAGCCGTTCAGCACCTCCAAAGTCCGCGCCAGCAGCGGCGGAGCCTTGAACACGCCGCCGTTGAACAGCACGGCAGTCGGATGCAGGAACGTCGCCGCGTCCGGCAACCGGTCCTCGAACCCTTCCAGATTGCGGGTGGCGCCGACCTGCCGGCCCAGAAACGCCGCCAGATGGCGGGTCATCGCCGCGTCCTGGGCGTAGGGCAGACCGATCTTGGTCAACGCCGCCCGCGCCCGGCTGGCGGGTCGCGCCGCCGCCTCCACCACCGGAAAGAACCCCTCCACCAGATTCTGGGTCACTTCCGCGCGGGTCAGCTCGGTGCGCAGCGTACCGCCGATCAGCCGGGAACCCCGACTTGGCACCACCACCGGCACGGTTTCCACCGTGGCGTCGCCCAGCAGGGTTTCCTTGGCGTTCCGACAGCCATGAGTCAATGCCTGCAACTGCCAGGGATCGATCTGGGTCCCTTGCACGGCCAGCTTGGCGCGAACTGCGTGAGCCAGCGCCAGATCCATGTTGTCGCCGCCCAGCAGGATGTGATCGCCGACCGCCACTCGCACCAGTTCCAGCGAACCGTCGCGCTCGGTGACGGCGATCAGGGAAAAGTCGGCAGTGCCGCCGCCGAGGTCAATCACCAGGATGATGTCGCCGACCCGGACCTGCTTGCGCCACTCGCCCCGGGCCGCCAGGATCCAGTGGTACAGCGCCGCTTGCGGTTCCTCCAGCAACACCAGATGGCTCAGGCCCGCCGCCGCCGCCGCCTCGGCGGTCAACTCGCGGGCGGCCGGATCGAAGGAAGCCGGTACGGTCAGCACCACCTCCTGGTCCGCCAGCGGCGCATCGGGATGCTGGTCATCCCAGGCGGCGCGCAGGTGTTCCAGGTAGCGCATTGAGGCCTGTAAGGGCGATACCCGCGCCACCTCCTCCGGCGCTTCCACCGGCAGGATCGCCGCGCGCCGGTCCACGCCGGGATGGCACAGCCAGCTTTTGGCGCTGGACACCAGCCGGATCGGGGTGCGGCCGCCCATGGCGCGGGCCAGTTCGCCGACTACGAAGGGCTGCGGTTCCCCCCAGGGTAAAACCCGGTCCTCTGCCCGCAGCTCGTCGGGATGCGGCAGGTACAGGAACGAGGGCAGCATGGCCCGCTCCTCAACCGAACCCGGTGCGGTCAACTGGGGGATGACCTCGATCCCCTCGACCACGTCGTCGCGGTCGCTGGTGGTCAAATCCACCGCCGCCATCACGCAATGCGTGGTGCCCAGATCAATGCCGACGGCGTAACGGGCCTCGCTCATAATTCCACCTCCGCCGGGGCCAGCACCCGGACATCATGGCCCTCCGTAAGCTTGGGCAATTTAATCTCGGTCACTCGCCAGCCCCGGTGCATCAGCGTACCGGTAAAGGGTGGCTGACCGACCACGTTACCGGTCAACCGTACCGTTGCGGCGTCGAAGCCGGCCGCCAGCGTCAACCGCGCGCCCTCGGCTTCGGCTCGGGCCGGCTCCAGGCGCAGGTACTCGTGGAGCACCTTGTGGCAGCCCTCATGCACCACCCGCGCCGCACCGCCGATCTCGGCGTCAGAATAGGCGGTGACGTTCTCTTCCAGAAAATCAATCAACCGCCCCTCCCGCTGCAACAGCGCCAACAGTTGCAGGGCAGAATCCGGTGGCGGCTCCCGCAACGACGGTTTAGCCTCAGCAGCGACCGGAGCGGCCAGTCCGGGCAACTCGCCCCGCGCCAAGCGCGCCACACCATCGGCAAACGCCTTATCGCCCAGAGTCCGTATGAACGCACGTAGCGCCAGAATCAGGCGGTCAAGAAAACTCCGTGATGAATCGCTCATAAAGCCTACTCCTATGAATCAGACAGATGAAATGGCTTATCCTACCATGCGCCCACGCCGCGCCAGCGGTAAGAAAACCATCCCCGAAAACCCTGAATTTGTCTTATCATGCTCATCAGCGAAAGCCGGCATAGTCGGCCCGATTGAATCCAACGGCGGCGCGGATCACCCCGGCCCCGCAACCGCCCTAACCAGCGCGCCCAGTACGCGCGAGATCATCTCAGGAGAGACAATATGGCCCGCATATTGATTGTCGACGACTCACCGACCCAGACGTTGAGTCTCGCCAAAATTGTCAAAAAACATGGGCATGAGACCCTGACCGCCAAGGATGGCGCTGAGGGTGTCGAAATGGCCAAGGCGGAACTGCCCGATCTTGTGCTCATGGACGTAGTCATGCCTGGAGTTAATGGTTTTCAGGCCACCCGGCAAATTACCAAGAATCATGCGACCAGCCATATTCCCGTTATCATTGTGACCACAAAGGATCAGGAAACGGACCGCATTTGGGGAGCGCGGCAAGGCGCCAAGGGCTATGTCACCAAGCCGGTTGATGAGGACACCCTGATAGAAACCATCAATAAGTTCCTGCCGAAGTAAACTGCCACCAAGGCTCGCTCACTGCGGCCATACTATTTGTCAGCCATAACTCAGGCGGGCGTGGCTCGCCTGCTCGCCAACACTGCCAGCGCTGCATGAATCTCGCGTAGCCGCTGGCCATCGCCGCCCCGGTCCGGATGATGGCGCATCGCCAGCCGCCGGTATTGACGCTTGATTGCGGCGGCATCCACCGGATCGCGCAGTTCCAGCGTCGCCAGCGCCGCTTGCCGCTGATTCTGCGCCTGGCAGGCGGCGCGGAACTGGCGCAGCCACTCGCCGACTTCGGCGGCGGTGACTGTGGTCAAGCGCCGCAAGTCCACATACCAGTCCGCCAAATCCAGCCTGTCCGGGGCGAGCGTTGTGCTGTTCTCTGTGAACTCGGCGCCAGAAGCCGGATTCAACACGATGCGCAATGGATCAATCGTCAGGTGGCCACGCCGCTCACGCAGTAGCCGGTCCCGCAACCGGTACAAGGTGTGAAACAGCAGATAGTGGCCCCGGAACAGGCTGAGTAACTCGCGGGGGTTGAAGGCGGCGAACAGCGATTGCTCCCGGCGCAGGGTTTTCAGCAATTCGTGTTCGCTGATCCCGGCGGGATTAGCAGTCAGTAATTCCTCCAGTCGCATTTCCAGAGCATCCAGCGCCTCCGGCGGAGGGATAGTAGCGTTCATCGCGGCTCCGCCTCATTCAGCGACTCATGGGGGTATTGCCGCCGAAACTCGGCCAGCCGGGCCTCGGCCTCGGCCTGCCGGCCTTGGCGGCGCAACTCGGCGATTTCCGCCCGCCATGCCGAGGGTGAGCGAAGATCCGCCGGTTGCTGGAAAGAGGTTGCTTCCTCATCGGCGGGCCGCCGTGCTGGCGCGGCCTGGAACGACTCCGAGCGCGCCGGCTCCGGCATCGCCCTGGGCCGTATGAGGCGTTGTTCATCCGGTTTCGCGGACGACGGCAACGTCGGACTGGGCACCGTGGGCGGCGCAACTACCGTATCGGCGCTTCTGGCCCGCGCTGCATTCAGTTCGGCGGCTGGCCGGGCCAGAGACGGTGCGGCTTTTTCCTCCATCGGCGCTGGCGTTCCACCCAGTTCGCTGGTCGGCGGCAACCCACGCCATAACCCCACTGCCAGCACCACGGTCGCTGCCAGAGCCACGGGCACCGCCCAGAACCGGGAGACACGCGGCCAGCGCCATGGGATGGCCGGTGTCGGGCGCGGTTTCACCGCCGTCTGCGCCGCCGTCAGAATGCGCTGGTCCAACCAGGCCGGCGGTTCGGCGTTGCAGGCCGTGCGGTAGCATTCGGACAGCCGCTCATCGTGAATTTCGTTCAGTTCGCTCAATTCACTGGGGCGAGGATCGTTCATAGCGTCCCTCCCAGGCCGCGCCGCAACCGGACCAGGGCGTAGCGCAAGCGGCTCTTGACGGTTTCTCGTCCGGTTCCGGTGGCCTGCGCAATGGCCTCCAGCGATAAGCCGGCTTCCTCCTTGAGCAGAAACGCCTCTCGCTGGGCTTCCGGCAGTTCATCCAGCAGTCTGAGCAGGCGCTCGGCCTGCTGGCGACGGTCTTCCTGGTGCTCTGGCTGTGCTTCCGCCGGCGCCGGAATCTCGGCCCATTCCGGGCAGTCATCAGCGTAGGAAACCGGTAGGCGGCGCGCGCTGGCGCGGTAATGATCAATCAACCGGTTATGCGCCAGCCGATACAGCCAGGTCGTGAATTTGGCCTGCACGGTATAGCCATTGCGGGCGGCGATCAGTTTCAGCCACACATCCTGGAACAATTCCTCGGCCACTGCTGGCTGGCCGCACTGGCGCAACAGGTAACGATACAGCGGCCCCTTATGCCGGGCGTACAGCCGGGCGAAGGCGTCGGCATCGCCCGCGCCATAGCGCAGCATCAGAGTCTCATCGGCATCGTCGGTCGGCATGAACCTTAAGGTAAAGGCGCGAGGCGCGAGGCGCAAGGCGATCTCCCAACCTTTCGCCTTTCGCCTTTGGCCTTTCGCCTCCGTTTCAACGCACCATTTGCCCCGATTCTTCGTCCTTGGCGGGACCCAGCGATTTGGCCAGTCCGACCAGGGTCAGGAACTCGCCGCGATAACCGTAGGGATCGGGGCCGCGCGCCGCACGGGCCAGCGCCAGTACGTCGTCGTAACCAAAAGAACTCGTGTAGCGCCCGCCGCGCAAGATCTGGCCGAAGCCGGCCACCGCCGCCGCGAAGCGGAACCGTTCGCTGGCTTCCTTCGCCGCCTGGGCCGCCTGGTCGCGGCGGATCGGCCATTCCAGCAGTTGACTGACATCGCCATCCGGTTGCTTGTAGCGCAGCCGCAGGAACGCGATCTCGTCACCGCGCGCTTCGGCATTTTCGGCGGATTTGCCGTAGCGCAACGGTTCGGTCAACGCCCCGCCGCTGCCCTTGAGGGCGATTTCGTACAATGCGGTGACCGTATGGCCCGCGCCGATGTCGCCGGCGTCCACCGCATCGTTGCTGAAATCTTCGCGGCGCAATATCCGGTTTTCATAACCGATCAACCGATATTCCTCGACCACCGCCGGATTGAACTCGACCTGAATTTTCACGTCCTTGGCAATCGTCAGCAGAGTGGCGCTCATCTGCTCAACCAGCGTCTTGTTGGCCTCCTGCAGGGTGTCAATGTAGGCGTAGTTGCCATTGCCGGCGTCGGCCAGTTGTTCCATCAACCGGTCGTTGTAGTTGCCGGTCCCGAAACCCAGTGTAGTCAGCGCAACACCGCTCTTGCGCTGGGCTTCCACCAGGTTCTTCAGCGCCTCGAAGCTCACCGTACCGACATTGAAATCACCGTCGGTCGCCAGGATCACCCGGTTGACGCCGCCTTTCACAAAACCCTCGCGGGCCAGATTGTAGGCCAGTTGAATGCCGGCCCCGCCGTTGGTGGAGCCACCGGCGCTCAGCCGATCCAGCGCCGCCTCGATTTTCGCTTTCTGACTGCCCGGTGTTGGCTCCAGCACCAGACCCGCCGCGCCGGCGTAGACTGCAATGGCGACCTTGTCCTCGGGCCGCAGTTGCCGCACCAGCAGTTTCAGCGCCGGCTTGAGCAGACCGATCTTGTTGGGCGATTCCATCGAACCGGATACATCAATCAGGAATACCAGATTGGCCGGCGGCAACTGGGTTTTCGGCAACTCGTAGCCCTTGATCCCGACCGCCAGCAGCAGCGTTTTCGGATTCCACGGCGTCGGCGCCAGTTCGGTGCTGACCCGGAACGGCGGCTGGCGGCTGGCGGGCAGCGGATAGTCGTAATCGAAGTAGTTGATCATCTCCTCGACCCGCACCGCATCGCGCGGCGGCAACCGGCCTTCGTTGAGGAATCGGCGGACGTTGGCGTAGGAACCGGTATCCACATCAATGCTGAAGGTTGAAACCGGCTGCTCGGCGGCCCGCTTGACCGGGTTGTCTTCCTGATGGGCGTATTGCTCGCGGTCAGTCGCTTCGCTGGCCGCGCGTAATTCATCCAGACCTCGGGTGGGGGGGTTATTCCCTTGCACGGTAGATTGCCTTGTCACCGCCTCGACGGCTTGTCGCTTCGCCTCGGCGGCGGCTGGCATTGGACTGGCCATCAGAGGTGGAGCCACCGCCTGCGGCTCTGGCGCCGGGGGCGGTGGCGGAGACAATGCAGCGGGTCGGGTGGCGTCCTGCTCTATCCGCTGGGCTTCGTTGGCGGCATCCTGCTTGGTTGGCTGGGCCTGTTCGGCGGCAACAGTTTTGCCGAGGTTTGGGGGGCTGACGGGCGCGTTGCTGCGTGAGCACGTGGCGATCAGTGCAACAAGCGCGATCACGCCCAGCGATAACGGAAGCAGTCGGTTCATAGCGATTCCTCCACGAGGTTTGCGGTTTCGGGAGTATCAACGTTGCTGGACTGAACATGGGGTTAAGCCCCGGACCATAAATGGCCGATTGAGCGGCTTGCCGTTCGCGCCGCTCTGCCCCATTATCTTTTGCATCCCGGAATCCTTGCTCAGGACCCACCATCATGGCCACCACGGAAACGCCCCAAATTCCCGGCTACCGCATTGAGCGGATCATTGGCAAAGGCGCCATGTCCACTGTTTATCTGGCGGTTCAGGAATCGCTGGACCGACCTGTGGCGCTCAAGGTGCTGGAGCCCGGCCTGGCCGCCGATCCCACATTCAATAAACGATTTGTCAAGGAAGGCAAAATCGTCGCCAAGCTGGCTCACCCCCACATCGTCACCATCTACGATACGGGCGTGTATCAGGACTGCTCCTACATCGCGATGGAGTATCTGGAAGCTGGCACGCTCAAGGAGCGGATCAAGGCCGGCCTAAGCCCGGAGCAGGTGGTAAAGATTCTGGTTCAGATCGCCCAGGCGCTCGGCTACGCTCACCGCCAGAATTGCATCCATCGCGATATCAAGCCCGCCAATATCATGTTTCGTGACCCAAACACGGCGGTTTTATCGGATTTTGGCATCGCCAAGAACCTGGAGGACAAGACCCAGTTGACTGCTGCGGGCTGGCGCATCGGCACGCCCAACTACATGAGTCCCGAACAGGCGCTGGGCAAACCGGTGGACGCGCGCTGCGACCTGTACAGTCTGGGGGTGGTGTTTTACGAAGCGCTGACCGGTAGCCGGCCGTTCAAAGGCGCGGATGCGTTCGAGACCGCGATATTGCACGTCAAGGGACCGATTCCAACCCTGCCCGAGCCACTACGCCGGTTTCAGCCGGTCATTGACCGGGTGCTGGCCAAGACGCCCGAAGCGCGGTTCGCCAACGCTGAGGAGTTGGTGCAAGCCGCTCAACAGGCGGTGACCGCTGCCACCGTCACCGCTATCCCTGCGCAGCAGGGGCAGCGCTGGTCATTCTGGCTGCTGGTGGCGCTGCTGACGATGGCGTTGGCCGGCCTGGGCGCGCTGGCCTGGCATTATTGGCCAACCGCTGCCGAAGCGCCGCCGACCCCGATTCAGCTACGCTAGCGCTGCACGCCCAAAAAAGGTCTCAACCACTACCGGCTGGAAGCTGGCAGGGTTGGCGCAATCGTTTTTAGGGCGCCGCTCAGACAGTTAATACGCTTCATCCAGAAACGAGCGAATGAATTCGGCCACTGCCGGCTTACCCCGGAAGATGCCGTAATGTCCCTCGCAGAGAATGTCCGCTTCCAGCGCCAGCAACCGTTCCAGCGAAGCCCGGTAGTCGGCCCGGTTCGAGTGCAACCGCAGGTCGAGCGGCCCATGCACATCCTGGCCGAATAACACGGTTTGTCCTTCGGATTCAACCAGATAGGCCACGGATCCGGGGGAATGGCCGGGAATATGCAGGGCGGTGATGGCGCGTCCACCCAGCGGCAGCGTTTCCTGCGCCCCGCGTAGTCGGCGGTCTACCGGGCAGGGCTGGAGCTTGGAACCATACCAACTGGCTGCGGTGACCTCATTGTCGCCCCGCTCCAGAAAGTCGGCGTCCAGTTCGTGCATGACCACCGGACAGCCCAGCTTGTCGCGCAGGTCATGAGCGCCCCCGGTGTGGTCGTAGTGACAGTGGGTAAGCAACAGGTATTCGATCTGTTCGGGCCGCACGCCCACCGTGGCGAGATAACCCAGCAACCGTTTCTGACCATGGCCAGCGCCTGCATCCACCAGCGCGGCGTGGTCGTCAAACTGGATCAGATAAATGGCGGCATCTTCGGGGGCGGTCAAACCCTGGCCGCCGACCTGAAAGATTTCGCGGGTGATGGTGATCGGCTGCGCCATGGGGATTCCATCCTCTACATTGACGTGAGGGTTTACCGCAAGGTCACGTCCGCGCTCAGGCTGGGCCGGCGAACTCGACCGTTCGCACCGCGCGGGCCAGTTTGTCGAGGACGCCGTTGACGTAGCGGTGACCCTGTTCCGCGCCAAACACCTTGGCCAGTTCCACCGCCTCGTTGATGACGATCCGATAAGCCAGGTCCGGGTGCTGGATCAGCTCGTAGCCGCCAATGCGCAAAATGGCGCGTTCCACCGGATCCACCTGCGCCAGCGGCCGATCCAGGAACGGCTCCAGCGCCGCATCAATCTCCGCGCTCCGCGCCGGCACTTCCCGCACCAGTTCCTGAAAATAATCGGGATCGGCTTTGCGCAAGTCCTCATCGGCCAGGAATTGCGCCGCAATCCGGGCCGGGTCCTGGCCGGTGATTTGCCACTCGTACAACGCTTGCGCTGCGCAGCGCCGCGCCCAACTGCGTTTGCCCGGCTGGGGTTTGCGACTGGGAACCGCCACGAGTCACGCTTCCAGCCGGCGCAGCAGGCTGACCATTTCCAGCACCGATAGCGCCGCTTCAGCGCCCTTGTTGCCGGCTTTGGTTCCCGCTCGCTCCACGGCCTGGTCAATGGTGTCCACGGTCAGCACGCCGAAGCCAACTGGAATGTCGTATTCCAGCGCCACACCGGCCAGTCCTTTGACGCACTCACCGGCCACGTATTCAAAATGTGGGGTGCCGCCGCGAATGACCGCGCCCAGGGCGACGATGCCATCGTAACGCTCGCTGGCGGCCAGCCGTTGCACGGCCAGCGGCAACTCGAAAGAACCGGGCGTCCAGATCAGATCAATACTGGTTTCGGGTACGCCATGGCGGCGCAGGGCGTCCACCGCGCCGTTGATCAGGCTTTGCACGATGAAGCTGTTGAACCGCGCCGCCACCAGGGCAAAACGGGCGTCCTGCGGGGGAGTGAAATCGCCTTCAATAGTCGTGATGGGCTGCATGGGGAATTCCGCGACGGTTGCAGAGAAAGAGGATTCAGGAAACATACTCGACGACTTCCAGATTAAAGCCGGATAAGCCGGTCAGGCGGCGGGGCGCGCCCAGCACCCGCATCTGTCGCACACCGATGTCGAGCAGGATTTGCGCGCCGATGCCGTAAGTGCGCAACTCGGCGGACTGGTCGGCAGTGCGTGGCGGTTCGCTGGAGCCGAACTGGTAACCGCGCATCCGCCGAATCAGGGTCGCCGGTTCTTCGGGCCGGCTGAGGAACACCAGCACCCCGGCCGGTTCGTTCGCCACCCGGTGCAGGGCGTCGCGCAGCGGCCAGCCGCTGTCGGGCAGGCGCAAAGCCAGCAGGTCGCTCAGCAGATTTTGCACGTGGACGCGCACCGTCACCGGCTCAGTGGCGTGGATTTCGCCCTTGACCAGCGCGAAATGCACTTGTCGGCCAACGGGGTCCTGATAGGTCAGCACCCGAAACGGGCCAAATTCGGTATTCATCGGCGCATCGGCGACCCGCTCCACCGTCTTCTCGTTCTGCATCCGGTAGCGGATCAGATCGGCAATGGTGCCGATTTTCAAGTCATGATGCGCGGCGAAGAGTTCCAGATCGGGCCGGCGCGCCATGCTGCCGTCTTCATTGAGGATTTCGACGAGGACCGCCGCCGGTTCCAGTCCGGCCAACCGCGCCAGATCACAGCCCGCTTCGGTATGGCCGGCGCGCGTCAGGACGCCACCGGGTTGAGCCATCAGCGGGAAGATGTGGCCGGGCTGCACCAGATCCCCAGGTTTGGCGTCGGGGCGAACGGCAGTACGGACGGTGTGGGCGCGGTCATAGGCGGAAATGCCGGTGGTGACGCCTTGGGCCGCCTCGATGGAAACCGTGAAATTGGTCGAGTAAGGCGATGAATTGTCCTGGACCATCAACGGCAGGTGCAGTTGCTGGCAGCGTTCGCGGGTCAGAGGCAGACAAATCAGGCCGCGCCCGTAGCGGGCCATGAAGTTGATGTCTTCGGGGCGTACCAGCGAGGCGGCCATGAGCAGGTCGCCTTCATTTTCCCGGTCTTCGTCGTCCATGATGATGACCATTTTGCCCTGCCGCAGATCGGCGAGGATTTCGTCAATGGTGTTGAGCGCCATGATTTAGCTCCAGAACCCGTGTTCACGCAGCAAGGCTTCGGTGAGCGCACCACCGCCCGGTTGTGCGGCGCGTTCGCCCAGCAGCAGCCGCTCCAGATAGCGGGCGATCAGGTCTACTTCGAGATTGACCCGCCGGCCAATCTGGCTGTCGGCGAGGGTGGTTTCCGCCAGGGTGTGCGGGACGATGTTGAGTTCGAACGCGGCGCCGTCCACCCGGTTGACGGTGAGGCTGATTCCGTCCACGCAGATTGAGCCTTTTTCGGCGATGTAGCGGGCCAGTTCATCCGGGGCCTGGATGCGCAGCCGCCAGGAACGGCCGTCGGGACGCCATTCGGTGACCGTGCCGATGCCATCCACGTGGCCGCTGACCAGGTGACCGCCGAGCCGGGTGGTCGGGGTCAGCGCCTTTTCCAGGTTAACTTGCATCCCCGGTTTGGCGGCGCCGAGGATGGTGCGTTCCAGGGTTTCGCGCGAGACATCGGCCCAGAAGCCGTCGCCGGGCAGTTCGATGGCGGTCAGACAGACGCCGCTGACGGCGATGCTGTCGCCAAGCTGGACATCGCTCAGATCGAGCTTGCCGGTAGCGATGCGCAGACGGACATCGCCGCTGCGCGGCTGGAGGGCGGTGAGGGTTCCGACTGCGGTGATGATGCCGGTGAACATGATGGGGTTCTCGAAAGGACGAGGCTTAGAGATTTGGGGATTGCAAGATTCGACGTAAATTTCGGCTTGGACGGCTAATAAACTTCTTCGTGTACCTCAACTATTTCTGGGATTCGGGCATAACTAATCGATCTCGTCCATAACTTATTGAAAAATTAGTATTCTATGGTGCAATACCCAGAATCACCAAGGGAACCGCTGGCACTCCGCGTCCTTGCCTTATAACGTTGTAAAGCTCCCCTTCATAGTAGGCAACACCGGAACTCATTTGAGTTTGAAGTGACTTCATGGGTAAAATTTCGACTCCTACATCAATTTTGTCACCTATATAAAAAGCAAGATGCTTGACAAAAAGATCATAGGCGACAAATGAGTATTTTCCAAACTGGACTTCTATCGCAACCCGCTCCTTTACAAAGTCGGTTTGGTTATAGCTGAAAATAGGGGTTTCTTGAGCCTCTTCTATCTCTTTCTTTTGCTCTTTTGCTTCGAGTGTTAAAGTTTTTCTGATAAGTTTCTCGTTTTTTGTAACCCAATAGCTGACTCTACTCTCATTCCACCCTGCTTTAGAAAGGAGTTTTTTAAACCCAGAATTCATACTAATTGGGCTGTAAAGAAGCTTACCTATCATTCCTTTTTCCTTCGATACCTTGTTTTTACATCCTTCTGCATCCACAGAATTAATAACTGCCTGGATTTCTTCCCATAGTTTTGGTTTATGGACTAATATAAACTCTAATCCATTTAAATGGGAGTAGGTTTCGATGATTTTCATTTAATGGGATATCCTTCATTATTTTCCAGCAACCTTAATTGATCCTCTGTTTTCTGTACCCAAGGGGCAGTTCTCAAGCTAATACCAGATTCATCAGGGTCATATATAGGCTTGTTCATAGGACGTGTTTTTAAGGCGCCCGCAATTTCCTGGCGTATACGCTCATGGGCGAGGTTGATATATTTCCCCACAATTTCAGTTCCTGCTCCCTTTCGATTATGACGAATTGCGGCAATAATTGATGTTCCTGTTCCTAGAAATGGGTCAAATACCCAATCGTCTTCATCGGATAGAGAAAGGACTAACCTTTCAATAAGTTCAACTGGAAATTGGCAAGGATGGTCTGTTTTTTCAACATGATTATTCTTTACATTTGGAATAATCCAAATATCACCTGGATTTTTACCAAGAGGGTTACATGAATATTGGCCTGCTTTTGGCCCTTTAAAATATTTTTTTCCTGGATATTTTTGAGGTATGCGAACGGGATCAAGATTAAAATAATAGTTTCTACTTTTAGTAAACCAAATTATTGTTTCATATCTTCCCGAGAATCTCCTTGAACAGTGCAAGCCATGTTCAAAATGCCAGATAATGCGGTTACGCATTTTCATTCCAAGACTGCTGAATATTGGGTACAACATGGCGTCTAAAGGTATAATTTCTCCATTTTCAACATAATTACCTACCTGCCAACAAATACTTCCCCGATCAGAAAGCGCTCTAACGCAATCCTTAATTACTTGAGATTGTTGTTCAAGGTATTTTTGGAGATTGATTTTTCTCTCATACTCTTTTCCAATATTATATGGAGGAGACGTTACAACGAGTTGAAGAGCACCATCTGGAATAGCTTTTAGAAAATCCAGGCAATCGCCTTGATAAACAACGATGCGTTCGGTAGGATCGAACTGATTTGAGATATCTATGTTTCTGAGCATAAAATCACTAGGTTATAAAAAATTGAAATTTATGAATCTCATCTCAGCGATTTTAGTCTAAACCGCCAATCTCTTCCCACCGCTCGCATTTCCAGGATTTCCAATTCCCACCGCTCGCTCATCTGCGCCAACTCCGGCAACTGAAACAGCCCACGCGCCTTGTCGCCGAGCAACAGTGGGGCCATATAAATCGCCAGTTCATCCACCAGCCCCACCTGCAACAACGCGCCGGCCAGGGTCGAACCACATTCCACATGGACTTCATTGCACTCGCGGCGGGCGAGTTCGGCCATGACAGCGAGCAACTCCAGCCCCTGTTTGGCGCGTGGCAAAATGACGATTTCCGCTCCTGCCGCCCGCAGCAATTCATGCGCGGTGGGAT
>ERZ1645187.3466-NODE-3466-length-13226-cov-13.877382_pt1 | contig 13226 bp, 9 predicted proteins | sample MGYA00575352_ERZ1645187 | MGnify/ENA primary metagenome ERZ1645187 (study PRJEB40837, sample SAMN11349314) | freshwater sediment metagenome | isolation source: river sediment | host: Sediment | place: India: Wazaribad , New Delhi | collected 2017-02-21 ...
GCTCCGTTGCCCGGATTGGTGACCGTCTTGATGTTCGCGCCCGAATAGGTTCCCAGCGTGGCCGCCGTGCCGCTGATCGCCAGCGTCGCGCCGAGATCGCGATGGACCAGGCCCGCCGAGGCGTCGTTGCCCGTGAAATTGAGGCCGGCGCCGGCCACCGCGATCAGAGCGCTCTGCACCGACGTGTAGGGCGTCGCTCCCGTCGAGGGCAGGGTCAAGGCCGTCGAGATCGTTCCCGTCGCCGGGTCGAAACTCGACCCGCCGCCGAGGCCGCTGGCGATCGAGGTCGCCAAGCCGTTGATCTGCGCGCCGTTCACCGCCTGCACGGAGGTCGCGGTCAATGCGCCCTTCTCGACGCCGGTGAGGACACGCGACCCTCCGGTTCCCGTGAAATCGACCAGCGTGCCGCCCGTCGCCGCGCCGACCGTGATCGTCCCGGAGCCCGGCGCGCCGCCGGTCTGTTGGACGAGGCCGATCTGACCCGTCGTCAGGGCGGTGTCGAGGCCGGACAGCGCCGAACCGACATTGTTGTAGGAGCCCGTCGACAGCGCGTAATTCGGCGCAGTCACGGTTCCGGTCGTCGGATCATAGATAGAACCGCCGCCGAAATTCGTCGCGACCGACGACAGGCCCGTGTTCAGCTGACCGCCATTCACCGCTTCCGTCGACCCGGCGATCGTGGAGCCCGCCGACAGACCGGCGATGACGCCGGTCCCGCCGGCGTTGATGGTGGTCGCGCCGAAGGTCGGCGAGTCGGAGAGCTGCACCTCGATGTTGGTCTGCGGCGCCGGACCACCCGGGACCGAGGCGGTCTGACTGATCGTCGTCTTGACGTTGCCGCTCGACCAGGTCCCGGCCGTCGTGCCGGAGCCGATCACGTTGATCTGCGAGCCCAGCGGCGTGTTGATCGGTTGGCCTTCATTCGCCCCGAAATTCAAACCCGTGGCGATGATCTGGTTGCGAGTGTCGGTCAACTGATTGACGTTGATCGCGTCGGTCCCGGCGACGCCGGGGGCGACGTTGCTCACCACCTTGCCGCCGGCGTCGATCCCGGCCGCCGTCATCGACGGTCCGCCGGCGATCGTCACGCCCGAACCGTTCATCACCGTTCCGCCCGTCGTCACCGACGTGAAGTTCGGCGTCATCGACGTGGCGATCTGCAACTCGCCATTGACCTGGGTCAACGCAATGTTGTTCCCGGCGCGGAACGTCGCCGTCGCGCCCGGCACGATGTTGAAGGGCGCGGCGCCGAACGCCGTTCCCGTCGAACCGGCGACGACGCCCGAATTGATGTTCCACCCCTTGTTCGCCACCGCCGAAACGATGGCGAGCTGACCTTCGCTCGCCGCCCGCGACGGATCGGTGGTGGCGCCCGGCCAGGCCTGGTTGGTCAGGCCGGTGACGACGCCCGTCGCTCCGTCGATCTTCACCGGCGCCGCGGCGCCGATCGTGACGACCGGCGCCAACGCCAGCTGCGCGCCGCCGGCCACCGTCGTCGAGACGATGTTGGCGTCGCCCTTGACGTTGATCGTGCCGCCCAACGCGTAATTGTTTGCGCCCGTCGTGCCGCCGAAATTGATGCCCTTGGAGACATTCGTGTTCGTCGTCGTCAACTGGCTCATGTTGACGGCGTCGGTCGGATTGACGCCCGCGCCGACGCCCTGGAGCGTATTGCCGCCATTGTTCAGTCCGGTCGGCCCAAGCGCCACCGTGGAGCCGGCGATGCCGACCGACGTGAAGCTGGGCGTGGCGGAGGTCGCGAAGCTGACGGTCGAACCCGTTTGCGTCAGGACCATGTTCTGGCCCGCGGCGAGATTGACGGCGCCGCCCGGCGCGATGTTGGTCGGCGCGCCGCCATTGGTCTGCAGGTTCCAGCCCATATTGGCCACGGCGGACACCGCGTTGAGCTGGTTCACGTTCGTCGCGTCAGTCCCGGCGACGCCGGGAGCGACGTTGCTCACCACCTTGCCGCCGGCGTTGACGCCGGCCGTGGTGATGGAAGGCCCGCCGGCGATCGTCACGCCGGAGGCGTTCATCACCGTCCCGCCCGTCGTGACGGAGGTCAGGACCGGATTATCGGCCATCTGCAGCTTGATCGCGCCGGTGGCCGGATCGGTCACCGTCTTGAGATTGGCGCCCGAATAGGTTCCGGGCGTCGTCGCCGCGCCCGCGATCGACAGCGTCGCGCCGAGGTCGCGGTGAACGACGCCCGCCGAGGCGTCATTGCCCGTGAAATTGAGGCCGGCGCCGGCGACCGCGTTCAAGGCGCTCTGAACGGAGGTGTAGGCGGTCGGACCCGTCGAGGGCAGGGTCAACGAAGCGCTCACGGCGCCCGTCGCCGGGTTGAACGTCGAACCGCCGCCGATGCTGGAGGCGACCGACGTCAGCGCCGTGTTGATCTGGCCGCCATTCACCACGCCGGTCGAGCCGGCCGTCAACGCGCCGCCATTCGCGACCGTCGCAGACGTGAAGGAAGGCGTCATCGACGTGGCGAAATTCACCGTCGAGCCCGACTGGGTCAGCACCATATTCTGGCCCGCGGCGAGATTAACCGCGCCGCCCGGCGCGACGTTGGTCGGCGCGCCGCCATTGGTCTGGAGGTTCCAGCCAAGGCTGGCGAGCTGGCTCACGGCGTAGAGTTGCGAGCCGTTGATCCCATCCGTCGAACCGGCCGTCACGCGGCCCGCGGCGACATTGGTGAGCGTGCGCTCCGCGCCCGCCGCGCCGATCGACACTGTGCCCGCCGGTGCGCCGCCCGCAAAAGCGTAGCTCGTCCCGTTGAAGACAGCGTTCGGCGTAGCGACGGCCGCCGCGGTGACGCTGTCGGCGCCCAAGGCGACCGAATTGGCGTTCGCGGCGGTGGCGTTGGCGCCGAAGGCCGACGCCTTGTTGGCCGCCGCTGTGGCGCCGGAGCCGGCCGCCAGCGTGTTTCCGCCGACGGCGGTGGTGTTGGCGCCGATCGCGAAAGCGCCGGTTCCGGCGGCCGACGCGCCTAAGCCGAACGCGCCGGACTGACCGCCGGAGGCGGCCGCGTTGTAGCCCGCCGCGATCGCGCCGACGCCGGTCGCGCCATTATTGTTGAAGTTGCCGCCGACAGGCATGCCGCCCGTATTGACGCTGTAGTAATGCGTCATCGAAGCCTGCAACGCCGACCCAACATCGGTGTAGTTCGACCCGTTCACATTATAGGTCGGGCCGGTCCAGGCTCCCGTCGCCGAATTGTAGGACGCGCCGCCGCCGAAGGCTTGCCCGACGCCGACCAAAGCGTTCGAATTATAACCGACGATCGTGTTGGTGTCGTAGAGCTGCGATCCGTTGACGGCCTGCATCGATCCCCAGCCGATCGTTCCCGGCGCGACATTGTTGATCGGCAACATGCCCGCCTCGATCCCCCCGAGGGTCATCGAGGGGCCGCCGCCGACCATGAAGCCATAGCTGTTCATCATCGTGCCGTTGGCGCCGGTGGTCACCGATGTGAAGATCGGATTCTCCGCCATCTGCAACTTGATCGTTCCGGTCGACGGATCGGTCACGGTGTAGAGGTTCGCGCCAGAATAGGAGCCGCCTGTCGATGCGACGCCGCTGATCGTCAGCAGCGAGCCAAGGTCACGATGGACGTAACCCGCGGAGCTGTCGTTCGCGGAGAAATTGAGGCCGGACTGAGCGACCGCGGTGAGCGCGCTCTGGACGGACGTATAAGGCGTCGAGCCGGTCGATGGCAGGGTGAGGGAGGTCTGGATCGTCGCGTTCGACGGATTGAAAGACGTGTTCCCGCCGATGCCGGCTGCGATGGAATTGGCCAGGGCGCTGATCTGCGAACCGTTGACCGCCTCCGTCGATCCGGAGGCGAGAGCGCCAACATCGACGCCGGCCAGAACGCGCGTTCCGTCCAGTCCGGTGATATCGACACGGCGCCCATAGGTGGCCGCGCCGACGGTGATCAACCCCGATCCGGGCGCGGCGCCGACCTGCTGCACAAGGCCGATCTGGCCGGTCGCCACCGCGGTGTCGAGGCTCGAAATGGCGGCCCCCACATTGTTGAAGGAGCCGGTGGTCAGCGCATAGGTCGGCGCCGTCACCGTTCCGGTGGCGGGGTCGTAAATCGATCCGCCTCCCAAATTCTTCGCCACCGACGACAGGCCGACGTTCAACTGGCCGCCGTTGACCGCCTCGGTGGAACCAGCCGCCGTCGAGCCGGCGGTGACGCCGGTGATCTTGCCCGTGCCACCCGCGTTGATCGTCGTCGCGCCGAACACCGGCTGGTCGGTCATCTGAATGTCGAGCACGCCCACGGCGGAGCCGTTCGGCGCCATGCTGCCGGGCAGCACAGACGTCTTGATGTTCGACGAGGTGTAGAGTCCGGCGGACGAGCCCGTGCCGGCGATCGACATGGTCGAACCCAACGGCAGCGTCGCCGGCGTGCCGGTATTGCCCGCGAGCGTGTAACCCATCGCCTTCACGGCGTTGAGCTGGTCGACGTTGACGGCGTCCATGCCGGCCACGCCGGCCGCGACGCCCGAAATCGCCAGGCCGCCCGCTCCGATGCCGCCGGCGCTCATCGAAGGGCCGCCGGGCACGATAAAGGCGTTGGCCCCGACGCTGTTCAACGAAATGTCGGGGTTGAGGCCGACCCAGACGTTCGTCCCCGCCGACGTGACCGACATATTGTTGCCGGCCCAGACGCCAAGCGTCCCGCCGGACGGCATCGCCGCGACGCCGCTTGCGGTCTGGACATTGAACCCGCCGAAACCGCCTCCGCCCAACACGATCCGAGACGCGAGATCGTTGAAGGCGTTCTGGATCGCCGTCGTCGTCGAAAACGTGCCGCACGTTCCCAGCGGATAGGTCGTGACATAGACCGTGCCGGTGTCCGTTCCGGTGTTGCTCGGGATCGCCGTGCTGATCGGGTTGTTGCCGTTCATGACGCAACCCGACGCATCTCCCCATACGCTCGGCGGCGCGATCTGCGCCGACGCCGGCGCTGCGCTCGCCAAGGCGACCATCCCGACGCCGACCAACAGCATGCCCCGACGGGACGTCTGCAGGAATCTCTCAATGCGGGTTTTCGCAACATTCTTGCGCGGGTGAGACATGGGGCCGGGCTTTCGTGTTCGACGATACGGAAAATTGGAGCGAAAAGCGACGTTCGTGCAGATTTTCGCAGACAGGCGACACTGGTGCCCGCACGAAACGAAGTCAAGCTTTCGCCAAAATTGGCGGTGGGATCCGCGCCGCGTTTCAGGATGGGTTTTCAAGGCATGTTGCAAGACTGCAACAATGCGGCGGCACGCTAGAAGCCGATCGCCTTCGTCGGGTCGGCGGCGAACCGATCGCGACGCCGGCGATAACGCCGGGTCATCGCCGGATTGGCGTGGCCGAGCTGCTGCTGAATGTCGGCCTCCGCGCCCCGGGCGAAGGTGGCGAAGCCGGCGCGCAGCGAATGGGCCCCGAACATCCCGGCGTCCAGGCCGATCTGCACCGCTTTCTCGACGACAAGATTATAGACCGACTTGTCCGTGAGGCGGTCCGCCGTCACCACGTCGCCAAGCAGGATCCGCCGGAACAAAGGGCCATGCCCGACGCGGCCGAACTCCATCCAGTCCTCGACCGCCTTCACCGGACATGCGCCCGTCGAGCCACGCGTGATGACCACCTCGCGCCATCCCGTCTTGCCCAGCACATGAACAATCAGGCCTTCGGGCTCGATTTCGATCCAGCCCTCGGAATCCGAAAGCCGGCCGCAATCAAGCTTGACGATCTCGCTTCGACGCAAGCTGCTGACGAACCCGAACAGCAGGATGGCCCGATCGCGCAATCCGCGTTTGGTGCCGCGCTCGCAGGCGTCCGCCATAGCGACGACCTCTTCCGGGCGCAAGGCCGCCTTGCCCTGCGCGGGCTGCAGACGCTTGCGCAAGAGCCCCGCCAGGATGTCGCGAATGGCCGGATGGCTCCGGTCGACCGGGATCTGACGCATCCGCAGAAGGCTGAGGAGGCCGTCGACGCGCGACCGGATCGTCGATCCGCGAATGTCCTGTCGTCCCATCCAGGTGATCCATAGACCGACCTGTTCGGGCGTCACCGTTTCGTTCTCGTCCACGACGCCGATATGGCGGCGGAACGCATCGAAAGAGCGTCGTGCGGCATCGTAAGCGCGCAGCGTATGAGGCGATCGCGCTGTTCTGGCGTGATCGAGACCTTCTTCCGACAGGGACGCCACGCGTTCGGCGACGCGCTTGTCGGAAACGACCGGGACCAGGCCCAAGGACGGGGTTTGCGGCGTTGCGCCAACGATGTAAACGCTCGCCTCCGGCATGAGCTTAGGCGACGCCGCGGCAGGCGAGGAAAGGGAAGGGGCGGCTTCGCGCTCGACATCACGCGGAAGCGAACCGCAGTCGTCCCGGTCAAGACCGGGCCGCGCCTCCAGCACCGCGTTGAAAGCTTCGATGGACGCCTTTCTCTGTTCGGGAGACGGCTTTTTCGGTTCGATCCGCAACCGCATGGTCCCGCCGTCGTCGACGACATGCTCCGGCTCTCCCGCGCAAGCGCCCGTCGCGTCCGCCGCGGCGTCATCGCGGGTCGCCGGACCGCGCATGCGAGTCAGGAAAGCCAGGGGCTTGAAATCGTCCGACATCAAAACATTTCGGGTTGGTCGCCGTCATTTCGACCATGGTTATGATGGTCGATCTCTTCGGGGACGTCCATGATTTCCTTGATCGCCTCGATCGTGGCGGCCATCTCGACATGTTCGCGTTCGGCGGTCTCGACCTCGTCCGGGATGCGGGCCGGGATCGGCTTGCGTGCGGGTTTCGCCGGCCGCTGGCGGGCGTCGGGATCGAGCCGCGCGCCGCGCATGTCGACCTCGTCGAGATCGAGACCGCCAAGCGCGACGCCGCGCAGATCGGCGTTGCGCATGCGTGCTCCTGCCATCGTGACGTCGTCCATGCGCGCGGCGTTGAGGCGCGCGTCGTCCAGAATCATGTTGACCATCACCGCGCCCGACAGGTTCGCCTTGGGCAACGCGGCGCGCGAGAAATTGGCGCCGGTCAGGTCGGCGCCACGCATCAGAACGCTGTAAAGCGTCGCGTTCTCGGCCGTCACGGCCGACAGGTTGGCGCTGGCGAAGCACACCTCATCCATGACGGCGAAGTTCAGTCCCGCGCCGCGCAAATTGACGCCGGTCATGTCGGAATAGGACAGATCCGCGCCGCCGAGCACGACGCCCGCCAGATTCGAAAGGGCGAGCTTCGCTCCACGCGCGATGGCCCCGGTGAGATCCGCCCCCATGAGGATGGCGCGTTCCAGCGACAGATGGCTGATATCGACGCCGGCGAGATCGGCGAAGGCGAGGCTCACGCCTTCGCGCACCGCCTGCGCCACCGCGAGCCCTCGCTTACGCGCGTCCGACATCGCCGGCGTGGTCTCGACCCTGGTTCGATAAAGGATTTCGCCGCGCAGATTGCGAATTTCGATCATTTCCAGAGTCGCCATCTGCATCCCCTTGGCGACCAGCACGCCTTCGAGATCGGCGCCCTCGAAATTCGCATGATCGCGGTCGACGCCGCGCATATCGGCGCCTCTGAGCTTCGCCCCGCGGAAATTGGCGTTCACGACGTTGGTGGCCGCCATTTTCGCGGCTGTCAGGTCGGCGTTGACGAAATAGGCCCACTCGAAACGGCTGGTGGCGAGGTCCGCCTCTTGCAGCCGCGCGCCGGAGAAATTGCAGCCGCTCGCCTCAACGCCGCGCAGAACGGCGCCGCGCAGATCCGCGCCGGCGAACTCACGATTCGAGATGTCGAGACCGCTGAAATCGACGCCGCGCAGATCGGCGAATTCGAAGCTGACGGCGCTGGCCGCCTGCGCCACGGCAAGCCCGCGCAAGCGGGTGTCGAGCACGCCGGGCTCGGCGTCGACCTGCAAGGTCGCCAGCGGGGCGCCCTTGATGTCGTTGATGACGACCTGTTTCAGCATGGCTCTCTAGGACCCCTTGAAAGACGCTCTATCCTATAAGCTGGCCTGCGAAAACGCCGAGCGCTTTCAGGACAGCAGGTCGAAATAGGGCTGGGTCGGCAAGGCGCCCGAGCGTTCCAGAATTTCCGAAGGGGAGATGGGCCGGAAGTCCCAGAGGTCGACGCCGACATTCACCATCTGCCGCGCGCCGCGCCAGGCGTCGTGGACATGCCCGAACAGATGAACGACCCCGTGCCGGGCCGCCGGCCAGGTCAGCATCGGGTAATGGCAGAGGAAAAAGCTCGCCTCCGGCGTCTTCACCAACACCATATCGTGTCGGGAGGCCCAGGGCAGGGCGGCGGTCGCCTCGCCATCATGATTGCCGCGCACCAGATGTTTGCGGCCGGGCAGCCGCTCGAACAGGGCGGCGGTCTCCGCGCAACGCTTCTTGCCGCCGGCGAAAGAGAAATCGCCGACGATCCAGAGATCGTCCTCGGGCGCGACGCGCACGACGATCCCGGCGACGAGCGCCTCGTTCATGGCGTCCCGATCGGTGAAGGGCCGGTTGCAATGGCGGATGATGTTGGCGTGCCGGAAGTGAAGATCGGCGGTGAACCAGGTCGCCATCAAAACGCCTCCAGCAGCGCGGCGCGCGTCTCGATCACCCGTCGCCTCCAGCTCGCCCAGCGGTCGGCGCAGATCGAGCAGGGCTCGCCCTCGCGTCCGGCTTCGGCGCGGCAATCCTGGCCGGTCGAAACATCGTCGGGAAAGAGACGCCGGGCCACGGCCGCGGCGCGGTCGATCGTCACCATGTCGGTCTTTTCCCACTTTGCGCCAGCCCGGCGTTGCGCGACGCGCGCTGCGGCCGCGGCGCGGTCGCCGATCATGTCGGCCTCGGCTTGCGGCGTCAGGATGGCGAGAGAGCGCAGCGCTGTAGCGCCGCCCGCGGCGGAGAAGTTCGACATGGCATGCTCCGGACGGCGCTGGAGAACTCTGGAAGCCTTCTGGAAGGCCGCCAGACCCGGTTTCGACGGCCGATTTGCGGCCAGAATGACCGTTTTCGCACGATCCGTCAACCCACTTCCGATTAGACATACTTATCGGAAGCAAGATTGGTCAGACAGGTGCGGACATTTTAGTCGCTGTGACAGCCATAGTTGTCCGCACGATCCGAGGCTTGCGGTCAGCGAACGCCAGAAGCAATTGTGATTCCGTATGTTTTGGGATTTCCGCCGGAGAGGGCAAAGGATTATCATCCTTTTTTATTGCTTGTTGACCGCCTGTCTCATGTCGAAACAGGCGCCCAGACGCTCCACTGGGGACGGCGGGCCGCGCGTGGCGAAAAACATGAGGATTTTTTCGTTGAACGGGGAAAATCCGCCTATCCGGTGAAACGAGGATTGACGAAAATCGTAAATCGCTACATGTTGCGGTCAGGGCAGCCGAGGGCCCATGACTTAGGAGAGCACCCCCCTTCCGACCTTTCGGGCATGACCGCTTGCGTCACAAATGTCGCAAGGCCCAGGGTTCAACGCCGCGCCCCCCGGAGCGCGGCGTTTCCATGTCCGGGGCCTGACGCAGCATCGTCTGCGCCGTCAGGCGCCGGCGGCGAACTCCTCGACCGGGGGCAGGTCGTCCAGCGTCTCCAGCCCGAACGCCTCCAGAAACCCATGCGTCGTCATATAGGCGCGCGGCGCGCCCATGCGTGGCGCGGTGAGACTGTTGGAGATCCAGCCCCGGCGCACCAGCGCCGAGAGCACGTCGCGCGAGATCCTCACACCGAACAGCTTCTCGATCTCGTCGCGTGTGATCGGCTGATGATAGGCCACGGCCGCCAGCGCCAGCGTCTCGCCGCGGCTGAGAGCGGAGCGCTCGACAACGCCGTCAGCATCTTCGGCGCCGCCAAGAGCCAGACGGATCGCCGCGGCGTAGGCCGGCCTTGTCTGCAAGACCCAGCCCCCGCGTTGACTCGCGAGCGACCACGGCCGCCCTTCGCGATCGAGGCGGGCGGCGATATCGTCGATCAGGTCGGAGACGTTCGCGTTCTGGCCGACGAGAGACGCCAGACGCTCCGCCGGCAGCGGCTTTGGAGAGGCGAACAGCGCCGCCTCGATACGGGCGCGCCATTCGGCGACCCGCAACGGCTCGGGCAAGTCCGCCAGCTCCCGATCGATGATGTCCGGCATAACCGCCTGTCTACGCCGGCAGGCGGCCAAACCGGCCACCTGCGCCATGTCCGGTCGCACGCGCCACAAACGACGCCGCGACATCCAGGTTGCGGGAAGACTTAACTGGTCTTGCCCGCGCCGTCGACGGCGGCCTTGAGATCCTTCCCGGCGCGAAAGGCGATAAGCTTGCGCGCGGGGATCTGGATCGTCTCGCCCGTGAAGGGGTTGCGGCCCTGACGGGCGGCGCGCTCGTTGACGCGGAACGTCCCGAGGCCCGAAATGCGCAGCCCTTGACGCTTGACGATCAGATCGGCCATCGCGTCGACGACGGCCTTGACGGCGTCGTTGGCGGCCCGCTTCGACGTTCCGGGCTGGGCGGCGATCAACGCCTCGGCGATGTCGCCGGCGCCCGCCGGCGAAGGCTTCGCCGCTTTGGTTTTCGCATCCTTCGATTTCGTGGTTTTCGCAACCGACGGCGCGGTCGCTTTCGCCGCCGGCTTGGCGGCCTTGAGGGCTTTGCCCATAGGAATGAACCTCTTGAGATGAGCGCATGATCTGCGTCATGCGCTCACCACTCTTTATCAGCTTTGCAGCAAAATCAATGCTCGTGATGCTTAAAACATGCCGATTTTGGCCAAATGCGACCGAATAGATCGCTTCACAACCCCCAGATACGGAAGCGGGGGCGACCAGACAGTTCACGCAAGGCTCCCTTCTCCACCAGTTCGTTGAACAGGTGTCGAAGATCTCCCGCGTCCCGGGTGACGGCGACATGATCATGATTCATGATGTCGCCGATCGCATCGGCGAACACGGCGCGACGCGACCTGGCGTTACTCAATCGCTCCGCCGAGGCCTGCATGTCGCGCGCGGTGCGCTCGATGCGCACGGCGGCGTTAGCGATCCGCGCCATTTCGGCGCCGAGCCCCTCTTCTTCCACGCTCGTCGGGAGGGGTCTGCCCAACGTGTAGAGCGGAACGACGCGGCTCCAGCCGAGATGGCGGGAGATCCGCCGGTCGACCTCGCCCCACAATTCCGTGCGCCGGCTCAGTCGTTCAAGAGGCCGCAAGTCGCGAGCGCCGATGCGCTCCTGGCGGGCTGGTTCAAACGCCTCGACGAGCGTCGGCGTCGGTCCCGTGAGGGTCTGGCGGCCCTGGCGGCGCAACTGTGAGGCGATCGAGAGGCGAAGATCGATCTCCGTCGCCTCCGGACGGGCGAAGGCCAGCATGTCCCGCAAGCCAGCCTCGTCATATCGCGGGTCGCCAGGCGCAAGCAGTTGCGCGGCCGCCTGAAGAGCGGCGCGATCGAGAAACGCGCCGATCCAGCAGGGCGACGCCTGCGCTGCTTGGGCATGAGCCGACACCCGGATCAGATTGTCGATGCGCTCGACATATCGTCCAAGGAGCAGCGCCGCAGCGGCGAGATCGGTTTCCGGATTCAAAAGGGAGCCTGACTGGGTCACGTCTTGAGACACGATACGAGGCGGCCCACCACCGGGTCAATCCGTTCGCCATTTTCGCATTGACGTTTCGCGCCCGGCCGGGAACTGTGGAACGAGCCTGTTCCTGGAGTCCTCGCTATGACCGCCGCCGCCCCATCCAATCCCCGCGACATGGACGAGGCCCGCTCTCGCGAAGCCCGTTCTTCCGAACCTCGTTCCTGGTTCATCGTCCCCGAGCGGGGCGAACAGCTCGTCTGGTCGCGCGAGTATGGATGGACGTTCGGAAATGGCGAGTATTTCACCGCCGCCGAGCGTGACGCCGTCGAACTTCCCGGCGGAGGGCGCTGGGCGGAACTTTCGCCGGCGAAGGAGCATGATCGCTCGTCCAGCTTCGAGGATCGCGCCGCTGCCGCCGCGGACGACGCCATGGCGCAGCATGACGCCGCGCTGCGGCTCGAAGGCGGCGCGGACGCTTCGACGCGGCTCTGGCATATGCTGGCCTCGCTGCGCGCCTTCGCCCGCCGCGAAGGCGTCGATTTCGACGCCACGCTCGCCGAATTGAAGCAGGACGAAGAACGGGTCGCCGCCTACGACGCGCAAAATCCCTCTTACGTCATCGCTTCGAAGACGGATCCGGAACTTTGTTGGTCCAACGCATATGGCTGGACCGAGGACAATTACGACACCTTCACGCAGAGCGAACACGACAGACTGAACCTGCCGATCGATGGCGAATGGGAGCAGGTGGACTGGCGGAAGGAACCCGAACCGGGGCCGGCGCCATGACCGCCCGTTGCAGACCACGCTCACGACGCGCGGCGCTGCTGGCGGGCTTCGGCGTGCCATCGGACGAGCGGCCGACGTCGATCGTCACCACGGCGCAGCGCACCGGCGCCGCGCATGCCCCGGCCGAGGACGGCGGCGACGTCATTCCCATCGAACCAGGCGATCTGCGCTTGCGCGAAAGCCGGGAAGGCGTCGCCGCCTCCGTCTTCGCTTTCGACATGCTGCGCCGTGCCTGCGCGATCGCCGACGGCAACGCCTTTTATGGCGGCTACGAGCCGCGCCGCGCCCGCCGCTACGACAATTCCCGCCGACGCGGCGCCTCCACGCGTCAGGCGCGCTGCGACGACGATCTGTCTCTCCAATATGATGGCGAGGCCGACCACGCCATCATGGCGCTGAACGGCCTCAACATCGACGCTGACCAGCTCGTCGCGGCGAGCTTCCTGGGCCGCACATCCACGATGCTCTCGGCCCAAAGCTATGCGCCATCCCGCGACGAGGCGTTGGACGGCCTGGTCCAGACCGTGTTGCGGCTCGCCGCCGGCACGAAGGACGCCGCGACCGCGGTCGCCAATCTGAAAGACATCGAGGCTCGGCTCGCCGCGGCGCGCGCGGCGATCGAAGGATGACGCGACATGACCTGCGCGAACATCTTCGAACTATGCGACCATGTCGCCGAGAAGATCGCAGCGCAAATCGGAGGACGCGTTTCGTCGTCAAGCCAATCGCCAAGCCGCTATGTCGAGGCCTTCGTCGAATTCGAGGACGGCGACATTTACGACAGCGAGAGCTTCCGCCTCCGCATCTCCGATCATGAGGCGCGCAGCTACAATCGGGGCAACGACTACGCCATTACGGTCGGCGCCGCGATGCAGGGCGACGCT
>ERZ1645187.3467-NODE-3467-length-13226-cov-6.425025_pt1 | contig 13226 bp, 8 predicted proteins | sample MGYA00575352_ERZ1645187 | MGnify/ENA primary metagenome ERZ1645187 (study PRJEB40837, sample SAMN11349314) | freshwater sediment metagenome | isolation source: river sediment | host: Sediment | place: India: Wazaribad , New Delhi | collected 2017-02-21 ...
GCGATTCAGCGGCTGCAGCGTTTTGAAGGGCTGGTCTGGGATATCGGTGATACCCGCCTGGAGTTGCAGGATCAGTGGGCCGTGCTCAGCTGGCAGCCACGCCTGCTGCCCTGGGTGCCACGGCAGGCGGTGGAAATGGCCCTGGGCGGCTGGCTGGCTTTTGGTGACTGGCTGAGTGAAGGACGGGCCAGGCCGCTGCGTGTCGAGTTCCGCCATGCCGTGGATGAGGCCGCCTGCAGTGCGCTGCTGGGTTGTCCGGTACAAGGTAATGCCACGCGTCACGCCGTGATCTTTGCCCGCGAGCTGCTGGAGCTGCCGCTGCGCGAAGCGGACCCGCATCTGCGCAGCCTGATGGATGCCCAGGGCGAAGTCTGCCTGGCCAATTACCGCCTGCACAGCAACCTGGCCAACGAGGTGCGTGCGGCACTCTGCACCGGTCTGGGGCAAGGTGACTGTTCGCTGGAAAGCACGGCGGAACGTTTGCAGCTCAGTCCACGCATGTTGCGTCGTCGCCTGAGCGAGGCCGGCCTGAGTCTGGCGGACCTGCTGGACGACGTGCGCCAGGATCTGGCGCTGCTGTACCTGCGTCATACCGACTGCAGTCTTCTGGAAATTGCCTGTCTGCTCGGCTTTGCCGAACAGAGCTCCTTCTCCCGCGCCTTTCGCCGCTGGACCGGGCGTCCGCCGGCCGAGTATCGCCGCGAACAGAGCCCGCAAAGCCCCGAAAAAGGGCACGGCGGGTAGGCCTAGCAGAGACTTGTGCACAATCGCAAGGCATCTCTGCCGGGTGCGGCAAAAAAGCCGCTTTTTTCCGGCGCTACCCCTGTTGACTTTTTAACTTATTGAAAAATAAAGACTTTTTATTGTGGTTAAAAAGTAGTCAGTTTGACCGGGAGGCCCATTTCATCGGGGGTAGGCCGGGTTTTCACCTTCTTTCCCACAGAGTTATCCACAGCTTCTGTGGATTGTCCCGAGCGCTTGCTCAGAGCCCGCGAAACAGACGCTTTGCACGGCCGTGCCAGCATTTGGCCAGCCTCTTTTGTCTTCTCGCCTGTCAAAAATTTCCTGGCAATTGCGCCGGGCAAGGAAAGGCGGCTGCGTATAATCGCCGCCATCTGATTGGGAGAACTGCGCATGATCCTCGACCCCGCCAACCTGCTATTGGGCCTGCTGTTGGCCGCTGTGCCGCTGACCCTGTTGCTCTGGCGCCAGCATCGCCAGTTGCTGGAGCAGGGCGCCACCCTGGCTCTGCAGGAAGAGCGTCTGAGTACCGCCGTACTCGCCCGCGAAGGGCTGCAGGTGCAGCTGGAGCAGGCTCAGGCCGAGGCACGCCAGCAGAGTGAGCAGTTGGCGGCGCAGCAGGCCAGCGTTGCAGCCCTGCGCAAGGAGTGCGAGTTGCTCCAGCGCGAGAGCCAGCAACTGCGCCAGCAGGGGGAAACTCAGGAATCTGTGCGCCTGGCCCAGGAGGCCGAATTGCGGCGCCTGGAGGCCGAGCGGGCCGGCCTGAGTGCCGAGCTGCGCGAGCAGCAGGAGCATCAGCAGCAGCGCCTGAATGATCTGCAGGGCGCGCGCGACGAGCTGCGCGCGCAGTTCGCCGAGCTGGCCGGGAAGATCTTCGACGAGCGCGAGCAGCGCTTCGCCGAGACCAGCCAGCAGCGCCTGGGCCAGTTGCTCGATCCGCTCAAGGAGCGCATCCAGGCCTTCGAGAAGCGTGTCGACGAGAGCTACCAGCAGGAGGCGCGCGAGCGTTTCTCCCTGGGCAAGGAGCTGGAGCGTCTGCAGCAGCTCAACCAGCGCCTGGGCGATGAGGCGACCAACCTGACCCGCGCGCTCAAGGGCCAGAAGACCCAGGGCAACTGGGGCGAGCTGGTACTGGAGCGGGTGCTGGAGCAGGCCGGACTGGAGAAGGGCCGCGAGTACGAAACCCAGGTCAGCCTCAAGGGCGCCGATGGCGAGCGCTTCCAGCCGGACGTGCTGATCCAGCTGCCGGGCGACAAGCAGGTGATTGTCGATGCCAAGGTCAGCCTCACCGCCTGGCAGCAATACATCGGTGCCGAGGATGAGTCGCTGCGCCAGCAGGCGCTGAAGCAGCATCTGCTGTCGCTGCGCAATCACCTCAAGGGCCTGTCCGGCAAGGACTACAAGCGCCTGGAAGGACTGCACAGTCTGGATTTCGTCCTGCTGTTCGTGCCCATCGAGGCCGCGTTCGCCGCCGCCCTGCAGGCCGATGCGGAGCTGTTCCAGGATGCCTTCGCGCAGCAGGTGGTGATCGTCAGCCCGACCACCCTGCTGGCTACCCTGCGGGTGATCGACAGCCTCTGGCGCCAGGAGCGGCAGAGCCAGAACGCCCGCGAGATCGCCGAGCGCGCCGGTCAGCTGTACGACAAGTTCGTCGCCTTCATTGGCGATCTGGACGAGGTCGGCAGCCGCCTGCAGCAGCTGGACAAGGCCTACGCGGCGGCGCGCAACAAACTGGTGGAAGGGCGCGGCAATCTGGTCGGACGGGTGGAGAACCTCAAGCTGCTCGGCGCCCGGGCCAGCAAGGCGCTGCCCGGCGAGTGGCTGGAGCGCGCGGCGCTGCCGGTGGCCGAAACCGACAGCAACTGAGCGACCTCAGGCGGATTGCGCCAGTGGCGTGCGCGACTGCTGGCGGGCCAGGTAGTCGAGGATCAGGCGGGCCATGCTGTTGGCTTCCACCAGCAGTTGCCAGTGGCCGGCCGGCAATTCATGGCGCTCCAGCTTATCCACCCAGCGCGGCAGGTCATCGAGCAGTTGCGGGCGGACGAACATATCCTTCTGTGCCACCAGCAGGTGCACGGGAACGCGGGTATGGCGTTGCTGCGGACGTAGCAGGCGTTCGATGAAGTTGGCCCGATACAGGGCAATGCCGCGGCAGGCATTGCCCAGCTGATCCGGATCAGTGGCCGGTCGGTAGCCTTCCAGCGCACCGATCAGGGCATTCCAGTGCCTGGCCATGCCGGCGCGCCAGCTCCATTCGGGGATTTTCGGCAGCTGGAAGAAGGCGATATAGCCCGAGTGCAGCAACTGGCTGATGGCCTGCCACCACAGGCGCGGGCTGCGACTGGCGAAGCAGCGGCGCAGCCAGAAGCTGGCATGGTCCAGGCACGGGCCGGAGAGGCTGGTGAACGAGGCGAACAGCTGTTCCATGCCTTCGGCGCAGATGGCTTCCCAGCTCTGGATGGAACCCCAGTCGTGGGCGATCAGGTGCACCGGCTGACCCTGGCCGACGGCACGGGCCACGGCGCGCAGGTCGTTGGCCAGGTGCGCCAGGCGATAGTCGCTTACGGCGCCAGGGTGCGAGGACTGGCCGCTGCCACGCACGTCATAGGCCACCACCTGATAATGCGGGCTCAGGCGCTCGATCAGCGGCAGCCAGGTGTGGTGACTGTCCGGGTAGCCGTGCACCAACAGCAGCACCGGGCCGCTGCTGCGGCCCCAGCGGTAGCAGGCCAGGCGCACACCATCGCCGTCGACGAAAAAGCGGGTAGGGGTAGACATGCTGTTTCCTCGGCAGGGAAAACCCGAGTCTGCCTGTGGCTGGCGTGGGCCCGACACCGGCGCAAAGTCGGGTGCGCTGGCGAGGTGCGATTGTTGGCGGGGCGACGACGCGGCTATCATCACGCCCCATGAACAGTCCTACCCAGCTACTGCAGCGTCTGCTTGGCCGCCTGCCGTCGGTGCCCGACGAGCGCGAATACAGCGTCGACGAACTGGCCCAGGCCGGCGAAACCACCGTGCGCAACGTGCGTGCCTATCAGGACAAGGGCCTCCTGCCGCCACCTGAAAGGCGTGGGCGGGTCGGTGTCTATCGCGGTGAGCACCTGGCGCGGCTGCGCCTGATCGGTCAGCTGCTGGAGCGCGGCTACACCATTGCCAGCATCCGCGAGCTGTTCGATGCCTGGGAGAAAGGCCAGGGCCTGGCCCACGTGCTGGGGCTGGATGAGGCCATCCGTGGCACGGCGCAGCCGGAGGTCGTCGCCACCCTGGGTTTCGACGAGCTGCAGGCGATCTTCGGCGAGGCGCTGGACGACGAGATCATCGACCGCAGCACCGAGCTGGAACTGCTGGAGTTCGCCGGTGATCATCTCAGGGTCAACAGCCCGCGCCTGTTCGCCGCCGGCGTGCAACTGCACCAGGCCGGTCTGCCGCTGACGGCGTTGCTGGACGAGCTGATCGCCATTCGCGGCCATGTCGAGCAGCTGTCGACGGGCATCGTCCAGCTGATCGTCGCTAACCTGGTCAATCCGCTGCTGACTTCCTCCTTGCCCCGGGTGGACGAGCTGGAAGGCCTGAGCCGGCAGATTCACGCGCTGCGCCCGCTGGTCGAACAGGTGGTCGAGGCGGAACTGGCCCGCGCCCTGCCGCTGGTGGCTGAGCGCGAGCTGAGCGGGCGGGTGCAGCAGTTGCTCGAAGGTTTCCTGCAGCCGGTCAGGCCCACAGCAGACTGAGCGCAGCCAGCACCAGGCCGGCGGCCATCACCGGCAGGGTGCGCCAGGCCAGGGCGCGACCACCGATCAGGGCGATCAGCCCACCCTTGACCAGGCTGTTGCTCAGCGCCGCGAGAAAGATGCCCTGCACGGCCACCTCGGCGGCCAGCTCGTGGCGGGCATTGCGCGCCAGGGTCAGGGTGATCGCATCGACATCGCTCAGCCCCGACAGCAGCGACACCAGATACACCCCCACATCGCCGAAGCCCCGGCGGGCGGCTTCCACCAGAAACAGGATGACCACCAGTAGGGCGGCAAAGCGCAGCGCAGGGCCCAGCTCGAAGGGGTTTTTCAGCGGCGGTTCGGCGTTGTTTTCCAGTTCGTTGCCGGCCTGGCGGAACAGCAGCAGGGCGCCCAGGGCATAGACCAGGGCGGCGATGCCCAGCGGCCAGCTGAGCTGAGCGAGCAGGGCCGGGTTGAGCAGGCCGACCGCCAGCAGGATGCGCGGAAACATCAGCGCCGAGGTGGCCAGCAGGCTGGCACTGAGCAGTGCCTGCAGGCGTTTGCCGTCGTGCAGGCGGGCCAGGGTGATGGTCATGGCGGTGGACGACACCAGACCGCCGAGCAGGGCGGTGACCAGCAGGCCATAGCGTGCGCCGATCAGGCGGATGGCGATGTAGGCCGCAAAGCCGATACCGGCGATCAGCACCACCATCCACCAGGTGGCGTAGGGGTTGAAGGCCTCCCAGGGACCGAAGCCCTGGTTGGGCAGCACCGGCAGCAGCACCACGGAGATGAACAACAGCTTCAGTGCGCCGGACAGCTCATCCGCGCTGAGGCGACGCAGGCCCTGATGCAGCGGCTCCTTGAGACTGAGCAGAAGAGCGATCACCACGGCACAGCCGGCGGCCAGGGTGCGCTGGTCGTTCATCGCCAGGCCGCCGAGCAGAAAGGTCGAGAGCAGGGCGAATTCGCTGGTCAGCGACAGGTCACCAACCTTGCGTTGCTCGCCCAGGTAGCGGGCGATGACCAGCAAACCGAAGATCACGAGACTGGCGCCCCAGGCAAGCAGTCCCAGTTGTTGGCCGAGCAGCGCCGCCAGACCACCGAGCAGGCCGGCCAGGCCGAAGGTGCGGATGCCGGCGATCAGGCGGGCATCCTCGGTGGCGCGGGCACTCCAGCCACGTTCGGTGCCGATCAGCAGGCCGACACCCAGGGCCGTGGCGAGGTTGAGCAACTGGTCGTGGAACAGGGGCATGCAGGCATCCTTGAGCGGTGGGGCATGCAGGGAAGTGTAACGGCCCCGGTCCGCTCCTGCCTGCCGTGCATCAAGGCCTGCGGCGATTTCAGGCCACGTCGACCAGCACCACTTCGCTGTCATCCAGGGCTTCTATCAGCAACTCCGACTCGCCGCTGACGGCGACGCCATCGCGCTCCTGAGCGAGCACGCCATTGACCCGGATACTGCCGCCACAGGCCACCAGATAGGCCTTGCGTCCCTCGCTCAGACTGTAGCGGCACTGCTGGCCGGCCGGCAGGGTGGCCGCGGCCAGGCGGGCATCGGCACGGATCGGCAGTGCTTCATGGTCGTCGGCAAAACCGCTGGCCAGGACCACGAACTGCCCGGCACGTTCGCCTCTGGGGAAGGGCTTGCTGCCCCAGCTCGGCTCGCCGCCGCGCTGTTCGGGAATGATCCAGATCTGGAAGATCTTCGTGGTGACTCGCTCACGGTTGTATTCGGCATGGCGGATGCCGCGGCCGGCACTCATCACCTGCACATCACCGGCTTCGGTGCGGCCCTGGTTGCCCAGGTGGTCCTGGTGCGTGATGGCGCCTTCGCGCACATAGGTGATGATTTCCATGTCGCTGTGCGGGTGCGGCGGGAAGCCCGTGCCGGCGGCAATTTCATCATCGTTCCACACGCGCAGGTGCCCCCAGTGCACCCGTGCCGGGTCGTGGTAGTCGGCGAAGGAAAAGTGGTGCCGGGCATTCAGCCAGCCGTGATCGGCATGGCCAAGGCTGGCAAAGGGGCGGACTTCGATCATGGTCATCTCTCCACGGCCCCGGCAGGGGCCTCGTTGGGAGCGATCATCTATCCGGTTTGGTCGATTTAAAAGCGCAAAAATTGCACGAATTGAATCGATGGGTTCGATCAGTTGATCGGCAGATGCCGGCTCAGCAGGGCGCGCAGGGCGGCGGGCTTGACCGGCTTGGCTAGGTAGTCGAGCCCGGCGGCATGCACCGCATCGATCAGCTCCGGCCGGCCGTCGGCGCTGATCACCACTCCGGGCACTGGTTCGCCCAGGCGGGTGCGCAGCCAGGCCATCAGCTCGGTGCCGGTTTCGCCTTCGTCGAGGTGGTAGTCGACCAGCGCCAGGCGCGGGCGGACGTCCTCGTCGAGCAGGTGCTCGCACTCCAGGCGGTTGCGCGCCGTCCACACCTGGCAGCCCCAGCGTGACAGCAGGCTGTGCATGCCGGTAAGGATGCTGTCCTCGTTGTCCACGCAGAGCACCTGCACGCCGCCCATGTCGTGGCCGGGGCTGACCGGCACGGCGGCTTGTGCCGGCTCCAGGCGAGGCTCCGGCAGGCAGGGTACGCTGACGCTGAAGACGCTGCCCTTGCCCGGCCAGGAGCGCACCTGCAGTTCATGGCCGAGTACCCGGCACAGGCCATCGGCAATCGCCAGGCCCAGGCCCAGGCCTTTTTCAGCGCGGGTCTGGTGGCTGTCCAGGCGCTTGAATTCCTCGAAGATGAACTGGCGCTTGTCCTCGGGGATGCCCGGGCCGCGATCCCAGACTTCCAGGCGCAGACGCTGTCCCTCGCGGCGCACGCCCAGCAGCACGCGGCCGCTGGCATAGCGGAAGGCGTTGGTGAGGAAGTTCTGCAGCACCCGGCGCAGCAGTTTCTGGTCGCTGTCCAGCCACAGGCGGCTGCCGCGCACGCGAAAGCTCATGTGCTGCTCCACGGCCAGGGCCTGGAACTCGACCTTGAGGGTGTCCAGCAGCTGGCTCAGGGGGAAGTGCGCCAGGCTCGGCGTGACCCGGCCGCTTTCCAGGCGCGAGATGTCCAGCAGGTCGGTGATCAGGTCCTCGGCCGAGCGCAGCGAACTGTCCAGGTGCTGCACCAGCTCGCTGGCATCGCGGGGCAGGTTGTTCTGGTGGCTGAGGGCGGCGGAGAACAGCCGTGCGGCATTCAACGGCTGCATCAGGTCATGGCTGACGGCGGCGAGGAAGCGGGTTTTCGACTGGTTGGCGCTCTCGGCGTGGGCCTTGGCTTCGCCGAGCGCCTGGTTGAGCAGGGACAGCTCGCCGGTGCGTTCGGCCACGCGCTGCTCCAGCCCTTCGTTGGCCTCCTTGAGGGCGCGTTCGGCATCGCGGAAGGCCGTGATGTCGGTAAAGCTCATGACGAAACCGCCGCCCGGCATCGGGTTGCCGATCAGCTCGATCACCCGTCCATTGGGGAACAGCCGTTCGGATTTGTGCGGCGTGCCCTGGCGCATCCAGGCCAGACGCTTGCGTACGTGCAGGTCGGGGTCGCCGGGACCGAGCAGGCCGCGCTCGGCGTTGAAACGGATGATGTCGCCAATCGGCCGGCCGACCTGGATCAGGCCGTCGGGATAGTCGAACAGTTCGATGTAGCGGTGGTTCCAGGCCACCAGCTGCAGCGACTGGTCGACCACGCTGAGGCCCTGGCTGATGTTCTCGATGGCGCCCTGCAGCAGGGCGCGGTTGAACTGCAGCACCTCGCTCGCCTCGTCGGCGATGCGCACCACGTCCTCGACCTGCATCTCGCGGCCTTCGATGGCCGCCTTGACCACCGCCCGTGCCGAGGAGGCCCCCAGCACGCTGGCCAGCAGGCGCTCGGTGTGGATGATCCACTCGGCGTTGGCGTTCTGCGCGGGGTTGAAGCTCTTGCCCTGCTTGAAGGCGAAGCGGCTGAAACTCTGCCGCGCGCGGTCCTCGCCGACGAAACGCGCCGCCAGCATCAAGAGGTCCTGCAGCTGCACGGCGAGCAGCGAGCGGCTGCGGCTGGGCGAGCCGACCTCCTGGCCGATAAAGCGGCTGGCCTGCCAGTGCTCCGACACCCGGGTGCGTGACAGCAGGGAAATGCTGATGAACAGGGTGAAGTTGCTGATCAGCGACAGCACCACGCCCTGGGTCAGCGGGTCCACCGGCAACTGCCATGGGTTGTTCTGCAGCCAGGCCAGCAGCGGCCAGCCGGCCAGTGACCAGCCCATGCCCTTGGCCAGCACCGGCAGGACCAGGCAGTAGGCCCAGAAGAAAGCGCCGGCGGCCAGGCCGGCAAACACGCCGCGCCGGTTGGCCTGTTTCCAGTACAGCGCGCCGATCATGGCCGGACCAAGCTGGGCGATGGCGGCGAAGGCGATCTGGCCAATGGTGGCCAGGCTGGCGCTGGAGCCAAGCAGGCGGTAGATCACATAGGCCAGCAGCAGGATGACCAGGATGGTGACCCGGCGCACCGACAGCAGCCAGTGGCGGAACAGCTCGAACGGCCGCTCGGCATGCTGCTTGCGGCGCAGCAGGGCTGGCAGGACCATGTCGTTGCTGACCATGGTCGACAGGGCGACCGCTTCGACGATGACCATGCCGGTCGCGGCCGAAGCGCCGCCGATGAAGGCCAGCAGGGCCAGGCCCGGATGGGCTTCGGCCAGTGGCAGATTGATCACGAAGGAGTCCGGCATCACCCCGCCGGGCAGGTGCAGCATGCCGGCCAGGGCAATCGGCACCACGAACAGCGCGGCGAGAATCAGGTAGGCCGGAAACACCCAGCGCGCCAGGCGCAGATCCGCGCTGTCTGTGTTCTCCACCACGGTGACGTGGAACTGGCGCGGCAGGCACATCAGCGCGGTCATGGCTACGCCTACCTGAACCAGCAGGGCCGGCCATTGCTGGTCGGTCTGCCAGAAGGCCTGCAGCTGCGGTGCGGCCAGGGCCTGATCGAACAGATCGCCCGGGCCATTGAACAGGCCCCAGGTGACGAAGGCGCCGACCGCGAGGAAGGCCAGCAGCTTGATCAGCGATTCGAAGGCCACCGCCAGCACCATGCCGCGGTGGTGCTCGGTCACGTCCAGGCTGCGGGTGCCGAACAGGATGGTGAACAGGGCCAGCACCAGGCTGACGATCAGCGCCGTGTCCTGAGCGCGAGCGCCGGCTGACTCGGCGCCTGCGCCGGAGAGCAGGTTGACGCCGAGGACGATGGCTTTGAGTTGCAGGGCGATATAGGGCAGCACGCCGACCAGGCAGATCAGCGCCACCACCACCGCCAGCGGCTGCGACTTGCCATAGCGCGCGGCGATGAAGTCGGCGATCGAGGTGATGTTTTCCTGCTTGCTGATGGCCACCATTTTCTGCAGCACCCAGGGGGCGAACAGCATCAGCAGCACCGGCCCCAGGTAGATCGGCAGGAATGACCACAGCTGGTTGGCCGCCTGGCCGACGGCGCCGAAGAAGGTCCAGCTGGTGCAATACACCGCCAGTGACAGGGAAAACACCCAGGCGCGCAGGCGCGGCGACAGTGGCGTCTTGCGCCGGTCGCCCCAGAAGGCGATGGCGAACAGGATGGCCATGTAGACCAGGGCAACGGCGGCGATCAGTCCGCTGGACAGCGACATGCAGGCTCCCGGCGCGAGGGAATGAAAGTGCTCCACACCTTACCGCAGTTTTGTCGTGACGGCGGTGTTGTGCCAGCGCACATCGACCAAGGTCTAGAGTGCCCTTGAGTGGTGCGCGGCAGGCTGCTAGCGTGGCAGGCCGATTTTCTGACCGAACGGACGATTATCATGTCTCTCGCGGCGCCGGCCGAGCAGCATCTGTCTCCCCATCAAGAGTTCCTGCAGGGCATGCGCGACATGCTGCCGATGCTGGTCGGGGCCATTCCGTTCGGCATCATTTTCGGAAGCCTGGCGGTCAGTGCCGGGCTGACGCCCTGGCAGACGGTGGGGATGTCGCTGCTGGTTTTTGCCGGGTCGGCGCAGTTCATTGCTCTGAGCCTGCTCAGCGGCGGCGCCAGCCTGGCGGTGTTGCTGCTGACCACGCTGGTGGTCAACCTCCGCCATGCGCTGTACAGCGCCAGTCTGCAGCCGTTCGTACGTCACCTGCCGGTGCGCTGGCGCATGCCGCTGGCCTTCTGGCTGACCGACGAGGCCTTTGCCGTGGTCCAGCACCGTTATGCCGAGCTGGATGCCTCGCCGCACAAGCACTGGTATTTCCTCGGTGCGGCGCTGGCCATGTACGGCAACTGGCAGCTGTGCACGCTGATCGGCCTGTGGTTTGGCCAGAGCGTGCCGGACATTGCCCGCTGGGGACTGGATTTCGCCATGCTGGCGACCTTCATCGGCATTGTCGTGCCGATGCTGAGGAGCCGGCCGCAGGTGGCCGCAGCGCTGGTCGCCGGAGCGGTGGCGCTGGTCTGTCATGACTTGCCCTATCAACTGGGACTGCTGGCGGCGGCCGCCAGCGGCATCGTCGTTGGCGTCTGTCTGGAACGGCTTGGCGGCGAGCCTGTGGAGGTGATGCCATGAACCACTGGCTGCTGATTATTGGCATGCTGGCGATCACCTTCGCCACCCGTTACAGCCTGTTCGCCTTTCCGCATCTGCAGTTTCCGGCGGTGGTACGCCAGGCTCTGCATTACGTGCCGACGGCGGTGCTGACTGCAATCGTGGTGCCGGGGATGTTCTATCAGGAAGGGGCGCTGGCGCTGCGTTGGGACAATGCCTATTTGCTGGCCGGGCTCGCCACCATTGCCATTGCCGGGCTGACGCGCCATCTCCTGGCGACCATCGGCGGTGGCCTGCTGCTGTTCTTCATCCTGCGCTGGCAGCTGGGGCAGTTGCCTGTTTGAGTGCGCAGACGCGCAATTTTGCGTTATCCCCTGTGGCTTTTGCCGGGTCGGATGCTATCCAATGCAGGATGGCGTTTCGTCACACAGGGGATAAGGGAACATGTCCAACCACTCGCAATTCGCCTTGCTGGGTAAACGGCGTTTTCTGCCGTTTTTCATTACTCAGCTGCTCGGCGCGTTCAACGACAACATCTTCAAACAGTCGTTGATCCTCGCGATTCTGTTCAAGCTCGCTAGCGCCGAGGACAAGGACCTGCTGGTCAATCTTTGTGCGCTGCTGTTCATCCTGCCGTTCTTTCTGTTTTCTGCCCTTGGCGGGCAGTTTGGTGAGAAGTTCGCCAAGGATGCGCTGATGCGCTGGATCAAGTTCGCCGAGATTCCGATCATGATGGCCGGCGCGGCCGGTGTGCTGCTGGGCAATCTGCCTCTGATGCTCGGCGTGCTGTTCCTGATGGGCACTCAGTCTGCGCTGTTTGGCCCGGTCAAGTACTCGATCCTCCCGCAGGCACTGAAAGAGGAAGAGTTGCTGGGCGGCAACGCGCTGGTTGAAACCGGCACCTTTCTGGCCATCCTGGCCGGCACCATCGGTGCGGGAATCATGATGGGCAGTGAGCACTACGCGTCTATCGTCGCCGCCTCTGTGGTGCTGGTCGCGGTTCTGGGGTATGTCTCGGCACGCGCGATTCCCTTTTCCCATGCCTCGCTGCCGGAGCTGAAACTGGACTGGAATATTGCCCGCCAGTCCTGGCAGATCATGCGCCTGGGCCTTTCGCAGACGCCTTCGGTGTCGCGCTCGCTGATCGGCAACTCCTGGTTCTGGTTCCTCGGCGCGGTGTACCTGACGCAGATCCCGGCCTACGCCAAGGAGCTGCTGCACGGCGACGAGAGCGTGGTGACCCTGATCCTGACGCTGTTCTCGCTGGGTATCGGTGTGGGCTCGATGCTTTGCGAGCGTCTTTCCGGCGGCAAGGTGGAGATCGGCCTGGTGCCTTTCGGCTCGCTGGGGCTGACGGTGTTCGGCATCCTCTTGTGGGCCTTCTCCGATGCGGTGGCGCCGGGTAGCGCACCCTATGACTGGCTGGCGCTGCTGGCCATACCCGGCAGCTGGGCGGTGCTGGTCTGCATTGCCGGTATCGGTCTGTTCGGCGGCTTCTACATCGTGCCGCTGTATGCGCTGATCCAGGCGCGCACGGCTGAAAATGAGCGGGCGCGGGTGATTGCCGCCAACAACATCCTCAACGCGCTGTTCATGGTGATCTCGGCGATTGTCTCGATCCTCTTCCTCAGCGTGGCAGGCCTGTCGATTCCCGAACTGTTCCTGGCCGTGTCGCTGATGAACGTGGCGGTCAACAGCTACATCTTCAAGATCGTCCCCGAGTTCAGCATGCGTTTTCTGGTCTGGCTGCTGGGCCACTCGATGTACCGCGTCGAGCACAAGGGCCTGGAAGTGATCCCGGAGGAGGGGCCGGCGGTGCTGGTGTGCAACCACGTCTCCTTCGTCGATGCGCTGCTGATCGGCGGGGCCATCCGCCGGCCAGTGCGCTTTGTCATGTACTACAAGATCTACAACCTGCCGGTGCTCAACTTCATCTTCCGTACCGCCGGCACCGTGCCGATTGCCGGACGCAGCGAGGATCTGCTGATCTATGACGCGGCATTCAAGAAGATCGCCGAGTATCTGCGCAATGGCGAGGTGGTGTGCATCTTCCCCGAGGGCAAGCTGACCAGTGACGGCGAACTCAATGAGTTCAAGGCGGGCGTCGAGCGGATCGTCGAGGAGAACCCGGTGCCGGTGATCCCCATGGCGCTGCAGGGGTTGTGGGGGAGCTTCTTCAGTCGCGATCCGAGCAAGGGCTTCTTCAAGCGTCTGTGGTCGCGCATCACCCTGGTGGCCGGTCAGCCGCTGGCGCCGGA
>ERZ1645187.3468-NODE-3468-length-13223-cov-16.715674_pt1 | contig 13223 bp, 10 predicted proteins | sample MGYA00575352_ERZ1645187 | MGnify/ENA primary metagenome ERZ1645187 (study PRJEB40837, sample SAMN11349314) | freshwater sediment metagenome | isolation source: river sediment | host: Sediment | place: India: Wazaribad , New Delhi | collected 2017-02-21 ...
GTGGGTATCATCATCGGTGGTGCTTTTGGAAAAATCATCACCTCATTTGTCAACGATGTCATCATGCCACCAATTGGTTTGTTGGTTGGCGGTGTTGATTTCAGCGACCTAAAACTTATCATGAAAGCTGCAGTGATGAATGGCACCGAGCTTGTGAAACCGGCCGTCACGCTTAACATCGGCACTTTCATCAACACCGTGATTGACTTCGTAATTATTGCTTTTGCCATCTTCATGATGATCAAAGCGATGAACAACCTCAAGAAAAAAGAGGAGGAAAAACCGGCTCCGGCTCCTGCTATTGCTGAGCCATCAGCCGAGGAAAAACTTTTAACCGAAATCCGGGATCTGCTCAAAAAACAATAACCTAACACGAATCTAAGCCACAGCAGGAGCACAAAAGGCGAAATAGCCTTGTGTTTCCTGCTTTGCGTTTTTAACTGATTGCCCAATGGAAGACAAAACTCCGTTCATCCAACAATTCAAAGTGCGTGATTATGAATGTGATATGCAGGGAATAGTCAACAACGCCAACTATCAGCATTATATGGAACATGCACGCCACGAGTTTTTGATTGCCAACGGGCTTGATTTTGCCAGGCTTACGACCGAAGGTGTGATACTCGTTGTTAAACGTATCGAGATAGATTATATGGCATCATTGCGCAGCGGTGATCACTTTACAGTAAGCTGCGAGCCATTCAGAATTTCGCCCCTGCGGTTTGGATTTAAGCAGGAAATAATGCGGCTGCCCGACAATAAACCCATTGTTACAGGTATCGTTACAGCCACATCCATCAACACCAAAGGACGCCCTTTTCTTCCCCCACAGATTGATCTGCTCTTCCCCTGATCAGGCTAATTTTTTCATTTTTAGAGCCAAACTACGGTAATAGTCGTAGAGAAACACGAAGATTACCGTATAAAAACCCCTGCCACACACCATTAATTTTGGCGCTGTAATTGCTTTTTAATTTGTTCACATATTGGTTAGTTAAAGACATTTCACGGAGCATCCGAGCAGCTCTTCCATCACCGGTGTGTGTTGAAAAAAGCAATTACACTGCAAGGATCTCTGTGATTTACTTTACAACACTAAGAAATGACTAAACGAATTGTAACGCCTGCTCAGGCAGCAAACCAACTCAAGAGCGCCTACTTTTGGATCACGCTGTTTCTTGTTTTAAACACAGCAGTCAAGCCGAAAGCTCAAACGCAAAATACAGATTTTGAACGTATTAAACTTATTGGTACTGACAAAGTTTATGCCGGCCTGGCTCTTTCTCCCGACGGAAAAACCCTTGCAATCAGCACAAAAAAGATGCAACCAATCCGACTTGTTGATATCGAAAGTCAGCAAATAATCAAAGAGATAAATGCCGGATTGTGGTATCCCGGATCAAGATTAAACTATTCACAAAAAGGAACTTACCTGCTGGTTCAGGAGCTTGGCTTCTATGATATGGTTGAAAACAAGCGAAGGAAAATCAATTTTGAGCTTGTCGAAGTTTCGGGTGGCCGCATTGTGAAGGCATTCGAAGCAGTGCAGGATGTGATTGTGAGTCACGACGAGAAGTTTGTTGCAAGTCTTGCCGGCGATGAAATAACACTTTGGAGTTTGCCGGATCTGAATAAAACAAAAACCATAAAGCTTAGCACGGCAGCCGATGCAATTGCACTAAGTCCCGATAACAAAACCCTTGTGGTTTCTCATACGGTTTCGCCGGCAGCACTAAAGGCTGATCCCGTCTTTAAAAAACAGAAAAAAGCAGCAAAGCTTGCCTTAAAATACAAACAACAAATCAGTTTCTATAATGTTGAAACAGCCGCTTTGCTCCAGACACTGAATAATCTCTACGACATCATCTACCGGCTTCGCTATTCCGACGATGGTTCGGTAGTGTTTGTTTTTCAACTGCCACACCTGAAGGTGATGACGAGCAAACAGCCACTGGCCTATGTGAACATGGCAGATGCGGTTGCGATGAAACCAATGCGTCGCGGACTCACCTCGCAGGCAGTGGGGCAACCCGACATCCGGTTGAGCCTCGACGGCAAACTATTTGCCATCAACTCCAAAGGAAAACGGTTTCAGGAGATACATCTGTATGATTATGAGACCGGCACTTTACACAAACGTTTCGAACTGGGACAGCGGTTTTTTGAGAAAAGCAGCGAGGGCGACAAATTGATACGTGATTCCCGACCTTCCTTTGTTTTTCTGCCCGGAGATCAATCAATCCTTGTTGCAATGGGCAATCAGTTGGTAGTGTGGAATATAAACGAAGAATAATACATACGAATATGAAAAAACTGGTTTTTTTACTTTTAATACTAACGGCAACTGTCGCAACAAAAGGGCAGAGCCGGCAATTGATCGAATCGAAAGAAGCAATAATAAGCCAGGCCGTTAAGGAACTGGATTCGGCCATGCGTGCCCCCGATGGCGAGCTGTATGCTTTTGGTCAAAAAGAAAAAATCGTGGGCGAATACACCCTCCAACTCACCATACGCGATAAGGGCGATGTGGTTTCGGTGTTTGTTTCGGACAAAAAAAACGCAGATATACCCTCTCAAAACAAATTGAAAGACAGAATATTAAAATTCAGATTCAGTTTTAAAATGCCTAAAAACAAAGATTACAAATTCAACTACCTATTCACTTTTTAAACCGTAATTTATGAAAAAAATCGTTTTTCTTACCACACTCTTACTGACAACAGCACTCATCAAAGCACAGGAAGATATGCCTGTTGTTTGGGAATCCAGATTGAGTCACCAAATCATTTGGTCGGGAACTGGTGTTGAAGGCGCAACAAGCTATGCGGCTTCGGAAAAAGACATCACCTTGTTTGATAATGCAACCGGAAAGACAATCTGGACAAAAGATTTTGGCGACATTGCACCCAAACTCAGAAAAATTGATGAGTTGATTCCTTTCTGGGAATCCAAAACCATCTTTCTTTTCGAACGCAAGCTTGGAAAAGATCAGATCGTTTGCATGGATCTCGCTACCGGAACAAGTCTTTGGTCAACAGATAAATATCAGGATGTTAGCGAAAGTTCTGTGACCTATATTGCCGAGGAAGATTGCTTTGCCCTCACGCAAAAAAAAGCACTTGTCTATATCAGGGCACGAACCGGCGAAGAGCTCTGGAGCACCGAAAAGTTTAAAGGTGTTGTCGGGCAGTATTATTATGATGGAAGCTCACACACAATGACCATGGTGAACTTTGTGCCCGGCCTGCTCGAATCGCTGTTTACAGGTTTCAAAAACCAGATTGTGCGTATCAATGTCGCAAATGGCGAAATACTCTGGGAAAACACCTATATCGGTCGTGCAGAGCGCAAAGTAATTACAAAAGAGTTTCTCTTTGACCTGAGTGTTGCCAGCAACAAAGTGTTTCTGCGCTTGAACGGGATGCAGGTTTACGACTACAAAACCGGGGCTCAGTTGTGGTCGGCAGCCTTTGATTTTACACCCGAAAAGTTGGTTGGAAAACCATCCGGAACGAAAGTTTTTGGTGTTTATGGCGCTGTTGCTGAACCTGTTATTGATGGCGAAGATATTTACGTGCTCGATATGGTGAGCAAAAGCAAACAATATGTAAAGAAATATGACCTCAACACCGGAAAACTCCTCTGGACCTCGCGCGAAATCAAAGATGCCCGTGCAATACCAGGCATGAGGGTCGAAAACGGAAAAGTACTCCTTCAGATCGGCGGTGTGGTGGAAGTGCAATATCAGCGCACCTATCGTAGCGGAGATCAAATGGTTACAGAAACAGCTATCGTATTCAAAAACGTGAAACCTTTTGGCATCCAGGCATTCAACGCCACCGATGGAACGCTCTCTTGGGAGTCGGAACGCTTTAAGAAAGGCATTACCAATATGATTTCCTTTGGTGACAACGCCATCGTATGCAGCGGTAAGGAGCTTTATTCACTTGATATTACAAACGGTAAAGAAAAATATTCTGTTCCGGTAAGCAAAGGCGGTGTTGGTCTGGCACAAATGATCCTGCCTTTCAAAGACAATACGATCGTTGTGGTTGGTGAGAAAGGCGTTTCAACATTCAATGCTGACAATGGCGATCTTCTCAATTCGGGCAAATACCGCACCTCATCACTCGAAGGTGTGGTGGGTAATATCCTTGTGATGAAAACACCCAAAGCCGACATTGGCACCTTCGACCTGAATACCTGCAAATACAAAGATTTTAAAGCCAGAAAAGGAGCCACAACAACCCTTACCAACGAGGGCGACTTTGTGTATGTGTATGAGAAAAGAACTGTTACAAAATTAAGTACCAAATAAACAATCCGGGAAAGCCTGTTTCACTGTTTTTATTTTCACCCCGAAAGCCAAAACTTTCGGGGTGATTTTTTTTATTTCACAGCAAAATACTTGTTGACACAAGCCTTTCAACCTTTTACCTTTGAGGTTTTATTAAATGTTAATTTCCACAACCATTTAAAACAAATTTTTTCATGAAACAATTAAGCCTTATCTCCTTGTTTTTCATGCTGATCTACGGAACAGTTTTGGCACAGGAGCCCGAAAACTTCATCAGCTGCGAAGTGAACGGTAAAAGTTGGAAAGCTGAAGCCAAAAAAATGAAAATTCCTGCTTTCGGGTTCGAATACCTTGCCATTGCTGCTTTTCAGGTGAGCCCCGATGTACAGGTTTGGATCAGGATGTATTACTTCAAAGATGAGCTCAAGCCCGGAACCTATCCTGTCATTTCAGAAGAAACCCTTCAAAAAACCTCAAAAAAGAAAAAAGCTGAAGACAATGCTGTTTGGGTGCTGATTGACTATACAGAGGAAACAAAGGGCCTGGGCCATGCTTTTCATGATGGTGAATCACTGAGTGGAACGCTGGTGATCGAAGAGTTGGGCGAGAAATACATCAAAGGTACTTTCGAAGCACAGCTTGCAGGCGTGTATTATAAAAAACGCACCATGGCAACAGTCACCGGCTCAGGTATCAGAGGCAATCTTGAAGACAAACTGCTCACCAAAGCAGGTGGCGGCATGCTTGCCAATGGAGACCCGCACGAACATGCCAACACCAAAAAACAAGATGAAACCGACAGTATTGTACTTAGCAAAGGAAGTTTCTTTGTTGATTGGAGTAAGCCTGAGAAAAAGGAAAAGGAAAACGAAGATAAACAATAGCAACACAACCTTTACTTTACCGACAAAGGCCTTAAGCTTGTTTTCGTCAGGCTGTCTTTTATTTGTGCGTACCTTGCGCCCTCAAACTATCGAATCCAATGCGCAAGCATCTTTTCAGCACAGCAATTGTGCTTTCTTTACTGTTTTTCAAAAGCTTTACACTATCGGCTCAAACAGTTCGTATCAATGAAGTTATGTCGTCAAATGCCGCTGTTTTGACTGACGAAGACGGGGACTATCCCGACTGGATAGAGCTTTACAATGCCGGAACTTCTGCAATAAATCTGGAAGATTATGGTCTAAGCGATGATGAGGAAGAGCCCTTTCGCTGGGTTTTTCCTGATGTATCACTTCAGCCAAACAGCTTCCTCGTTGTTTTTGCCTCAGGCAAGAACCGCAAACCCCTGAGTGGAAACCTTCATACCGACTTTAGCATCAGCGCCCAGGGCGAAATGCTTTTGCTCACCACGCCAAATGGAATACGTGTTGACAGCGTTGACTGTCCGGCGCTGCAAACCGACATTTCCTTCGGCCGGCTTGGCAATGAGCCTGAGGTGTGGAAATACTTTGTCCCTTCAAGTCCGGGACAAATAAATGCCGACAGCGGATATGGCATGTTGTCGCCCGAAGTAACTGTGAGTCATGCCTCCGGCTATTATGCAGCCGACTTCCTGTTGCAACTCAGCACCACTGACGATGCAGTGATTTACTACACCACCGATGGAAGCATCCCCGACACAAGCAGTCAGGTTTTTAGTCAGGCCATTGTCGTTCATTCGCGCCTTGGCGAGCCCAACACCATCTCGATGATTCGCACCAACAACAACTTCGATCCGGGACCACCCTACTACGAGGGCTGGCAGCCGCCTTTGGGCGAAGTGTATAAAATAAATGTGATACGCACACGCACATTGCATCCTGATGCACCACCCGGACCCGTCAAGTCGTTAAGCTATTTTGTTGATCCATTGATGAATAACAGATATTCATTGCCTGTATTCTCGCTCACCACCAACAACGAAAACCTGTTTGATGATGAGATTGGGATTTATGTTTATGGCAATCACGAAAACTATTTCCAGGATGGCATGGAGTGGGAACGCCCGGCCAACCTCAGTTTTTTTGAAGCCGACGGCACATTGGCTTTCAACGAGGATATCGGCATCCGCACACATGGCAACACCAGCCGCAGCCGCCCGCGTAAATCACTCAGGGTGAGCACCCGCAATGAATATGGAAACAGCTGGCTCACCTACCAGCTTTTTCCAGACAAAAACCTGAACCAATTCAAACGATTCATTCTCCGGAATTCGGGAAACGACTGGGATCAGGCAGTTTTCAGGGACGGTTTCTTGCAATCACTCATGAAAAACCTGGATGTTGACAGGCAGTATTACAGACCGGCAATAGTATTTATCAACGGTGAATACTGGGGCGTTCACAACATCCGCGACCGCTATGATGAACACTACATCGAAGCAAAATATGGTATTCCCGAGATGCAGATGACCATTATGGAAAACAATGGCGAATACAAATTCGGGAACGCAGCCGGCCAAAGTCACTACAGCTCCATGCGCAACTATGTTTATACACACAGCCTTGTCAACGATAATTATTTCAACGAGTTGGCTACAAAAATGGATGTTGAGAGTTTCACCGATATGCAGATCGCACATATTTTTGTGATGAACACCGACTGGCCGGGAAACAATACCTTGTATTGGCGTTTTATACGCAATGGCTATGATCCGCAGGCCCTCAACGGGCGCGACGGGCGCTGGCGCTGGATGCTGCTCGATATGGACTTTGGCTTTGGACTTGATTTCAACTATGTGCCCGGCGTCAACCAAGGCCCTTCGCACAATACACTTGACATGGCGCTCGAAGCCAACGGCCCCGGCTGGCCCAATCCTGACTGGTCCACGTTTTTCCTGCGAAACATGGTCAAAAATGTGAAGTATAAGCAATACTTTGTCAACAGATTCTGCGACCTGCTCAACACCGATTTCAACGAAACAAAAGTTGTTTATTTGCTCGATTCTGTGAAAAACATGCTTGAACCCGAGATGCAGGAACACATCAACAGATGGAGAAGACCTGTTTCTATGGACGAATGGCACGCACGGGTGCAAACCATGAAAAGCTTTGCACAGCTTCGCCCCGCCTATATCAGACAGCATCTGAAGTCGCAGTTTAACCTTGCACCCACCGCCAGACTCACCATCAGCAACAATCAGTACCAGATGGGACGGGTGAAGGTGAACAGTGTGATCATCCCGCAGGCACAATACTGGACAGGGACGTATTTTCAGCAAATCCCGCAACAGCTCACTGCGCTTCCCAATCCCGGCTACCGTTTTGTGCGCTGGGAAGGCGGTATCAATCAAAACAGCGAAACAGTAACATTCACTATGTCAGCCGATATGCTGATCAGCGCCGTTTTTGAGCTGAGCGATGATTTTCAGGGTGATTCAATCAACCCGGCGGCATGGCGTCTGGCCAATGGAGCCTACAAATTTGACTACTGGGATGAAAGCCAGCCCGAAAGGACTTATCCGGCCAATATGGTTTTTCTCCAAAGCGAAAAAAACGATCCCGAATTGCCGGATGAGTTGACAAGACCTTACTATATCCCGCAGAATGAATACCACAGCGATGATGCAACCAGTGTCGGGTTTCCATACCGCCTCACACGCCGCACACGCCTCAACGGACTGGCTGCTTCGGGCATCTCGTTCATCAACACCGGCCGTGGCCGCGATTTGGGTGCCGCTGTGCTGGCCATTGACACGCGCGGCATGGAGGATGTAACAGTTGGCTGGACAGCCGGAACAGTCACTCCCAACTCCAGGGCCTATGCCATCAGACTGCAATATCGTGTTGGCCGCCAGGGACAGTTCACCGATGTGACCGATGAAAACAGTTATCCTATTGAATACCAACGCGCTGCCACTGCTGGTCATTCGCAGGTTTTTGAGCCTGTGCAACTGCCGGATATGGTGGAAGACCAGGCTTATGTGCAGCTTCGCTGGAAATATTATTACACAGGTCAGCAGCTCGATCCCAATTCGGGTTCACGCGATATGTTGCGCCTTGATGATGTTGTGGTGAGCACGGTGACGATGGGAGTTGAAGAAAATCCATCCGCTTCAGCCGGTGTTGAAGTGCGCAGCTACCCAAATCCGTTTAGTCAATCATGCAGCATCGAAGTTGAGCTTCAGCAAAAGGAATCATTGTTACTCGAAATTTTCAATGCACAGGGTATGCTGGTCACAACAATATGCGACGGAAAATTTGATACAGGCATCCATTCCTTTGAATTGGATGGAACACAGCTGCCGGCGGGAAACTATTTTTACAGGCTAAGGACCGATGAGAAACTTCTCAGGGGGAAATTGATGCTGATCAGATAGATAAACGAGGCTTTTTCTCTTGATTGAAAAAACCTTGTTAACGATCAACTTCTATAAAACTCCAACTTTTCCACCGAAAGCTCCTCATGCACCAACTGTTTCGATCCCACACACAAAGCACCACAGACACTGCCGTATTTCATGCATTCGCTGATGGGCTTCTTTTGCAGAAAAGCCCACAAAAAACCCGCAAAATAATTGTCGCCTGCGCCATTGGCATCCACCATCGGCACAAGGTTATAGGCTTGTTGTTCAATCCACTCACCCGCACTTGTCAGTGCAGTTGATCCGTTTTTTCCGTGTGTACACACCACTAATTGTTTGCCCCGGTTCATCAATTCCTGCATGGTTCTTCGGTAGTCGGTCAGGTTGTCTGAGCTCAAAAAAACGACATCGGATGCCTCGATAAATGGTTCATGGTAAGGGTTGTGATCGGTGTAGTCGTGCAAATCGGTCCATACCGGCTTGCCCGATGCTTTCGCCATATGAGCCAGCTGTTTGCAGTATGCGATGATGTTGAGCACCAACAAATCACTTTGAAGTATTTGGTCTTCGATTAGCTGAAGATTCATTGGTGGCTTTTCGGATGATTGCGTCACGAATATAGAGATTCTACCTCCTTCGGCATCCATCAGGTTGATGTGACGTTCGGTGCCTGCAGGGTCGAAGTCGTAATAAAACGCCACTCTTTCTTCCTGCAGATGTTGAATGATTTGGCGACCGTAAACATCATCTCCTAAAACGATGTAGAGCGATGATTTTACCCCCAGCTTTTTGAATGCCAGTGCTTTGCCCGAACCTGTTGATCCTGTTGCTTCATGAAAAACAGCCTGGTGAATGGTGTGAGGAAGTGCCGGAGGGAGCGTGGGCAAATGCACGATATGGTCGTAGGTGGTGCCGCCGATAATAAAAACTTTGTCCATGTTGCTTGTTTTGAACGACGGACAAAGATCATAAAAAGAGTGCAATTCTTTGTTACAACAGAAAAATAATATGCTTGTTATTGTTCAGATTTAACTCAGAATTCGGGCATCGCGCCTTTATGCGTGCATACTTTTGCTGCATATTCGGTTGCTTCGCTATGAATTTGTTGCAGATCTTTTTTCATGAGCAGGCCGGTAACAAGCACGGCCGTAAAACTGTCGCCTGCGCCTACCGTGTCGGCCACCTTCACCTTTGGAACGGGCATAAACGATTGCTTATCCGGTGTGAGTAACCAGCTGCCCTTGCTTCCAAGTGTCAACGCCACCATCCGAAGCTGATAGTGATTGATGAGCTGAATGCATTTTTCTTTGTGAGTGCCTTTCAAATCAAATAGTTGGCCAATGACTTCAATTTCTTCATCGTTCAGCTTCACAACATTGGCTTTCGAAAAAGACTGATGTAGCAATTGTTTATCAAAGAAATTTTGCCTCAAATTCACATCAAACACTTTAAGGGCATCGGCAGGAAGCATTTCAAGGGCCTGATGAATAGCAAGTGCTGAAACTGCCGACCTTTGGGCAAGCGAACCAAAACAAAGGGCATCAGCATCCGTTAGCCAGTCAAAAGCTTCCGTTGCGGGTTTGATATGGTCCCAGGCTACATCGCGGTGAATCGTATATTCAGGAATGCCTTCTTTCAAACGAACACTCACTGTGCCTGTAGGATAATTCGGATGATTAAGAAAATAACGAAAACCCTTGCTGTTCAGCAATTCAACGATTTCCTGACCATATTCATCATGACCAATGGCACTGATTAGGGCTGTTTCGGCTCCAAGTCTTCCGGCATGATAGCAGAAGTTGGCCGGCGCACCACCCAGCATTTTTCCACCGGGGAGCATATCCCACAGCACCTCTCCGATACCAGCTATTTTTGGCATGTGATTCATCGCAAAATCATTGTTGATAGTCACTTTCGTTCATTTGCGCGAGTTTTTGAGCTGTAGGTTTGAATATGAAATTAAACAAAAACCCGGCAAACAAAATAAGTGAAAAGAAAGCTGCCAACACAAAGCCGCTCTTTGCATGACCTCCAAAAAAGTCGCTTACCAATCCCATTGCCAGCGGACCGGCTGCTGCGCCGGCTGCCGTGAAAAATAAAATAATACCTGCAATTGAACCATGCTGAGGTTTTGGGAAGCAACTCATCCCCTTGGAATTGATCGTGGGATAAATCACTGACATGAAAAGCCCGGTCAGCGGAAGCAACACAACGGCTGCGGGCTCAAAAAGGATACTTCCGCCAAAACAGATAAAGATAAGGAAACCGGAAATAGCCAACACCTGATCCCACTGAAAATGAACCATCATCCAAATACCGAGAAACCTGCCTGCTGCCCTGAGGATGAAAAAAATGGGCAGTGCATACATGGCAATAAAAACAAGGCTTCCGTCGTAGTCTTTCATCAATGTTGGCATCCACACATAGATAGCAGCTTCCACCGTTACATAGAAAAAAGCGGCCAAAGAAAAGCCGAGTGCATAGGGGTTTTTTATCATTCGAAACGATTGTTTCATACTCACCGGTTCTTCAACTGCTTTTTTCGAAGTGGGATATTTCACCACGAGTGCAATAAGGATCAGCATCACACATAAGGTTGCGGCTATAACATACAGCCACTTCCATTCCACTTCCTGCGACAAAAGATAGCTGACCAGAAATGGACCAATAATGGCACCAACGCCAAAAAATCCTTCCACAGCATTCATTGTTGAAGTGTGTTCCTGATTTGAGCGCGAGATGTCACCAATCAGTGCTAAAGCGCCTGTTCGGAACACCCCGATGGCCGCCCCGGAAATGACAAGCAGCGAAAGAAAAAACCAAAAACTGTTTCCAACCATGAAAAGATAAGAGCTGGTGGCAAAAATAGCCAGGCCCAGAATGATGGTTTTTTTTCGTCCCAGCTTATCAGCTAAAAATCCGAGAAAAATGCCTGCCAGCGCCATGGCGGTCATTGGGCCGTAATGAAAAAGTCCGGCCTGTGTCATGCTCAGCTTGAATGTTTTAATGATTTCGGGGATAATCACCCCCACAGCATCAGTGGTCATGGCAAACATGGTGAACATCACAAAAGTCAACAACTTGAGCAGTTTGCTTCCTGATTGGGGGGTTGAAAGTTTTGCAGAATTCATAAAATTGTATTAAGACTGATTTGATCCAAGGTGTAGTTTTATTTCGCCGGTTTGACCGAAGCACTGTATTGTGGCCTGCATCAATTTCAGATCCACCATCAGTCGCGCTGTTGCTTCTTTGGTTGTCCATTCCAGAACAAGTTCATGATCAGCACATTGTGGCATTCCGAAATGTCCGTCAAAGGCAGGGTGGCTGTTGCGAAGACGTATGATTTCGGCGAGTTGCTTCACCACCGGCTTTTGCAGACTGTTAACAATTTCTTCCTTTGAATAATAATGACGGTTGATATCGCGCCCAACACGTGTGTTTGCCAGCAACTCCATGTCGTTTTCGCCGGCCAGCAGACCCATGTAATAAACCTGCGGAATGCCCGGCACAAAAAACTGAATGGCGCGGGCTATCAGGTAGGCGGTGTCGTTTTTAGCCAAGGCATCATAATAGGTGCAGTTCACTTGATAAAGGTCGAGATTCGAAGCTGCTGCTCCAGTGGCTTTCAGGCTGTTTCCGCCGCTGTTGATGTGGATTTGCTCCACAATGCGGTTAAGGGTTTCATTGGCTATCAAACCTTTTTTGCTGCCCTCGGAAGCCACATCCACAATCCCTATCCCATCATGTGTGTCTAAAACAGTGAAAGCATTTCGTGGGCTAATTTCCAGCCATTTCTTCAGGTTTTGGCCTGACCCGTTGAAAAGGGCATCGAGCACGAGCACCGGAAGTGCGAAGTCATACACATAGTCCACTTTTCGGGCAATTTCGATTTGGGTTTGATGATAGGAATGTATTTCAACCAAAACCACAATCCCTTTCTGATGTGCTTTTTCGGTAAGATGACTGATAAAGTCAAAGGTTTTTTCGGTCATAAAACAACTGCTGCCACGCTCTTTGATAGCGTAGCCGGCAGCATCGAGCCTGATCATGCTGATGCCCGATGCAGCAAAAACATCAAGAATTTGTGTAAGATAAGATTGTCCGGAATCGCTGTTCACATCAATATCCACCTGGTTCGATGTAAAAGTAGTCCAGACTAGCCTTTGTTCTCCGCTTTTCAATTTATACGTCGTAAACGGCATTCCCGGACGGGGTCTGTATATAGAAACCAGTTCAGCTTCTGTGGCGCCGCCCGGAAAAACACGGTCAAAAGTCAGGAACAGGTCTGCAAAGGCAGAGGCTTCTCCTTTGTGCAAAAAATCAGTGAATTGCTCCGATTGAGCCGAAACATGGTTGACAATCAAATCAGCCATCACGCCTGTGGATCTACTCAACTCACTGATATCATTCCAGTTACCCAAACGTGGATCAACCATTTGATGATCAACAGGATCAAAACCCGCATCAGACCCATCAATCGGATAAAAAAACGGAAGCAAATGCACCCCGCCAAACAAACCGGCTAATTCAGTTTGCATCAGATGATTGAACTCACTTAGGTTTTTGCTTCCCAGGCGATCAATATATGTGATTAATTGTACTTTGTTATCCATGCTTTGTATGGTTTATCAAGAACGGGAG
>ERZ1645187.3471-NODE-3471-length-13213-cov-7.684907_pt1 | contig 13213 bp, 15 predicted proteins | sample MGYA00575352_ERZ1645187 | MGnify/ENA primary metagenome ERZ1645187 (study PRJEB40837, sample SAMN11349314) | freshwater sediment metagenome | isolation source: river sediment | host: Sediment | place: India: Wazaribad , New Delhi | collected 2017-02-21 ...
CAGTACGTCAGCCTGGTGGAGCCGATGTTCCCGCGCTACCTCTTCATCCACCTGAGCGACCAGACCGACAACTGGGGGCCGATCCGCTCGACGCTCGGGGTGTCCGGCCTGGTGCGGTTCGGGGATCTCCCGGCCCAGGTGCCGGACCGGCTGATCCAGGCGCTCCGGTCGCGCGATGACGAGAGCGGGATCCAGCAGTTCGAGACCCCCGACTTCAAGCCCGGCGACCGGGTACGGATCGCCGAGGGCCCGATGGCCGGCTACGAGGGGATCTTCCAGGCCCGGTCCGGCAAGGAACGGGTGGTGGTGTTGCTGGACGTGGTCGGCCAGGCCACCCGGGTGCAGATGCCGGTGGGGCAGATCGAGGCGGTGGGGTGAGGGCGCGCTGAGCGAGGGAAGGGCCGGGCCATCCATCGGGCCCTGCATCGCCACGTGTCCCCTGGGTATCACTCCGGCTTTCCGCCCGACGCTGGATCGAAAATCAAGGAGGTCTGATGTTTCCCAAGCAACCGCCGATCATCGACAGAAAGCTGCGTTTCGCACTTGCAGGTTGCGGGCGCATTGCGGAAAAGCACTTGGAGGCCCTGCGCGAGCATGCCGGCCGAGTGGACGTGGTCGGCGTGTGCGACACGGATCCCCGCCGGTTGGAGCGGGCGGTCGCGAAGACCCAGGCGCCCGGATTTGGCTCTCTGAGCGCCATGCTGAGGGACACGCACGCGGACATCGTCGTTCTCGCTACACCGAGCGGGCTCCACCCCGCCCAGACCATCGAGTGCGCGGCGGCGGGTCGTCACGTGATGACCGAAAAGCCGATGGCGACTCGGTGGCGCGACGGCCTGGCGATGGTCGAGGCGTGTGACCGGGCCGGAGTGCGTCTGTTCGTGGTCAAGCAGAACCGCCGCAACGCGACCCTGCAACTCCTGAAACGGGCGGTTCAGAAGGGTCGGTTCGGCCGGATCTTCATGGTCACGATCAATGTCTTCTGGAGCCGCCCCCAGGCTTACTACGACAGCGACGCCTGGCGGGGTACCTGGGAATTTGACGGTGGGGCCTTGATGAACCAGGCGAGCCATTATGTCGATTTGTTGGACTGGCTCGTCGGTCCGGTGGAGAGTGTTTCGGCATTTACCGCAACGCTCGACCGGAACATCCAGGTGGAGGACTCCGCGGTGGTGAACGTGCGTTGGCGCTCCGGAGCCCTCGGTTCGATCAACGTGACGATGCTGACCTATCCGAAGAACCTCGAGGGCTCGATCACAATCCTCGGCAAGACGGGAACGGTCCGCGTGGGTGGTCTGGCAGTCAACGAGATCCAGCACTGGGAGTTCGCGGAACCGGACGAGGACGACGAACACGTCAAGTCCGCGAGCTATGAGACGACCTCCGTGTACGGGTTCGGTCACCCTCTCTTCTACGACAATGTGATTCGGACCCTCCGGGGGGAGGCAGAGGCCGAGACGGACGGACGTGAGGGCCTGCGATCCCTGGAAGTCTTGATTGCCTCCTACCTGTCTGCCCGCGACGGGCGGCGGGTACCGCTGCCGCTGGAGTACTGAGGTCCATGGACTACTCTGTCCACAATACCGCCATCGTCGACGAGGGCGCCCGCATCGGACGCGGCTCACGGGTGTGGCACTGGGTGCACGTCTGTGGCGGTGCTGCCATCGGTGAAGACTGCGTATTGGGCCAGAACGTCTTCGTTGGAAACCGGGTCGTCATCGGCAACAACGTCCGTATCCAGAACAACGTGTCGGTCTACGACAACGTGACCCTGGAGGACGATGTCTTTTGCGGGCCGAGCATGGTGTTCACCAACGTTTACAACCCGCGCTCGGCAGTCTCGCGCAAGGAAGAGTACCGCAATACGCTGGTGCGACGAGGCGCGACCCTCGGTGCGAACTCGACGATCGTCTGCGGGGTGACGATCGGGCAGTACGCCTTTGTGGGGGCGGGCGCCGTCGTCAATCGCGATGTACCGGATTTTGCCCTGGTGGTCGGTGTGCCGGCCCGCCAAGTCGGGTGGATGAGCCGGCACGGCGAGCGTCTTTCGCTCCCGCTGTCCGGAGTCGGTGAAGCCGTTTGTCCGCATACCGGCGACCGGTATGTCCTCGAGGGTGAGAGCTGTCGCCTGCTGTCGTCGCCGTAAGATTTGCCGTAGTCGGGAGGCGTGAACAGCCTCTGCACGAAGGAGCGATATGGAATTCATTGACCTGAAGGCCCAGTACGAGCGCATCCGGCCGCAGGTGGACGAGCGGATACGCCGGGTGCTCGAGCACGGCAAGTACATCATGGGGCCGGAGGTCGCAGAACTCGAGGAGCGGCTCGCGGCCTATGTGGGGGTGAAGCACTGCATCGGGGTGGCGAGTGGCACCGACGCCCTGCTGATCGCGATGATGGCGCTCGGGGTCGGCCCGGGCGACGAGGTCATCACCACGCCGTTCACCTTCATCGCCACCGGGGAGATGATCGCGCTCATCGGGGCGAAGCCGGTGTTCGTCGACATCGACCCGCGGACCTACAACCTGGACCCGGCCCTCATCGAGCCCGCCGTCACCCCCCGTACCCGGGCTATCCTGCCGGTGAGCCTCTACGGGCAGTGCGCGGACCTGGACGCGATCAACGCGGTGGCCGCCCGCCACGGGCTCCCGGTCATCGAGGACGCCGCCCAGAGCTTTGGGGCAACCTACAAGGGGCGCAGGTCCTGCGCCCTCTCGACCATCGGCTGTACCTCTTTCTTCCCCTCCAAGCCTCTCGGCTGCTACGGTGACGGTGGGGCCTGTTTCACCGACGACGACGCATTGGCGAAGGCCATGCGCCAGATCCGGGTGCACGGCCAAGACCGCCGCTACCACCATCCCGTCATCGGCGTGAACGGGCGGATCGACACGCTGCAAGCGGCGGTGCTGCTTGCCAAGCTGGAAGTATTCGAGGAAGAGGTGGCCGCCCGTGGCCGGATCGGGGCCCGCTACAGCGAGCTGCTGCGCGGGCACGTGACGACTCCGCACCTGGCGCCCCAGTGCACGAGTGTCTATGCACAGTACACGGTACGCACCCCCGAACGCGATAGCATGGTGGAGAGCATGAGGGCCGCGGGTGTTCCGACTGCCATACACTACCCAACGCCTTTGCATATGCAACCAGCCTTCGCCGATCTTCGCCTCGGTCGAGGTTCTTTTTCAGCGGCGGAGTCTGCTGCCCGAGATGTCCTTAGTCTCCCTATGCACCCCTACTTGAACCAAGGAGACCAGGACACCATTGCCACTGCCTTGCTGGCCTATACCTCCGGCGAGGCATGAGGAACTAATGGCACCCATGGAGGTCTCGGGAGCGCGCCGGAAGTAGAAATTCCTCTCTGGCGCGGCCCGAGGAAACTTGCGGGTACGCACGACCGTGCGGCGGGCGCAACGAGCTACCTAGCTACCTGGGACGAAGCGTGGGAAGACTCTCGATCCGTCCAATGACCTCTTGATAGTCAAGGCCAACGGCGTCCAAGTACCAGCGAAGTGACTCGGCCCGGGTCAGATTCTCGATCTCCACGATCTCCAGAGCAGCCTTGCGAGTTAGCAGACCCTCTCTGATCTGGTTACTGCGGAACGTATCCGACTCAGTAAAACCTGCCAGAGTGTGGTAAATGAAGTTATAGAAAGGAGCTGTGCCATCCCCAATCCGCCAGGACGTTGGTGTGTCTTCCGCCAGCTCCCAATTAAACTTCTCGATTATCCGCCGTTCCACCTCGTCCTCGATAAAGGGAACATACTCGAACAGCGAAAGAAACTTGAACGGCATTAAGTAATACGACCATGTTGCCTGCAGCGTATCAACCAACGAGCTATTAAGGTAGGCTGGATTCCGCAGAAACGCCGACGCATAGTATGAGGCCATCCTCAGCCTGCGCCCCACTGAGAGACCGTGGGCAAGTCCGGTCTCACCAACCGAATTCACGCCGCAGAATCCAGACTTGAAATCTGTCTTCTCCAACTTGTTATCGCAGAAGAAAATGGCTTTTGCGCCCGTTTGCCTGCTGACCTCGCGTGCAAAAAAGAAGAACTGTTTATCACCAGCCATGAATAATGGAACCAACCCGAGGTCTGGTTTCCTGAGCCACGCAACAATGTTCTTGCGAATGTTCTCCCGCTTGCGGCCGATGTCGGCCGAGACCACAATGTGCTCGACGCCCAGTTCGCTGCATACGCGCGCCTGGTTGCGGCGCGCCAAGTCGTTCACCATGCCCCAATCGTAGGTAAAGGCAACTGGCGTTAGCTCAAGATCGGTGCGGATCAGATCTAGTCCGAAACTGGAGTCGCGACCTCCAGAGAACGCAACAACAACATCTGGACCGCCATCTTTTCGGCGATAGGGACGTACCGCCTCGACCAGTGCGTCGAGGCCCCTCGGAGGGACATACTTGTATTGGCGACAATAGTTGCAGACGCCGTCGTCGTCGAAGTCGATGAATGGCATTGTCTCCGGGAGGACGCAACGACTACATCTCCGTAGGTGGGTCCGCCAGGTGTCTCCCGACGCAGGACGATCAAATCCGGCAATGCGGTCGTGCACGGGCACAAACCTCCCGCGACGTCCGGACGGCCCCCTTGACAGGGCGAGCGGTGCTACAGAGAACTTGTCGAGACGAACGGAGATGCCGGTGCGAGGCAGGACCTGGCGTATCGCGGCCGGCGTGGGGCCGGAAAGTGCCGTGCGCGCCTTTGGCATGTCTATGAGACTACGCAGGATATGCGACTCGGAGGCAAAGACTAGTATGTCTTGCGCGGGAGATTGGACCCAATATAGTGATCCCGTATTGGTGGCGAGAGTGAGGTAATTGTTCCAGTAGAATGCCGTGGACACTGACCCCTCAATCTCACTGAAGGCGTTTGAGAGCGCGACCTGGAAATCCGGGCCGGAATCGAAAAGGTAGAGGTCGATGAGTGCAAAAAGGATCTCTGTGTCGACGTTAGCTCTCTTTTGCAGTTCTCGGTGAGAATTCCATAGTTGGGCGTCGTTTGCGATAACGCCGTTATGGGTGCCGGTGATAAGGCCCGAACTCACGGGTTGATTATTTTCGTTGTCGGCAGCCGCTCCGCTCGTTACGAGTCGAGTGTGTCCGATGACCGCAAGGGGGCGCGAATCGGAGCACGCAGACGACGCCCACTCGAGCAATGCCCGGTAGCGGTCAGACCGAACCAGCACTGACCCCGGTTGTGCGTCCTTGATTACCCTGAGGTCACCGTTTGGATGACGGACAGCCAGGCCCGAAGCTTCCTTTCCGCGAGATTCTGAAAGGAGGAAAAGATTGGTCAGCACGTACTCCAGTTGATCGGGAGAGATGCGAGATGGCTGACTGACCACATAACCGAATATTCCGCACATAGTACGCTCGAGGAACTGATGGGTGCGTGAAAGTTCTACGGATAGTGAGTTAACGGGGACGCGCCTGGAGTCCGGGCTTGGGGGGGGGCGTGGGGCCGTTGCGAGACCTGTTTGTGTCTTCAGTCAGGATAGGCCGGGATTGGGTCGGAATCAACGGGTGGCATGCTGTCAGACACGTTCCGCGAGGACCTTTGGGGTTGAGGAGGAAGATTGGGGGCGTCATTGGGTTTGGGGGGCGTCGTCTATTCTCACTTGAGCTGAAGGGCGCGGCATGGAGGGGGCGTCTTTGAAGCGACTCATGGATGTCATGATGTCGGCGTCGGCTCTGGTGCTTTTTGCCCCGTTGTTACTCGGGATCGCGCTTTCCGTCTGGGTGGTGCTTGGTCGCCCCATCCTGTTCCGTCAGGAGAGGCCGGGTAGGGGCGGCGTACCCTTCACCCTCTACAAGTTCCGCACGATGCTGAACGATGGGGTTGGCGAAGGCCAGTTGCTGCCGGACGAACGGAGACTGGGGCGGTTCGGGCGTTGGTTGCGGGCGAGCAGCCTGGACGAACTTCCAGAACTCTGGAACGTGCTAAAAGGGGAGATGAGCCTTGTTGGGCCGCGTCCGCTGCTGTTGGAATACCTTCCTCTTTATTCACCGGAGCAAGCGCGGCGGCATCTGGTGCGACCTGGGCTGACAGGCTGGGCTCAGGTGCGGGGGCGGAATGCGCTATCCTGGGATGAACGGCTTGCCCTGGACGTATGGTATGTAGAGCACCAAAGTCTGCTATTGGACCTGGAGATACTTGTACGAACGGCCTTGGTGGCGTTTTCCGGGCAGGGTGTGCGGCACGGCCAGCACGCGACTATGCCGAAATTCACTGGGGGGGCGTCAGAGCGCCATGAATAGAAGCATTTTCCTCTTTGGCGCTAGCGGGCACGCAAAGGTGGTGTTGGACGCCGCGCGGCTGCAGGGGTTTGGGAGGGTGGCGCTCTTCGACGATGACCCGAGCCGTGCTGGAGGGGTCGTGCTGGGTGCTCCGGTAGTGGGTGGTCGTGACGAGGTGCGTCGGTGGGTCGCTGAGCGCGGTACCGCGAGGGGGATCGTCACTATCGGTGAAAACAGGGTTCGCGAGCAGGTCGCCAGCTGGCTGCTCGGTCAGGAACTCGAGCTTGCGACTTTGACCCACCCCTCTGCCATCGTGGCTGAGGACGTGACCGTCGGCCCCGGCAGCGTACTGCTTGCAGGTGCAATCGTGAATCCGGCCACCGTGATAGGTGTTAATGTCATCATAAACACTGCGGCCACAGTGGATCACGATTGCAGCATAGGCAACGCGGTTCATATTGCCCCGGGCTGCCACCTTTGCGGTGGAGTGACCGTCGGTGACCGGACCCTGGTAGGGGCTGGGGCGATAGTGGTACCCGGAATCTGCATCGGACGTGACGCACTCATCGGGGCTGGGTCCACGGTGACGCGGGACGTGGCGGACGGAAGCAGGGTTGCGGGCGTACCTGCACGGGCCTTGAAGAAGCGATGACCACTGCGGGCGCCTCGCTTCTTGCGATCGACGGCGGTGACCCGTTACGCCGGAAGGCGTGGCCGCCCTGGCCGTTCTACGGTCCGGACGAGATCGAGGCGGTGTCCTCGGTGCTCCGCAGCGGCAAGGTCAACTATTGGACGGGCGAGGAGGGGCGACACTTCGAGACGGAGTACGCTGGCTCGCTTGGCAGGCGGTACGCTGTCGCAGTGATGAACGGCACCGTCGCGTTGGAACTCGCCCTGTACTCGCTAGGTATCGGGCGGGGAGATGAGGTCATCACAAGCTGCCGCACGTTCATCGCATCGGCGAGCGCTGCCGTGATGCGCGGGGCAAAGCCCGTGTTGGCTGACGTCGACGCGGATAGCGGTAACGTCACCGCAGAAACCATAGCCGCAGTGCTCACGCCACGCACGCGTGCCATCGTGGTGGTCCACCTCGGCGGGTGGCCATGCGAGATGGAGCCTATCGTGGCTTTGGCCCGCCGCGAGGGCGTGGCCGTCATTGAGGACTGCGCCCAAGCCCACGGCGCTACCTACCACGGCCGACCGGTCGGCAGCTTCGGCGACGCCGCAGCGTTCTCGTTCTGTCAGGACAAGATCATCAGCACCGGCGGAGAAGGGGGGCTCTTCGTCACGGACGACCCAGACGTATGGCGCCGCGCCTGGGCCTATAAGGATCACGGGAAGAGCTATGCGGCGGTCTACGAGCGTCTGCATCCACCGGGGTTCCGTTGGCTGCATGAGTCCTTCGGCACCAATTGGAGAATGACCGAACTGCAGGCCGGCATCGGCCGGCGCCAGCTCAAGAAGTTGCCGGAGTGGGTTGCCATTCGTCGCCGCAACGCAGCTGTGCTCACGGACTGCCTTCGGGGGTTACCCGGCCTGAGGCTCCCGTCGGTTCCTCCAGCATGCGGCCATGCCTACTATCGTTACTACTGCTATCTCGACCCTAGCAAGCTGAAGACGGGGTGGGACCAAGCGCGCGTCATTCAGGCCGTCAATGCGGAAGGTATCCCCTGCTTCACGGGGACCTGTCCGGAACTGTACCGGGAGAGGGCGTTCAGTGATGCGGGGTGGGGGCAGAGCCCCGCCCATGTCGTCGCCCGTGACCTTGGGGAGAGCAGCGTATGCTTCCTGACGCATCCGACCCTGCAAGAGGACGACATGCGGGACGCTGCCGAGGCGACTGGCAGGGTCCTGTCAGTTGCCTGTCTGTGACCCGCAGGGGGTAAGGGGCGCGAGCCCTCTAGGGAGAGGGCGTGCGAGCACGTGGGGCGGCTTGCTGGTATCGCATACGCACCCACTCAAGAGAGTTCCAAAACAGCCACCCGAAAGTCAGCGGTCTATGAGACATGTACAAGAGCGCTTCTGTTGCTGTTGTCGTCCCGTGCTACAACGAAGAGACTCAGATCCACAAGGTCGTGGAATCCATGCCATCGTATGTCGACAAGATCATCATCGTCGACGACAAGAGCACCGATCGGACTGTCGTTAAGGTAAGGCAGTTGGAGACGAGTGAGCCGCGCATTCATCTCATCTGCCATGACGTCAACCAGGGCGTGGGAGGGGCGATCGCGAGCGGTTACAAGTATGCGCGGGACCAAGGCTTTGGGGTGGCCGTTGTGATGGCTGGTGATGCGCAGATGGACCCCAACGACCTGCCGGCTCTCCTGGAGCCCGTGGTGACCGACCTCGTGGACTACTCCAAAGGCAACCGTCTGGTCACAGGAGAGGCCTTCCGACTCATTCCAAAGGTTCGGTTTCTGGGCAACGCAGTCCTCTCTGTTCTGACGAAGATCGCGTCAGGATATTGGCGTGTTGCGGACTCCCAGACGGGTTACACAGCGATCAATGCATTGGCACTAAAAGCAATTGACTGGGACCGCATGTTCAAGCGATATGGCCAGCCGAACGACTTGCTGGTGAGGCTAAATGTGGCGGGCATGCGTGTGATCGACGTACCGGTTACGCCCGTATACAACGTGGGCGAACAATCTGGAATTCGGGTGCGAAAGGTCGTGTTCTCTATCGGTACTTTGCTCTTGCGGAAATTCTTTTGGCGCCTCAAGGAAAAATATGTCATTCGCAACTTTCATCCACTGCTTTTCTTCTACGGCTTCGGGATCTTCAGCTTCGCGCTGAGCGGAGCGCTCTTCGTACGTCTCATTTTGCGTTGGGTGGCACAGGGGGCGGTTCCAGAAATAACATTCCTTACATGGCTTTTTGCCATTTCGATCGCTTTTAACTCGGTTGCGTTTGCGATGTGGTTCGACTATGAGGAGAACAAGCACCTGAACCCACCAATGCGACTTAGGGACGTGATGCCCCGAGACGCAAAGCGCAGGGGTTAGCCTTGCCTACCCCCTCCGCAGACGCTGCCGAAGAGGACCGGAAGCTTTCCGGCGACATCTTGTGGACGCTCGGCAGTTTCGGTGTCCTGGCCGCGAGTGGATTGGTTATAAATGTGGCTGTCGCCGGCTTTCGGGACGCTGCGGCGCTGGGGGTCTTTAACCTAGCATACGCTGTCTACATCATTGTGTCTCAAGTCGCTGTGTTGGGCGTGCATTACTCGGTGCTGAGGGCGGCGGCGCAGTACCACGGAGATTTGTGGGAGCGGAGCGCGATGCTTTTGGCGGCGGTTGCTTTGTCGCTGGCCCTCGGCAGTGCGTTCGGAGCAGCAGTCTTTGCGGGTGGTGGATTCTTTGCCGCCCTGTTCGACAGCGAGGAGAGCGGGCGGGCAATCAGCTATGCCGGCCTCGGGTTGTGTTTCTTCGCGGTGAACAAGGTGCTGATAGCGTACATAAACGGACTGCGCCACATGCGAGCATTCTCGGTTCTTCAGGCGATGCGTTATGTGATAGTAATGTCCTGGGTGTCGGGTGTCGCGGCGTCGACCCTTCCGTTCGAGCTCTCAGGCCTTGCGTTTATCGCGGCGGAGGTGAGCACGACGGTTGCGGCATTGTTGTACGTTGTGCGGGTGAGAGCGGTTTCGGCGGCGTGGTCGGGCGAAAAGGTGCGCTCATGGCTCAGGAGGCATCTGTCCTTTGGTATAAGGAGCGCACCGTCGGGGATGTTCCTTGAGGTCAATACGAGGGTTGACGCCCTCGTGATCGGGGTATTCCTCAGTGAACGCGAGGTGGGAATCTATACGTTTGCAGCGACGTTGGTGGACGGGCTCTATCATGTACTGGCGATGATTCGAGTGAACGTCAATCCTATTCTTGTGGCTGCCTGGCGCGACGCGTCGTGGGCTGGGCCACAGCGCTTGCTGACGCGTACGAAACAACTCCTCTTCCCGGTGATGGTCATATTGGCGGGGCTGGCGTTAATGGGCTACTACGTTCTCGGGGAGCATGTGCTCGGACCGGGAGAGGTAATGGAGGGTGTTGGGCCGCTGGTGATACTCTTGCTTGGACTCACTTTGGTGGCACCGTTTGTTCCTTTCGATAATCTCCTGTTGGCGACAGGACACCCTGGGTTTCAGACCCTACAGCATCTTACTGTTGTGCTTGTGAACCTGGCACTGAACCTCGCTCTCGTCCCGGTCGTTGGTATGGTGGGGGCTGCAGGTGGTCTTGCGGCCGGATACCTCGTGGGAACTGGGGTGCTACTTGTTCTTGCGGACAGAATGGTTGGGTGGAATCTCACGAGCAATACGGTACGGTCCGGCGTGCGTTCGTGGTAGCTTTGTCATGGGTTCACCTCCCGGAGCAGGTCCTGGTGCATCGCGGGAGCGCGGAACTCTAGCGCGGCCGGTGCGCCGTGGGGCGGGCTGGATACATCACACCGGCTGCTGGCAGGGTGGCAGGTGTTGTGGTCAGGAGGAAACGGACACTGGGCTAAGCGACTTTTGGCAGGGGCTCGAACTCCGCCGGGCTGGAGTAGCCCAGGTACGAGTGCCTTTGGCGGCTGTTGTAGGTAGCCGGTAAGTGAGCGACGTACTTGCCTACGCGCGCTGGGTGTGCAGGGGCGCGCAGGGGGTTGGCCGCGAAGTGCTCCTTCTACAGCCGCGGGGTGAGCAGGTTCACCTCCGCGCACCGGTGTCGGTCGATACGCTAGAGTACGTCGATCAGGTAATCCTAGGGGTTGGTCCTGTGCGGGCGGCAGGTCAGCAGGACGCTCTGCAAGAGCCCGACATACTGGGCACCGACCTCGGTCCAGCTGAATCGCCACGCTTTGTGGCCCATGGGAATGGCCCGCAGCGCCCGCTCCAACTGTTGCGTGTCGATGGGGGCCAGAGCTGGACCCCGGAGACTGGACAGGGATCGGGCGCTGATAAGTGGAATCTTCTGGCTTAAGATTCTCGAGAGAGAAGGAGCAGAAGATGACCCGCAGAAAGCGACGCAATCACTCATCGGCGTTCAAAGCGAAGGTGGCACTGGCAGCCCTGAAGGGCGAGCGCGCCCTGGCTGAGCTCGCCGAGCAGTTCGACGTACACCCCAATCAGATCCAGGACTGGAGGAAACGCCTGGTCGAGGGAGCTGAGGAGGTGTTTGGCGGGAACGCGGTCGAGGCGCAGCGCAACGAAAAGGAGGTAGAGAAGCTCCACGCTAAGATCGGTCAGCTGGCGATGGAGAACGATTTTTTATCCAAAGTGCTGGGGCGCGACCGATGAGCGAGCGCCGAGAGCAGATTCACACGGAGCACTAGCAGTCCAAGACGCGGCGCTGTGAGCTGCTCGGCATGGCCCGGTCGACCGCGTACTACCGTCCCGAGCCCGTCAGCGAGGAGGACTTGGCGCTGATGCGGCTCATCGACGAGATCCACTTGCAGTGGCCATTCTATGGCAGCCGGCGGATGCGCGACGACCTGGAGGAACGCGGCCACACGGTCAACCGCAAGCGCGTCCAGCGCCTGATGCGTCTGATGGACTTGAGCGCCCTGCATCCACGGCGTCGAACGAGCCAGCCCGGCAAGGGGCACAAGATATACCCCTATCTGCTCAGGGACCTATCCGTCGAGCGCGCGAACCAGGTCTGGGCGACGGACCTCTGCTACATCCCCATGGCCAAGGGGTTCATGTACCTGGTGGCCATCATGGACTGGCGTTCGCGCCGGGTGCTGTCTTGGCGGGTGTCGAACACCCTGGATACGGACTTCTGCATCGAGGCCCTGGAGGAGGCCCTGCAGCGCTTTGGAGCGGCGGAGATCGTCAACACCGACCAGGGGTCCCAGTTCACCTCCGAGGCGTTCACAGACGTGCTCAAGGCGCATGGGGTCGCGATCAGCATGGACGGCAAGGGTCGATGGGTGGACAACGTGTTTGTGGAGCGACTGTGGCGCAGCGTGAAGTACGAGGACGTCTACCTGCGGGCCTACGAAACGCCAGCCGAGCTGCGAGCTGGACTGGGGCGGTATTTCGAGTTCTACAACAGCAGGCGCCGTCACAGCGCCCTGGACCGACGGACCCCGGATGCGGTCTACCATGATGCGGCTGCCCTCGAACTGGCAGCTTGAAACCCGAGAAGGATTTCACTTACGGCACTGTCCAAGATTCGGGGTCCATTTCTATCCTTGAGGCACGGGGCATCGCCGTCGTGGTGGCTAATGCCGCTGACGTCAAGCACGTACCGGGTCGCAAGACCAACGTCAACGACGCACAGTGGCTCCAGCAGCTGCATGCCTAGGGTCTGCTGCGGGGTAGCTTTCACCCGCCGGCAGAGTTCGCCGCGCTGCGGGCCTATCTACGTCAGCGTGAGCGTCTCCTCGACTATGCCGCTTCGCACATCGAGCACATGCAGAAGGCGCAGCTGCAGATGAATCTGCAGCTGCATCATGTTGTCTCCGACATTACCGGAAAAGCTGGCATGGGCAACATTCGCGAAATCCTGGACGGCGTCCGTGACCCAGCTGCGCTTGCGACCTATCGGGACGCGCGGTGCGAGGCTTCGGCCGAGACCATCGCCCATCCCCTGGAAGGCAACTACCGCGCCGAGCATCTCTTCGCGCTGACCCAGGCAGCTGCGCTCTAGGATACCTACCAGAGACATATCAAGGAGTGCGACCAACACATCGAGGGACTGTTGGTGCGCCCGCCGTACGCGGAATCGGACGAGTGCCTTGCTGCCCCTGGCGGCCGTCAACGTCGACAATACCGAGAGCGCTCTGGGCGCCTTTTACCGGCGCGTGGCGACCCGCGTGGGCAAGGCCAAGGCAGTCACGGCAACGGCCCGCAAGCTGGCGACCCTGTTCTGCAACACCCTGCGGTACGGCGTGGACTACAGCGACCCGGGGGCATCGCACTACAAGGAGCGCCACCGGGCGCATCCGTGATCGGTTAAGAATGAAAACAAGGGGTTAGGAGTCCTCCGCGCAGCG
>ERZ1645187.3472-NODE-3472-length-13210-cov-22.195287_pt1 | contig 13210 bp, 12 predicted proteins | sample MGYA00575352_ERZ1645187 | MGnify/ENA primary metagenome ERZ1645187 (study PRJEB40837, sample SAMN11349314) | freshwater sediment metagenome | isolation source: river sediment | host: Sediment | place: India: Wazaribad , New Delhi | collected 2017-02-21 ...
ACCGGATCGAGCGCTGCTTCAACAAGCTGAAGAACTGGCGCCGCCTCGCCACCCGCTACGACAAGACCGCCGAAAGCTACCTCGGCTTCGTCCTCGTCGCCGCTATCCGTCTATGGATGCGCGCATTCGTCAACAGGACCTAGTTCAATCCCCCACGAGTCAGAAATTCATCGAGCTGGTATCAACGGACCTATTCAGTTTCCCGAAGCCAGCTCTTCGCCGACCGAACATCGATCACATTCGAGCGGCACCCGCCGCCGGGACGATCGAGATCGTCAACCTTGCAGCAAGCGCCCACGGGCGAAACGCTCCAATAGCAGCCCGGCGAAGAGCGACACGACCGCGAAGCTCATCATGTAGGTTTCGTCGTAGGTGAGAGAGCCGTAGCCCTCGTAATAGGCTGCCCGCATCGAACTCACGATTTGTAGCGCCGGATTGAACGACAGAATATAACGGGCGAATTCCGGCAGATTGTCCGGGATGAACGCCACGCCGGAGGCCCCCCACAACGCGATCATGCTGAGCGAATAGCCGGTCGCCCACATCGGGATGGCCTGCGCGATGATGGCATTGATCGCACCCAGACCCACGCCCAAGAGGATCGATGCGCCGATGGCGAAATAGGCTTGTGGGATGTTGAACGGCGTGAAATCGATCCCTTCGGCGGTGAAGAAAGTGATCAGAATCAGGATGACGACGCCCGCGCTCAAAACCTCGACCACGACTCTGGCGATCAGAATGTCCATGAACCGGATGGTCGGAAAGATCAGGAGCGGTCGGTTCAGCATGATGCCATAGATCATCAGGCGCGACACGTAGGAAAAAATCATGAATGGGACGACCCCCGTGGCGAACCACAGGGCGGAACTGTCGCCGTACGGCGGCAGGCGTCCGATCGCGGTGTTGATGACGAGAAGAATGACGATGTGCGATAACGGCCATGCGATGGCGATCAGAAAGCCCCAGGCCGAGCCGAAGAACCTCGTCTTGATGTCGCGCAGGATGAGCGCCACGAGCGCCCGCCGGTAGGCCTCGATCGCCGACATCCATGAATTCACGCCGAGTCTGCCGGTGGTCATCGCGCCCCTTTCAATACCTGTGATCCTCGATGGTGGCGACGAGCAGGGCGAAGATGCCCCACAGGACCACCAGAGAGATCGGGACGATGAAGGACATCGCCCAACGCTCGGGATAACGCGCCTCCTCGGGAAGCGCCGCCGGCACGAACACGCTGACGTAGATGCTCTGGCGATCGGCGCGCGCCTTGGCCCGCTCGAGCGCATCCTCGGCGCTCAACAACAACTTCTCGGAGAAGATCCGCTTCAACTCAAGCGTCTCGAACCGCACCAGGGCCGCGGCGACCGAACCGCCCGCCTCCGTCGATCCCGCGAGGCTCGCCTTCAACTTCTCGATCTGCTGGTCAATCGACTGGATCGAGTTCTTCAACGTCTGCACGCTCGGAGTCGACTCTGAGGCGGCGCGGGTGATGACAAAATATTCGTTCTCCAACTTGATCTTGTCGGCGAACAACTGAAGCAGGAGCTTGTTGGTCATCGCCGCGGTGGCGACCGGATCGATGTAGCCGACCGATTCTCGAAAGCCCTGGAGATCCTTCAGGGCGGCACGCACCCCCACTTCGGATCTGCGAACTTCGTTCTCGGCGCGCAACACCATGTCGGCGCGCGATCGCGCGGAGACGTCGTTGGCCAGCCCCTCGCTGGCCTTGATGATGGCTTCGACCAGGGCCTTGGCGTCTCCGGGTGTGAACGCGCGGGCGCGAACCGTCACTATCCCCGACGGGCCGTCGACGTTCGCCGTGACCATGTCGTTCCAATATGCTAACAACTCCTCCGCGGTCGCGTCCTGTTTCAGGCGCGCCCAGAAGTCGGCGGCGGAACTGCGGAAAATCGACCGAAGATCGATCGTCTTCGACAGATCGTCGATGATCGCGTGGCTGCGGATGTAGGTGACGATGACATAGGCGTCCTGACCGACGACCGCAGTCATGCCGGCGCTCGTGGAAGCCGAGGCCGAGCCCGCGGGCAATTCGACCTGCTTTTCGCCGACGGCGGTTCGAACGGCGAAGCGGCTCAACGCGACGTATTGGTCGGAGGCGATGAAGGCGAGATAGATCAGGTTGGCGACGGTCGGAAGCACCACGAACAGGAAGAAGGTCGTGAGGTAGAGCGGGGGACGAGGGAAGTGACGGCGTTCCTCGGCGGTGGCGGTGTCCGAGCCGGGGGGCGCCGAGACGGCCACCTCCCCGCGAACGATTCGCGCGACGAAGTTCCTTCCCAGACGCGTGAGCCCACGTTTCGAGGCCTTCGGCGTCTCGACGTCGAGCGTGGGTCGTTCCAGGACGTTCGTGTCGACCTCTCCGGCCATCTCACCTCCACTACCCTCGGGCTCGCCACATCGAGGGGTCTCGTCTCGGTTCGGCGAACGCTCGAAGGCGTTCGATCTTCCTGAACGGAGACTATCTCAAAATTGCGGCGAATCTGTCACGACACTCGGCTTCCGGCGCGCCTCGCCGCCGGGCATTCGACCTCCGAGCGCCGATGGCCACAACCGGTTCACGGTGCCTGCCCGAAGGCATCCGCCACATAGGAATAGAGCTCGAGGTCCTTCTCGATCAGATGTTCGACGCCGGCTTCCTCGCGCAGGATCTTGGCGAGATCGGCGACGGTCGGAAAAACGCCGGGGGTGGGCACCGCCTCACGCGGAATGGCGAGGAAATCGGCGACCATGTCCGCGTAGAGGTCGCCGTTTTCGCGAATTCCGACGACCGCACAGTTCGCGAGCGTGTCGAGCGCCCAGGCGACCGCCCCCTGTCGCGCCATCTCATTGGGCGCCGTCGTGGTCAGGAGGCGCACCACCGGGTCGACGAAGGCGGTCGCGATTTCGGGAGGGAGTGCGCGGAGCGCGCGGCGTAGCGCCTTGCCGTCAGCCATCGGAAGGCCGCCGGCGAATTCCATCGCGCCTTGCAACATGAATGCGTCGCGGCGCCCGAGGACGGCATCCGGGTTGCCCATTTGGCCGACCTTGGCCAGGACGAGAAGTCGTTCGGCGAGAGAAAAATAGGGGTCGTTCAGATACAGGAAGACGGAAAATCCGTCATCAATGTAATATTCGTAGTTTTTATAGAGAACACGTCCGCTCAAATAGACGGAATCGATATCCTTCAAGAGGAAAAGCTGACTGACCGTCTCGTGGCCGTGCCCCTCGATCTGCGTGGCGGCGTATTGGAAATAGTGCCTAAGCCGAGAATCGAAGGTCTGCGGCGGGAAGAGAGAGGTCGACAGATTCAAGATTTTTCGCGGCAACGGATCGGCTTGGCGCCGGCGATAGAGCAGGAGCGACGTATCCAAATCGAGAATCGCGAGGTCGGAGAGCGAGGCGAGATCGGGAACGACCGACGAATCGAAGGAGAACCCGCACTGTCCGGTCTCGTGGCGACCGGCGACCACGAGCGAGTCGCGCTTCTCGTTCGCCTTCATCTCCAAAACGGTGACGCCGCCGCTCGTGACACGGATGGCGGGGACGTCGGAATAGGTATCGGGCACCAAATAAAGGACGATTAGATCGCCGGTGTCCGACTCTACGTTGAACAGCATGGGTCCGCGCCTCCGTCCCGTCGTATCATGCCATGTGATTGCGCACGAGCGCGGCGATGCCCAACACCGTACCCCAGGCGCTGGCGAGGCCCAGTCCGATGAGCAGCGGGGTGAGAAGGCGACGCGGATACTTCGGCTCCTCCGGTAGCGAGGGCTGAACGAACGTATTGACGTACATGTGTTTCTGCTCGGCGAGCAGACGCGCGACCTCGAGGCTCGCGGCGGCGCCGGCATAGAGCCGCTCGGCGATCTGACGTTCCAGATCGAGCTCGCCGAAATGCGTCAACGAGGTGGAGAGCGTCGGCTCGCCGGCCCGAGACCGGCCGGTCATCTTCTCCTCGAGTTGAGCGATCTGGGCCGACAGGCCGTCGATGCGTTCCTTCAAGATGCGCATCTGCGGGGTGGACGTCGACACCAACTTGCTCTGCGTCGCATATTCCTGCTGCAGGACGAGGAGCTTGCTTCGGGTCTCCGTCACCAGCGCAATGACGGATTCGCCCGTCTTGGCGGCGTCGAGGATACCCGTCTCGTTTCGCGCCTTCTCGAGCGCCAGTCGAGCCGCGGTCAACCGGGCGGTGCTGCGCTGCAGTTCCATGGTCGCGGTGTCGATGGCGTCGTGCTCGATGCGCTCGTTCTGCTCGTTGATCATCTCCTCGCTGATCTCGACCACGGTCCGGGCGATCTTCTTCGCGTCCTCGGGGGTGAAGGCACGGACCGACAATTCGACGATGCCCGACGGCATCGCGATGCCAGTCGTCGCCATCTTCTCCCAATAATGGACGAACTTCTCGATCGGTTCGGAGGCGTCGAAACGCGAGAACCGGTCGTATTTCGTATCGGTATAGAGGGCCCGCAACCCGATGCGCCGGTCGAGCTTCTCGACGGCGGCGCGCGACGCGATGTAGTTGGTGACGATCTGGGTGTCGCGCACGATCGCCATCGACGCCAGGCCGGTGATCGAGGCGAAGCCGTCGAGCGCCGGCATCTGACCGACGGTCACGGAGAAGCGCGCCTGCGACACGTATTGGTCGGAGGCGATGAAGGCATAGTAGATCGCATTGGCCAGGGTCGGTAGGACGACACAGACGACGAAGCTCACGATCGTCACCAGGCGGATGACGCGCGCGCCACGCCGCGCGCCGAAGCCGCCGCTGCCGTAGGAGGAACGTCCGCGGGTCGAGAAACGAGCGGTTCGCGCCGCGTCGGCCAGCGCTTGCGAGATCTGCTTGGCGCGATCGAGAGGCGTGAGGGACGTCTGAGGTGGTCGACTGTCGATGCTCATTTGGTTCTCTCGATGGGGGCGATCGCCCCGGCGGGCATGTCGGCGGAACGGCCGGTCAACGATTCAGCCTGTTGTAGACTTCTATCGCCTTGTCTACGTTGTCGAACACCAACATCTGTCCGTCGACGAGGACCATGCCGCGATCGCAATAGTCCTTGATCGTACTCATCGAATGCGACACCACGATCAAATCGGCGTTCTTTCGGCGCTGATTGAACGCGGTTTGGCAGCGGGCCTGAAAGCGGGCGTCGCCCACCGCCGTGATCTCGTCGATCAAGTAACATTCGAATTCGATGGCCATCGACAAACCGAACGCCAACCGCGCCATCATACCCGAGGAATATGTCCTGACCGGGGCGTCCATGTAGTCGCCGATCTCGGAGAAATCCTCGACGAAGCGAATGACCCGACGGACGTCCTCGCCATAGGCACGGGCGACGAACTTCACGTTTTCCCGCCCCGTCATCAAGGGGTGGAGGCCGGTGGCGAAGCCGAGCGGCCAGGAAATGCGCGTGCTTCGACGGACCTTGCCCTCGTTCGGCAGTTCGATGCCCGCGATTAACCTGAGACTGGTCGACTTGCCGGCCCCGTTGACGCCGAGAAGGGCGTAGGACCAACCGCTTTCGAAAACCGTCGAGACATGATCGAGAATGATCTTCGTATGCCGCTCGGTCCGGTAGAATTTGAAGACTTGGTTGAACTCGATCATCGTCGGTCCCGGAGGGCGGAGCGATCCGCAAGGTCGAGGCGAACGCTCCTGCGTGATCCGTTCGGGCGTATTCGGGAACTCACGTCAAGGCAGTTGACGCAATCCCGAAAATCGTGTGAGGCATAGGCCACACTTGAAAAACGCGTGCAGTCTGCCAAGCGTGCCGGCTCACGCGGTCCGCCGGACCGCCGCATCCACGATAGTGGTAGCCGAAGGGACTCTCATGTTCAATTGTTTTCCGGTCGTGGTGGAAGGCGGTTCGGGTCGCGCCGGTCTCGTCCACACCCGGCCCTCCGCGGAGGAAGCGGCGCGAGGCGCGCGGGCGCGGTGGCGCGTGTCGCCGGGCGGGCGCCGCTTCATCTGGATCTGGACGGCGGACGTCGCGATCACGGTTGAACTTCGGGTGTTGGACGGAGCGGGGGCGACGCTCGGAGATCCCCGGCGCTTTTCGGGTTGCCACGCGGTCTCGATCTCGGTGGAGGCGCCGGCGGGAGCGCGCGCGATCGAGGTGACGGTGACGTCGATGGCGGACGAGGTGCGCATGGTGGCGTGGCCCGCGCCTAGGAGCGACGGCTGGGTTCTGCGGCGTCTTTTCGACGCCTTCGTCGCCGGAGCGCCGCCGAAGCGGATCGCGCTGCGCAACGATTTCGACGGTCGACCGCAGGGCCGCGCCGCGCTTCCGTCGTGGTGGCCCGGACGGGCCGGACATCATGTCCCCAACCACCTCGACTGGATGATCTGCCTCGCGGAGAGAGACGAGGCGACCCACCCGCTCGAGCCGGCCGCGTCGGCGACGCCGTTGATCTCCTTCGTCGTGCCGGTCTACGACGCCTCGCCCGCGCATCTCGACGATTTGTTGGAGTCGTTCCTGCTGCAGGATCCCAGCCGTTGCGAACTGGTTCTGAGCGACGACGCCTCGCCGTCCTCGGCGACGCGCGACTGGCTGCGCGCGCACGCCGGCGACAACCGCGTCCGGGTTCGATTCGCCGATCGCAACGGCGGCATCGCCGCCGCCACCAACACCGGCCTCGCCGCCGCGCGCGGCGAGTGGATAGCGCTTCTCGACCACGACGACGCCATCGCGCCGTTCACGGTGTCGCGGATCGCCCGCGCCCTCGCGGCGCGGCCGGAGACCGTCTTCCTCTACACCGACGAGGCGGTGACGGACGAGAAGCTCCGCCCGACCAGCCTGTTCCTGAAGCCCGCCTGGGATCCCGTGCTGATGTCGGGGATGAACTACGTGAACCATCTCTCGCTCTATCGCCGGGAGCGCCTCGCGGCCCTCGGCGGTCTCGGCGAAGGCTTCCAGGGCTCGCAGGATTACGAACTGGTGTTGCGCTACACCGCCGGCCTGACGCGCGCGCAGGTCACCCATCTGCCCTATCCCGCCTATCTCTGGCGGCGCAGCGAGAACGCCTTTTCGGTCAAACATCTGGAGACCGCAACGGCGAGCGCGCGGCGAGCCCTTGCCCAGCACTTCGGCGGCGGCTGGACACTGACGATCGACGAGGCGCTGAAGCCGTCGCTGCACCGGCCTCGCTTTGATCTCGACCGCGCGTCCTGGCCGCGCGTCTCGGTGATCGTTCCCAACCGGGACTCCCCCGATCTCGTCGCGGTGATGCTTCACGGCCTGATGGAGGAGACCGACTACCCCTCGCTCGAGGTCATCGTCGTCGACAACGGCACCACCGATCCGCGAACCCTCGAGCTCTACGAGCGTCTACGGCACCATCGCATCCCGTTCGACGCCCGCATCGAGGTCGAACCCTTCAACTTCTCCCGCGCGATCAACAAGGGGCTGGCCCGGGTGACCGGCGACGTCGTCCTCTTGGCCAACAACGACCTCGAGGTGCTCGAACCGAACTGGTTGAAGGAAATCGTCTCCTGCTTCGACTATCCCGACGTCGGGATAGTCGGCGCAAAGCTGCTCTATCCCTCGCGCCGCATTCAGCACGCCGGCGTCATCGCCGGATTCGGCGGGCTGGCGGGCCATTGGTACCTTAACGAGGAGGCGAACGTCCCTGGACCGATGGGGCGCCTGTGGGTGCGCCAATCGATGACCGTCGTGACCGGCGCCTGCATGGCCGTATCGCGCGCCTGCCTCAAGCGGGTGGGCAGCTTCGACGAGGAGGCGTTTGCCGTCGCCTACAACGACGTCGACTATTGCCTGCGGGCGCACGCGGCGGGTTTCCGCACCGTCTGGACGCCCTTCGCCACCTTGATTCACCACGAGTCTGCTACCCGCGGGTCGGACGAGACGCCCGCCAACATCGCCCGCTTCAGGCGCGAGCAGGAGGCGCTGCGTCGTCTGCACGGGACGGATCGATACCAGGACCCTGCAATCAACCCGTGGTATTCGAGGGATCGCTCCAACCCGATCCCGGTTCGCCTGTCCGAGCTCCCCGCGCCGCGCTGACGTCCATGGTACCGGCAGCAGGCCATTGAACGCCGTCGCGGACCGCGCTAAAATGTTCGTGGCTACGTTGGCCGACGGGCGTGTCGAGGCTGGTCCCTACTTTCTCGTACTTAAGTTGAAATTCGTAGGTTCTGTCGATTTGGGCTCCCGCCTTCCACGCATGGAAATTTCGGTGAATTCGGGGGATTTCACTTGGTTGGAGTGACATTGATCGAGCCGCGGCGGTTCGGCGACGAACGGGGCTGGTTCACCGAAGTCTATAACGAGCAGAGCTTCGCGGACCGCGGGATCGTCGAGCGCTTCGTCCAGGACAACCATTCGCTGTCGGTTCCGGTCGGGACGGTGCGTGGGCTGCATTTCCAGACGCCGCCGCACGGACAGGCGAAGCTGGTGCGCTGCATCCGCGGGCGGATCTTCGACGTCGCCGTCGACGTTCGCCGCGGCTCGCCGACCTGGGGGAAGTGGGTCGGCGCCGAGCTTTCGGCGGAGAACGGGCGGCAGCTGTTCGTGCCGGTCGGCTTCGCCCATGCCTTCATGACGCTTGAGCCGAACACCGAGGTCACCTACAAGGTGTCCGGTCTCTATTCGCCGGCGAACGACGGCGGTATACGCTGGGACGACCCGGCGGTCGGGATCGACTGGCCGACGCCGGCGGGCGTGACGCCGGTGCTCTCGCCGAAGGACGCGCGTCTGCCCCTGCTCGCCGACTTCGACAGTCCGTTCGCTTACGACGGGCAGCCGCTGTCGCCGCTCCCAATTGACGTTCGATAGGATTTTTCGATGCGTATCATCGTCACCGGCGGCGCCGGTTTCATCGGGTCGGCCCTCGTTCGATACCTGATCGAGGAGACCGAGCACGAGGTGCTGGTCTTCGACAAGCTCACCTATGCCGGAACGCTGACGTCGTTGGAGACGGTCGCCGCCTCGCCGCGCTACGGTTTCGTCGAGGCCGACATCTGCGATCGCTCGGCGGTCGACGAGGCGATGGCCGGCTTTCGCCCGGATCGGATCTACCACCTCGCGGCCGAGAGCCACGTCGATCGGTCGATCACCGGCGCCGGGGCGTTCGTCACCACCAACGTGATCGGCACCTTCACGCTGCTCGAGAGCGCGCGCCATTACTGGAACGGGCTCGAGGGCGCGGCCAAGCGCGACTTCCGCTTCCTCCACGTGTCGACCGACGAGGTCTACGGCTCGCTCGGAGCCGAAGGGCTCTTCACCGAGACGACGCCCTACGATCCCTCGTCCCCCTATTCGGCGTCGAAGGCCGCCTCCGATCATCTGGCGATCGCCTGGAGGCGGACCTACGGGCTGCCGACCATCGTGTCGAACTGCTCCAACAACTACGGGCCGCATCACTTCCCCGAGAAGCTGATCCCACTGGTCATCCTCAACGCGCTGCACGGCAAGCCGCTGCCGGTCTACGGCGACGGGTCGAACATCCGCGACTGGCTGTTCGTCGAGGATCATGCCCGGGCGCTGCATCTGATCGCCTCGCAGGGTCACCTCGGCGAGACCTACAACGTCGGCGGCCGCAACGAGCGCACAAACATCGAGGTGGTCCGCACCATCTGCGCGATCCTCGATCGGCTGGCCCCCAAGAGTCACCCCCACGCCGACCTGATCACCTTCGTCACCGACCGGCCGGGCCACGACGCGCGCTACGCCATCGACGCCACCAAGCTCGAGACGGAGCTCGGCTGGCGGGCCCGCGAGACCTTCGAGACCGGCATCGAGAAGACCGTCGCCTGGTATCTCGCCAACGAAGCCTGGTGGCGTCCGCTGCGCGACAAGGTCTATACCGGCGAGCGGCTCGGCATCCTGGAGCCGAAGGGAAAGCCGTGATGAGACGCCGTTTCCTGGTGACCGGGACCGAAGGTCAGGTGGTCGGTTCGCTGGTCGAGAAGGTCGCCGCCCGCGACGACGTCGACCTGATCCTGATCGGCCTGCCCGAGCTCGATCTCGCCCGCACCGCCGCGATCGCCCCGGCGATCGAAGCCCTGCGGCCGGACGTGATCCTCTCCGTCGCCGCCTACACCGCGGTCGATGCGGCGGAGAGCGACGAGGCGACGGCACTGGCGGTGAACGGCACCGCGGTCGGCGAGATCGGCCGGGCGGCGGATCGTCTGGGTGTGCCGGTGGTGCATCTGTCGACCGACTACGTGTTCTCCGGCGACAAGCTGGAGCCCTATGTTGAGACCGATCCGACCGGGCCGATCGGCGCCTACGGGCGCACCAAGCTCGCCGGCGAAACCGCGCTCGCGGCGGCGACGGCGAACCACGTCGTCCTCCGGACGGCCTGGGTCTATTCGCCGTTCGGCAAGAACTTCGTCAAGACGATGCTGCGCCTCGCCGAGACCCGCGACCGGGTCGGCGTCGTCGCCGACCAGATCGGCAACCCGACCTCGGCGCTCGACATCGCCGACGGGCTGCTGCGCGTGGCGGACAACCTCCTCGCCTCGCCGGATCCGTCGCTGCGCGGGGTGTTCCACATGACCGGCTCCGGCGAGGCGGCCTGGGCCGACTTCTCGCTGGAGATCTTTCGGGTCTCGGGCGAACTCGGCGGCCCCTCGGCGGCGGTCGACCGGATCCCGGCCTCGGCCTATCCGACCCCGGCCCGTCGCCCGGCGAATTCGCGGCTCGACTGCGGCCGGCTCGAACGCGTCCACGGCGTCCGCCTGCCCGACTGGCGCGGCTCGACCGCCGTGGTCGTCGGCCGGCTGATCGCCGACGGCGCCGCGTGAAATTCCATCGAGACTGTCGAAACGATCGAGGTAGCGTCGTGAAGGGCATCATTCTCGCCGGTGGGACCGGCTCCCGACTGCATCCGATGACGCTGGTCACGTCGAAGCAGCTGATGCCGGTCTACGACAAGCCGATGATCTACTATCCGCTGTCGGTGCTGATGTTGGCCGGCATCCGCGAGATTCTGATCATCTCGACGCCCGCCGACGTTCCCAACTTCGAGCGCCTGCTCGGAGACGGCTCGCAGTGGGGCATCTCGCTCACCTATCGGGTGCAGCCCGATCCGGGCGGTCTCGCCCAGGCCTATACGATCGGGGCCGACTTCGCCGCCGGCGGGCCCTCCTGCCTGATCCTCGGCGACAACATCTTCTATGGCCACGGCCTGGCGACGCTGCTGGAGAGCGCCGTCGCGCGGAAACGCGGGGCGACGGTGTTCGCCTACCACGTGAACGATCCCGAGCGTTACGGCGTCGTCGAGTTCGACCGCGGCATGAAGGCGGTGTCGATCGAAGAGAAGCCGCCGAAGCCGAAGTCCAACTGGGCGGTGACCGGCCTCTATTTCTACGACGAGCACGTCGTCGATATTGCCGCCGACCTGAAGCCATCGCCGCGCGGCGAGTTGGAGATCACCGACGTCAACCGCGTCTATCTGGAGCGTGGCGAGCTCTCGGTCGAGGTCATGGGGCGCGGCTACGCCTGGCTCGACACCGGCACGCCCGACAGCCTGATCGAGGCGGCCGAGTTCGTCCGCACCCTCGAGAAGCGCCAGGGCTTCAAGATCGCCTGCCCCGAAGAGATCGCCTGGCGTCGCGGCTTCATCGATCTCGCCGGACTGAACGTCCTCGCCGACGCCCTTGGAAAGAGCGCCTACGGAGCCTACCTCCGAAACCTCCCAAGCCTCCACCACGAAGCCTGAAAAGCAAACAGGCAATAAGGAGGCATCACGTGAGCGCGTCAGGTCGGCCCGCCAGGCGATCGTCACGGACGCGGCGGGGGCGGACGGCAGATCGACGGTGCAGGTGGTTGCGCCGCAGGACGTGATCCAGGGCGTCCCGGGGACTTTGATCGTCGGGGTGAGCGTGATCTGCGCCACGGCCGGCGTGGTCCACAGGCCGTGCGTGAGCGTCGCCGTCGTCGCTCCGGCGGACACCGTCACCGTACCGGTGTTCCGCACCACCAGACCGGATACCTGCCCCCCGAGCTTCAGCGTGGTGCCGGCCCCCGATCCGCTCGGGGGGACGTTCCACACGTCGTCCCGCACGCTGCACGACGCGGTCGCATCGATCGCGATCGACGATTTCCCGTTGAAATGCGGGGTGAGGATCGCGCAGTTGTCGGTATGGGTCAGCTGGACGTCGCGCGTGTTCCGGACTGCCGGCGAGCCGGGGTAATAGGACACCATGCGATCGATCGTCAGGCGATCGTTGTGGTGAGACGAGTTGCCGAGCGAATAGATTGCCGCCTGGGTCCAGCCATAGAACGTGTCGCCGACCGAGGAAATCTCGAACGCCCCGTAGGTGCCGCCCGCCTTGATGAAGATCCCGGCCGGGGTGCCGGCTCCACTCGTGCCGGTGAAGCCGTACCAGTTGTTCGTGCTCTTGATCGACGCAACCGGCGCGACCGCATCGATCCAGAGGCCCGGGCCGCCCGTCACCTGATCGCAGATGTTGTCGTGGATCGAGAATTCTAGGGCCGCGCCAACATAGATACACGGGTAGGTAGTCGCCGGCAGGATCTTGTTGCCGGAGATCTCGACGCCTTCGGGACCCTCGGTGACCTTTTCGAACCAGAACCCCGGACCGCCCTGCACCCAATTATCCCGCACTCCGGAATTCAGGAAATGGTTCGACGTGTGAAGTGCCGCTCCCGTGTTGTTCAGGAACGAATTCCGGGTCATGAAGATATATTCGGCGTCGTGCACACGAATACCGTAGGTGAAACCGACTATATTGTTGTTGTCGATGTCGGTCGCAAACGAGCCCAACACCGTCTGGTTCACAAAAATCCCATTCACTACGGCACCGGAGGCGTTGATCAGCGAGAGGTTTCGAACGGAAGAATTGCCCCCGGTGATGGTCACCAAGGCCGCAACCGACGCCGAGGGCATGATCACCGACGAGGCGTTGCTCTGCCCTTCCAGCCGGATGTTTCCGGGCAGTGTGACGGTCTGTGACAGACGACAGGTCGAATTCGCCGGCACGATCAAACGCGCGCCTCCGCCGCCCGACGATGCGGTGATCTGACCGAGCGCGGCGATGCCGGCATTGATGGCCACGGCATCACCCGACGACGCTCCGTCGCACTTCGCGCCCCACAGCCGCACGTCGAACCCGTCCGGCGGCGCGACGATCTTCCAACACCCGGCGGAGCCGGGACCGGGGATCTCCAGTGAGGTGGCCCCGTCCGGCTGGACAGATTGGCGGCCTTCGTAAGCTTGGGCCTGT
>ERZ1645187.3473-NODE-3473-length-13209-cov-458.815873_pt1 | contig 13209 bp, 15 predicted proteins | sample MGYA00575352_ERZ1645187 | MGnify/ENA primary metagenome ERZ1645187 (study PRJEB40837, sample SAMN11349314) | freshwater sediment metagenome | isolation source: river sediment | host: Sediment | place: India: Wazaribad , New Delhi | collected 2017-02-21 ...
TTGCGCAAGCTGCGGGTCTTGCGGGACAGCGGCAGTATCTCGGCCGCGGAGTACACACGCGAACGGGCCAAGATCCTGCGCGAGTTGTAGCCCCGCGAGCACCGACCGCCCCCGGGGTCCGCTGGCGCGGACTTGCGGGGGGTGCCACCCCCGCACTCAGGCGACTCGGGCCAGACAGCGCATGATGTTATCGGCCTTGAGCAGGGCCTTGGTCAGGGCCTCCGTCTGGGCCTCATACCCCGGCCGCCCCGGGGCCAGCCGTTGCCAGTTGGCCAGGGCGCACGCCAGGCCACTGGTTATATCCATCCACTCCTTGACGGCATCCTGGGGATCGCCCGTCGGACAGATGGCCTGCTGATAGACGACCTGTGCCACCGTGTCCGACGTGATGTCGTGATGCATGAACCTGTCTCCTCTGAACGGGCCCAGTCGACACCGCGCGCCAAAACCCGGCGGGCCGCTGGCCTATAATTTGAATCCAGTAACAATCTCTACTACCACCCGCGATCCCTGCCCATGCTCCTGAATCCTAGCTTAGCGCCTAACCGGGCCATGTCCAACCACCCCGGCGCCGCCCCCGGGCCGCTCCCGCCACCCTGTGCCTTGCCCCTCTTCGCGCACAAGGTCCCAGCCGGCTTCCCCTCCCCGGCGGAGGAGTACGCCGAAGGCACCCTGGACCTGAACCGCTACCTGGTCCCCGACCCGGCCGCCACCCGCTTCGTCACCGTACCCGACGGGGCCCTCCACCACCGCGGCATCCGTGCAGGCGACCTGCTGGCCGTCCACCTTGGCCTGCCCCCCCGGCCGGGCGACCTGGTGTGGGCCGAGGTCGAGGGTCAGCCCCTGCTGCGGGAGCTGCGCCAGCACGGCAGCCGCTATTGGCTATGCGCCTATCATCCGGACTTCGGCCCCCTCCGCCCGCGCCCCGGTCAGGAGCTGCGCATTCTCGGGGTGGTCATCGCCCTGGTGCGTGCGCTCTACCCGGTCGCGGGCTTCCGGCCGCCTACCGGCGCCTGGTCCTGAGCCGCCTCGGGCACCCACCGGCGCCCCTTCGGCTACCCGTCCCCGCGCGGGCACCTCGGGGGGGTTGGCTCCTCCCGCGGTAAATATCTTGTCGCCCTCCAAACTGATAACCTGAGGGTACCGGTCCATGGCGCAGTTCTTCAGGGATAGGAAGACCGGTGAGCAGCATGAACACCTTCATCAACCTCTCCCCGGTCAGAGAACCCGCCATGCCATCCCCAACCCCGGACACCAGCAACCTGGCCAGCCGCCAGGACACCACCAGCCACCCTGATCCTGGCCAGCCCGATCCTGGCCACCCCGATGCCAGCGCCGATGCCAGCAACCTGGAGCCCCTGCGCCAGGATATCCGTCTCCTCGGCCGCATCCTGGGCGCTACCCTCCGTGAGCTGGAGGGCGGGGTCATCTTCGACCTGGTGGAACAGGTGCGCCAACGGGCGGTGCGTTTCGCCCGCGACAACGACCCCGCCGCCCGCGCCGAACTGGCCGCCCTGCTCGATCCCCTCCCCCACGACCAGACCCGGGTTGTCGTCCGTGCCTTCAGCTACTTTCTGCAACTGACCAACATCGCCGAGGACCAGCACCTGAGTCGGCAGCGGCGCGCCCAGGAACGGGCGGGGACGCCCGCGGGTCCGGGCCGCCTGGCTTTCGCCCTCGACCGCCTGGCGGCGACCCAGGTCGCGCCGGACCGGCTGGCCGACTTCTTCGACCAGGCCCTGATCTCGCCGGTACTGACCGCCCACCCCACCGAGGTCCAGCGCCATAGCCTGATCCACTATCACCATGAGATCAGTCGCCTGCTCGAGCGGCGCGAGCGGCTGAACCTGACGCCGGCGGAACAGGCCGACAACGAAGAGGCCCTCGCCATCGCCATGCTGACCCTGTGGCAGTCCCGCATGCTCAGGCCGGTGCGGCTCAAGGTGGTGGACGAGGTCAGCAACGGCATCCACTACTTCCAGGAGACCTTTCTCCATGAGCTGCCACGCCTCTACGTCCAGTTGACCCAGGAACTGCAACACCGCTATCCGGCGCGCTCCTGGCACTTGCCCGCCTTTATGCGTATCGGCACCTGGATTGGCGGCGATCGCGATGGCAATCCCTACGTCACCGCCGCCATCCTGACGGAGGCCCTGCGCCGGCAATCCGCCGCCGCCCTCAGTCATTATCTGGAAGCGGTCAACCAACTGGGCGAGGATCTGCCCCTGTCGGAACAGCTGGTGACGATCACCCCGGCGCTGCGCGACCTGGCCGACCGCACGCCCGACCAATCCCCCCAGCGTGTCGACGAGCCCTATCGCCGGGCACTGACCGGCATCTACGCCCGGCTGGCGGCCACCAACCGTGCCCTGGGCCACCCGCCGCCCGCACGGCGCGAACTGGGCCAAGCGGCACCCTACGCGACGCCCGCGGACCTGCACGCGGATCTCGATATCATGGCGGACTCGCTGCGACAAGGCGGCAGCGCCGCCCTGGCCGGCGGTCATCTGCGCCGCCTGCGCCGGGCGGTGCAGGTCTTCGGCTTCCATCTGGCCCCCATCGATCTGCGCCAGAACTCCGAGGTCCATGCCCGCTGCGTCGCCGAGCTGCTCGCCCGGGTGGGCCGCTGCGGCGATTACCCGAGCCTGAGCGAAAACCAACGTATTGCCCTGCTCAGCGCCGAGATCGCCAGCCCCCGCCCCCTCTATTCGCCCTACCTGAGCTATGGCGACGAGACCCGCGGGGAATTGGCGATCTTTTTCAGCGTGCGCGAATTGCGCGCCCGTTACGGCGCCGCCGCCCTGCCGAATTACATCATTTCCAAGACCGACGGCGTCTCGGACGTCCTGGAGGTGGCGGTGCTGCTCAAGGAGGCCGGCCTGCTGCGGCCGGGCGACCAGCCCCAGCTCGACCTCAACATCATCCCCCTGTTCGAGACCATCGTCGATCTGCGGCAGGGGGCGGACATCATGGACGCCCTCCTCGGCCTGCCAGTCTATCGCCACCTGCTGGCGAGCCGGGGCAACGAACAGGAGGTCATGCTCGGCTATTCGGACAGCAACAAGGATGGCGGTTTCCTCACCTCGGCCTGGGAGCTCTACCAGGCGGAGATCGCCCTGGCCGAGGTCTGCCGCGCCCACGGCATCGGGCTGCGCCTCTTTCATGGTCGCGGCGGCTCCATCGGCCGCGGCGGCGGGCCCACCTATCACGCCATCCAGGCCCAGCCGGCGGGGGCCCTGGCCGGCCAGCTCCGCCTCACCGAGCAGGGCGAGGTCATCTCGACCAAGTACGGCAACCCCGAACGCGGGCGCCTGAACCTGGAGGTGCTGCTCGCCGCCACCCTGGAGGCCAGCCTGGCCCGGACGGCAACGGACGCGGCGCTGCCCGCCCGCTTTTCGGCCGCCCTGGAGGACCTGTCCTCCCGCGCCTTCGCCGCCTACCGGGCCCTGGTCTACGAGACCCCGGGCTTCACCACCTTCTTTCGCCAGGCGACGGTGATCGCCGAGATCGCCGCCCTCAACATCGGCAGCCGCCCCGCCGCGCGCAAGGCCAGCGACCGCATCGAGGACCTGCGCGCCATCCCCTGGGTCTTCTCCTGGGCCCAGTGCCGCCTGATGCTGCCCGGCTGGTACGGTTTTGGCAGCGCGGTGACGGGCTTCCTGCGCAAAGACCCGCAGGGCCTGGCGACCCTGCGCGACATGGTCCGCTCCTGGCCCTTCTTCCGCAGCCTGCTGTCCAATATGGACATGGTCCTGGCCAAGACCGACCTGGCCATCGCCTCGCGCTATGCCGAACTGGTCGAGGACCGTGACCTCCGCCAGCGCATCTTCGGCCAGATCCGCGACGAATGGCGGCTGACCCGCCAGCATCTGCTCGCCATTCTGGAACATGAAGAACTGCTGGCGGACAATCCCCTGCTCAGTCAGTTGCTCAAGCTGCGGGCGCCCTACATGGACCCCCTCAATCACTTGCAGGTCGAACTGCTGAAACGCTACCGGGCGGGGGAAACCGACGAGCGCCTCGCCAACGCCATCCACCTGACCATCAACGGCATCGCCTCCGGACTGCGCAATACCGGGTGAGCCGCGTTCCCTTCAGCCCCCGCTCGCCCAAGACCTCCCCGCCAGGAGGGGGTTGATCGCTGGTCAGGCCGTGAGTACAGGCATCAATTGATGACTCCCTTCACCTGGAGCGCTGACCGCGTCAACTTCTGGCGTCGCTCCAGGTCCTTTTCGTCACGAAGTTCGATATTGGTGGCAAAAACCCAAACATCGGTTGGCGTTTCGACATAGCCCACATACCAGCCAACGGGGGGTGTCACCCTGGCCGCCCAACCCGTTTTCGCCCACAGCGTATACGTATTGCCCTCTTCGACCAGCATGATGTGCTTGAGGGTTTCATAGGCAGGGTCACTCAAGGGAAGCTCACGCCGATAGACCCGCCGGAGAAAGTTCACTTGTTCAAGCGCGCTGATTTGCAGCGATCCGTCAAGCCAGAAGGTGGTGGCAACGAAGGGCTCTCGCCACTCGCCATAGTTCAGATCGCGCAAATACTGTTGATATTTTTCCGCTCCGACCCGCCGCGCCAGCTCCTGAAAACACCAGACACAGGAGACCTTGAAGGCGCTGGTCAGGGTCTGGTCATGATTCCAGGTCGCCACGTCGTGAATCTGTCCATCCCATTTAAAAATATCATCTTTGCCCGCAAGGACCTTCTCTTCCAGCGCGATCAGCGTATTGGGGATCTTGAAGGTTGACGCGGGGGAGAATCGCTGGCCTGCGCGCAGATCGTTATGAATGAAGGTCTTCCCACCGTTCAGTGAAGACATCACGATCGTTCCCTGCACGCCTTGTTGGGAAAATAATTCGGCAAGGGCCGGGTCCTCCGCTAACGCCGGCATTGACCAGAGTAAGGCCGAGATGACGATCAGGATCTTGATCATGCGTGGATCTCTTGAGGGGGTACTGACCTCGTGTCGGAATTTGGTACAGTAATCTCAAGGCGCACGCCTAACAACTGGCCTGATCGCTGCCCACCGGAAGACTTGCTTGACAAAGAGCGCGCCCTCCATCCGGACCAGCGCGATCCTGGATCAGCTTGATCCATCACTCTGCCGTGATGGGTGGAGTGCCGTTGTCCTGCCTGGGGGTGTTACACCCTGGCGCCCGTTACTCCCTCATCGGCCGTCGCTTCTCAAACAGATCTACCCGACCCGAGGCGGCTGTGGCATGAGTACCACGACCACCGCGTCGTGACCATTGCCTGCTTCGCTGTTCTGGCGAAAAAAAAAGCGACGTAAAACGCCGCTTTAACTGTCATTTCGTCAAAAGGATTGAGGTGTGCCGAACGCGGTATCCACTCCGGCACGATAAAAGGCTCTTTTACCCCTATAAGTTTGTCAACCCTCTTCCGGGGTTGGCAATCATGCTGCCAGCCGCTTCAATCCAGTCTGATCATCCCTTGATCAGCTCAAAGACAGATTGGCAGCCGCTTGGGGGGATTCGCATATCCAGCTCCCCGCGCTGGTGAGAAGCGAGTTGGGCGGAAAAACAAAAAGGGGGCTTAAGCCCCCCCACCTCCAGACGCGTGAGGCGCGGTTACAGGGTGTAGGGCACCAGGGGTCCCAGGGTCATGGCGACGATAGCCCACAGTGCCATCTTGGTCTTGGCTTGGAGACTCTCTTCATGTGACATGGCAGTATCCTCTCGTTGATTAGGACCAGATAACGTCTCTTTCCAGTTGCTGACAGGAGTCGTCTAACTCACCCGGACAGGGGTCCATCCTGGCTTGAGGTAGAGATTGGGTTAGTGCCCAGGGCAACGGTGTCCGGTTCAGTTAGCCCCTTGGTACTTTAAATGTCCTCTCTGCGCGGTCCAGAGGGGCCAGGACGGCACCGGCGACCGGATTTGGAATTTGGTGCTCCCTGCTCAGGAAGCGTCTACCGCCTTCTAGAAGCGCGCAATTTTTTTCACCGCCGCGAAAAAAAAGACTTGACAACCGGCTGGCGATGGGCTCGCGTTTTCTGTTGCAAAACAGCAACATACGGGAGCCTGCCATGTTTGATCGCCTCAAGACCCTGATGCACCGCCTGACGAATCACACGGTTCTTTCTGATCTGCTCCACCCCGTGTCACGTGCCCTGGCGCGGGTGCGTCAGGCGACGGTGGGTCGTACCCTGACCATGCCGGATTTCATCGCGTTGGGGGTGCTGCGCCACCTGCAAGGGATGTCGACCTTACGCGAGCAGGTGCAAACCCTGCTGCATCTAGACCCGGCGACCGCGGCGCGGGGACCGCTGGCCCGCTCCACCTGGTCGGATGCGCTGGCGTCGCCCACCCGGGAGGCGGTCTTGCGGGACCTGGTGCCGGCCCTGGTCCAGGAGGCGCAGGCGGTCCTCCCGGATCGCCTGGCGGGCATTCCCGGGCTGGGCGATCGGCCGGTGCGGGCCATCGATGGCACCTATCAGGTCGAGAGCGCCCATTTCCGGCGCTGCACGCCCCGGCAGGGCGGCGCGGACAATCCCAAGGGGCATGCCTTGTTGAGCTTTTATAACCTGCGTCTGGGGCTGCCCGAAGCGGTCCGGGTCGACACCCGCAGTCGCCATGAAACGCGCCTCTTGCGGGATGATGACCGCGCCGACCACGCCCTGACTCGCGAGCGCCGCGGCCTGTGGGTGGTGGATCGGGCCTTCATCGATGCCGCCTTCTGGGACGCCAAGAAGCGGGCCCTGCAGATCACGATGATCACGCGCATGAAGAGCAATCTGTGCGTGGATTCCACCGAGGGTCTACCCGTGGCGCCTGATCCGGCCAATGCGGGGGTACTCCAGGATCTGCGGGTCACCTTGTCGAGTTCCCGGGAGGAATGGCGCCTCATCACCTATCGCGCCCGCCGGGGTAAGGTGTTGCAATTCCTCACCAACGAGTTCTCCTTGCTGCCGGGCGTCATCGCCTTCCTCTATTTCCGCCGGTGGGAAGAAGAAAAGTGCTTCGATACCTGGAAAAACGACTTCGCGCAGGCGAAGGCCTGGGGTAAGGGCACCGTCGCCATCGCCAATCAGGCCCGGCTGGCCATCATCACTCATCTGCTGGTGACGCTCCTCCTCCACACCCGCCTGGGGGACACGGGGGCCCAGGATGTGAAAGCGCTGGCCAAGCAGGAGAAACGACAAAAAGCGAAGGTGGATGACCCCGATGGCACCGATCGCCCCGACTGGACCGTCCCCCTGTTCCGCTCTACCGCCAAGGTGAGCCGCCAGGTCCTCCGGTTCTTCAAGCATTGTTTCCTCAAACCAGCCTCTCCAGGGCTCTATGAACGCGAGTTGGCGCCAATGTTGAGGGCCTACCTATGACTTTAACCGGACACCGTTGTGCCCAGGGGCTTCAAGATTATCCGATTAAAATAGTCAGAAATGTCTTTTGCCTGCCCAGGCGCCTCACCCATCTTCCGCGGCTGCTTGTCCCGTACGGGCAGGATCCTGGTCAAGACCGACCTGGCCCCCACCTACCGCGATCGCCGTCCACCTGCCCACCTGCGGATTGCGCAATACCAGTTGAGCCGCGTTAACTTTAGGCCCTTTCTCCCTTGACCCCAGCCCCTAAGCCGCGGCCAGTCCCACCAGTCACCCGTAACCGTCGGCACCAGGTGGACCCTGACCGACCATTGACTTATCTTCAAGGCCAGCACCCGCGCGCCCTGCGGCCCATACCGCACCGTCAATGCCCGGGCGCGGCTGTCAATCGCCGCGGCGGTGCGGGTCTACCCCCTCACCTTCCTCGGTTAGGAAGCAACCGGCAGGAGCAAACGCCTCGCCGAAGACATCCGAAGCAAGGACACCGTGCAGAACGCCGCCGGCAAGCCCGTGACGATCGTCATGAAGCAGGCGGGCCATGGCGACAGCAAGGGCCGCATCGTCAGCAACCGCCAGTACCCGATCTGCCGCGATGTAGAGCGCGGCAATGACCGCCCGAGAGCGGGCCCGGCTTGCCCACCGCGCGTGCTTCACGGCCGCCGTCGCCGCCTGGCGAGCCTTACCCGGGGCGGCGCGCCCGCGGCAGCATGAAGCGGCCAAGGCCACGGGCCCCACCGGCTGGTACCGCTTCATCGCCGGATGGCTGTCCGCGCAGGATGAGGAGAAGACCATGACGACAGACTCTGACGCCTCGTGAGGTCATCATGGCCCTATTCGCAACCATGTCAGGCCGACTAAAAGATGTCCGACCTCCCCAGCATTGAATCCCAGTTCAACAACCGCTTCGCCTCCTCAGGCATCCGCCTGCCGCCGGAGGACATCGCGCAGCGCCGGCGCGGCCGCCTCCACCAGGCGGGCTGGACCCTCTGGTACCTGTTCGGGGTCGATGACCGGGGTGAGTACCTGGATCTCTATACCCGCCACCGCAAGTCCTTCGACACCCATACCCGGCTGCGGGAAGACCGGGAAGCGGAAGACCTGCCCGCCATTGACGGCCTCTTTGAAACCTCCGACGATCCCGCGGAAGCCCGGCAACTGGCGGCGGCGTACTACGACGCGCAGCAACGCGTCGTGGCCCTGCTGGCGGCCAAGGGCTTTGACGTGCAGGGGGTCGAGCCCGGCCTGTCGATGACCATCCGCTATTTTCACACCCCTCCCACCCCTGAGGGCGGGACGCCGGTTGTGGCTAGTTAACGCCTGTTTTTTTTCAATCGCTCAGGAGCCCTGAATGGAAGGTTTTCTCATCTTCGCTTTGGTATTGGTCGTCGTGGCGGTCGCGTTGGTCTTCGCCGGGATCAAGACCGTCCCCCAGGGGGAGCGGTGGACGGTGGAGCGCTTTGGTCGCTACACCCGCACCCTGGATTCGGGGCTGAGCGTCATCGTCCCCTTCATCGACCTCATCGGCCGCAAGCTCCAGATCATGGAGCAGGTACTCGAAGTCCCGGCGCAGACCGTCATCACCCGCGACAATGCCGTAGTGGTGGTCGACGGGGTGGTCTTCTACCGCATCGACGATCCCGCCCGGGCGGCCTACCAGGTCCGGGACCTGAAGCAGGCCATCATCAATCTGACCACCACCAACCTGCGCTCGGTGATCGGTTCCATGGATCTGGACGAAACCCTCTCCAACCGGCAACGGATCAACGAGAGCCTGCTGGTCATCGTCGATGAGGCGACCAATAACTGGGGGGTCAAGATCACCCGCATCGAGATTCAGGACCTGAAGATGCCACCGGAGCTGCAGGAGGCGATGAACCTCCAGATGACCGCCGAGCGCAAGCGCCGCGCCCAGGTCACCGAGGCCACCGGCACCCGGGAGGCGGCCATCCTGCGCGCCGAGGGGGAGAAACAGGCCGCGGTGCTGCGCGCCGAGGGCGAACGGGCCGCGGCGTTCCTGCAGGCCGAGGCGCGGGAGCGGGAGGCGGAGGCCGAGAGCAAGGCCACCCAGCTGGTGTCCGCGGCCATCGCGGCCGGCGACATCCAGTCGGTGCAGTATTTCCTGGGGTTGAAGTATGTCGAGGCCCTGAAGGACATCGGCACGGCCCCCAACGCCAAGCTGGTGCTCCTGCCCCTGGAGGCCAGTGGCGTGGCCGGCGCCGTGGCCGGGGTGGCCGAATTGCTGCGCGCCAGCGGGCCTGCCGTCAAGGGGGCCGAGTGACATGAGCAGTTCCCCCTGGCTGTGGTTCATCGGCGGCCTGCTGCTCATCGGCGGGGAGATCGTCCTGCCGGGGGTCTACCTGCTGTGGATCGGCCTCGGCGCCCTCGTGGTCGGCGTGTTGGTGGCGGTCTTCCCTGACCTCGGCCTGACCTGGCAACTGGTGAGCTTCGCCCTCGCCATGCTCGGCACCGTCAGCCTGGGTTTCGTCATCCAGCGCCGGGGCGCGCCGCCCGCGGCCGGCGAGCTGAATCAGGAGCTGCACGCCCTGGTGGGCCAGCGCTTCGTCGCTGTCAGCGACTTCCAGGTGGGCATGGGCCGGGTCCGCGTGGGGGATACCACCTATGGGGCGGTGAGCGCGGAGGCCATCCAGGCGGGGGATGCCGTGGCAGTGATAGCCGTGGTGGCGGGCAGGCTTAGGGTCGCCCGGGTGGGTTGAGACCCGTGCCAATCACTCCCGCCTCATCCAGGTGGCGCAGTAACCCGGCCTGGTGGGGTTTGGGCGGTCCGCTGGCGACCGGCGCACCAGACTTAGCATCACCGGCCCTTACTCAGCCAAGAGGCCAGCACCGGAGGCAGGCCCGCGTCCCTGACGCGTTGGGCTGCGGCCTGGTGGTCATAATCCAAACGCAGAATCTCCGCGCGCATCCCGGCCGGGTCCAGAATGGCGCAGGAGGTTCGCGGGTCCTGGTCGCGGGGCTGGCCGACGCTGCCGGGATTGATCACCAGCCGCTCCCCGACAGGACGGACATAGGGCAGATGGGTGTGCCCCATCACCAGGATGTCGGCCTCCGCCGCATCCAGAAGCTGCACCAGCCGGTCCTCTGGGTCCTCATCACCGTATTCATACTCAAACAAGGGGTCCCGCGGGGTGCCGTGGACGATGGTCACCCACCGGCCGGCAACCTGGAACCGTAACCGGCTCGGGAGGGCAGCGAGAAAGGCCCGGTTCGCGGGCGTGAGCTGACGGCTGGTCCAGTGGATGGCTGACCGGGCCGGCGCGTTGAACCACCTTAGGTCGGGGTCCCAGGGTTCGAGTAAGGCCGCCCCGTCATGATTGCCCCGCACGCCCTTCAGGTGACGCAGCCGCTCGCAGCACGCGTTCGGTGCCGCGTTGTAGCCGACGAGATCGCCGGCGCAATAGATCTGCTCGATGCCCCGGGCGGCCAGGGTGGCAAGCACCGTCTCCAGGGCATCGATGTTGGCATGGACATCCGCGAGCAAACCGATCACAGACGGATAGCCTCCGTGGAAATCACCTGGCAGGTGGCGGTGTCGAAAATTCCAGGGCTGAAGCGACCCTCCGGGCATGCCGGGTGCCGCCGAACGGCCCCGACCCGGCGGCGCCCCTGTCGGCCGCTCTGCGCATCCGGTGCCTGGGCTACGGTTCCCCGAACGGGAGCCGCCGCTGCGGGAACCGCAACGATAAGAAATGCCCGCGACAGCATTTGTCGCAGGCCCCTGCTTGAATAACGCTTTCCCCAGGGCATCCCGACGGCTGATCCACCAACCTGGCTGGCCTCCCTGGCACTCACCCGTTCAACCCATTACCAGAGGACCCGGCGTGGCTGATCCAGTCTTTCCCTCTCCTGCTACGGTCACTGCCATACCCCCCCACATGCGCTGTGCCGGCAGCGTCCGCCCGGTCCGGCCTGTCGCGCATGGCTCTGGTTCCCTTTTTAAGTCATCACCAGGAGTCAATGATGTCCAAGTTGCAACCCTATGATCCCTCGTTGCTTGTCAAGTTGGCGAAGAGGCAGTTACCGGAGGAAAAGTGGCTGCCTGCCGCCCTCGCGGCATGCACGAAGGTGTTGCGGGAGACTGAGGCCTACATCTATTTCGTCAGCAGTGCCGGTGCGAATCAACCCGGCTCGGCATGGCAGTTTCAGAGGAACCTGTTTCTTCGACATCCAACCGAAGGGATGCTCGTTCTCGATATTCTCGACGGAAACAGGGTCGGCGGGATCGAATTCCTGGCGAGGCTGTAGGGCCAGGCAGGGCGCGCTGGCTCCGGAAGGAGCCAACGGCCTAGCCGCTTAACGGAACGAGCCGTTGCCTCGCATGGAATATCCGGCAACGGCGGTCCATCACGGCGAGATACTCATGTCCACATTTGAAGCGCACTGCCAGGAATCCATCGACCGCTTCGGGCGACCCTTTGCAGAAGTGCACCGCTGGCTCGATGCGTTCAGCGGTACCGAGCCGTACCGGATGCGGCACCGTCGCGTCAGGCACCATGAGGCCGGGATCCGGGAGGCCGTCAGGCTGTTCGGTACCGAGGCCGGCCCCGTCGCGCGCCAGCACATCATTTCCGACCTCAAGGAAGAGGGCTGGACGGAGCAGGACCCGTTTCCGCGCTACGAAGCGGAGTATGTCGAAATGGGACTCTATTAGTCGCGGGTCAGCAAGACCCCGGGCGGACCTGCGGGTGGTCCGTCCCCGCCGAATGCTTTGCTCTGATCATCCCCACTCGCATCCGGTGCGCCCAGTGGCCAGCGCCGCCTGACTGGGAGCCGCCGATGATCGACACCCCGCTGCGTCAGTGGACCCTGCTTCAGCTCATCTCCCGCCACTCGCGCCGGACCGAGCCCGCGCGCATCAAGGCCCGGCTGGATGGCATGGGCATCGCCGTCACCCTTCTACCTCCAGGTCCTTACCAGGCCGTCGCCACGGGATACTCGCGAATCCGCGGATCTGGTGTCAGTAAGACCAAGTCCCGACTACGCGCTTGGCAGATCAGCATACGGTCGAAGGGGTCCTGATGAACCGCCGGCAATAGCGAGAGCCCAAGCGCATCGGTCTCCGTGAGCGCCAGCGGTGCGACGCCGTGCCTCTCACGCTCCCGTGGAACATAGACGCGAGGCGGGTCCGCCAGCGGCAGACGGCCCAATGCATGCTTTACGGCGATTTCCCAAACCGACACCGCGCTGAGAAATACCTCGCTCTCCGGATCCTGGAACAGGTCCCTTGCCGTTAAAGAGAGTTCGGCGCTGCCCGCACGATCCAAAGAAAGGTACAGGTATCGAGCAGCAGCCTCATTCCGCTTCTCCGCGGAAGGCAGCGTCCACCTCCGGCGGCAGCGCTGCGTCGAACTCCGCGGGCAATGGCTGGCCGCGATCCGGTGCCAAGCCAATGGGGCGCTTACGCTTCACGGGTGCGGACACGCCGGTCAGAAAGGTCACGATAACGGGCGATTCCACCAATCCAGGCGGCACTTCATCCAACTGGATCGAACCCTGCACATAGCGACCCTGAACAGTAGTCAACATGGATGGATCTCCTCCAAGTGAAACGTCTGCCAGCTTGGCCCCTGGCGCCCCCGCACGGAAGAGGGGTGTTCGCCGCTCCAGCAGCGCCCCCAGCGAAGTTTAGCCGACCGGGGTCCATTGCTCGCGTTGTTCGGGCCATAGGGCATGGAGCGTTCGCCACGCATCCAGGCGGTCATCTCCTGGTTGGCGCGAATCAGACCGTCCAGCGCACCATGGGAATCAGATGCGTGTTGCGGAGATCATGCCGATCTATTTTCCAGTTAGCGAAGTTATCCAAAGAGGTAATTTCACAGAGAAACAGTTTAGAGGGTAAT
>ERZ1645187.3474-NODE-3474-length-13206-cov-104.568702_pt1 | contig 13206 bp, 11 predicted proteins | sample MGYA00575352_ERZ1645187 | MGnify/ENA primary metagenome ERZ1645187 (study PRJEB40837, sample SAMN11349314) | freshwater sediment metagenome | isolation source: river sediment | host: Sediment | place: India: Wazaribad , New Delhi | collected 2017-02-21 ...
CGATCAGCGCCTCGGCGATGCCGGCGCCCCACTGGTCGGGATGGACGGCGATCTGATCGAGATAGCCGGTCGCCGGGTCGATCAGCACGAAGCCGGCCACGTCGCCGGTCATGACGATCGCCACCCTGATCACCGCCCCCTCGGCGCGCGCCGCGTCGAGATGATCGACCAGCCAGCCGCGCCGCGCCTCGAAGTCGATCGACGGCAGCGTCTTCTGCCACGACGCGACCCACAGATCGGCCATCTCGGGCAGGAAGGCGTCGTTCATCGCCACGATCTCACGCAGGGTCCGCGACAGGCGGCGCTGTTTCGCCAGCCAGGGCTTGCGCCGCTTGCCGGCGACGCCTGGCGGGAAGCGCAGTTCCTGCGGCGCCGGTTCACCCTGCATCACCGCCAGCAACTTGTAGAAGCCGTGGCGGACGTCGCCCGTCTCGTCGGCGTCGGTCATGATCGTCCCTCGAGCCTCAGCGGTCGGTGAGGCGGATCTCGATGCGGCGGTTGCGGGCGTGGACCTCTTCCGTCGCGCCCTCCTCCACCGGCTGATACTCGCCGAAGCCGGCGGCCACCAGATGTTTCGGCGACACCCCGCCCTCGATCAGCCGCCGGACCACCGCGATGGCGCGCGCCGCCGACAGTTCCCAGTTGGAGCGGAAGCGCCCGCCCGGGGAGATCGGCCGCGCGTCGGTGTGGCCGTCGACCCTGAGCGTCCAGGTGACCTCCGGCGGGATCTCCCGCTCGAGATCGAGGATCGCCTGAGCCAGACGATCGATGGCGCCGCGCCCGGCCTCGTCGATCTGGTCGGAGCCGACAGGGAACAGCACCTCGGACTGGAAGACGAAGCGGTCGCCGACGACGCGGATGCCGGGGCGATTGCCGAGGATCTCCTTCAGCCGGCCGAAGAAGTCGGAACGATACTGCTGCAGCTCCTGGACGCGCTGGGCCAGCGCCAGATTGAGCCTCTTCCCGAGGTCGGCGATCTTGGTCTGGCTCTCCTTGTCGCGGCTCTCCGTGGCGTCGAGCGCCTGTTCCAGTGCCGCGATCTGGCGGCGCAGCGCCGAGATCTGCTGATTGAGCAGCTCGACCTGGGCCAGCGCCTGTTGCGACAGCCGCTTCTCGGCGTCGAGCGCGGCATTGGCCGAGGCCGCCGCCCCGCCGCTCGCCGCCGCCTGACCGTCGCGCGCCGCGAGCAGGCCCTGGAGTCGCGCCTTCTCGTCCTCGGCCGCCGACAGTCCGGCCTTGAGCCGCGCCACCTGATCCTCGCCGTCGATCTTGCCGGCGCGCTCCAGCGACAGGAGTTCGGTCAGTTCGGCGATCTGGCGGTTGAGCTTGGCGAGCGCCGTGTCCTTGCCGGTGATCTCGCGTGACAGGAAGAACTGCGACAGCATGAACACCGACAGCAGGAAGATGATGACCAGCAGCAGCGTCGACAACGCGTCGACGAAACCCGGCCAGTAGTCGATCGTGCCTTCGCGGCGGCGGCGGGCGGCGCGCATGGCCCTCACGCTCCCGGTCGGTCGTGCGACGACGGAGGCGCTTCACGTGCCGCCAGCGCGTCGGCGATGCGCTCCAGTGCCACGCGCGTGCGGTGGTTCTCCTCGGCCTGGGTGACGATCCAGTCGCGCAGCTGGTTCTGCTCGGTGCGCACATGGGCGACGAGGCCGCGCAGCGATTCGGAGAGATCGACCAGCGCGGCGGACGTGTTGCGCCCCGAGCCGCCCTCCTGGGCGACGCGGGTCAGCCGATCGACGGCGCCGCGCAACTGCTCGGCGATGCCGCGGCCACTGCCCTGTTCGCCCTCGAGATCGAGCTCGGCCTCGGCCGCCAGCCAGTCCTCGAGCTCGTTGTAGAAGCGGTTCTGCGCCTGGGAGGCCTGGAGATCGAGGAAGCCGATGATCAGCGACCCGGCGAGGCCGAAGAGCGAGGACGAGAAGGCGACGCCCATGCCGGAGAGCGGCTTGGCGAGACCGGTCTTCAGATCCTCGAACACCGCGCCGATGTCGGTCGCCCCGACGTTGAGCGACTTCAGCGTGTCGCCGACCGCCGACACCGTCTCGGAGAGGCCGGTGAAGGTGCCGAGCAGGCCGAGGAACACCAGCGTGCCGCCGATGTACTTGGTGATGTCGCGGGTCTCGTCGAGGCGCATGCCGATCGAATCGAGGATCGAGCGCATCACCTCCGGCGAGATGCCGGCCGCGCCGCGATCGCCGAGCAGCCCCGCCATCGGCCCGAGCAGCCGCGGCCGACGGTCGGCGTCGAAGTCGGCGTCGCGCCGTCGGAAGGCGTTGGCCCAGCGCACCTCGGGGAAGAGCCGGATCACCTGCCTCACCGCCAGCAGGATGCCGAGCGCCAGGACGAAGAGGATGAAGCCGTTGAGCCCGGGGTTGGCCCAGAAGGCGAACTCGATCTGCTTCCACAGGATCAGCGCGACGAAACCGGCGATCACCAGGAAGATCACCATCCGCCACAGGAACACCTGGGGGCTCGACAAACGGTGAGTGTCGTGATCGCGTGCCATCGTCCCCGCCTTCCTCCGAACCACCCCCAGGATGACCCGTTCGTAGGGTCCGACACAAGCAGCCGAATACGTCGAAGACGCGACAGGATGGCAGTCGGGGCGGGATTCCCGGGGACGATCAGTCGCAGGGGACGAGGCGGGCCGGTTCGCCGTCGGCCGGCCGGCCGAGCGCCTCCTCGGCGGAGCGGCACCGATCGGCCTCGCAGATTCGCCAGTCGGCGGTGGCGCCGGAGCGGGCGAGGATCACCTCGGCGAGCGCCGGCCGCTCAGGCCGCCACACCCAGAAGCCGCCCTCGAGCCGCGCCCCCTCCCCCGGCTCCATGCCGGCGCCCGAGCCCTCGATCCGCGCCTCGACCAGTTCGAGCCCGGCCGGCGTCGCGGCCCAGGTCTCGCGCCACTCGACCTTCTCGATCGAATGGGTCCAGGCGAGGGTGAGGAGTCCCGTCGCGAAACGCAGGCTCGCTCCGCCGGCCGAGAGGCAGAGGACACTCATCCCTGCGCCTCGACCTCGGGCGGACGGCGCCGCATCCGGTGCTGCGCCACCAACGCCGCGCCGAGCACCAGGCCGGCGAGGTCGGAATGGGGGAAGTCGCCGACCAGCGCGCCGGCCGCCAGGATCATGCCGGCCCGCTCCCAACCGGCGAGCCGACCGAACAGCCAGCCGATCAGCCCGGCGCCGAACAGCCCCATGGCGAGGCCCGTCTTGAGGAAGGCGAACACCACCGCGCCCCAGAAGCCGAGATGGATCGCCATCGGGTCGCCCGGCTGCATCATCAGCGCCGGCGCGTAGATCGCGGCGAAGGGGATGACGTAGCCGGCGCCGGCGATGCGCATCGCCTCCCAGCCGATCTTGTCGGGGTTCTCGCGGGCGATCGGCGCGGCGGCCAGCGCGGCGAGCGCCACCGGTGGCGACAGGTCGGCCATGATGCCGAAGTAGAAGGCGAACATGTGCGAGACGAGCAGCGGCACCCCGAGCTTGGCCAGCGCCGGCGCGGCGAGCGCCGCGACGATGATGTAGGTCGGGATGGTCGGGATGCCGGTGCCGAGCACGATCGACAGGATCATGGTCAGCACCAGCGACAGGAACAGGCTCGACTTGCCTATGCCCACCACCCAGGTGCCGAAGGTGGTACCGAGCCCAGTGAGGGTGAAGGTGCCGATGATGGTGCCGACGATGGCGCAGGCGATGCCGACCGACAGCGCCGTCTTGGCGCTGTCGGCGAGACTGTCGCGGCAGAGGGTGAGGGTTTCGCGCCCGCCGCGCGTCACCAGCGACACCACCGCCAGCACCGCGATCACCCCGCCGACCACCGAGAGGCCGAACTTCAGGAACGACGCCGAGACGAGCCCGAGCCCGATCCAGAACACCGTCCGCTGCCACGTCGCCCCCAGCCCCGCCGCCACACCGGCCCCGAGGATCAGCACCACGGTGAGCGCCAGACCGAGCGTGCCGGCGAACAGCGGCGTGAAGCCGTGGAACAGCATGAAGATCAGCGCCGCCAGCGGCAGGGCGAGATACCAGCGTTCCTTCAGCGCGGCGAGCGCGCTCGGCACCTCGGTCATGCCGGAGAGCCCGTGCTTGCCGGCCTCGAGATGCACCATCCAATAGGCCGAGGCGAAGTAGAGCACCGCCGGCAGCACCGCCGCGGTGACGATCGCCGAATAGGGCACGTCGAGCGTCTCGGCCATGATGAAGGCCGCCGCCCCCATCACCGGCGGCATGATCTGCCCGCCCATCGAGGCGGTCGCCTCGACGCCGGCGGCGAAGGCGCGGCGATAGCCGAAGCGGATCATCAGGGGGATGGTGAACTGGCCGACGGTGACGACGTTGGCCACCCCCGAGCCGGAGATCGTCCCCATCAGCCCCGACGAGAACACCGCCACCTTGGCCGGCCCGCCGCGCGCCCGGCCGAACAGGCCGAGGGAGACGTCGGTGAAGAGATGGATCATCCCGGCCTTCTCCAGGAAGGAGCCGAACAGGATGAACAGGAAGATGTAGGTGGCCGAGACGTTGACCGGCACGCCGAAGATGCCCTCGGTGCCGAAGCTCATCTGCTCGATCACCTGATCGAAGCCGTAGCCGCGGGTGGCGAGCGGCCCGGGGAACCACTGGCCGCCGAAGGCGTAGAGAAGGCAGATGCCGCACATGATCGGCAGCGCCGGCCCCATGATCCGACGGCAGGCCTCGAAGACGAGGAGGATGAGCAACACCCCGACGACGAGGTCGATCCGATCGAGATCCCCCGAGCGCAGGATCAACGCGTCGTGTTCGACCCACTGATAGAGGCCGACCAGGAAGCCGAGGATGCCGAGCGCCCATCCGCTGGCGAGCTCCAGTTGCGAGCGCGAACGGAAGTTGGCGATCAGACCGAAGCCGAGCAGCAGCAGGAAGCCGACGTGGATGCCCCTCACCGCCAGCGACGGCAGGATCGGCCAAGCCGAGACGAAGAGCTGGAAGGCGGAGAAGGCGAGCGCGATGACGAAGGCGGCGATCGCCGGCCGGCCCTTGCCGAAGCCGGTCGGAAAGCCGTGCTCGAACGTGTCCAGGGCACTCGGCGGCGTGGTCGTACCGGTCATCGTCGGGCTCCGAGGAGATCAAGGTCGGCGAGGGCGAGGAGGACGGCGGCGATCACGCGGGGACGCCGGGCCGGTCGGGTCGGAATTGCCACGGGGTTCCCCTTCTCCCGCGAGGGGGAAGGAAGACGGGGGGCATACGGGAGTCACACCGACGAGCGGCTTCGAGACGACGCCGTGGCGGTCACCACGGCGACCGCCCTCGCGACCTCACTTCAACACGCCCTTCTCCTTGAAGTACCGCGCCGCGCCGGGATGGAGCGGCACCGGCATGCCGGCCGTGGCCGTCTCGAGCCGGATGCTCTTGGCGGCCGTGTGGGCGGCGGCGAGCTTCTCCAGGTTCTCGAAGGTGAGCTTCGTCATCTGATAGACGACCTCCTCCGGCACGTCGGCGTGAGTGATCAGGAAGTTGCCGACCGCGGCGGTCGGTACCGCCTCCGTCTGGCCCTGATAGGTGCCGGCGGGGATGGTCACCGGCACGTAGGGCGCGCCGATCTTCTTCACCGTCTCGGCGTCGACCGCGACGATCACCGTCTCCACCGAGGTGGAGAGATCACGGATCGATGCGACGCCGAGGCCGGCGGACTGGAGGGTGGCGTCGAGCTGGCGGTTCTTCATCAGGTCGACCGACTCGGCGAAGGGCAGATACTCGACCTTGCCGAGGTCGGCGTACTTCAGGCCGTAGGCGCCGAAGATGGCCCGGGCGTTGAGTTCGGTGCCCGACTTCGGCGCCCCGACCGACAGGCTCTTGCCCTTGAGATCGGCGAACTTGGTCACCCCGCTCGACTTCAGCGCCACGATCTGGATGTAGTTCGGATAGATGGCGGCGATGCCGCGCAGCTTGTCGAGCTTGCCCTTGAAGCCGACCTCGGTGTTGCCCTCCCAGGCGTCGCGGACCGAATCGCCGAGCGCGAAGGCGATCTCGCCACGGCCCTGCTGGAGGAGGTTGAGGTTCTCGACCGACGCCTTGGTCGCTTGGACCTGGGTCTTCACGCCGGAAATGCCCTCGCCGTAGATCTGCGACAGGGCGACGCCGAGCGGGTAGTAAACACCGCTCGTGCCGCCCGTCAGCACATTGACGAAACCATCGGCGCGGGCGGGGGCGGCGAGCGAAACGGCCATCACGGCCGCTGCCGCGAGCGCGGCGGAGCGGGACTCGAAGAACATGCGGATCCTCCCATTGCGTCTTCTGACGAGACGTCGTGGGGAGGAGCATAACGCTTCCGTCCGCCCGGTCCACCCTCTGCGACGCAGGACCGCGCTCGCTCGGACGAAGCCCCGAGCCGCGATGACATTCTGGCAGCCTCAACGAAGTCGAAAGGGCGTAGCGTTAAGGTGGCTCACCGACGATGCGTCAGCGGAGCGACTGACCGGGCCCCGAACCGTCTGAGAGGCCCGGGTCGCCAGCTCCGCCGGGTCGCGAAAGTGCCGGTGCGAAGGGGACGACATGACCGACATCACGCCCGTGAACGACGACGCCGAAACGACGCCTGCGCCGGCCGCCGCAGGAGAACCCGCCGACAAGCCGACCGCCGCGCGCGCCGCGACCCCGCGCCGCCGCCCGCCGGCACGCACCGCCGCGCCGCGGACGCCCTCGGCCGTCCCCTCCGAGCCGCTCGCCGGACCTTCGTCCATGACTCTCGACACGCCGCCCGAGCCGCAGGCCGGCGAGGATGCGCTCGACGACGTGGTCATTCCCGATCCGGCTGCCTTCAAGAAGCTCGAGAAGGCCCCCAAGGCCGACGGCGGCGCCACCCGCCATCTCCTCGCCGAGATGCGCCGCGACCCCGACGCCATCGCCCACGTCTTCGAGAGCGGCGAATACCCCTACAAGACCAAGATGCGCACCAAGGTCTACGAGGCGCACAAGCTCGAGCTGCAGCGGGAACTGCTGAAGCTCCAGCGCTGGGTCGAGGAGACCGGCGAACGGGTGATCATGCTGTTCGAGGGCCGCGACGCCGCCGGCAAGGGCGGCACCATCAAGCGCTTCACCGAGCACCTCAACCCGCGCACCGCCCGCGTCGTCGCCCTGCAGAAGCCGACCGAGCGCGAGAGGACCCAGTGGTACTTCCAGCGCTACATCGCCCATCTGCCGGCCGCCGGCGAGATCGTGATGTTCGACCGCTCCTGGTACAACCGCGCCGGCGTCGAGCGCGTCATGGGCTTCTGCTCGCCGACCGAATATCTCGAATTCATGCGTCAGGCGCCCGAGTTCGAGCGCATGCTGACCCGCTCCGGCATCCGCCTGTTCAAATACTGGTTCTCGGTCACCCGCGAGGAGCAGCGCCGCCGCTTCGACAGCCGCGAGCACGACCCGCTGAAGCAGTGGAAACTGTCGCCGATCGACCGCGCCTCGCTCGACAAGTGGGACGACTACACCGAGGCCAAGGAGGCGATGTTCTTCTACACCGACACCGCCGACGCGCCCTGGCACATCGTCAAGTCGAACGACAAGATGCGCGCGCGGTTGAACTGCATGCAGCACTTCCTGACGTCGATGCCCTATCCCAACAAGGACACCTCGATCGTCTCCGGTCCCGATCCGCTGATCGTCGGCTCGACCGACCACGTCATCGGCCGCGACAACAAGATGCTCGGCAAGGCGCTGCATCCGGATCTCAAGCGCGGTCGCTGATCTCGCGACATTTCACGGCGACGGCCTATGATCCCGGCCCCGGTCCCTGCGATCGGGGCCGATTCGCGTCGAGGGAGGCCGTCTTGTCCCACATCACCACCGTCGTCTTCGATGTCGGCAACGTCCTCATCCGCTGGGATCCTCTGCGCCTCTATTCGCGCCTCTTCCCCGATCCGGCGAAGCGCGACTGGTTCCTGGCGACGATCTGCACCGAGGGCTGGAACCGCGAGATGGATCGCGGCAAGGCCTTCGCCGAAGGCATCGCCGAACTGGTCGCGCTCCATCCCGAATGGGAGACCGAGATCCGCGCCTGGGACGAGCACTGGCACGAGATGGTGCCGGGTGAGATCCCCGGCACGGTTGCGATCCTGGAGCGTCTGCGCGCCCGCGGCATCCCCGACTACGCGATCACCAACTTCTCGCGCGAGAAGTTCGCCGTGGCGCAACGGCGATTCCCCTTCCTCCAGGGCTTCCGCGACACCATCGTCTCCGCCCACGAGCGCCTGTTGAAGCCCGATCCGGCGATCTACCGGGTGCTCATCGACCGCAACGACCTGGATCCCGCCGCCTGCCTGTTCGTCGACGACTCGGCCAAGAACGTCGAGGGCGCCCGCTCGGTCGGCATGGCGGCGGTGGTCTTCACCACGCCAGAGCGCTTGGCCGCCGATCTCGCCGACCACGGCATCGCGCTCGACTGACCGCCCTGCGCCCACCTCCCTTTCCCTGCCCCGCCCCATGGTCCAATCTCGGCCACACGAAGCGGAGGCGGATTCGGGGATGGCGGGACAGACGGTCGATCTGGCGGTGATGAAGGACGTCCTGGTGGTGCTCGGCACCGCCGGCGTGGTCGTGCCTCTGATGCATCGCCTCAAGGTCGGCTCCGTCTTCGGCTTCCTCGTCGCCGGCGCGATCCTCGGCCCCTTCGGACTCGCCCGCCTGACCCCCGTTCTGCCCTGGCTGCACTGGGTGACGGTGGAGAAGCGGGAGGAGATCGCCGGCATCGCCGATTTCGGCGTGGTCTTCCTGCTGTTCGTCATCGGCCTCGAACTCTCGATCGCCCGTCTCGTCGCCATGCGCCGGCTGGTCTTCGGCCTCGGTGCCCTGCAGGTTCTGCTCTCGGCGCTGCTGATCGGCGTCGCCGCCCTGCAACTCGGCCAGTCGCCACCGGCCGCAGCGGTGCTCGGCGCTTGTCTGGCGCTCTCTTCGACCGCCGTCGTCGTCGAAGTCCTGGCCGAACAGAAACGCCTCACCTCGACGACCGGCCGGACCACCTTCGCCGTCCTGCTGTTCCAGGACCTCGCGGTGATCCCGATCCTGTTCATGGTCGAGACCCTCGGCGGCTCGGCGGGCGCCCCGAGCGCCGGACGCGCCGTGTGGCTGGACCTCGGCTGGGCCCTGCTCCAGGGTCTCGTCGCCATCGCCGTAATCGTCGTCATCGGCCGAACCCTGCTCCGGCCGCTGTTCCGCGTCGTCGCCGAGACCCGATCGGCCGAGCTGTTCATGGCGGCGATCCTCTTCGTCGCCATCGGCACCGGCGTCGCCACTGCCCTCGCCGGCATGTCGATGGCGTTGGGCGCCTTCGTCGCCGGACTGCTGCTCGCCGAGACGGAGTACCGCCGCGCCATCGAGGCGACGATCGAGCCGTTCAAGGGCCTGCTTCTCGGCGTCTTCTTCTTCTCGGTCGGCATGAGCGTCGATCTCGACTTCGTCGTCGCTCACCCGGTGTCGATCCTCGCCGGCGCTTTCGCCCTGGTCGCCGTCAAGGGCGTGGTGACGGCCCTCGGCGCCCGGATCTTCGCCGTTCCGCCGTCGCATGCGGTCAAGACCGGCCTGTTGATCGGCGCCGGAGGCGAGTTCGCCTTCATCGTCGTGGCGCTGGCCGGATCCCTCGGCCTTCTCGACATCGCCACCTCCACCTGGGTACTGGCGGTGGTGTCGCTGTCGATGGCGGCGATCCCGCTCTTCGACGTCGTCGGCCGCCGCCTGTCGCGCGAGATCGACCGTCGCGTCCCGCCGGACCCCGCCCTCCTCGTCGCCCCACCCGAGGACCACGCCGCCCGCGCCCTGGTGATCGGCTGGGGACGTGTCGGCCACCTCGTCGCCGACATGCTCGACGCCCATGGCATCGCTTGGATCGCCGCCGACCGCGATCCCGCCAATGTCGTCGAGGGCCGCCGGACGGGAAAGCCGGTCTACTACGGCGATGCCGCCAACCCTCTGTTCCTGAAGAGCTGCGGCATCGAGACGGCGCCTGCCGTGGTGGTCACCATGAACGATCTCCCCGGGATCGATGCGGTGGTCGAATCGGTCCGCCTCTTCCGCCCCGACGTTCCGCTGGTGGCGCGCGCCCGCGACGCCTCCCATGCCCGCCGGCTCTACCGCAAGGGCGTCTCCGACGCCGTCCCCGAGACCATCGAGGCGAGCCTCCAGCTCTCCGAGGCCGTTCTCGTCGGTCTCGGCGTCGCCATGGGTCCGATCATCGCTTCGATCCACGAGAAGCGCGACGAATTCCGCCGCGATCTCTCCAAGGCCGCCGAGAACGCCCCCGCCGCCTCCGAGAACGCCCGCAAAGGCCGTACCCTGCGCGGTCGCCGACCTGCCTAGAATGCAGGCAACGAATTGATCGACCTCGGGTATTCGCGAAATTACAGGCGGAATCTCCCCGATCGGACGATCCCGATCTCGAAATGGTAACAATTCGAGGTGTAGAGATTTCTTGCTGAATTCAGAGGCTGGGGGTTCCTCGATGCCGACCGTTCTCGTCGCCGGCGCTGCCGTGCAGGACTTCATCTATCGCTTCGATGCGGCTCCGGCCCGCGGCACCAAGGGTCGCGCCAAGGACTTCATCTCGATCGGCGGCGGATCCGGCGCCAATGCCGCCGTGGCCGTGGTCCGTCTCGGCGGCAAGGGGCAGGTGCTCGCCCCGCTCGGCGACGACCTGATCGGCGAGATGATCGTCCGTGGTCTGGTCACCGAGGGCGTCGACACCTCCAAGATCCTGCGCATCCCGGGCCGCGAGTCGCCGGTCTGCTCGTCGATCGTCGACGGCGACGGCGAGCGCACCATCCTCACCTGGCATCCGCCGCACGTCGCCCCGCCGGTGATCGACGATCCCGACGCCCTCGTCGCCGACGTCGACGCGGTGCTGACCGACGACCGCTATCCGACGATGGCGGTGCCGCTGCTCGAGGCGGCCAAGCGCCGCGGCATTCCCGGCGTGCTCGACGGCGATCGCGCCGAGGGCGACGCCCCGCAGATGATCCAGGCCGCGAGCCACGTCGTTTTCGGCACCCCCGGCCTGCGCGGCACCTCGGGCATTTCCGACCCGACCAAGGGCCTGCTCGCCATGCGCAACCTCACCGACGCCTTCCTGTCGGTGACCCTCGGCTCCGGCGGCGTCATGTGGCTCGACGGCGATCGTGTCCGCCGGCTGCAGTCCTTCCCGATCCACGCCGTCGACACGCTCGGCGCCGGCGACACCTTCCATGGCGCCTTCGCTCTCGCCCTGGCCGAGAAGATGTCGGAGCCCGACGCGCTGCGCTTCGCCTCCGCCGTGGCGGCGATCAAGTGCTCGCGTTTCGGCGGCCGCGCCGGTGTGCCCACCCGCGCCGAGGTCGACGAGTTCCTGGCGATGCACCCGGCCGCGTGAGGCCGACCGACGACCGGAGACGACGACGGGGGCCTCGCGGCCCCCGTTTCCATGTCGCCCGGACGGGATCACTGTGGCTCAGCCCCCCGCGGCGCGGATGCCGAGCCAGACGATCGCCAACGCGGCGACGAGGCAGGCGAGCGCCAGCCCGACCGCGCCCGGCGTCGCCTTCGCCGCGTCGACGTAGGGGCCGGCGGGCTTCTTGCCGGTGACCATGGCCGGCACGAGCCGCTCCTTCTTCACCACCGCGTGGAACACCACCGCGGCGACATGCAGCACGATGGCGATCAGCAGCAGGTCGAAGATCTTGTGATGGAGCTTGTGGGCGAGGGAGATGGTGGCGTCCGACACCATCTTGACCAGCGGCCCCTCGATGATCATCCGGTCGGTGTCGGCGTTGAAGAGCCCGGTGAGCCCCATCGCGCCGCAGAGCAGCAGCAGGGCCACCACCATCCAACCGCCGAGCGGATTGTGACCGAGGTAGTGCCCCTCGCGCCCCTTCAGGAGCGCCAGCCCGTAGGCGATGCTCGTCCCCGGCGAGGCGACGAAGCTCGAGAACCGCGCCGTCGAGCCGCCGACGAAGCCCCACAGGATGCGGAACATCACCAGCACCAGCATGATCCGGCCGTTCATCACGTGAACGTCCGGCGAGCCGCCGCCGAGCTTGTCGCTCGCCCAGCCGACCGCCACGCAGGCGACCAGCGCCCACTTGAACACCCTCGTCGGCAGATCCCAGGCGGGAACCTTCGTCGTCGCGGTCGCTTCGCTCATGGCGTCACTTCTTCACCCGGTAGTCGTCGTGGCAGGCCTTGCAGGTGGCGAGCTGCTTGGGAAAGATCGCCTTGAAGCTCGCCTCGTCGACGATCGCCGCCTCCGCCGCCCGGGCATCCGCCGCGAGCTTGGCGTAGAGGGCGAGGAAGCGCTCCTTCTCGGCCCAGATGCGCGGCGAGGCCTCGGTCTTGCCGGTGCGCGAGTTGTCGGGATAGAGCACGGCGAGCGCGTCGGCGCCCTGCGCCTGGGCGAGGAGCGCGGCCTTGACCCGCATCATCTCGAACGGCGTCTCACCCTTCAGCATCGCCGCCACCGGCCGCGTCGCATCGCCGATCGCCTTGAGGATCGTCTGACGCGCCTCGATGGCGTCCGCCGCGATCGCCGGCGCAACCGCTGCCGACGCGAGAACCAGACCGACGACGATCGACTTCACCCGCATGCGCCCACTCCTGCTCGCCCGATCGGGGGCATCCCTCTTCGAGATCGGAATCGCAGATTCCCCTCGCCCCGACCAATGAAATCCCCGTGACGGTCCACGACCCGGCGCGCTCGGCCCGGTCGCTCCGCTCACCCCTTCTGATAGTCCTTCACGTCGGAGAAGGTCAGCATCTCCCAACGGTCCTGCTCGTATTTGAGCGAGAAAACCGACGTGGCGAGATGGACGGGATCGCCGTCGAGGTCGGTGCAGTTGGCGGAACTGTCGCGCCGCGAGAACTCCTCGACCTTGCCCGGCTCCTCCGAGGTCACCCAGCGGGCGACCGAGAAGCGCGTCGTCTCGAACGAGATCTCCAGGCCGTACTCGGCCGACAACCGCTCCTTCAACACGTCGAGCTGCAGGTTGCCGACCACGCCGACGATCGGCTGCGAGCCGTCGCGCGGCTGGAACACCTGGACGACGCCCTCCTCCGCCATCTGCTGGAGCGCCTCCTTGAGCTTCTTCGCCTTCATCGCGTCGCCGACGCGCACCCGGCGCAGGATCTCCGGCGCGAACGACGGCACCCCGCGGAAGACCAGATCCTCGCCCTCGGTCAGCGTGTCGCCGATCCGGAGCGTGCCGTGGTT
>ERZ1645187.3476-NODE-3476-length-13204-cov-6.640277_pt1 | contig 13204 bp, 12 predicted proteins | sample MGYA00575352_ERZ1645187 | MGnify/ENA primary metagenome ERZ1645187 (study PRJEB40837, sample SAMN11349314) | freshwater sediment metagenome | isolation source: river sediment | host: Sediment | place: India: Wazaribad , New Delhi | collected 2017-02-21 ...
TCGACTCGGACAGCGTGTTGAACTGGAACATGTCTCCACCTTCGCCGCCCTTGAGCCGGTCCGCACCAAGTCCGCCGATGATTGTGTCACGGCCCGCGCCGCCATCAACGCGGTCATCTCCCGTTCCCGCGTTGATGAGGTCGTTGCCGTCAAAGCCGAAAAGCCTGTCATTGCCTTCGCCGCCGAAGAGCCAGTCATTGCCGACATCGCCAAAGAGCTTGTCGTCGCCCGCAAGCCCGTTCAGCTTGTCGCCCAGAAGATATTGTGACTGCATGACGTCATTGGCGTCAGAGCCGTTGGTGAAGTTTGTGGCCAGTGTATTGATCAATGGCATTCGTCAGTTCCCTCTCGCGGTTGTGTGATGTGCCGTCGATGGCAATCTCCACAACGTCCCTGACAGAAGACTGACATTGTGATCTTTTCAGTTACATTTGTTCACGCCACTGGTGCCCATTGCACCTGATCGACGCTTGTGGCACCTGTTGCCAGCATGATGACCCGGTCCAGCCCGAGGGCCACGCCGGAGGCAGGCGGCATCATTGCCAGGGCTGTCAGCAATTCCTCATCTATCGGATAGCGTTCGCCATAAACGCGAACCTTGATTTCCATTTCGTCCTCGAAGCGGCGGCGCTGTTCCACGGGATCAGTCAGTTCCCCGAAGCCGTTGGCCAGTTCCACGCCGCAGGCATACAGTTCAAAACGCTCAGCCACGCGCCTGTCGTGGGCGCAGGTCCGGGCGAGCGCTGCCTCGCAGGAGGGGTATTCGTACAGGACCGTGAGGTGTCCGTTGCCCAGGTGAGGTTCCACCTTCTCGACGAGGATGCGGCTGAAAATGTCTGACCAGCTCTCTCCGTCCGCGAATGCCACGGGGGACATGCGCGCGAGGGAATCGCGGTCGGGCATGCCTCGCGCGTCCAGCGTTGACAGCAGGTCAATTCCCGCATGCCGCTTGAAGGCCTCATTGACGGTAAGCCACTCTGCCTCGGTGTGGATTTCACAGGCGCGCTCCCGCCAGTGCCAGAGACTGTGCCCCGTCGTCTCCGCCGCCAGCCGGACCAGCGACAGTGTGTCCTCAATGATCGCGCGGTACGCGGCCTTGGCGCGATACCACTCCAGCATGGTGAACTCGGGCGCATGGGTGGCAGTGCGCTCGCGGTTGCGGAAGACATGGCCCAACGAAAAGATGCGCGGTTCGCCAGCCGCAAGCAGCTTCTTGCAGGCAAATTCTGGCGACGTGTGGAGATAACGCGGATGGCGTGTGCCGTCGGTGGCGACGAGATCGGTGGCGAAGGCGTGCAAATGGGCCTCGTTGCCGGGCGAGACGGCGAGAGCGGGCACATCCACCTCGACAAATTTCCGCCGCGCAAACCAGCGGCGGGTGGTTGCGAGGATGCGGTTCCGGGCGAGCAAAAAGGGCCGCCTGTCCTGGTGGCGGTCCGGTGCAAACCACGGAGAAATGGCAGGCGTTTCCGGTATCATTTTGAAGGTCTCCTCGATTTCCGGCCGGGGGTTGGCTTTCGCCATGCCCCCTGCTAAGAGCCGCGCCAACTTTCATACACAATCGCAAATCAAGAGAGAACAACCGTGGTCAAAGTCATCGCCAGCGGCGTGCGCAAGGGTAACGTGATCGAGCATGAGGACGGCAAGCTGTACGTCGTCCTAAAGGCCGAAAGCATGCACCCCGGCAAGGGAACCCCCACCACCACGATCGACATGCGCCGCATCTCGGACGGCGTGAAGACCGTGGTTCGCTACAAGACGACCGACCCGCTGGAGCGCGCCTTCGTCGAGACCATCGCCCACACCTACCTTTACCAGGACGGCGACAACTACGTGTTCATGAACCCGTCCAACTTCGAGCAGATCAACGTGCCTGCCGACATGCTGGGTGACTCCGCTCCCTTCCTGCAGGAAGGCATGGAATGCCAGGTGGCGCTGTTCAATGACTCGCCGATTTCCATCGAAATCCAGCAGCGCGTGACGCTGGAAATCACTGAAACGGAACCAGCGATCAAGAACCAGACGGCCTCGTCCTCGTTCAAGCCTGCGGTTCTTTCCAACGGCGTGCGCACCATGGTGCCGCCGCACATCACATCTGGCACCCGGATCGTGGTGGATACGGCTGACGGCTCCTACGTGGAACGCGCCAAGGACTGACCCCCATCACTTGCGGACGAACGTTCCCACCAGTTCCACGTGGGGAGTCCACTTGAACTGATCGACAGCCGTGACAGAACGCAGGGTGAAGCCGCCCTGCGTCATCATTTTGGCGTCGCGCACGAAACTCTGCAGGTCGCATGACACATAGGTGACGTGTTTCAGCTGCGAGGCCACCAGCGCCCGGCACTGTGCCTCGGCACCGGCCCGCGGCGGATCAAGGATGGCCCAGTCAAACTCCTTCAACTCTCCGGGTGTCAGCGGCGCATTGAACAGGTTGCGCGCCGCAGCTGACACAGGCTTGAGCCCCTGGGACATGCGCATCGCCTTCTGAAGGCAGTCAATCGCGGCGCGGTCGGAATCGAAGGCGGCCACAGTCATGTGTTCCGCCAGCCGCAATGCGAATGTGCCGACACCCGAAAAGAGATCGACGGCCGTGCGGGCCTTCTTTGGCCGCGACGCAAGGACAAGCCGCGCCAGTTCCTCTTCGCCAGTTTCCGTTGCCTGCAGGAAGGATTGAACGGGCAATGGCACCATGGTCTTGCCCACCCGCGCGACCGGGGGGGCCGCCATGGCAAACACCTCACCATTCACCGAGAGGCGGAGGAGATTGCGGGCATTGAACAGGGCGGAAAGCGCCGGGCTGCGTTTGTCCGTCGCCTTGCGCTCGGCCTTGACTGCAACGTCGATGCCGTTGGCCGCTGCCGTCAGTGCCACGTCGCAGTCTCCCAGCAAGGCACCAAACTCTGCTGCCAGGGCCGGGCTGTCCATCAAGGCAGGAACAAGCACGGAGCAATGATCGAGGGGGGCCAAGTCGTGGCTCTTCTGTTCCATGAAGCCTGCGCGCCAGACGCCATCCACCTTGCGGACGTGGAAGGCGACGCGGCGGCGGCCCGCTCCATGGGCGTCGACCAGTTCCGTCACTTCAACGGGCAAGCCCTGCCCGGCCAGCGCCTGACGCACGAGATCCAGCTTCCAGGCCCGGTAGGCCTCCGCACGCCAATGCTGGAATTTGCAGCCGCCGCAGGTGGCGTAGTGCAGACAGAAGGGCTCGACGCGCTCTGCCGATGGCGACGTGACGCGCAGCAGCCGCGTGCCTGCCAGTTCGACAACCTCGCCTGCGAGAACCTTGGGCACATGGCGCACGCCATCCGGTGCTTCCACGATACCATCGCCGCGCTGGCCGAGGCGGCTCACCAGATGCCGGGTCATGATGGGTAGAGGACCACGAGCGCCTCGCCGCTTTCCAGCCCGACTGCGGCACGGCCGCCCAGGCATTCGTTGGAGAGCGTGAGCGTGGAACCGCGCGCCACGGCATGTTCTTTCAGCGGCCAGCGCACGCCCGTGATGGTGAGGCCCTTGAGCGCCGTCAGCGGAATGAGGGAGAGGCGCGTGCCGGGCGCGAGGTCCACAAACAGCAGCAGCTGGATGAGGGCATGGGCCTCCTCATGGCCGCTGGTGAGCACGGCCTTCACGCCGCGCTTTGCCAGTTCCATCAGCATCAGGGCGTGGGCCAGCACGTGATCGAACTGGCCGCCGAACCCGCCCACCAGCACGAGGTCCGTTGCGCCGCGTTTCAAGGCTTCGGTGATGGCGATCTCGCCGTCGGTTGAATCCTTGGCCGCCGGAAAAACATGACGCGGCACATCGGCATAGGCCTCTTCCAGCGCCGTGCCAGCCGAATCAAAATCGCCAACCCACAGCTCCGGCGTGAGCCCCAGGGCACGCGCATGGGCCATGCCGCTGTCGGCGGCAATGACGCGGGTGCCTGCCACCTGCTTGCGCAGGCGGTCCGTTGGCGTCACATCGCCTCCGAGAAGTACGGCAAAGCGGGTCATCGGCGGCTCATGCGTTGCGTTGTTTCTGAAACATGGCTGCCCTCTATCAGGTCCGGCTTGCCAGCGCGAGGCCCCTGCCCTAAATGCGAACCCGCTCTCAACGGGGTGCTGGGCTCACAAGGCTTGGCTGAGAGGCGTCATGGCCAACCCGCTGAACCTGATCTGGATCATGCCAGCGTAGGGATTGCGAGCGGGGCGGTTGTCACGTCCCTCCTCCATGTCTCGAAGTTGGCGAATGGAGGACACATGAAAAGACCCATCCTTGCACTCGCCGCGTCCCTTCTTCTTGCCGTCCCGGCATGGGCGAAGGACACGCTCACCATCTACACCTATGACAGCTTCGTCTCCGAATGGGGACCGGGAGCGGCCATCAAGGCGAATTTTGAATCCACCTGCGACTGCACCGTCGAATGGGTGGCGCTGGCGGATGGTGTGGCCATGCTCAACCGGCTGAAGCTGGAGGGCAAGGACACACAGGCCGATGTCGTTCTCGGCCTCGATACCAACCTGACGGATGAGGCACGCGGCCTCAATCTGTTTGCCCCGCATGGGGTTGCCACGCCGCAGACCAACATTCCCGGCGGCTGGAGCGATGACACCTTCCTGCCCTTTGACTACGGCCATTTCGCCGTTGTCTATGACAGCGAGAAAATGGCTGCCCCTCCCGCCTCTCTCGATGATCTCGTGAACGGTGATGCCGCGCAGAAAATCATTCTGCAGGATCCGCGCTCGTCCACGCCCGGCCTCGGTTTCCTGCTCTGGATGAAGTCCGTCTATGGTGACAAGGCCGCTGATGCCTGGGCCAAGCTGAAGCCGCGCATTCTCACCACCACGCCCGGATGGTCGGAGGCCTATGGCCTGTTCACCAAGGGCGAAGCGCCGATGGTGTTCTCCTACGTCACCTCGCCTGCCTATCACATCGAAGTGGAGAAGACGGAACGCTACAAGGCGGCCGCTTTCAAGGAGGGCCACTACCTGCAGGTGGAGGTGGCAGGGGCCATCGCGGCTTCGCCCGAGCTGCCGCTGGCACGGAAGTTCCTCGCCTTCATGCTGACGCCGGGGTTCCAGAACGAAATCCCCGCCACAAACTGGATGCTGCCTGCGGGTGCCACCGACAAACCATTGCCTGCGGCCTTCGGCAAAATCGTTGCGCCTGAAAAGACCCTCCTCTTCACGCCGGCGGAGGTGAACGCCAACCGCCGCGCGTGGATTGACGAGTGGCTGAACGCGGTCAGCAAATGACATGACACGCATGCCCCGCCTTGCGCTTCTCGCCCCTGCTGCCGTTCTCGCGGCGGCCTTGGCTGGACTTGTTCCGCTGCTCGTTTTTGCGGCCGCGCAGGGCGGGCAATTCGCGCTCGACGCTTACGTCTGGCGCATTCTCGGTTTCACGCTGCTGCAGGCCGGGTTGTCGACGGTACTGTCCCTTGCGATTGCCATTCCCGCCGCCCGTGCACTGGCCTTCAGGCCGTTTCCGGGCCGCGGCCTGCTGCTGGCGCTCTTTGCCGTGCCGCAGGCACTTCCGGCCATTGTGGTTGTGCTGGCGCTGGTGGAACTTTACGGGCAGTCAGGATGGTTTGGTGGGCTCCTCAGCCTCTATGGGCTGAGCGGCATCCTGCTTGCCCATGTGTTCTTCAACCTTGCACTGGCCCTGCGCTTCTGCCTGGAAGCCCTTGAAGATGTCACGCCTGAAAACCTCCGCCTTGCGGACCAGCTCGGTTTCAGTTCCCGTGCCCGCTGGCGGCACGTGGAATGGCCTGCGCTGCGCGCTCTCCTGCCGCGTCTGGCGGCCCTGATCTTCTTGCTTTGTGCAGCCAGTTTCGTGGTGGTGCTGACGCTGGGGGGGCCTTCCGCCACCACGCTGGAGGTCGCCATCTACCAATCGCTGCGCATGGACTTTGATGTCTCGCGCGCTGTCACGCTTGCCCTGTTGCAGGCGGGCTTGTGCCTTGTGCTGGTGCTGCTTGCCGGGCAACTGGCTGCCCCCATGACCGGGCCACCGAGATTGCGGCTGTTGCAGCCTGCGCGCCGCCGCGCAGGCTGGCTGGGCTTGCTGGCTGTGGCAATCTCCGTCGCACTGGTGCTGCCACCGCTTTTGGCGCTTCTGGTGTCGGGTGCGACGTCGTTCTCGCCCCGCCCCATCCTTTACCAGGCTGTGGGCACGAGTGTCGTGATTGCGATGCTCAGTGCCGGCATGAGCCTTGTTCTCGCCTGGACGCTGGCTCTGCTGCAACTGCGCCTCCCACGCTCACGGGGCGTGCTGAACGCCATCAGCCTGCTGGGACTGATCCTTCCGCCAGCGGTGCTGGCGACGGGCTGGTTCATCCTGTTGCGCGGCTTCGTTCATGGACCGGCTTCAAGCATTGCCTTGATTTCCCTGCTGAACGCATTGATGTCACTGCCTTTTTCTGTCGCTCTTCTCCACGGCGCGATGGCGGCGCAGCTGCTGCCGCAGGACCGGCTCTGTGCGCAGATCGGCCTTTCTGGCTGGGCACGGTTCAAGCTGATCGACCAGCCCGCCCTGACGAGGCCTTTGGCTCAGGCTTTCCTGATCGCTTTCATCCTGTCCTTCGGCGATCTCACGGCGGTGCTGATGCTGGGATCGCAAGGCGTGGTCACATTGCCGTCACTCATCGCATCCGAAATGGGGCAATACCGGTCAGCAACCGCACAGGGCACTGCCCTCTTGCTGGCCCTGCTCAGTTTCACGGGAACATTGATCGCCAACCGCATGGGGCGCACGCCATGATGATCCGCATAGACAACGGCCTCTATCGTCACGGCGCATTCACGCTCGCCATCGACCTGCGTGTTCCGCGTGGTGCGTTTGCCGCCGTGCTCGGCCCCAGTGGCGCCGGCAAGTCCACGCTGCTCAATGTCATTGCCGGATTTGAACCGCTGGCAAAGGGCAGCGTCATGCTCGACAGCCGCGACATGACAATGGCAGGCCCGGCAGAGCGCCCGGTCACCGCCGTGTTCCAGGATCACAACAGCTTCGCGCATCTCGACGCGTGGAGCAACGTGGCGCTGGGCCTGTCTCCCACCCTTTCGCTGGACAGCAAGCAGCGCAATGACGTGGACCGGGCGCTGGATCTGGTGGGCCTGTCAGCATTGGCGAAACGCCGACCCGGAGACATGTCCGGCGGCGAACGGCAACGCATTGCCATTGCGCGCGTGCTGGTGAGGAAACGCCCGATCCTGTTGCTGGACGAGGCCTTCGCTGCGCTTGGTCCCGGCCTGCGCCGGGAGATGCTGCGGTTGATCAAGGCGCTGCATGCCAGCGAAGGGCTGACCACATTGATGGTGACGCACCAACCCGAAGATGCGCGCACAATTGCCGGCAGTGTCATCTTCGTGGACAAGGGTGTGGTTCGCGCCCCTGAGGACACGCCAAAGTTTTTTGCGTCGACGGACGCGGGCGTGCGCGCTTATCTGGGGGAGTGGACCTGACTACCAGCCGGAGCCGCCGCCGCCGCCGCCACCTCCACCAGAGAAACCACCTCCGCCTGAACCTGATGAAGACCCCGGCGCCACCGATGCTGACGAGATCGAGGAGGCAAGTCCGGAACTGAGATCGCGGGAGAAACCGCGGCTGTTCCAGTTGCTGCCATGGTACCATGAGGGTGCCACACCCGCCGCCGCCCCGGCTGCCGCAGCAGCAGCGAGGACTGCGGCAAACTTGGCGTTCCACTCGTTCTCGCAATCCAGCGCGATGGCATACGGCAGGTAGCGCTCAAACAGCTCGGGCGTCTTTTCCGGCGGATGCAGGACCTTGAGGCGTTCTTCTTCCGCCGTCGTCATGTACATGCGGAAACCTTCGATCTGGTCGAGAATGGCCTTTCCTTTGGGGGTTGGCGCCTTCAACAACCAATAGAAAACGAAGTTGTAGAGCGCGAGCAGAACTGCGCCGCCAATGAAGAAGATCATCGGCCATGACGCTCCGGTGCCGAAGAAGGTAGCTGCGGGAACGGCAAGGCCGCCAAAAACGAATGGTACGAGGAAGATCATGCCCATGAGCGAGCGTATCTTCGACAGCAGGCCGCCGCCCGATCCAAAGCCTTTCACCATGGCCCAACCAACGGAAAGGATGACGCCCCACCAGATGGTCGAGAAAATGGTGGTGAAGGCGACAATGGCACCCTCACCCGCCGGCATCATGAAGCCTGCAATGAGCAGCCCGGCGGCTGACAACACGGCCCCCAGCACAAACCATTTCAGGTTGCGCAGGAACATGGTGCCGTCATACTCGTCGTTGAGGCCGCCCTCGATGGCGGCGCGGGCGCTGTTGACGCTCAGATGGTTGCCGCGCTTCAGGTTCAAGGTACCGGACGGCAGGGCCTGCAGCAGCGTCTGCTCGGTTCGTGTCAGCGGGTCCCGGCCCTGCCCTCCGCGGGTGATGCTGTAGCTGCCGTCGTCGTCGCTGATCACAAGACGCTTCTTGACCGCAAGGCCCACGAGGGCGGCGGCGAAGCCTTCATCGTCAAAACGCTGCTTCCAGACATAGCGCACGCCTGCCGGCCCCAAGCCCTCCGGCGGGCGGAACAGCGGCACGATCGGCCCACCCGGCGGATCACGGCCAACCCTGTTCCAGGCGAAGATATAGTAGGCGGCGACGCCCAGCATGGTGAAGCCCAGCAGGAAGTAGCCCATGTTGTCCATGATCCACCACCAGCGCTGCTGTGCCGCGGTGGGCGGCGCGACAATGCCCTTTTGCCAGGACACCGCCACGGTGAAGCCTTCTCCGGCCTCGAGGCGACGCGTGGTTTCGGCGGCAAAAACGTTGCCGCCTTCTCTGGTCACACGCGCGTCCTTGCCGTTCTCGCCAAAGCGGCCTGTGTACACGGCGTATTGTCCGGCTTCCGCGCCGGATGGCAGCCGGATAATCGCCTGCGCATGCTCGATCGGGAAGGTCCAGCCATTGCCGGTGGCATTCCAGTAGAGTTCATCGAAGTCCTGGAAGAAGCCGATCTGACGAGTGGTGCGGTAGGTGATCTGATAGGTGTGGTCACCATCATCGAGAAACACATCTTTGTCGCCGATGCGGATGGACACGCCATTGGAGACATGAGTGGTGCTCCAGGGCTCGGACCTCCCATCGCGCCGGATATCAACGACGTCAAAGCCGACCTGCACCTGCTGGCCGAGACGGTCTTTGTAGGTTGTGGGAAAATCGCGGAGAATGCCGCGCCGGATTTCGCGGCCTTCAGACCGCACCGTGATGGTTTCACGGACAAGCAGTTCGCCATCAGCCTGGACCGTCACGTCCGAGACAAAATTGCGAATGACTTCTTCGGCCAAGGCCGCCTGGCCCAGGCCGAAGATGAGGACGAGAAGTGCCGCAAGCCTGCGCAGCATGGGGATCAGCGCGTCTTGAAGTCCACCTTCGGCGTCTCGCGCTGGGCGGCGTCACCGATCTCGAAGAATTCCGCCTTGGTGAAGCGGAAGAAATTGGCCACGAGATTGGAAGGGAAGGACTCAATCATGGTGTTCAGGTTGCGCACCGCGCCATTATAGTAGCGGCGCGACATCTGGATTTCGTCTTCAACGCCCGTGAGCTTGTCCTGCAGGTCGCGGAAATTGGCATCCGCCTTCAGTTCCGGATAGGCCTCCGCGATGGCAAAGAGGCGGCCCAGTGCCGCCGACATGGCCTGACCGACGGCGGACTGGTCGGCGACACTGCCGCCGGCAATAGACTTGGCGCGCAGTTCAGCAAGGTCGCGGAAAATCTTGTCCTCGTGCGAGGCATAGCCTTTCACGGTCTCCACCAGATTGGGAATGAGGTCAGCGCGGCGTTTCAACTGCACGTCGATGCCGCTCCAGCCTTCAGCCACAAGGTTCTTGTTGGAAACAAGTCCGTTGTAGGCATAGACCAGATAGCCGCCGACGGCGACGATCAGCGCCAGAAAGATGTAACCCAGTGTCATGTGAAGCACTCCCGCAAAGCAGGTGTATTATGGCCCTGTTCTGCCTCCAGACAAGTGCTGCATTTGAGGCTATCAATTGACGCTTGACTTGAGCAAAAGGTCTGTTTCCGGCACACCCGGGGGCGGGAGTGATTCATGACCAACACCTACTATGTGGCACCGCGTTTCAAGGGGCCGCCCGGGCAGGACGACATGCCCTACATTCTTGCCGTGGGGCCTGTGACCACGTCCCGCGCCGTCAAGATTGCCTTGCTGGCGGACCACGCTCCCGAAGACCGTGAGTTCCGCGCCCTTACCGGTGATCTTCGGCGTGACCTGAAGCGGCTGGCTGGGGGAGACGCCCGCCACGAGTGCGTGCTGGTGCCCTGTGCCTCCGCCGCGGAGTCGGCACTTGGTTTCTTCGCACCAGCAAAGCGCAAAAAGACACTCGTCATCAGCAATGGACGGGACGGAGAGCGCGCTGCCGCCACACTTGCGGCGCTGGAACGTCCCGTTGCCATTCTGGAGAAGCCAGACGGCGTTGCGCCCACTGCAGACGAGGTGGCTGCGGCGCTGGAGGCTGATCACGACATCACACACGTGTGGCTTTGCCACTGTGAAACGTCGAGCGGTCTCATCAATCCGGTGGGCGAGATTGGAAAGCTGGTGAAGGAGCGGGGCAAGACCTTCATGGTTGATGCTTCAGCGACCTTCGGCGCCATGCCAGTGGACATGGGCGGTGACCACATTGATGTGCTGATCGCCGGCCCGGAAAAATGCCTGGAAAGCATTCCCGGCTGCAGCTTTGTGGTTCTGCGCCGGGAACTGCTGATCGCGGGAGCGGGCAAACCCCACGCCCTGAGCCACGATCTTCACGCGCAGTGGAGCCAGCAGGAAAGCAGCGGGACATTCCGCACCACGCCCCCCACCCACAGCTTCGTTGCTCTCCGGCAGGCCCTGCGGGAACTGGAGGCAGAAGGTGGCATCGGCATGCGGCGGGCGCGCTACCAGCGCAATGCCGAAGACCTGATCACCCGCATGCGCGCCATGGGATTTGTACCGCTGCTGGCCGATACGGATGCAGGCCCCATTCTCCAAACCTTCCTCGCGCCACGCGACAAAAAGTTCGATTTTGCGGCGATGCAGGAAAGCCTGCGCCAGCGCGGATTCCTGATTTCGGCGGGTGAACTGGCAAAGCGGCCGAGTTTCCGTGCCAGTTGCATTGGCCAGATCGACCACAAGGTGGTGAAGGCCTTTTCGGTTGCCATGGAAGACGTATTGAAGGAGCAGGACGTGCAGGAATTCACGCCGCCTGACGCCTGACCATGGGAATTCACTCCCTTGCCGAGATCGAGGCCTGCGCCAGGTCTGCCCTTGCGCGGAATGGTCACGCACAGGTGGCGGATTTTGCCGCGCCCGCATGCACCTTCCTGGAAGGGGTGGGCTATCCCGGCCTCAAACAGCTGGCGGAAGCCCTTTCCGACAGCACCACAACAGCCGTGCTGGAGAAGGACCTGATGGGAGTGGACCTGCAAGGTGTATCCTGTGTCTTTCTCGGCCCCGAAATCGAGCGGCTGACGCGTGAGCACGGTCGGCTCTTCCTGCGCAATGTGCGGCACGGGCTTTACTTGCTGCCCGGCAGCGTTGCGGGAAACTACGGCATTGGCTGCCCGGTCGATCCTGCGTTTCCGCTGGGCGGCGAGCGCACGAAAAACCCTTATGCAGAAAAGCTGGCGATCTCGGAACGGGATGGTGTTGCCGTTGATGATGCCGTCTGGCATTCGCTCTCGTAAGTTTCAAAAAGGTTGCCCATGGCTGGCCCACTCTCAGGTATCCGCGTTCTTGATCTCACCCGTGTGCTGGCGGGCCCGTGGGCCACGCAGATGCTGGCCGATTTCGGCGCGGAAGTGGTGAAAATCGAGAAGCCTGGCGAAGGCGATGATACGCGCGGCTGGGGACCACCCTTTCTCACCAATCCGGACGGTTCGCGCGGTGATGCGGCCTACTTCCAGTCAGCCAATCGCGGCAAATGGTCTGTCTGCATCGACATGGCTTCTCCCGAGGGCCAGACACTTATCCGCAGCCTCGCCGAAAAAGCCGATATCGTGATCGAGAACTTCAAGGTCGGTGGCCTGAAGAAGTATGGCCTCGACTACGAAAGCCTCAAGGCCGTCAATCCGCGCCTGATCTACTGCTCCATCACGGGCTTCGGCCAGAACGGGCCCTACGCACAGCGTGCCGGCTACGACTTCATGATTCAGGGCATGGGCGGAATCATGTCGGTGACGGGCCAGCCGGACGGCGCTCCCGGAGCCGAACCCATGAAGATGGGCGTGGCCTTTGCAGACATTTTCACCGGCCTGCATGCGGTGATCGGCATCGAAGCGGCCCTTTTCCACCGGGAGCGGACGGGGCACGGGCAATATCTGGACCTGGCGCTTCTGGATTCACAGGTGGCCGTGATGGCCAACCAGGCCCTGAACTACCTCGTCGGTGGCAAGGCCCCGACGCGGCTAGGCAATGCGCACCCCAACATCGTACCCTACCAGACCTTTGAGACGGCGGATGGCTACATCATCATGGCGGTGGGCACGGACCGTCAGTATGCGGAATATTGCGCCATCATCGGTGCGCCGCATCTGGCGCAGGACGAACGCTTCAGGACCAACCGCGGGCGGGTCGAGAACCGGGCAGCGCTCACGCCATTGCTGCGCCCCTTCATGCAGGCACGTACGACCGCTGACTGGGTCGCTGCCTTCGAGGCGGCCGCCGTACCCTGCGGACCGATCAACACGCTGGACCAGGTCTTTGCCAATCCCCAGGTTCTGGCGCGCGGGCTGCAAGTCGGCCTCACGCGCGATGACGGCGTGCAGGTTCCCGGCGTGGCCAACCCCATCGTGTTCTCCGAGACGCCTGTTGCCTACGACAAACCGCCGCCGCGGCTGGGTGATGGCACGGACAAGGTGCTGTACGAACAACTGGGGTTGTCAGAAGCCGCGATTGCCGCCCTCAGGGGCAAGGGCGTGATCGGGTAATCAGGCCTGACTCAGGCCTGCCCGGTCAGGAAGGGGTTGTTTGCCCGCTCATCACCGATGCGGCTGGCACTGCCGTGCCCCGGCAGAAACACAACGTCGTCTCCCAGCGGCAGAACCTTCTCGCGGATGGAGGAGAGCAATGTTTCGTGGCTGCCGCCCGGCAGATCGGTGCGGCCGATGGAGCCCTGGAACAGGACGTCGCCCATCAAGGCAAAACGGTTTGCTTCGTTGAAGAAAACCACAGAGCCGGGCGAGTGGCCGGGGGCATGGA
>ERZ1645187.3477-NODE-3477-length-13203-cov-12.573015_pt1 | contig 13203 bp, 15 predicted proteins | sample MGYA00575352_ERZ1645187 | MGnify/ENA primary metagenome ERZ1645187 (study PRJEB40837, sample SAMN11349314) | freshwater sediment metagenome | isolation source: river sediment | host: Sediment | place: India: Wazaribad , New Delhi | collected 2017-02-21 ...
CCCCACTGACGCGCCCGCTCCAGCTCGCCGGGCTTGAGCGGCCCCGGAGTGTCCTCCACCCAGAAGGTCTCGCCGCGCTCGGCGTGCTCGAAGCCCTTGTCCTCGAGTGCCTTGGCGGCACTCTTCGCGGCGGAGCCGGGGATGAAGGCCTTCTTGACGCGGGTGTCGAAGGTGACCACGCGGACCGCGGCATCGGGCGCCGCGGCGGCGATCCACTCGCGAATCCCGGTGGCGGCCTTGGCCTCCCCGTTGGGCGACCCGGCCTTCGCGAGCGCGTCCTTCCGGGTGGACTCGCGGGTCATCGAGAACGCGTGGGTGGGGCCGCCCACCACCAGCAACTCGACGCCCTCCGGCACAGCGGCCGGCGCCTGCGTCACGTCCACCACCTCCACCTGCGCGCCCGCCGCACGCACCCCCTCGGCAACCGCGTCCGCGGCCGCGCGGGTGTTCCCGAACATGGACTCGACGACGATCAGCGCCTTCACGTGCTCCTCCTTGGGTTCCGGTGTTCCAGTGTCCGTCCGGAGCAGCGGCCTGGCAACGGACCTCCGGCCCGCTTGCCGCGGAAACCCCTGCCGACTGGGCCCGAACATCCGGGGATGTCAGCCGATCCGGCCCGCCGCGGAGGCGAATCCCAGCCACGTGTGCCGGTTCCCGGCCCAGCACCACCCGAGCTTGGGCGCCCCGCGCCGCGCGCGCCCACCGTCCCTCTCCGAGCCCCCGCTGATCCACAGTGCCGGCACCCGCCGATCCAGCCTCGCCCCCTGCCGGCGGCGTGAGCCCACCACCATGAAGCAGTGGTTCCTCTCCAGCGCCGCGGGTTCCTGGAGCAGCCAGCAGATCCCCTCATGCACGGTGAGCGGCGTCCGGCCACGCCCCAGGATCTCCGGCAGGGCCTCGTCCGGGCTCCATCCCGCCATCTCGTCCCCCCGCTCCACGCCGCCGACGGCGTACACCCCCACGTCCGGCACGTCCAGCCCGTCGATGTCCGAGAACTCGGCCACGTCCGTCATGTCCGGCACCACGAACCCCGCCCGGCCATGGCGGTCCAGCAGCGGCACCAGCGCCGCAGCCGGGGCGAGCCGTGGCCCCATCACCAGCACCGCGCCCGGCAGGTCCGCCGCCCGCGCGAGCACCGGGACCGCCACCTCCCGCAGGCGGACCTCCCCCACGCCGATCGCTCCCGGCACCCCGAGCTCGATCCAGCGGTCCAGTTGCTCGGTGAGGCTGCGCATGGCACGCCATCCTACGATTGCCCCAGCATGCTGATCCTCCTCCCGCCCTCCGAGGGCAAGACCGCGCCCCGCTCCGGCCACCCCCTGGACCTCGAGTCCCTGGTCCACCCGGACCTCACGCCGGCCCGGCGCGCCGTGCTGGAGGCGCTCGTCGAGGCCTCCGCCAACCCCGACGCCGCCACGATCCTGAAGGCACCCGCCGACGCCGTCGCCCCCAACCGCCACCTCCTCACCGCGCCCACGGCCCCAGCTGCCCGGGTCTACAGCGGCGTCCTCTTCGACGCCCTCGGCCACGCCACGCTCAGCCCCGCCGCCAAGCGCCGCGCGACCCGCAGCGTGCTCGTGTTCTCCGCCCTGTTCGGCGTCCTCCGCCTCGGCGACCGCATCCCCGACCACCGCCTCTCCGCCGGCACCACCCTCCCGGGGCTCGGCCCGGTCACCTCCCACTGGCGGCGCCACCTCCGGGTGCTCGACGACGGCGCCACGGGCGTCGTCGTCGACTGCCGGTCCTCCTCGTACGCCGCCCTGTGGCGGCCAGCCGGCGCGCTGGACGTGCGGGTCTTCCGCGAGCAGGGCGACAGCCGCACGGTGGTGAGCCACATGGCCAAGCACTCACGCGGCCTGGTGGCCCGCGCCCTGCTCTCGGCGCCGGAACTCCCGCGCACGCCGGACGACGTCGTGGACGCCTCGCGTGCCTGGTTCGCCACCCACGAGGTGCGGACGGCCACGGGCGCGCTCGTGGAGGTGCACGTCGAACGGGCCGGCACCCACCTCGACGTCATCACACGCACAGCCTCCTGAAAGGCGCTCGCGACAAGGGGTGAGCGTCCTAGTCTCGGCACCATGGGAGTGCAGGAGATCGAGCGGGCTTTCGCCGCACTGGGCATCACGGACACCGAGGTCCGGCGCGGGAGGAGAACCGCGGGTGTTCCATGGCTGGCGGTCGGGGCGGTCGCCCTGGTCACAGCCGTGGTGTTCGCCCTGTTGAACCTGGGGCGGGCCACCTTCGGGGACGCCCTCGTGGGTCTGCTCTACGCGGTGGTGATCACGCTCCTCACGTTCGTACTGCTGCGGGCAGCCCTCGCGATCAGCCTCGAGCACCGCGTGATCGCGTGGGTGGTGGCGATCGGCGGCGCCGTGCTCGTGGTCGTGTACTGGGTGCTCGTCCACTTCATCACGGTGGAGGTCGCTGACCTCTTCGCCCTCGGATCGGTCTGGCGGGCCGCCGTGCTCGCCGTGGTGGGCATCGCTCTGGCGCTCGCAGCGGTCCGGAAGGACCCTGCCACGCGCGAGTGGGTGGCCGGCCCTGTCCGGACGGCGCAGGTCGCGCTCGTCGGCTTCCCTCCGGAGCCCCCGAGACCCGCCAAGGTGAAGGGCGGCTGTAAGGCCTTCGTCAGGAACCCGGGTGCCACGGTCATGGTCACGGCCGCTGCCATCGCCGGTGCCGCCGCGGGCCTGAAGAAGGGCTAGAACTCCCTCAGCCCCGCGGCACCTCGCGTTCGAGGCGCGCGAAGGCGGCGGCGACGCGCGCCGCGTCGTACCCCTTGATCACGATGTTGGTCCCGCGGATCCCCTCGGCATGGAAGGGGTAGGAGCCCATCTGGAGGTCGGGGTAGTCGGCGGCGAGCGCGCTGAGCGGTGCCGCGATCGCGCCCTCCGGCACCTCGAAACGCACCTCGCGCACCACCCGGGGGGTCCCGTGCGCCAGGCCGGGAAGCACGGCAGCCACCATCTCCCGGAAGATGCTCGGCACTCCGGCCATGACGTGGACGTTGTCCACGCTGAAGCCGGGCGCACCGGAGAGGACGTTCTCGATGAGGCGCGCACCGTTCGGGATGCGCGCCATCCGCATCTGGGACTCGTTGGGGGTGACGCCGCGCCGCGCGTACATCTCGCGCAGGATCGTGGCGGCGTCCTCACGGATCCCGATCGGCACCCCGAACGCGGCGGCGACGGCGTCTGCCGTGATGTCGTCGTGGGTGGGGCCGATCCCGCCGGACGTGAACACGTGCGCGTACGCGGACCGCAACGCGTTCAGGGCACCGACGATCGCATCCTGGTCGTCGGGGACCACCCGGATCTCGCGGAGGTCGATGCCAACGCGCGTCAGTTCGCCGGCCAGGTGGTGGGCGTTCGCCTCACGCGTGCGGCCGGAGAGGATCTCGTCCCCGATGATGAGGATCGCGGCGGTGGGATTCATGCCCCGCAGCCTAGTCGCCGCCCGTGATGCGCGTCTCCACACCCCCGCGCCCCACTCCCACCGATCCGTGAGAGACTGGGGCACAGGGAGCTGCCCACCGGGCGCCCCGACACTGCACTGCACGGCCACCGCGCCGGCGCTGATCCCCCCGGGACACGGGGCGAGAGATCCGCCGATGTCGAGTGAGCGGAGATGCCGGCGGTGACCCTTACTTGAGAGAAGCACCATGCCCATCCGTACCACCTCACCCTTCGCTGCCCTCGGAGTGCCCCTGGCGCTCGTGGACAGCCTGACCGAGCGCGGGATCACCGCGCCCTTCCCGATCCAGACCGCCACGCTCCCGGACACCCTCGCGGGCCGCGACGTGCTCGGCCGGGGCCGCACCGGCTCCGGCAAGACCCTGGCGTTCGCGCTGCCCCTCGTGGCCCGCCTCGCCGGCATCGTCCCCTCGGGGCACGACGTCCCCCGCCGCTCCCGGCCGGGCCGTCCCCGTGCGCTCGTCCTCGCCCCCACCCGCGAGCTGGCCACCCAGATCGCCGAGACGATCACGCCGCTCGGCACCGCCGTCGGCCTGACCACCATGACCATCTTCGGTGGCGTCAACCAGAAGCCGCAGGTGGACAAGTTGCGCGGCGGAATCGACATCGTCGTGGCCACCCCGGGCCGCCTCGAGGACCTCATGGGCCAGCGCCACGTCTCCCTCGACGACGTCACGGTCACCGTGCTCGACGAGGCCGACCACATGGCCGACCTCGGCTTCCTCCCCGGCGTCACCCGCATCATGCGGGCCACGCCCACCACCGGGCAGCGCATGCTGTTCTCCGCCACCCTGGACCGCGGCGTCGACAAGCTGGTCAAGCAGTTCCTCCACGCCCCGCTCCAGCACAGCGTGGACCCGGCGGAGTCCGCCGTGGTGGACATGGAGCACCACGTGTTCTTCGTCCCCGACGCCACGGCCAAGGCCGACGTCATCCAGGCCCTCGCGTCCGGTGACGCCCGCCGCCTCCTCTTCACCCGCACCAAGCACCAGGCGAAGAAGCTGGCCCGCCAGCTCACCTCGGCCGGCATCCCGGCGGTCGAGCTGCACGGCAACCTCTCCCAGAACGCGCGTGAGCGTGGCCTCGAGGCGTTCCACTCCGGCGAGATCCGGGTGATGGTCGCCACCGACATCGCCGCGCGCGGCATCCACGTCGACGACGTCGACCTCGTCGTCCACGTCGACCCGCCCGCCGAGCACAAGGCCTACCTGCACCGCTCCGGCCGCACCGCCCGCGCCGGCAACGGCGGCGACGTCGTCACCCTCGTCCTGCCCGAGCAGCGCGCGGACTTCCGGACCATGGCCCGGGCCGCCCGCATCGATGCCGCGCCCGCCTCCGTCCGCGCCGGGGATGCCCGCGTCACCGCCCTCGTGGGCGACGTCGCCGCACCGGTCGACCCGGCGCGCGCACCCCTCGCCGCAGCCCGCAAGCCGGTGGCGCAGCCCACTGGACGCGGAAAGTCCGGCGGAGGGTCAGCGAACGGCCGCCGTCGTGGGGGTGGGGCCGGACAGTCCGCGGCCCGCACGCCGCGCGCCACCGTCGCCCCCGCCGTCCGAACCTCGGCACCGCGCACGGCACCCGTCCGCTCCGTTCCGGCCCGTCCGGTTCCGGCGCAGGCGGCGAGCCGGCGTGGACCGCGCCGCGCCACCGCTCCCGCGCGCGCGTCCTGAGCGGGAGTGGACCACGCCGCACCACAGCTCCCCGCGCGCGTCCTCAGCGGGAGGGGACCACGCCGCACCACCGCTCCCCGCGCGCGTCCTCAGCGGGGAATGATCCGGCCGGTCCCGGGCGTTCCTCCGGCATGCCGATGACTCCCGCTGAACTCCTCGCGCTCGCCTCCAAGAGGCGGGCGGAGGCCACCCAGGCGTGGTCCGACCTCCTCGGCGGGGGCGCGGCGTGCCGCATCGACGGGTCCCTGTCCTCCCACGAGGGTGCGAAGCTGCGCGAGGGGGAGACCGCTTCGCTCGGACTGGTGGTCCGCCAGGTGCGTGCCAACCCGGACGCCGACGCCGTCGCCTCGCTCGAGGCCGCCGCCGAGAAGTGGGCGCGCACCCCGGTGCCCGGCCGCGGCCGGGACTGGGACGCCTACCGCCGCGGCGGCGACGGTGCGATCGCGGACCTCCGTGCCGCCGTCGAAAGCGCTGAGAGGTAGCCGGGGCCCCAGGATGACTGGGGTCGGGGCTCGGCCAACCCGGACCCGTCTGCGCAAAGGCTAACCAACGCCTGTTTGGCGAGGTTGTGAGCCGTTGGTGAGGGTTACTTCCCTAACCATGGGCTCAGAACCTCGCCAAACAGACGTTGGTTAGGGTTCCGTCCCGCGAGTTCTCCGTGACCACATGTCGCATGAAGGAGGAAGGGCCGCCCTCAGCAGGATCGACCCACGCGCGGAGGGACCCGAGGCCTCAGTCCTCCTGGTCGAGGCCGATCGCATAGGCGGTGAAGCGGCCGCTCCCCTGCTGCTGGGAGAACACCATCTCGACGCCGTCACCAACGGCGCGCACGCTCTCAAGCAGGACTCGGCCCCGCAGCAGGGCGACGGCGAGCTGGCTCAGGTGGCCGGCGGGCCGGGTCGCGGCGATGACGGTGGTGCCGTCGGCGAAGCACACCCTGCCCGTGCCCTCGACCGGTGACTTCCGCACCGCGGTCACCGGGCAGCGCCGCCGCATCACGAGCAGGAGGTGCTCGAGCACGAGCATGTCCCGGCCCATGCGGAGGTCTGCCTCCACCTCGGCGAAGCTCTGGTCCAGGTCCTTCTCGAGCAGGCCGAGTTCACTCGACGGGACGTCCGGTTCACCGGCTCCACCCTCTGTCGCGGGCACACCGAAAACCGCCGACAGCGCCTGGCGCAGCCGGCCGAACCTGTCCGCCCGCGGCATGGGGCCAGTATGCGCCCGGCCGGACCCGCGGGGGAAGGGGTCACCGAGGGCGAAGAATCAGCTGCGGGGGCGACGGCGTCCCCGCCCCGGCCCGTGGCCGCAGGCGCACCCCGGGGCGGTGATGTCGTGGTCCTGGCAGTCGCACCCGTCCCGCTGGCAGCCGGCCCGGGGGATGTGACCCCAGCGCTCGTGGGCGGCCTGCCGGGTGACACCGGTGGCCTCGCCGATCTGCGCCCAGGTGGCTCCAGCCGCCCGTGCCACCCGCACCGCGGCCTCCAGGCGCGCCTGCGCTGCAGCTATCTCGTCCGTCACCTGCTGCACCGCCGCCACGGCCTCCTCCCGGTCGACGCGGTCGGGATCAAGGCCGCCGTGGACCGTCCCACCGTGGACCGTCCCGCCCGGGGCCGGACCGCCGGTGCGTGCCTCCGCAACCGGGCGCGTCACGAGAGTGAGTCGCCGATCCACCGCACCTCCTCGCGTCGCCTTGACCGTCACGTCATCCTGACATACTGTCTGCGTCAGGATACCCTGACAAGGAGGAGACCGCATGTGCGGACACGAGGGCGTGGACGAGCGGACACCCGAGTACGAGGCGGCGCTCGCGGGCGCCGTCGCCCAGTGGAATTCCCTGGCAGACCCGTGGTCGGCCACCGGAGCGGACCGACGAGACCTGCGCCGCGCCGTGATGGCGGCCCGGATGCAGGGAGCGTGCTGGGGAGACCTGGGCGATGCCGTCGGCGCCGGGAAGGATGACCTGAAGGCACTGTTCGGCTGCATGCCGCGCTTCGGCCGGCGCGCCGAGGGCGCCCACGGCGAGAGCGGCTGCGGTGGCCACGGCCACGGGCACGGCCACGGCCACGGGCACACGCACGCGGAGGGCACCCCGACCGAGGCGAGCGCCGGCCGCGCCCCCGCACTGGAGCTCGGCCTGCCCGTCCGCCCGTGAGCCTGGACTTCGTCGCGATCGACTGGGAGACGGCCAACCGCTACCGGTCCTCGCCGATCCAGGTGGGTCTCGCCGTCGTGCGCGACGGGCAGGTGACGGAGACGTGGGGGTCACTCATGCGGCCACCGCGGCTGTTCAACCGCTTCGACCCCGACTGCGTGGCGATCCACGGGATCCTGCCCCCGGACGTCGCCGACAAGCCCACCTTCCTCGAACTCTGGCCGGAGGTGGAGCGGCGGTTCGCCGGCCTCCCCCTCGTGGCGCACAACGCCGCCTTCGACATCCCGGTCATCCGGGAGACCCTCCGGGTGAGCGGGCTGCCCTCCCCCACGCTGGACTTCGCGTGCTCACTGGTGCTCGCCCGTCACCACTGCGCGCTGGAACGCTTCGGCCTCGACGTCGTGGCGGCCGACCTCGGTGTCTCCCTCTCCCAGCACCATGACGCCGTCGCCGACGCGGTCGCGTGCGCGGGCGTCACCGTGCGGCTGGCCGCCCGGGCGGGCGCCGGTTCGCTGGGTGAGCTCCTCACCGTGAGCGGCGTGGAGTGGGGGCGGTTGACGGCCGAGACGTACGAACCCTGCCGCGACCTGCCCATGGTGGTGGAGCCCGCGTTCGAGGAGGCGACGCTCTTCTGACGACGGCGTGGGGGCCCCGCCCACGCCCCCGCCGCCGTCGTGGGCGCCTGAGCGAGCCATCCGTGGCCCCGGCCCGGCCCTAGACTCGAGGGGTGACGGCTCCGGCGCCCCACCGCGAGGCCCTCCTGCGACGCATCCGGGAGGCCGTCATCGGCGACGACCAGGTGATGCCCGGTCCCTACGGCCCGCGCCGCGTCACCTATGCGGACTACACCGCGTCCGGCCGGTCCCTCACCTTCCTCGAGGACTACATCCGCCACGAGGTGATCCCCCGCTACGCCAACACGCACACCGAGGCCTCCGGAACCGGCCTCCAGACCACCCGCCTGCGGGAGGAGGCGCGCGGCATCATCCGGGACGCCGTCGGCGGGGACGAGGACACCGTCGTGATCTTCTGCGGCTCGGGGTCCACCGCCGCGATCGACAAGCTCGTCGGCATCCTCGGCCTCCGCATCCCCTGCCAGCTCGAGGACCGCCATCACCTGAGCGAGCACATCCCCGCGGACCAGCGCCCCGTCGTGTTCATCGGCCCCTTCGAGCACCACTCCAACGAGCTGCCCTGGCGGGAGTCCATCGCGGACGTCATCACCATCCCCGAGAGCCCGGACGGCCACATCGACCAGGCCCGCCTCCGCGAGGAGCTCGAACGGCACGCCGACCGCCCCCTGAAGATCGGCTCCTTCTCCGCCGCCTCCAACGTCACCGGCATCCAGTCCGACACCTTCGGCCTCGCCGCCCTCCTCCACGAGTACGGCGCCCTGAGCCTCTGGGACTTCGCGGCCTGCGCCCCCTACCTCGAGATCGAGATGTACCCACCGGCCGAGGTCTCCCCCACCGCGTACAAGGACGCCGTCTTCCTCTCCCCCCACAAGTTCATCGGCGGGCCCGGCACCCCCGGCGTGCTGATCGTCCGACGCCAGCTCCTCACCAACCGCGTTCCGGACGTGCCCGGCGGCGGCACCGTGATGTACGTCAACCCCACCGAGCACGTCTACCTCGCCGATCCCGCGCACCGCGAGGAGGGCGGCACCCCCGCCATCATCGAGTCCATCCGCGCAGGCCTGGTGTTCCAGCTCAAGCAGGCCGTCGGGGTGGAGACCATCGAGGCCCACGAGCGCGAACTCCTCCGCCGCGCCGTCGACGCCTGGACGGCGGAGCCCACCATCCAGATCCTCGGCAACATCGAGGCCACGCGCCTGTCCATCGTCTCCTTCGTGGTGCGCGCCCCGTCCGGCCGGTACCTCCACCACAACTTCGTGGTCGCCCTCCTGAACGACCTGTTCGGCATCCAGACCCGCGGGGGCTGCTCCTGCGCCGGGCCCTACGGCCACCGCCTGCTCGGCATCGACCTCGCCCACTCCCACGCCTACGAGCGCCAGATCGCGGCCGGCTGCGAGGGCATCAAGCCCGGATGGGTGCGCGTCAACTTCAACTACTTCGTCGACGACGCCGTGGCCGACTACCTCATCGAGGCCGTCCGGATGGTCGCCCGCGACGGCTGGCGCCTCCTCGGCGACTACCGGTTCGACCCCCTCACCGGGCTGTGGCACCACAGGGGCGGCGTCGTCGACCCCCCTGCCTCCCTCCTCGACATCCGCTACGGCGACGACGGCACCATGACCTACCCCCATCACGACACCGCCGCGCCGGTCGCCGTCCTCGCGGAGCACCTCGCGGAGGCGAGGCGAATCCTCGCGGCCGCGCCCGCCGGCGGCCCGGCCGGGGACAGCACGGCGAGCGAACAGGAGAGGGCCGGCGCCGTCGCCGGGATCGACTCCGACTTCGAGAAGCTCCGCTGGTTCGAGCTCCCGCCCGGAAGCCTGGCCTGACGCCGTGGGAGACATCCTCGTCACCACATTCGCGTTCGCGGTGATCATCGCGATCGGCTGGGGGATCAGGCGCATCGGCTGGGTGGACATCTCCGCCTACACCGTGCTCTCCAAGATCGTGATGCGGGTGACGCTTCCGGCGCTCATCATCACGAGCTTCAACGACTACGACATCGATCCCGCCCTGCTCCTCCTGCCCCTGCTCGGCCTCGTCCTCGTGCTGGTCCAGCAGGTGGTGGGCGTGGTGATGGAACGGCGGAACGGCCGCCAGGCACAGGCCTTCGGCGTGATCAACATCGGCTTCTACAACATCGGCAACTTCACGGTGCCCTACCTGAGCGGCTTCATGGGCGCGCAGGCGGTGGTGTACGCCTCGATGTTCGACATCGGGAACGCCCTCGCCGCGATGGGGATCGGGTTCGCGTGGGCGATGAGCCTGGCGCGGGAGGGGTCGCGCTTCTCCGCCACCCGGTTCCTGAAGGACCTGCTGAAGTCCCCCGTCTTCGACACGTACGTGGTGATGCTGGTCCTGCGGTTCCTGGACCTCTCCTTCCCCGAGCCCGTGATCGTGTTCACGGCCACGGCTGGCGCGGCGAACACGTTCCTCTCGATGCTCATGCTCGGCATCGCGCTCGAGATCCGCCTCGAACGGCGCAGCTACGGGATCGCCCTGAAGTACCTCGTGGTGCGCTATGCCCTCGCGGTGCCGTTCGCGCTCGCCGCCTGGTACCTGGTGCCCCTCGACGAGCCGATCCGCGTGGTGCTCTGCACCCTGCTCTTCGCGCCGCTGGGCGGCATGGCGCCCGTGCTGACGTCCTACGTGGGCGGGGACCTGCGCCTGTCGAACTTCATCCTCTCGGCGAGCGTGGTCATCAGCGTGGTGGCGATGCCGACCGTGCTGGTGCTGCTGGGGGCGTGAGGGCGGGGGCGGCCACAGGGCTGCGCACGCCCGGCACGCTCAGGCCTGGAACACCTCGTCGAACGGGGTGTGCGGCGTGATCCGGTTCTCGATCGCGCGCGTGACCACGTCCTTCGCGATGCGCACCGCCTCGGGTACGTCGGTGCCCTTGGCCAGCTCCGCGGTGATCGCCGCGGCCAGCGTGCAGCCGGCCCCGGAGACGTACCGGTCGCCCAGCTTCGGGGCGCGGAACTCGTGGAACGCCTCGCCGTCGTAGAGGACGTCGACGGCGCCGTCGCCCGGCAGGCCCGCGCCGCCCTTGGCGACGACGTACCGCGGCCCGAGCGCGTGGATGCGGCGGGCGGCCTCCTTCAGGTCCTCGACCGTCTCGATGGAGTCCATCCCGGACAGGGCCCGGCACTCGAAGAGGTTCGGGGTCACCACGGTGGCGAGCGGCAGGATCCGCTCCTTCAGCGCGTTGTCCGTGTCCAGCGCCGCCCCGGGCTCCTGGCCCTTGCAGATCAGCACGGGGTCGAGCACCACGTGGCGCCAGGTCCGCTTCTCCAGCTCGTCCGCCACCGCCTCGATGGTGGGGACGGTGCCGAGCATGCCGATCTTGACGGTGTCGATGTCGTGGACGGCGGTGGCGGCCTCGATCTGGTCCCGGATCACCTGCGGGTCGATGGGCACGAACCGGTGGTCCCAGTTGTGCGCCGGGTCGAAGGAGACGATGCAGGTCAGGGCCACCACGCCGAACGTGCCCAGCTGGTGGAAGGTCTTCAGGTCGGTCTGCGCGCCGGCCCCGCCGCTCGCCTCGGAGCCGGCGATGGCGAATGCGATGGTGGGCATGTCTCGTCCTACGATTGTCGGGAAGCCGCGAAGCCGCGGCGGTTCACCAGACTAGACCGTCCCGCCGCCACCACGTTCCGCCGTCCCGGAGGTGCCATGCCCATCCCGCTCGCCGTCACGTCCTTCAACAAGCGGTACCTGAACAGGGCGATGATCAAGCTCGCCGGCCACGGCCACTTCGTGGACCTGGAGCACGTGGGCCGCCGAACCGGCACCGTCCACCACACCGTCCTCATGGCCTTCCGGCACGGCGAGACGATGACCATCGCGCTCACCTACGGCCCCAACGTGGACTGGCTGAAGAACGTCCGCGCCGCGGGCAGGTGCCGGATGCGCCACCGGGACCGCCTGCTCGAACTCGGCGCCCCCCGGAACCTCACCACCGCAGAGGGCCTCGCGCGCATGCCCGCGTCCGCGCGCCCCATCCTGTCCGGCCCGGCCGGCGTCACCGACTTCATCGAGCTGCCGATCGTGCGGGAGCGGCGCCGCGCCTGACCCCGAGCGCCCGAGGCCCCGACACGGCCCCACCCCCGGGGGCGCCCGGCCTAGCATCGAGGACATGAGGGCCGAACGCATCACCGACTCCGTCACCTACCACGGCGAGGGCCCGGTCTGGTGGGAGGCCACGCGGGAGCTGCGGTTCGTGGACATGCTGCACGGCGCCGTCGTCGCGCTCGCCGAGTCCGGCGCCACGCACCGCCTCCCGGTCGGCTCCCCCGTGGCCGCGGTGATCCGGCCGCGCACCGGCGGCGGCGCGATCGTGGCGCGCGAGCGGGACATCGCCCTCGCCCGCTCCGAGGACCTCTCCGACCTTGCCCCCGTCACCCCCGACTTCGTCCCGAAGGGCCAACGCCTGAACGAGGGCGGGTGCGACCCGCTGGGCCGCTTCCTCGTCGGCGGCATGGCCTACGACCGCACTCCCGGCGCATCCAACGTGTGGCGACTCGACGGCGACGCCGCCGGTAGCGGCGTCGTCACGCCCGCCGTGGTGGTCCCCGGCGTCACGATCTCCAACGGCCTCGGGTGGAGCCCGGACGGCACGCGGACGTACTACATCGACACCCCGACGCGGACGATCTCCCTGTTCGACGTCACCCCCACCGGCGAGCTCGCCGACCGCCGGCCGTGGGTGGTCCTGCCCGAGGAGGCGGGCCACCCGGACGGCCTGACCGTCGACGCCGAGGGCGGCGTGTGGGTGGCGCTCAACGGCGGCGCCGCCGTCCGCCGGTACGACGACGCCGGGGCGCTGAGCGCCGTCGTCGAGGTGGGGCCGCAGAAGGTGACGGCCTGCGCGTTCGGTGGCCCGGGACTGGGGATGCTGTTCATCACGACGTCGCGGGAGGACCTGGAGCCGGACGAGGAGCCGGCCGCGGGCTCGCTGTACATGGTGGAGCCCGGGGTGCGCGGGCGGCCGCCGCTGCCGTTCGCGGGGTAGCGCCCGCGGGAAGGGAGGAGGCCATGCGCGCCTGGGTGGTGCGGGAGCCGGGGCCGATCGCCGGGCACCCGTTGGAGCTGGTGGAGCGGCCGGTGCCGGAGCCCGGGCCCGGGGAGGTGCTGGTGCGCGTGCTGACGTGCGGCGTGTGCCGCACGGACCTGCACGTCGCGGAGGGGGACCTCGCGGTGCACCGGGAGCACGTGGTGCCGGGGCACGAGATCGTGGGCGAGGTGGTGGGCGCCGAGCCCTCGACGGCGGCGGG
>ERZ1645187.3478-NODE-3478-length-13200-cov-44.764169_pt1 | contig 13200 bp, 11 predicted proteins | sample MGYA00575352_ERZ1645187 | MGnify/ENA primary metagenome ERZ1645187 (study PRJEB40837, sample SAMN11349314) | freshwater sediment metagenome | isolation source: river sediment | host: Sediment | place: India: Wazaribad , New Delhi | collected 2017-02-21 ...
TGATCGACGCGATGCTGGCGCACCCGATCCTGATCAACCGGCCGCTGGTCGTCACACCGCTGGGCACCCGCCTGTGCCGGCCCTCGGAGGCGGTGCTGGACCTGCTGCCGGCGCCGCAGCGAGGTCCCTTCGAAAAGGAGGATGGCGAAGTCGTGATTGACGCAAAGGGTCGCCGCGTCAGTGCCTGAACAAGCCGGACAAACAAGGATTCGCTCGCAAAGGCCCCGGCCCGGATTGAAAACCGGGCTGATGGCACCATATGCTGCTGACGTTCAAGCCATCGCGCTGCGTCGCTTCGCAGCAGGAGTACCGCCACATGTCCCGCATGCTCATCGCACCGATCATCGCGTTTCTGGCCAGGTTGCGATTCCCGGTTCTGTTCGGGGTGACGGCCGTTCTGTTTGTGCTCAACGTCCTCCTCCCTGACGTGCTGCCGTTCGTCGACGAAATCCTGCTCGGCCTGGCCGCGGCCCTGCTGGGCAGCTGGAAGAAGCGTCGCAATCCCGACCATCAGCACCCTTAAGCCCTTACGACACCGGGGCGCCCGGTTGCTTCGTCGCTGGTCTTGCTGGCGACACCGTTCTGGCCGCCCTCCCGTTCGAGGCGGACCGCTCGCTATGAAGCCGCCCGCGGCTCAGGACTTGCAAGCTGCCACGATTTCAAGGCCCGCAGCAAGGGGCGCTTCTTGCTCTGGTGAGCCTGCATGCGCCGCAGGATGTCGTCCAGGGTGCGCATCGCTTCCGCGATGTGCGGGCCCTTGTTCAGCATCACGCACTCAGCGCGCTCGCCCATGGCGGCATCGGTGATCTCGGCGCGCGACGGCAGACCGGTCTTGGCCAGCGTCTCCAGCACCTGGGTGGCCCAGATCACCGGCATGTGTGCCGCCTCGGCCGCCCAGAGGATCTCTTCCTGCACCTCGGCCAGGCGCTCGTAGCCGCACTCGACCGCCAGATCGCCGCGGGCGATCATGATGCCCGCCGAGGGCCCGGTCATGGCCGCGAACAGCAGTTCGGGCAAGTGTTCGAAGGCGCGGCGTGTCTCGATCTTGAGCACGATGCCCAGATCCGGCTTGCCGAGCTCGCGCAGGCGCGCACGCAGTGCCTGCACGTCGGTCGCCTGCTGTACGAAGGACAGGCCCACCATGTCGGCCACCTTCGTGGCGACGGCCAGATCGGCGAGATCCTTGTCGGTCAGCGCCGGCAGGCTGAGCTGGCTGTCGGGCAGGTTGATGCCCTTGTCGCCGGCGAGTTTTTCGCCGCTGTCGCGGGCGTGCGTGATCTCCACCTCGATCCAGTCCCGTTGGACGCGTTTGATCACGCCGCCGACGCGACCGTCGTCGAACCAGATGCGCTCGCCGACGCTGACCTGCTCGAACACCTCGGGCAGCGTGCAGGCCACCGACGGCACCAACGGGTCTGGCGCGCCTTTCGCGACCGATGCTCGGGGCTCGGCGACATCCGTCCCGGCGCGGGTGAGCCTCAGGATGGCACCGCGTTCCAGGTGCAGCACCCTTTCGCCCTGCGGAAGGTTGGCCACACCGGTATGCCGCGGAGCATGGCCCTTGTGGTCATGGCGCAGCGCCGTGTCCGCAGCCAGATAAGCGGTCTGTTCGGTGGCGGCCAGCACGCCGGTTTCGTCCTTGCGCAGCACCTCCAGGCGCCTGCGGGCGCCGCGGGCGTCGGTGAAGACGATGCGATCCCCGGCCTCCAGCGGGGCCAGCCAGTCGGCGTCCACACCCAGATGCACGGGCGCGCCCGCCACCGGCATGCTGGCATCCGGGGCGCGCAAACCCACCAGCGCCGGCGCCAGAACGCGACCGAAATCATCCCGCATGGGCCGCAGTTTGAGCACGGCCGGACCCTGCGCCAGGGTGCCCGTGCGCAGCTTGGGACCGCCGAGATCCATCAGGATGCGAACCGGGCGGCCGGCCGCGCGTGCGGCGCGGCGCACGCGCGAGGCCATCGCCGTCCACTCTTGGGGGCCGTCGTGCGCACAATTGATGCGGGCGATGTCCATGCCAGACGCCACGAGTTGGCGGACCAACGAAAAGTCGCTGGCCGCTTCGGAGGGCAGCGTGACCATGATGCGCACCGCGCGTTCGTCGGGCGCCGGGCCCAGCAGTTCGGCCGTGTGGCGTTCCAGCAGCTTGCGGCTGCTGCGGATGCCGATGGCCTCGTCGCTGTCATGGCGGGCCCAGGGCTGCCCGGTCAGCCGGTGCAGGATACCGAGCACCTTGTCCAGGTTGGCCATCGCGTGCGACTCGGCGCGCCCCAGCGACGAGACGCCCGCGTGGGTCAACCACTCCTGCAGCACGCGCTGATCGTCCTGGCGCAGGGCCAGGTAATGCGCCAGGTTGCGCGCGCTGGCCTGCCAGGTGGCGTCGGCGCCTCGCAACCACGTTGCCAGCCGGGATTCGTTGGACTGCATGGCCGTTCGCAGCGCCCACAGGCGGGCGATGACGTCCTTGCATTCGGCCTCGTCCCAGGCGTCGCCCGGGTGTCGCTGCGGCTGCTCCTGCAATGGCTTGTGGTGCTTGTGGCGGGTCTTGGTCATCGGGTTGGGCAAAGAAGGTGCTGGGCAGGCGCGACCGTTCGGTCGGCGCCGGGCAGTCTAGGTCATCGGTATGACAGCCTGATGAAACCGGCAGCCGTTGCGAACAGGCGCCCGCCAGGAGTCAGGCGTTCACCGCGCGCCCTGAACGATCCAGTGCACCAGGGCCCTGGCGTTCTCCGCCGACAGGTTCTCATGGGCCTGGATGCCACCAAAGATATGGCCCTCGCGCAGCTTGTCCGCCAGCTTGAGCTCCTGCTCGGCTTGCCCCTGATACCGGGCAAAGTCCTTGGCGAGCTGGTCAAAGGTGGGCGCATTCTTCCTGGGTGGGTCTCCATGGCAGGCGAAGCAGCCCTTGTCCAATGCCAGTTGGACGCTGGACTGATCGGTTTCGGCAAATGCCGCACCGCCGATCAACACGATCGATGCGATAAACATCCTGTTCATTCAAGCTCCTGGCCGGCTCAAGGGATCAACGTTCAATGGGTGTGTGCCCCGGGTCGGGTCGTGATGACGATGGCCGGCTGTGGGACATCAGACCGGGCAGGCTGATCGCAGGCCGGCTGGAATGGCACCTCGACCACCTGCAAGGTCACGTGGGTGATCTCGAAGCGGCGGTGCAGCTGGTCGGTCGCGTCTTTCAAGAATCCGTCGCCCTGGTGCCCGGCGGGCATCACCAGATGGGCCGTGAGTGCGACCCTCGAGGTGCCGATCGCCCAGATGTGCAGGTCGTGCACACCGGTCACGCCGGGCAGCGCCTGCAGCGTGGCGCGCACCGCGTGCAGGTCCACCTGATCGGGCACACCGTCGAACAGCAGGTGCAGCGACTGGCGGAACAGGCCCCAGGTGCCCACCACGATGACCACCGCGATCACCAGGCTCATGACCGGGTCGAGCCAATTCCAGCCCAGCCACAGCGCCAGGCCGCCAGCCATCACCACGCCAGCGGACACCGCCGCATCGGCCGCCATGTGCAGGAACGCGCCGCGGATGTTGAGGTCGTCCTGCCCGCCGCGCAGGAACAGCAGCGCCGTGGCGGTGTTGACGACAATGCCCACCCCGGCCACCACCATGATGGTCACGCCCTGCATCGGCTGCGGCGAGGCCAGCCGGTGTGCCGCCTCCCAGGCCAGCGCGCCCATCGCCACCAGCAGCAGCAAGGCGTTGGCGAACGCGGCGAGGATGGAGGCGCGCTGCCAGCCGTAGGTGTGGCGGGCGTCGGGCCGCAGCCGCCCCGCCAGCGCCCCGCCCCAGGCCAGCACCAGTCCGGCCACGTCGCTGAGGTTGTGACCGGCGTCGGCCAGCAGCGCCAGCGAGTTGACCTGCCAGCCGTAAAAGGCCTCGACCGCCACAAAACCCAGGTTCAGCGCGATGCCGATCGCGAAAGCGCGGTTGACGTTGGCCGGCGTATGCGGGTGGTCGTGGCCATGGGCATGGCTGTGCTCTTGCCGGTTGGGCTGACCGGGGACCGGGTTGGCGGCGTGATCGTGGGAAGCGGTCACGGCTTAACCTCCGCCCTGCGCGCTGCGGTGCGAACCTGCATGGGACGGCCCGGCGCTGCGCCCATGGGCCGATTGCGCGACGCTTGGGGTGGGAGCGGCCAGGAGACTCCAGCATGTTTCCCGCAACGGGCTACCGGTCGGCCAGCCGGTGCCGGGGCCCAGCCGCGCAACTTGGGCGCGTGCTGGCTCCAGGCAGAGGCGTGGCAGGTGTCCGGCGCCTGGGTCATGGTCCGTCGCTCGCGACGGCTTCGCCTGGCCTTGTCGAGACGGAGTCACCGCGCATCGCTGGCCTTGTCGATGCTGAGCTTGCGCATCTTTTCCCACAGGTTCTTGCGGCTGATGCCCAGCGAGTCCGCGCAGGTCTGTATCTGCCATTGGGCGGCATCCAGCGCCCGCACAATGAAATCGCGCTCGCACTCGCTCAAGTAGTCGCGCAGGCTGCCGGCCACGTCCTGCTGCCCGCTCAATACCGGCGCCGGGCGATCGAACAGAACATCGTGGGCGATAGTGGGGCTGTCGCTCATCAGGCAGGCCCGTTCCAGCGCGTTCTTCATCTCCCGGATGTTGCCGGGCCATGGGTAGGCCTTGAGCGCGTGCTCGGCAGCCGGGGTCAGCGCCGGCGTGGGCTTGCCCGACCCGGCCGCGATGGCGACGAGCAGCGCGCGCGCGAGCGGCAAGATATCCTCGGGGCGCTCGCGCAGCGGCGGAATGCGCAGCTCCACCACGTTGATCCGGTAATACAGGTCTTCGCGAAAATCGCCGCTGGCGACGCGCTCCTGCAGGTTCTGGTGGGTCGCGCAGACCAGTCGGATACTCACCGGGATCGGCCCCTCCCCGCCCACGCGCACGATGCACCGCTCCTGCAGGGCCCGCAGCAGGCGCACCTGCATGGCCATGGGCATGTCCCCGATTTCGTCCAGAAACAGTGTGCCGCCGTCGGCCTGCTCGAACACCCCCCGCTTGGTGCGCACGGCCCCGGTAAACGCCCCTTTCTCGTGGCCGAACAGCTCAGCCTCCAGCAAGGTCTCGGTCAGCGCGCCGCAGTTGACCGCAATGAAAGGCCTGGATGCGCCGGTGAGCTGGTGCAAGGCCTGCGCCACCCGCTCCTTGCCCACGCCCGACTCGCCGGTGATCAGCACCGAGGCTTCGCTGGCGGCCAGCCGGCTCAGCATCGCCTCAATCCGGCGCATGGCGGGCGACACGCCGAGCGTGGCCGACCCCTGCCCGCCGTCCGGGGCAACGAGCGCCTGAATCTTCTTCACCAGCGCGTCGAGGTCGAACGGCTTCGTGATGTAGTCGTGGGCGCCTTCCTTCAGCAGACGCACCGCCGTGTCGATGTCGCCGTGGCCGGTGATAAAGATGAACGGTGGCACGTGACGCTGTTCGCGCAGCAGTTGTTCGAACAGCTGGTCGCCGGTGAGGTCCGGCAAGCGGATGTCGCTGATCACCAGCGCGTAGACCCGTTCGCGCAAGGCATCCAGCGCGGCGGCGCCGGCGCGATGCCAGTCGCACACGAGGCCTTCGAGCCCGAACCGGTCGGCCAGCGATTCGCCCATGATCTCATCGTCTTCAATCAGGCAGATTGGGCGTGGCGGGGCTGTCATGCGTGGTGTCCAGGGGAATGAATACCTTGAAGCGGGTCAGAACAGGGCCCGACTCGGCGCTGATCGTACCGCCAAGCTGGGTGACGATCTGGTAGCAGATCCACAGCCCGAGACCGTTTCCGGTTTCCGAGAAGCTGCTGAAAGGCTCGAACAGGTGGCCCATCTGCTGCGCAGGCATGGGTTCCCCGGTGTTTTCGACGAGAAGTTCAAAACGATCCCGGTCGGCCACGGCCTTCAACGCAACCTGACCGTCCCGCCCCGCGGCGGTGATGGCGTTGAGCAACAGGTTGATGAGCACCTGGCGCACCAGCGTCGAAGGCAGGGCCACGGTTTGACCCAGATCGACCGTCCAAGTGAGCCGGGTGCCCAGCTTGTGGGCCGCAGGCGCCACCAGGATACGCACATCCTCCAGATCGGAGGCGCCGAGGGGCCGGCTCTTGACCTTGGCTTCGACGAGCAGCGCCGCCACCGTCTCACGAATCTGCGACAGGCCGCGCTCCAGCAGCGAAACCGTCTTCTGGGTCACCGGATCGGGGTTGCCATGACGCTTGAGCGTGCTGATGGCGTTGAGCATGCCGCCCAGCGGGTTGTTGATTTCATGGGCGATGCTGGCGGTCAGCCGCCCCACCGCGGCCATGCGCTCGCTCTTGACCATCTCTTTCTCGAAGACCGCCTTTTCCCGCAATTTCGCCAGAACGGCCTCGTAGGCCCGGAACAGCTGACCCACCTCGTCGCCGTAGGGGTACAGGGCCGGGTCGAGATCCCGGAGCTCCCCGCTGCCGATACCGATGATGCGCTCGGTCACCTGGCGCATCGGCAGCATCATGCGACGACCCCAATACGCGGTGATCGGCAGCAGCACCGCCAGCACCAGCAGGCTGATCCACACGGAGCGGCCGAGGATCAGCGAAAAGCGCTCCCAGAGCAACGACCGGTTGTAGGACACGATCAGCGTGCCCAGTCGAACGCCGTCATTCGCGATGGGCAAGGCAACGTGGATGAGTTCCGCGCCGACCTGGTCGCGCACATGGACCGGTGCGTCGGGGGCCATCGGGAGTTCGCGGTCCAGCGCTGCGAATTCGGGGCCGAGGTCGGCCAGCGGACGGAGCAGTGCATGCTCATGCGGGCGCGACGAGACATAGACCCTTCGTTGTCCATCCAGCACCAGCAGACTGTCGGTCAACGGCTTGCCGGGGTTGGCCGTGAAGGGCAGCGACACCACCTCGAACGCCTCCCACACATCGTCGTGCAGCATGGCGGGAAACAGCGCGTGCGCAGTCGTTCGGCCGAGATCTTCGGCGTTCTGCAGCAGATCGCGGTTCAGGTTGTCCCAGGCTTGGAAAACATAGGAGGTCGACAGCGCCAGCGCCGTGGCCACAATCAGCCCGCCACCCCACAGCGGCAACTTGAAACGCAGGCTGAGATCAAACAGGCGCATCAGAGTTCGCCGAAGTCCCTCATCATGTCGGCCACCCCGTCGTACAAAGCTGGCGCGCCCTGGATGAATCCGTCCAGCCGCAGGCGGCCCAGCAGGGCCCGGCCCTGCGGATCGGCCGTCATGTCGAGCAGCAGGCGCTGCATCTGCGCGAAATCGCCCTGCGAGACACGGCTGCCGGCGACGATCGGCGGGAAGCCGTAGTCGGGCGAGCGCCACACGATGCGGGTCTTGGCCGTAACCTCCGGGCGGACCTGGCTCATCACATCCCAGACATAGCTGTCCACGTTGCCGCCTTGGACCAGTCCGGCGGCCACCGCGTCAATGAGCTTGCGATGCGACCAGGTGTAGAACGTGCGCTTGAAAAAGGTCGTCGGGTCCCCGCCGTTGCGCCGGATCTCATGGCGTGGCACCAGGTAGCCTGTATTCGAATGGGGATCGGCATAGGCGAACGCCCCGCCCTTCAGGTCCAGGATGCCACGGGTTCGGGTGTCGGACGCCGGAACGATCAGGTACGAGCGGTAGGTGGGCTTGCCCTCGTTCACGGCGACGGCCATCAGGCGCACCTCTTTCTTCAGCATCACGTAGGGATAGTCGCAGATCCACGCGAAATCGACCTTCTGTTGCTGCAGCAGATCCATCGTGTCGCGGTATCGGTCACGCTGCACGAACTCAACAGGGCGTTTCAGGCGGGCTTCCATGTAGACCCGCCACTCGGCCAGCAAGGCATGCTGGTCGTGCAGAAAGGCGGGGGTCATCGCGAAACGTATTGGCGGTGCTTGCTGGCCGGCGGCGATCGCGCCCAGGCACAGCGCGCCGAGCGACATCGCGAGCAGCATGCGTTTGAGAATCCTTGGCATCGCGCCTCCAGGTTACCAACGGGTGACAACAGCCGCCCAGACGGCGTTTCGAGTTACCGGGGGGTAACAACCATCTCCGGAATGCCGCGGCGGGGCACGGTACCCGGGCGCTTGCCCCGAGAAAGCTCATCGGAGTTTAGCGAAACGCGGGCCTGGACGGCTCGGAAGCGGGAACGCTGCGTTCCAGTGCCAGCAGAACCAATTGGTTCGGTTACCAGTCGGTAACACCCCAACAAAGCGCTCGACCGGATACAGAGCGGCAGACCCACTGGCGCGGACTAGGGCTTTGACGCCAGCCTTTCTCTGGCAGCCCACGCGGTTTTCGCCTTGGTTCAGTCTTGGTCCGGGAACCGAAGCGGCCCCCTTCGACGGTGGCACGACGCTTGCAAACAGTGGGACAGAACATCCCACCAGGAGCATGGCATGAGACTGACCAGAAGAACTTTCATCATGGTGTCGGGCATTTCCGCCGGGGCGCTGATCACCGGTTGCGCGGGCATGGCGCAGGCGCCGCTGCACAGCGCGCTGATCCCGCGCAAAGCCAAGCCCAGCAGCCCCGCCGTCGGAGACTGGGTAGCCAGCACCTGCCAGGGGTGCACGCAGTGGTGCGCGGTTCAGATTTTCGTTCAGAACGGACGCGCGACGCGCGTGCGCGGCAATCCGTTGTCCAAGACCAATCACGGCTACGTCTGCCCGCGCGGCCACCTGATCCCGCAGCAGATGTACGACCCGGACCGCATCAAGGTGCCGCTGAAGCGGACCAACCCGGTCAAGGGGCGTGGCGTCGACCCGAAATTCGTGCCGATCAGCTGGGACGAAGCGCTCACCATCGTGGCCGACAAGATGATGGAACTGCGCAAGGCCGGCGAACCCGAAAAACTGATGTACATGCGCGGACGCTATTCGTCGACCTCGACCGAATTGCTGTATGGCGCGTTTCCCAAGATCTGGGGGACCGGCCAGTATTTTTCGCACAGCGCGATCTGCGCCGAAGCCGAGAAGATGGGCCCGGGTCTGACCCAGGGCTTCTTCGGCTACCGCGACTACGACCTGGGCAGCACCAACTGCCTGGTGTGCTGGGGCACCGACCCGCTGGCCTCCAACCGCATGGTGCCGAACATGATGAACCAGTTCCCGGGCATCGTGAAGCGCGGCACCGTGATCGCGGTCGATCCGCGGCTGTCCAACGTGGCCGCCAAGGCACACGAGTGGCTGCCGCTCCTTCCGGGTACCGATGGCGCGCTCGCGGGTGCCATCGCCCATGTGCTGCTGACGGAAGGGCTGTGGAACAAGGAGTTCGTCGGTGACTTCAAGGACGGCAAGAACCTGTTTGTGGCCGGAAGGACCGTCGACGAGGCCGCCTTTGTCGAGAAGGAGACCCACGGCCTGGTCAAGTGGTGGAACCTCGAACTGAAGGACTGCACGCCCGCCTGGGGCGAGAAGGAATCGCTCATTCCTGCGGCGCAGATCCAGCGCGTGGCGCGGGCCATGGGCAAGGCCGCCCCCAAGACCATCGTCTGGATGGGGCCCGGCGCGGCGATGACGCCGCGCGGCACCTATGCGGCCATGGCGGTGCACGCGCTCAACGGTTTGCTGGGATCGATCGACGTCGAAGGCGGCGTGTGGCAAAGCCCCAGCGGCCCGCCGATCGCGGCGTTTCCCAAGCCGGACAAGTACGTCGACGACCTCGCCAAAAAGGGGGGCGCGGTCAAGAAGCTGGACGGGCGCGGTGCCAAGGACATGCCGGCGATGATGAATGCCCGGCCGGGCAGTGGTGTGGTGACCAACAACGTGGCCAACGGCCTGTTGAAGGATCCGGGCGCCTGCAAGGTCTTCATCTCGTCGTGGTCCAACTTCGCGTTTTCGTGCACCGGCGCCGAACGTTGGGAGAAGGCACTCGCCAAGGTGCCGTTCTTCGTGCACATGGTGCCCAACGCGTCCGAGATGACGATGTTCGCCGACATCGTGCTGCCGTCGACGTTCAACTCGGCCGAAGGCTGGTCCATCATCACCAACATGGGCAACGGCTACGCCTACGCCTCCATCCAGCAGGGTGCCGTCAAGCGCCTGTGGGACGTGAAGCAGGAAGAGACCGAAATGGTCTGGTTGCTGGCCGAAAAACTCAAGGTCAAGGGCTTTGCCAACCTGTTCGATTACTACGCGAAGGAGTTCAAGGATCCCGAAACCGGCAAGGCGCCGACGACGGCACTGGAGTTCAGTGAAATCGCCGCCAAGATGTCCAGCGCGCCGATCTGGATGGCCAAGGAGCCCCTGAAGGGCGATGCGCCCATCAACGGCTGGGCCGAGTTCCGCAAGAAAGGCATGTTCAGTGGGCCGCGCTACACGCTCAAGCGTGGCTGGGGCGGCAAGTTCAACACGGCTACCAAGAAGTTCGAGTTCTACAGCGAAACCCTGAAGAAGGGCTTGTTGGAACACGCCAAGAAGTTTGACGCCACGGTCGACGACATCCTGAACATCAGCGGCTATGTGGCGCGAGGCGATCGGGCCTTTGTACCCCACTTCGAGGCGGTCAAGCGCCATGGTAGCGTGCAGGACTACCCCTTCGCGTTCATCGATTACAAGTCCCGCCTGAACCGCGAGGGACGTTCGCAAAACGTCCCCTGGTACCAGGAGTTCAAGAAGGTCGACCCGGGCGACGTGAGCTGGAACGACGTGGTCAAGATGAATCCGGCCGATGGGGCCAGGCTGGGCCTGAAGACCGGCGATACCGTGAAAATCACATCGCTCACCGGCACCATTTCCTGCGAACTCAAGCTGTGGGAGGGCGTGCGACCCGGCACCGTGGCCAAGTGCTACGGCCAGGGTCATTGGGCCTACGGCCGCGTGGCGGCCAAAGACTTTGCCAAGTCTATTCCCCTGGGTGGCAACAACAACGAAATCCTGGTCGATGACTACGACCGGCTGAGTGGTGCGACCGCCCGAAACGGCGGCTTCACCGGTGTTCGGATCCAGAAGGCCTGAACGCCCATCACGCACTCAAGGAGAAAGACATCATGACAAGACTTGGAATGGTCATCGACCTCGCAAAATGCAACGGTTGCGGCGCCTGCGCCTTCGCCTGCAAGGCCGAGAACAACACACGTGACCGGGGTCACGAGCAGAGTTTCAACTGGGCCGACTTCCTGATAAAGACCGAGGGGACGTTCCCGAAGACCACGCACAGCGTGATTCCTGTTCTGTGCAACCACTGCTCGGATGCGCCCTGCGTCAAGATCTGCCCGGGCAACCCGGAGAAGGCCGGCAATCTCGCCAAAGACCCGAACGGCAAGCCCTGGAAGGCGATGTTCAAGACGCCTGAGGGCATCACCCTGCACGACCCGGCCTTGTGCGTCGGCTGCGGCGACTGCCAGAAGGCCTGCCCCTACAGCCAGGAGAAGCTTGGCCCGACCAGCCTGGACGGCGGCAGCTACAGCGTGATCAGCCTGAACCCGGCCGACGAAAACCCGCAGCCGCGCTGGGCCGACAAGACTTCCGCCATCCCCGGCTGCACCGCGTCGGGCGCCGAAATCGCGGCCCTGGCCGGCGCCATGCCGCCCATGCTCAACGCCTGGAAGGGTGGCGATTTGCAGCCGGTGCGCTCGGACGACGTGGTCGAAAAATGCACCTTCTGCTACCACCGCGTGATGAACGGCCTGCAGCCCGCCTGTGTGGACGCCTGCCCGGCCCAGGCCCGCATCTTCGGTGACCAGGAAGACCCGGCCAGCCAGGTCTCGATGCTCCTGAAGAGCGAAAAGTCTTTCCGCTTGCTGGAAAACAAGGGCACCCAGCCCAACGTGCATTACATTGGCAAATACAGCCCGCGCGCCTGATCAGCGTGGTGCCTGGCACATCGGGGGCCGGCCAACGGCCCCCTTTTCAATGGAGGATGACCATGTCCGATTACCGTCCCGACGAGGCCACCGCGCGCCAGGACCTGTGCCGCTTCCTGTCGGCCTGCTTCTACGAGCCGGCGCCGGAATTCGCCGAGGAAAGGCTCATGGAATCTATCGTGATCGCCGCCGAGCGACTCGACCCGCCGCTCGCAGCCGGGGCGCAACGAATGCGCGAAGCCTTCGAGGCGCAGGACCTGCAGACCTTGCTGGTGGACTACACACGGCTGTTCATCGGCCCGATCGACACCCTGGCCAAGCCCTACGCCGCCGCCTGGCTGCCAGCCGGGGCACCCGCCGAAGACAACCCGACTCCGGCCGTGCTGGATTTCTACGCCGAGGGCGGGTTCGAAATGGACGAATCGTTTCAGGAATTGCCCGACCATGTCGCCGTCGAGCTGGAGTTCCTGTACCTGCTGAACTTCAAACGCCATCAGGCGAAACTGGCCGGAGAACCTGACGCGGCGGCATCGGCCGAGTCGCTGCATAGGCGCTTTGTGGACGAACACCTGGGCGCCTGGATCGGCCCGTTCGCAGCCGCGATCCGATCGGGCGCCGAGACCTCTTTTTACCGCGAGCTGGCCACGCTCACCGAGCAGGTCGTCGGGCTGCAGACCACGCCGGCCTCCGTGCATTGAAACGATCATGAACATCTTCGGCATCGCCGGTCACTCCGGCATGGGCAAGACCACGCTGCTGGAGCGGCTGGTGCCTGAGATCACCGGGCGCGGCCTGGTCGTTTCGCTGATCAAGCACAGCCACAAGAAGCACATCGACATCGACCGCCCCGGCAAGGACTCGTACCGCCTGCGCGAAGCCGGCTGCATGGAGGTGCTGCTGCTGGGCAACGACCGATGGGCGCTGATGCACGAATTGCGAGGCGCCGACGAACCGCCGCTGGACTATCTGCTGGACCGCCTGCAGGCGTGCGATCTGGTGCTCATCGAGGGCTTCAAGAATGGTGATTTCCCGAAGCTGGAAGTCTGGCGAGCCGCAGAGAACAAACCCACGCTATGGCCCGACTGGCCTGGCATCCTGGCCATCGCCAGCGATCAGCCGCCCCGGACCTCGGCCGAACAGGCGGTGACACCGGGATTGGCGCATTTCCATCTGCAGGACACCGCGTCGATCGCCGACTACGTGCTGTCGCACGCGCAGCCTCGTCGTCCCTCGCCAAGGCCCGCCGGTCCTTGAGCGCCCCCGCGCCCTCCTGCCGGGCCGCGCCGGACGACCCGCCGCGCCCGGAAACCGGTCGCCGAGTCTGTCCAGGCGCTGTTTTCAGGCCCGTTTCGGTCTCTTCCCAGCGCCCTTCGGCCACTGGGCGCTATCATTTTTTCAGGTCGCCGGGGCCGTGGAGCG
>ERZ1645187.3481-NODE-3481-length-13199-cov-19.253119_pt1 | contig 13199 bp, 16 predicted proteins | sample MGYA00575352_ERZ1645187 | MGnify/ENA primary metagenome ERZ1645187 (study PRJEB40837, sample SAMN11349314) | freshwater sediment metagenome | isolation source: river sediment | host: Sediment | place: India: Wazaribad , New Delhi | collected 2017-02-21 ...
CTTCGACATGTCGGAGTACATGGAGCGCCACACCGTCTCCCGCCTGATCGGCGCCCCTCCGGGCTACGTCGGCTTCGACCAGGGCGGCCTGCTCACCGACGGGGTCGATCAGCACCCCCACTGCGTGCTGCTGCTCGACGAGATCGAGAAGGCCCATCCCGACCTCTTCAACATCCTGTTGCAGGTGATGGACCACGGCAGTCTGACCGACCACAACGGCAAGAAGGTCGATTTCCGCAACGTCATCCTGATCATGACGACCAACGCCGGCGCCGCCGATCTCGCCAGGGCGCCGATCGGCTTCAACCGCGTCGTCCGCGAGGGCGACGACACCGAGGCGATCAACCGCCTGTTCACGCCGGAGTTCCGCAACCGTCTCGACGCGGTGGTGAACTTCTCCAATCTGCCGATCGAGGTGATCCGTCAGGTCGTCTCCAAGTTCGTGATGCAGCTCGAGGCCCAGCTCGCCGACCGCAACGTCACCTTCGAGCTCGACGCGGCCTCGACCGACTGGCTCGCCACTCACGGCTACGACCGTCAGATGGGCGCGCGTCCGCTCGGCCGGGTGATCCAGGAGCACATCAAGAAGCCGCTCGCCGACGAGGTTCTGTTCGGCAAGCTGAAACGCGGCGGCGTGGTCAAGGTCACCGTCGGCAAGGGCGAGGACGGAAAGGACGAGCTGAAGCTCGAATCGATCCCGGCGGTGACGGCGGTCGCCGCCCCCGCGCCCGAGCCGGAGGTGAAGGCCAAGAAGCCGCGCACCAAGAAGGCCAGGTCCGGTCTGCCGGTGGCCGCCAAGACCCGCGCCGTGGTCAAGAAGGTGCCGCAGGGACCCGACGAAGCCTGACGCCGGAAGCCGCCGTCCGCACGGACGGCGGCGCCGAGGCCGGTCGGCATCGAACGCTCACGACCGCCGTGGCGGCGACGAGTGATCGGAGGCTCGGGTCTCGTCGAGCGAGGCGGGGCGCGAGGCGGGGCCCATGGCCCGATCGCTCGCGACGGCGCGGCGGCTCACTCGAATTCGGCCGTCGTCTTGTCGTTCTTCTTGTTGTAGTGGATGGTGATCTTCGAGACCGTGCAGAGATCGATGTCTTTCCACGTCGCGAACGAGTCGTCGATCATGTAGACGACCTTCATGTCCCAGTGACAGGTCTTCGTGCGCCGATTGAAGCGGATGAAGAATTCGTCACCGTCGACGAGGGCATCCGAGCCGAGAACGTCTTCTTCCCAGTCGTTCGAACGATTGGGTGAGACGTAGACTTCCTTGATGTCGAATCCCGTGGAATTGTGCAGCCAGAAATTCTGCTTCGCTTCCGCGGCGACGGCGGTGCCGGGAAGGGCGGTCAGAAGGGGAATGACGGTGAGGGATGCGATCAGGGCAAGCTTCATGTTCGACCCTCCGCGGCTCCTGCCGGGACGGTGGGCGGCCGGCGAAGCCTCGCGGCCCCCTCGGCGACCTCTCGAACGGTCCCATCGGTCCCCGAGCATGCCGTCGGGACTAGACGCCTCGGCGTTCGTTCGGTCAAGCCGGATCCCGGCTCGTCCGGGGCTGGAATCGCAGAATGCGCAGTCACACGTAGACGTTGTCTGGAAGGGTGCGATCCCGTCGCGCCCGGCCGGTGGCGTGGACGTCGGGACCGGGGGCGGAGGCGCCGATGCGTGATCCTCGTCGGGCCCGTCCCTCCGACCCGCCGACCTCGGGCCTCGGCTGGTTTCTCGCCGGGCAGCGGCAATTCGTTTCGCTGCCCGCGGCGATCCTGATGGCCGCCTTCGTCGGCTTCGGCGGCTTGGCGCGTGCCTCCGGGGTCGGGCTGCCCGAGACCCTGTTCCTGGTCGGCTTCGTCTGGGCGTTGCCGTCGATGATCGTCGTGGTCGGCGCGATCCAGGCCGGCACGCCGCTGCTCGCCACCATGTTCGCGGTCGCGCTCTCCGCCGCGCGGCTGATGCCGATGACCATGGCCCTGATGCCGATCCTGCGCGGCGACAGGACGCCTCGATGGGTGCTCTACGCGCTCTCTCATTTCGTCGCCGTGACCGCCTGGGTCTTCGGCATGACGAAACTGCCGGATCTGCCCCGTAGCGCGCGGGCTCCCTATTTCGCGGGCTTCGCGGTGACGCTGACGGTCGTCAACATGGGGGTCGCGGCCGCGTCCTGGTGGGCGGCGGCGCGGCTTCCGCCCTCGGCGGCGGCGGCGCTCGTCCTGCTGACACCCCTCTATTTCGCGCTGTCGCTGTGGCGCGCGGCGGCGCGCGTCCCGGCCGAGCGGCTGGCGCTGGTCTTCGGCGTCGCCTGCGCCCCGGTGATGCACGCGCTCGCGCCGAGCATCGATCTCCTCCTGACCGGCGTGATCGGCGGAACCGCCGCGCATCTCGCCGGCCGTCTCCTCGCCCGCCGCGAGGCCGCCCCCTCGACGGAGGCCGCCGACCTGACCGCCGACCTCGACGGATCGGCCGAAGGGGAGGGCCGCCGATGAGCGCGCTCTCCTTTCACGGGCTCGACGCCTGGTGGTGGCCGTGGCTCTTCCTGATCCTCGCGGGATGGGTTTCGAACGACGTCTGGCGCCTGCTCGGCGTCGCCTTTTCCGACCGGCTCCACGAGGCGAGCCCGGTCTTCGCCTACGTCAAGGCGGTGGCGACGGCGCTCGTCGCCGGGGTCATCGCGCAGCTGATCCTGCGCCCCGGCGGCGACCTCGCCGAGGCGAGCCTCGTGCTGCGGCTGGGGGCGGTCGCCTGCGGCTTTCTCGCCTTCCGCCTCGGTCGCGACTCGGTGGCGATCGGCGTCGTCGTCGGCGAGCTGGCCTTCCTCGCCGGCCGATTCGCGGGCCTGTGACGGCGCGCTCAGCGACGCATCAGCGGCACCAGCGACAACAGGATCAGCAGCATCACCGACCCGATCACCGCGCGGATCGTCTCGCCGATGAATCCGGAGCCGAAGGGAAAACCGAATCGCGGCAACACCAGCCCCGCCAGGGCCGCCCCGACGATGCCGATCACGGCATTGGCGACGATGCCGAAGCCGCCGCCCTTGACGATCAGGCCCGCGAGCCAGCCCGCCAGCGCCCCGATCAGGATCCACACGACGAAACCCACCAGCATGACGTCCTCCTTCCGTGAGGTTCGCCGAAGGTCGTGAACGATGTCACGCGGCGAGCGCGGCCCTGATCTTCTCCGCGTGGGCGGCGAGCACCTGCGGGTCCGCGAAGGGACGCGGCAGCTTGCGCACCCGATCCGCGGCCTGACGCGGCATCACGTGGACGTGGAGGTGGAAGACCTCCTGTCCCCCGGCCGCCTCGGAGAATTGTTGAATGGTGACGCCGTCGGCGAGAAAGGCGGTCTTGGCGGCGATGGCGAGTTTGCGCACCGTCTCGGCGACGCAGGCCAGATCCTCGGGACGGATGTCGAGGATGTTGCGCGCCTTGGCCTTGGGGATGACCAGGAGATGCCCGTCGACCGCCGGCATCACGTCCATGAAGGCCAGGGTCTCGGCATCCTCGTAGACGACGTGGGCGGGAATTTCGCCCCGCAGGATCTTGGCGAAGACGTTGTTGTCGTCGTAGGGCACGGACATCGGATCATCCTCTCTCATCGTCGGCCGTGATCCTTTCCGCAAGCACGTGGGCGGTCAAGCCGGGAAATCGGGGCTCCCGCCCGGGCGGTCCGCGTAGGGCGACAGTCGCGCCAGATCGGCGTCGATGTCGGCCACCGCCGCCCGCTCCTGGACCAGAAACCGCTCGACCGCGGCGCGAAACCCCGGATCGGCGACGTGATGCGCCGACGTGGTCGTCACCGGCAGATAGCCGCGGGCGATCTTGTGTTCGCCCTGGGCGCCGGCCTCCACCCGCGCCAGTCCGTGGGCGATCGCCCAGTCGACGGCGCGGTGGTAGCAGAGTTCGAAATGCAGGAAGGGCCGGTCGACGAGCGTGCCCCACCAGCGCCCGTGGAGCGCCTCCGCGCCGATGAAGTTGAGCGCCCCGGCGACCGCTCGACCCTCCTCGAAGGCGAGCACCAGCAGGCAGCGATCGGCCAGCCGCGCCCCGATCTCCGAGAAGAATCGGCGATTGAGGTAGGGCCGTCCCCATTTGCGCGACCCGGTGTCCATGTAGAAGGCGAAGAAGGCGTCCCAATGCGCCTCCTCGATGTCGCCTCCGGTCAGGGCGACGATGTCGAGCCCGGCGCCGGCCTCGCGCCGCTCGCGCAGGAGCTGCTTGCGTTTGCGCCCGAGCAGCGTCGACAGGAAGTCGGCGTAGTCTCGATAGCCGCGATTGGGAAAGTGGAACTGGAGATCGTGGCGCGGGAGCCAGCCCGCCTCGGCGAAGGTGGCGGCGTCCGCCTCGCAAAGAAAGGTCGCGTGGGCCGAGGAGAGGCCGCCGTGCGCCACCATCGCTTCGAGCCCGGCGACGAGCGCCGCCCGCGCCGCGTCGTCGCCGCGGCCTACGAGCAGGCGGGGTCCCGGAACCGGGGTGAAGGGGATGCTCGCCTGGAGCTTGGGATAGTATCGTCCGCCCGCCCGTTCGAAGGCCTGCGCCCAGCCGTGGTCGAAGACGTATTCGCCCTGGCTGTGGGTCTTCAGATAGGCCGGCATCACCGCCCGGATCGCGCCGTTCGGTGCGCACGCGACGAGATGACGGGGATGCCAGCCGGTTCCTTGGCCGACCGAGCCGGACACCTCGAGGGCGGTGAGGAAGTCGTGCGAGACGAAGGGATCGGCGGGCCGGCCGTCGGCGGTGGCGCCGTTCGCCGACGCCAGCCGGTCCCAGGCCGTGGCCTCGATCTCCGCGATCGATCCGACGACCTCGATCGAGATCGTCCCGTCGTGATCGGGGCGTTCGCTCACCCGTCGCCTCCACGTCGGCGGTTCATCGCGGACCCGCCCGGACATGCGAAGAGGCCGACCTCTCGGGGGAGAGATCGGCCTCGGGTCGGTCGCGGCTCAGCGGCAGACGCGGCGATAATGGAGGTCGCCCCAGCGGTCGCGCCATTCCTCGCGCCAGCAGTGACGCGGACGGACGACCTCTTCTTCCTCGTAGACGCGCGCGGGACGGCGGCGCACGACCACCTCCTCGTCGTCGAGCGGTTCGGGACGGGCGCTGTCGGCGAGCGCGCCGCCGAGAATCAGGCCACCGACCAGACCGGCGGCGCCCGCCGCGACGGCGGCGCCGTCGTCGGCGCGAGCGGGAGTGACGGCGACCTGGGCCGTCATGACTGCAGCCAGCGCGGCGGCGGCGAGAAGGGACTTGGCGATCATCTGTCTCTGACCTTCTGAAGACGGGTGGGGTCCGTCGCGACCCACCGTTCGGCGGAGCTTGAGCGGTCCCCCACGGGAACCTCGTGACCGATGGTCGACTGCGCATTCGGCGGAATTGCGGCGGCGCAGGAGCCGACCTCGGCTTTCACCTCGCCCGAGGCGGCGGCTCCCTCCGACGGAGCCTCGCCTGCGAGCGAGGACCCCATGATCGGACGTCGAGATGAACGGGAGCCGAACGGCGCCGACGTCTGCGGTTCAGGTCGGGGAGACGGCGTCCGGGTCGAACCCTTCGAACACGATCTGATCGGCGAAACGCGCCGCCTTCGCCCGCTGGGCGGGCGTCCGCACCGTCCAGGTGATCACCGGCAGACCGAGCAGGCGCCGCGCCGCCCACGGGCCGGGGGCGGGCAGATCGTCGATCGAATAGGAGACGAAGTCCGGCCGCGACCACGGCGCGTGCAGGAGATGGGTGAGGGCGAATCGCTGCATCGGCCCGAACGTGCCGTACCACTGCGGATCGACCGCGCGTTCGGCGACGATCCCGTGCGCGATCCCGGGCATCGCCCGCCGTGCCGCCACCACCAGACGCGGATCGAACGACTTCGTCACCACCTGCCCGCCGTAGCCGGCGAGCGCCCGCGCCACCCCGGCGACCAGCCGCTCGTCGGTTTCGCGCCCGAACGAACTCTTCAGCTCGATCACCAGACCGACCCGTCCGTCGATCGTCGCCAGGAGCTGCGGCAGGCTCGGGATGCGGTCGCTCGTCGCGCGCAGATCGAGCGCGGCGAGATCGGCGAAGCGGCGTCGGCCGACCGCGCCCTCGGCCAGGGTCAGCCGCTCCAGCGTGTCGTCGTGGAAGACCACGACCTCGCCGTCGGCCGAGGTCAGCACGTCGCATTCGATCGAGAAGCCGCGCGCCGCCGCCGCCCGCGCCGCCGAGAGCGTGTTCTCGACGACGCCCTTCGCGACGTCGTGGAGACCGCGATGGGCGATCGGGCGGCGGGTGAGCCAGGCGATGTCCATCGGGACCTCCCGCGATCAGGCGATCTCGAAGATGCCCTCGACCTCGACCGCGACGCCGAACGGCAGCGCCGCGACGCCCACCGCCGAGCGCGAATGGCGTCCCGCGTCGCCGAACACCTCGACCATCAGATCGGAGGCGCCGTTGACCACCTTGGGATGATCGGGGAAATCGCCGGTGGAGTTGACGAAGCCGGTCAGCTTGACCACCCGTACCAGCTTGCCGAGATCGCCGGTGGCCGCCTTGACCTGGGCGATCAGGTTGATCGCGCACAGCCGCGCGGCGGCACGCCCGAACTCGACGTCCGCGTCCGCGCCGAGCTTGCCGACGAAGTCGATGCCCTTCGGCCCCATCGGGATCTGGCCCGAGACGAACAGCAGGTTGCCGGTCCGTACGAAGGGAACGTAGTTGGCGGCGGGCACCGCCGGGGTCGGCAGTTCGATGCCGAGGGCCTGGAGGCGGGCGTCGATCGAGCTCATGGGGAGGTCTCCGAGGAAGCGGGCCGGCGCACCGGCGGAAGGGTTCTCGCGACCTTCATGTCGGATTCCGCCGCCCCCCGCAATCGTCCCCCGCGCAGGGCCGATCCCCGGCCCGATCGCCCGCGTTGAATTCGCCACGATCGGGGGGCACAACAGGGGCGACCGCTCGCGGATCGCCGCGACGCCCCCTCGGAGACGACCGCCTCGATGACGATGATCCTTCGCCTCGCCGCCTTCGGGCTCGCCGCTCTCGCCGTCGCTCCCGCCGATGCCGCCGGCCCCACCACGCGGCCTGCCTTCTCCGGCCATCGCGCCGTCTACGAGATGCGCCTCGCCGAGGCGCGCTCCACGCCCGAGATCGGCGCGGCCTCGGGCCGTCTCGTCTACGAGTTCTCGGGATCGCGGTGCGAGGGCTGGGCCACCCGCCTGCGCAACGTGACGCGGATCGATCCGATCGAGGGGCCGTCCCGCCTCACCGACATGCGCTCCACCTCCTTCGAGGACGGCGCCGGCCGCAGCTTCGACTTCGTCAACGAGACTTGGATCGACGGACGCAAGGTCGAGGAATCGAAGGGCCGCGCCGAGCGCGCCGCCGCCGCGATCCACGTCCGTCTCGAGCGGCCGGCCGCGGCCGAGGCCGACGTCGCCGCGCGCGCGTTCTTTCCGACCTACCACATGGAGGAGATCGTCGCCGCCGCGCTCGACGGCGAGCGGCTGAAGGAGATCGATCTCTACGACGGGTCGGAGACGGGGACGAAGACCTATCGGACCTCCGTGGTCATCGGCAACGAGGCGACCGGCCCCGACGACGTCTCCGACGAACCGGCGGCGGTGTCCGACCTGTTGACGGGGCATCGCCGTTGGCCGGTGCAGATCTCCTTCTTCGATCTCACGAAGAAGGGGGAGGGCGAGGCGACGCCGGACTATCAGCTGAGCTTCCTGCTCTACGACAACGGCGTGTCGCGCCGGATGATCTTCGACTACGGATCCTTCGTGCTGCGCGGCGAACTCACCCGGTTGGAGCCGCTGTCGTCGGCGCCCTGCCGCTGAGCGGGCTCCTTCTTCGGCCTGGGCGTGAAGACCAGGCCCTGCTCGACCGCGTCGGCGCCGAACCGCCGCCGTAGATCGTCGATCGCCGCCTCCGCCCTGGCGCGGCGGCCGGCGCCCTCGTCGACGAGGTCGGGCGGATCGCAGAAGTCGATTGGCGTGAGGTCGGCGACGCCGATGCCGATCAGCCGGAACCGGCGCCCGTCGCATTCCCGGCGCAGGAGCTCCGACCCGACCCGGAAGATGCGATCGGCGAGCGCGGTCGGATCGGCGAGCCGGCGGTTGCGCGACAGCGTCTTGAAGTCCTGCGTCTTCAGCCGCATCTGCACCGTGAAGCCGCCGAGCGCATGGGCCTTGAGCCGCCCCGAGACCTTGGTGGCGAGGCGGAACAGGATCTTTTCCAACGCCGCGTAGTCCGAGAGATCGACGTCGAGGGTGATCTCGTTGGAGATCGACTTGATCTCGTCGGAGGGGTCGACGACCCGGCGGTCGTGCCCCTCCGCCAGTTCCTTGAGGCGGCGTCCGAGCACGCCGAAGCGGCGGAAGAGATCGCTCTCCTCGGCCCGCCGCAGGTCGGCGATGGTGGTGAGCCCCATGGCGTGGAGCGCCTCCGCCGTCGCCTTGCCGACGCCCCAGATCGTCGTCACCGGCCGCGGCGCCAGGAAGTCGGCGGTCTCCGCTCGGCCGATCACCGAGAAGCCGCGCGGCTTGTCGAGGTCCGAGGCGATCTTCGCCAGGAACTTGTTGTGGGAGAGCCCGACCGAGACGGAGATCCCCACCTCGCTCTCGACCCGCTCCGCGAACCGCGCCAGCGTCAGCGCCGGTGATCCGTGGTGGACGAGGTCGGTGCCGGTCAGATCGAGGAAGGCCTCGTCGATCGACAGCGGTTCGACCAGCGGCGTCAGATCGTCCATCATCCGCCGGATCTCGCGACCGACGCGGGTGTATTTCTCCATGTTCGGGCGGATCACGACGGCGTTCGGGCATCGCTCCAGCGCCTGCCACATCGGCATCGCCGAGCGGACGCCGTAGATCCGCGCCACGTAGCAGCAGGTCGCCACCACGCCGCGCTTGCCGCCGCCGACGATCACCGGCTCGCTCTGCAGCGACGGGTCGTCGCGTTTCTCGATCGCCGCGTAGAAGGCGTCGCAATCGACGTGGGCGATGGCCAGCCGGTCGAGTTCGGGATGGGCGACGAGACGCGGACTGCCGCAGGCCGCGCACCGCGTCGCACCCGGCCGCGCCGGCGCGAGACAGTCGCGGCAGAAGGCGAGGGGGCGAGGAACCTCGGGCGGCGGGGGCGTGTCGTCTCTCATCGATCCGCCCTCTCGACGGATGCGGTGGTGAAGAGTTTACGCGGCCCCGCCGGGGGCGACAATCGCGCCACCGTCTTCGTCCCCTGCCGCGAGACCGTCGACGGCCGCCTCCACCTCGGCCCACACCCGCGACCTGAGCCACACGCCGTCGACCTCGGGTGCCATCGCGAACCACACCGGATCGGCGACGAACTGGACCAGCCGCACACCGGCGACCGCCGCGCGCGCCGAGGCGAGGTGGGTCGGGCCGTCGTCGACGAAGACGATCGGCAGCTCCGCCCCGCCGCGGGCGCGGGCGCTAGCGGCGAGCCGGGCGAGCGCCGGTCCCTTCGCCCCGTCGTTGGCGATCAGCGGCGCGGCGAAGCCGAGCGTGGCGAGCCGGGCGGCGCGGCGCTCGGCCTGCGCGGCCGGCACGTTGGTCAGGAACAGCGTGTCGCAGATCCGCCCGAGACGGCCGAGCGCGGCGACGGCGCCCGCGACGGGGGGCTGCGCCTCCACCTCCGCCTCGAAGAAGGCGGCGATCAGCCGCTTCACTTCCTCCGCACCGATCGCGTCGGCGCCGCCGATCCGCGTCACGTTGCCGGTGAGGGCGAAGGAGCGCGGCACCAGCCGGTGACCGTGACGCTCGAGAAAGGCGGCGAGCGGTCCGACGAAGGCGAGCACCACCTCGTCGACGTCGACCACCAGCAACGGCCGTCCGTCGGGGCGATGATCGCCGGCATCGGCGAGCAGACGCACGCTCATGCGAGGTCCGACGCCGGATCGAGCGCGTGACGCGCCGCCGCGATCAGCGTCGGCCGCAGCCGTTCACTCTCGCAAAAGGCGAGAAGAAGGCTCTCGTCACCCATGAGATGTTCGAGCACGGCGACCAGGAAGCCCGGTTCCGCCGCCGCCGCACGAAGAGTTTCGGGTCCGAGCCCGGTGGCACCGAGAAAGCGGCCGAGAATCTCCGGATCTTCGGCGAGAAAACTCAGTGCCGCGACCGCGATCCGCGTCGCTTCGTCGCGAGACGACCTTTCACGACTCGGAAACCCTGTCGTACGTCTCATGATGTGGCCTTTATCTCTTGGGCAAGGATTCGATGCTAGCGTCCCTGTCAGGGAAAAGCATCGGCCGAAAGGCCGTCGGGGACGACCGAACGTTCGGTTTCGGGGGATGCAGCATGGCCAAGACCGTCCTCATCGTGGAGGACAACGAGCTCAACATGAAGCTCTTCCACGATCTTCTGGAGGCGCACGGGTATCGAACGTTGCAGAGCCGCAACGGTTTCGACGCGATGGACGTCGCCCGCGCCGACCGGCCCGACCTCATCCTCATGGACATCCAGCTTCCCGAGGTCTCGGGCCTCGAGGTCACCAAGTGGCTGAAGGAGGACGAGGACCTACGCTCCATCCCGGTCATCGCCGTGACCGCCTTCGCCATGAAGGGCGACGAGGAACGCATCCGCCAGGGCGGGTGCGAGGCCTACATCTCCAAGCCGATCTCCGTCGCCAAGTTCCTGGAGACGGTGAAGTCCTATCTCGGTGATGCGTAAGATCGGGTGAGTTGAAATGCCGGGCCGCGTTCTCGTCGTCGACGACATTCCTGCCAACGTCAAACTGCTCGAGGCGCGTCTCGGAGCGGAATATTTCGACGTCATCACCGCGCTCTCGGGCGAGGAGGCGATCGCCAAGTGCCTCGCCACCTTGCCCGATCTCGTCCTGCTCGACGTCATGATGCCGGGCATGGACGGTTTCGAGGTCTGTCGCCGGCTGAAGGCGGATCCGCGCACCCTCCACATTCCGGTGGTGATGGTGACCGCGCTCGACCAGATCTCCGATCGCATCAAGGGGCTCGAGGCCGGCGCCGACGACTTCCTGACCAAGCCGGTCAACGACACCGCGCTCGTCACCCGGGTGAAGAGCCTCGTCCGCCTCAAGGGTCTCACCGACGAGCTGCGCCTGCGCTCGGCGGTCGGCCGCGACCTCGGCCTCGACGACGGCCTCGATCCGCGCCTGTTCACGGAAGTGCCGCGCGGCGAGGTTCTGCTCGTCGACGATCGCCGCTCCAGCTTCGAGCGTCTGCAGCAGACACTCGCCGGCAAGCATGGGTTGACCGTCGAGACCGACGCCCAGCAGGCGCTGTTCCGCGTCGCCGAGAGCGACTTCGATCTGGTGATCGTCAATCTCGCGCTGTCGAGCTTCGACGCGCTGCGTCTGGTTTCGCAGGTCCGGTCGCTCGAGCGCACCCGCATGTTGCCGATCCTCCTGCTCGTCGAGCAGGAAGACCGCACCCGCCTGCTGCGCGGTCTCGAACTCGGCATCAACGACTATCTCGTCCGCCCGATCGACCGCCAGGAACTGCTGGCGCGCATCGCCACCCAGATCCGGCGCAAACGCTACACCGACCGCCTGCGCGACGCCGTCCAGCAGACCATCGAGGCCGCCGTCACCGACGGGCTGACCGGACTGCACAACCGCCGCTTCATGGCCACCCACATGGAGCAGGCGCTGGAACAGGCCCAGCGCCACGGCCGTCCGCTGTCCCTGCTGATCGCCGACATGGACCACTTCAAGTCGGTCAACGACACCTATGGCCACGACGCCGGCGACGCGGTCCTGCGCGAACTGGCGGACCGCATCCGCGGCTCGATCCGAGGCGCCGATCTCGCCTGCCGGTACGGCGGTGAGGAGTTCGTGGTGATCATGCCCGACACCGACATGGAGGCGGCCGGCATCGTCGCCGAGCGCATCCGCTCGCGGGTCGCCGGTCAGCCCTTCCTGCTGCCCGACGGCCGCACGCTGCCGCGCACGATCTCGATCGGCATCGGCTCGCTGATGACCGGGTCCGACACCTGCGAGACGGTCCTGAAGCGGGCCGACGGCGCGCTCTACGAGGCCAAGGAGGGCGGACGCAATCGCGTCGTCACCCGCGCCGCCTGAGCCGAGGGCGTGCTCGTTAAACTTAACGATTTACGAACACGTTGGAATTTCGGCGCGGCCGCGCGGCCGTCGCTTTGTCTCGCGCGCGTCCCCGGCTAGGGTCGTCGGCGGAATTCGTCTTCGCAAAGGCTCTTCCCGCACGGCCGCCCCGTGGTGGAAGGGCGAGGACGAGGTCCACGGAGCCCGATGGCTCGGGATCGCCGCAAACTCCCCGAGCTTCGGGTGGTGTCGGCCGGGCGAAGATCGCGAGTGGCCTCCTCGTCGATCGAGATCGCTCGGCCGGCCTTCCGGTCGAACCCCGATCGTTTCAGAGCCAACGTCGCTGCAGCAGAGTGGTCGCTCCCGTCCCGGGAGGGACGTCGCGGGCACTCGCCGCCGGTGCGGCTTCCGTCTGCGGCGCGGGCGCCGCCTTGGCGACGGCAGGGGCCGGGCGACGGGGCCGCTCGCGCCCGTCCTCGCGGTCGCCGCCCGCGCGGTCCCGCTGCTGTATCTGCTCGACGAGCGAGCGAAATCCTGTCGAATCGACGGCCATGAGCCTCTCCGGTGGCAAGTCGCGTCATTCTACATGTTCGCGCGCGTGAGCGCAGCAGGATCGAACGCGGCCGTGCAGGCTCGTCGAGGCGCCATGCGAAAGGACGTCGACTTCCTCGCAGGCGTCGCGCTTCGGTCATGGAAAGGTCTTGATCGCCGCATGAAATCCGTCTCGACACTCGTGAGAGTGGAGGGAGATGCGAAAGATGAAGACATACCGAGATCTCTTGGCCGTCGGGACGGTGCTGCCCTGCCTGCTCGTCCCCGGCGCGGCCTTCGCGGCGGTGGCCGCACCCGAACGCCCCGCCTCCGTCGCCGCTCCCGAGACGATGCGGCTGGCCCAGGCCGATCCGAACCCGGACGACCCGCGTCGCAAGGGACCGCCCGGCGGCACGCGGGCACAAGGCGGTGGTGCCGGCGATGCGCCGCCGCCCTCGCCCCGCGCCCCCTCCGGCGCGATGCCGGCCCCGACTCGTCCCCAGACCGGAGGGGCGACGGCTCCGACGCGTCCTGCGTCCGACGCCATGCCGGCCCCGGCCCCGGCCCCGGCCGGCGCCGCGCCGGCCACGACCCGTCCCCCGGTCGGCGCCGCGCCGGCCCCGCCACCTCCCCCGGCCCGCGCCCAGCCGGCCCCGCCCC
>ERZ1645187.3482-NODE-3482-length-13196-cov-4.760216_pt1 | contig 13196 bp, 9 predicted proteins | sample MGYA00575352_ERZ1645187 | MGnify/ENA primary metagenome ERZ1645187 (study PRJEB40837, sample SAMN11349314) | freshwater sediment metagenome | isolation source: river sediment | host: Sediment | place: India: Wazaribad , New Delhi | collected 2017-02-21 ...
TGCTGATGAACCCGGTGTTCGCCGACTACATGCAGGCCTACGGCGCCGGCGGCGTACGCGCCTCGGGCTTCGGCGCCGAGTCGCTCGCCAACCTGACGCGCCTCTACTGGTACACGGTCGAGTTCGGCCTGATCGCCACCCCCGAGGGCCTGCGCATCTACGGTGCCGGCATCCTGTCCTCCAAGGGCGAGTCGATCCACTGCCTGGAATCGCCGGCGCCGAACCGGATCGGCTTCGACCTGAAGCGGGTGATGCAGACGCGTTACCGCATCGACACCTACCAGAAGACCTACTTCGTGATCGACAGCTTCGACCAGCTGTTCAAGGCCACGGTCGATCCCGACTTCGCGCCGATCTACGACCAGATGCGCGGTGCCGAGCCGATCCCGGCCGGTGCCGTGCTGGCCAGCGACCGCGTCTTCCAGCGCGGCAGCGGCGAGGGCTGGCTGGCCGACGGCGACGTCTGAGCACGCCGCGACACGCGGTCGCCTTGCCGCGTCGGCCCCGCCCCGGCACAATGGCCAGCCCTTTTCCTGCCTGCCGCAGCGGCTGCCCGCGCAGTCCGGCTCCGGTCGTGGAGACCTTCGATGAACAAGCACGACATGACCTTCATGAAGCACTTCGCCCAGCTCATCGGCGGGCTGGTGGTGCTGGCGATCATCCTGATCCTGGCCGCGATGTACATCTACGCCAAGCAGCCGCGGGAAGAGAACCCGACCCTGATCGCCGCGACCGACGCGCGCATCGCCCCGGTCGGCGGCGTGTTCTCGGGCGAAACCGGCAAGGCCGCCGCGGAGGCCGCCAAGGCCGCCGCCGCCGAAGCCGCGAAGGGCCAAGTCGCCTTCGACGGCACGCTCGACGGCGCGACGATCTACAACAACCTCTGCGGCGCCTGCCACACCGCGGGTGCCGGCGGCGCGCCGAAGCTGGAAAAGGCGGCCTGGACCGCGCGCACCGCGCAGGGCATGGACACCCTGGTCAAGCATGCGATCGAGGGCTACACCGGCAGCGCCGGCGTGATGCCCGCCCGCGGCGGCAACCCGGCGCTCAGCGACGATCAGGTGCGCGCCACCGTGCAGTGGATGGTCGACAACCTGAAGTGATTCCGTTGCGTCCGTGCCGCGGACGCCTCGGTCCAGCGCGCCGCCTTCGGGCGGCGTCTTGGTTTGCAGCCCTGGAATGTGCATGAAGATGAAGCGTTTCGTCCCCATCGTCGCCGTCGCGGTCTGTGTGGCCACGGCCGGCTGCGCGCCGGAAGTCGGGCCGAACGGTGTCCCCGTCGTCGGCGACGGTCCGCTCGAATGCGGTCGCCTCGCCGCCGGCATCGCGGCCGTGCAGGGCGCGCAGGCGATGAGCCCGCTGGTCGGCGAGAAGGTCGAGGTCGAGGCGCGCATCAGCGCCAAGTTCGTCGACGGCCTCGGCGGTTTCTACCTGGCCAGCGAGCCCGGCAGCGAGGATGCCGATCCGGCGACCTCCGAGGGCATCTTCGTGCGCCATCCCGACAAGCTCGACTGGCCGGTCGGCAGCCGCGTGCGCGTGCGCGCCACCGTCGCCGAACTCGGCGCCGCGCCGGACACCCAGACCGCCCTGATCGAAGTCGCCCAGCTGGTCCGCTGCGAGGACAAGCCGATCGATCCGGTGCCGCGCACGATCGCCGCCGCCGGCAGCGCCGCGACCGACTGGGAGCGTCACGAAGGCGAACGCATCGCCATCGCCGGACCGGTCTCGCTGGTCGGCAACGAGGATCTGTTGCGGCACGGCGCGCTCATCGTGTCGTTCGACGGTCGCGACTACGCGCCGACCGAGCGCCACATCCCGGGCCAGGCCGCGCGTGCGCTGGCCGAGGCCAACCTGGCGACACGGCTGGTGCTCGACGATGCCCGCCTCGACGAATTCCCGAAGAAGCTCTGGCACCTGCCCGACGCGCTGACGCCGGAGACGCCGTATCGCGTCGATTCCCAGGTCGTCGGCATCGAGGGCGTGCTCGAGCAGCGCGACGGCGAGTACCGCGTGCAGCTGGTCGCGCCGATCGGCAAGGTCACGCACGCGCCGCGCCCGGCCCAGCCGCCGGACGTCGACGGCGACCTGCGTGTCGCCGCCTTCAACGTGCTGAACTACTTCAACGGCGACGGCCAGGGCGGCGGCTTCCCGACCGAGCGAGGCGCGCAGAACGCCGATGCCTTCAAGCGCCAGGGCGCGAAGATCGTCGCCGCCCTCGACGTGCTCGACGCCGACATCGTCGCCCTGATGGAGATCGAGAACGACGGCTACGGCGAGACCTCGGCGCTGGCCGAGCTGGTGCGCAACCTCAACAAGGCGCGCGGCAAGGAACGCGGCGATTACGCCTTCGTGCGCCCACCGGTCGAGCGCATCGGCGAAGACCCGATCGCGGTCGGCCTGATCTACCGCCAGAGCCGCGTCCGCCCCGAGGGCGCGGCCGCGTTCACGACCGACGGCCCGTTCGCGCGCTGGTCGCGACCGCCGCTGGCGCAGCGTTTCGTCGCCGGCGAGCTCGACTTCGTCGTCGTCGCCAACCATTTCAAGTCCAAGGGCTGCCAGGACGCCGAAGGTCCCGATCGCGACCAGGAAGACGGCCAGGGCTGCTACAACGCCAAGCGCGTCGAGTCGGCGCGCGTGCTCGCCGACTGGCTGGCCGGCGATCCGCTCCAGACCGGGCACGACCGCGTGCTCGTCGTCGGCGACCTCAATGCCTACGGCAACGAGGACCCGCTGCGCCTGCTGGTCAACCGCGGTTTCGTCGACGTGGTCGCCGCGCATACCCGCGAGCCCGCCTACAGCTACGTGTTCCGTGGCCACTCCGGTCGCCTCGACCATGCCCTGGCCAGCGCCTCGCTGGCCGCCCATGTCGGCGGCGCCGGCGAATGGCACATCAATGCCGACGAATCGCCCGGCTTCGAATACGACGAACCCGACTACGACCGACGCGCGCTGAAGACGCGTTACCGCCCGGACGTGTTCCGCAGTTCCGACCACGATCCGATGCTGCTCGGCCTGCGTCTGCAACCGCAGGCAGTGGCGCCGACCCCGGCGGACTGAGCCGCGATGACGTCCGCCGCCGCCTTCCCGCAAACGACCGGTCCGCTGCAGCTGCAGGGCGCGGCCGGCGCGATCGAGGCGGTCGTCGAATGGCCGGCCGGCGAGCTCAAGCGCGACGTCGTCGGCGTCGTCTGCCATCCGCATCCGCTGCACGGCGGCACCATGGCCAACAAGGTCGTGACCAGCGCCGCTCAGGCGCTGCGCGAACTCGGCTGCGCGACCCTGCGCTTCAACTTCCGCGGCGTCGGCGGCTCTGCGGGCGAACACGACGACGGCATCGGCGAAGGCGCCGATCTGGTTGCGATCTGCGACTGGGTGCGCGCGACGCGGCCGACCGCGCGGCTGGTGCTGGCCGGCTTCTCGTTCGGCGCCTACGTCTCGATGATGCGCGCCGCCGATCTCCGCCCGGACCTGTTGATCTCGCTGGCGCCCGCGGTCGGCTTCCGCGACTTCTCCGGCTTCCGGGAACCCGGCTGCCCCTGGCTGGTGATCCAGCCGGAGGCCGACGAAGTGGTCGATCCGGCCGCGGTCCATGCCTGGATGGCCGATCGCCATCCGCCGCCGACCCTGTTGCGATTCGACGGCGCCTCGCATTTCTTCCACGGCCGCCTGCTGGCCCTGCGCGAGGCGATCGCGCAGTTCGTCGAGCCGCGCCTGCCGCCGCTGGCATGAACCCGAGCGCCGCCTACCAGCGCGAAGTCGAGCGCGGGCATCGCCAGGACGATCCGGCCCAGCGCGCGCTGCTGCCGGTGCTGGACCGCATCCATGCGCAATTGATCGAACGCGCCGACGAGGGCGCCTTCAGCCGCTTCCTGTCGCGCTTCCGCTCGGTGCCGCCGGTGCGCGGCCTGTACCTGCATGGCGGCGTCGGTCGCGGCAAGACCTTCCTGATCGACCTGCTGCACGACACCCTGCCCGGCGAGCGCAAGCTGCGCCTGCACTTCCATCGCTTCATGGGCCGCATCCACGCCGCCCTGCGCGAGGTCGCCGGCGAACAGGATCCGCTCAAGCTTGTCGCCCAGGGCTTCGCGCGCGAGGCGCGGCTGTTCTGCCTCGACGAATGTTTCGTGCAGGACATCGGCGACGCCATGATCCTCGGCGAGTTCCTGAGCCACCTGTTCGAGGCCGGCGCGACCCTGGTCACGACCTCGAACCTGCCGCCGCAGCGCCTGTACGAACACGGCCTGCAGCGCGCCCGCTTCCTGCCGGCGATCGCCCTGATCGAGCGCCACTGCGAGGTGATCGAGCTGGCCAGCGCGATGGATTACCGCCTGCGCGCGCTGACCCGGGCCGGCGTCTACCTGACGCCCGCCGACGCCACGGCCGAGTCGCGCCTGGCGCGCATGTTCGACGACCTCGCGCCCGGCGAACTGCGCCCGGACACCGCGCTGCGCGTGCACGACCGCGACATCCCGCTGCGCCGCCTCGCCGACGACCAGGCCTGGTTCGACTTCGCCGCGCTCTGCGAAGGCCCGCGTGCGGTCGCCGACTACATCGAGATCGCGCGCAGCTTCCAGACCGTGTTCGTCTCCGATGTGCCGGCGTTCGATGCGACGCAGCGGCGCGAGGACGCCGCCAAGCGCTTCATCCACCTGGTCGACGAGTTCTACGACCGCAACGTCAACCTGGTGCTGAGCGCCGCCGCCGATCCGCTCGGCCTGTATCGCGGCGAGCGCCATCGCCACGAGTTCGAACGCACCGCCTCGCGCCTGATCGAGATGCAGAGCCGCGAGTACCTCGCCCGCGAGCATCGGCCGTGAACCGCCTCCGCTTGCCGACCACGGTCTGGGCGCTCGGCATCGTCTCGCTGCTGACCGACGTGTCGTCGGAACTGGTGCATGCCCTGCTGCCGCTGCTGCTGGCCGGGCCGCTCGGCGCCAGCATGCTGATGATCGGCCTGATCGAGGGCGCGGCCGAGGCGACCGCCTCGATCGTCAAGCTGTTCTCGGGCGCGCTCAGCGACCGCATCGGCCGGCGCAAGCCGCTGATCGTCGCCGGCTACGGCCTCGCGGCCCTGACCAAGCTCGTGTTCCCGCTCGCGAACAGCGCCGGATGGGTGCTCGGCGCCCGCCTCGCCGACCGGCTCGGCAAGGGCATTCGCGGCGCACCGCGTGACGCCCTGATCGCCGACGTGACCCCGCTCGAGCAACGCGGCGCCGCCTACGGCCTGCGCCAGTCGCTCGACACCGTCGGCGCGGTCATCGGCCCGCTCGCGGCCATGGGCCTGATGCTGTGGTTGCTCGATGCGCGCGCCGCGCTGTGGTTCGCGGCGATTCCGGGCCTGCTGGCGGTGCTGGTGCTGCTGGTCTACGTGCGCGAGCCCGAACCGCACGACGGCGAACGCAAGCCCGGGCTGCGCCTGCGCGACTGGCGTGCGCTCGGCGCCCCGGTCTGGGGCGTGATCGGGCTCGCCTTCCTGCTCAACCTGGCGCGCTTCGGCGAGGGTTTCCTGGTTCTGCGCATGCGCGATGCCGGCTTCGGCGACGGCCTGGCGCCGCTGGCCCTGGTGCTGATGAGCCTCGCCTTCACGCTGACCGCGTATCCGGTCGGCTGGTGGGCGGACCGCATCTCGCGGCGCGCCCTGCTGCTGGCCGGCGTGGCCCTGCTCATCGTCGCCGACCTGGTCTTCGCGCTCGTGCCCGGACGCATCGGTGCCGCGCTCGGCGTGCTGCTCTGGGGCGTGCATCTCGGCTTCACCCAGGGCCTGCTCTCGGCGATGTTGTCCGACGTCGCGCCGAAGGCGCTGCGCGGCACCGCCTTCGGCGTGTTCCACCTGTCGAGCGGCGTCGCCCTGCTGGTCGCCAGCCTCGCCGCCGGGGCCTTGTGGCAATGGCAAGGGGCGACCGCGATGTTCCTGGTGGCGGCCGGCGTGGCCCTGTTGGCCCTGCTGGTTCTGGCGACCCAGCGCGACAGGACGTGGCCCTGATCGCTAGCATGTTCCCCGGGGAAACGGTTTGGGGCCGTTGCCATCACTTGGGGATAGCCATGTTCATCAGGAATTTGCTTGCAGTCGTGCTGTTCGTCGCGTCGATCGCCGCCGTGCGCGCCGCGGAAGGGGATCCGGTGGCGATCCGGGTTGATCAGGCGCGCGGCGCCGATGCGTCCGTCGATTACGCCAGACTGGCCGAACACGGTCCGTGGGACGACCGCAACTACCAGCTGACGCGCGAACAGGTCGCGCTGCTGCCGGCGTCGGACGCGAAGATCCTGGACGGCATTCCCGCGTTCTATCGCGTGAAGCTGCGCGAAGCGCGGCCGAGCTATCGCGGCGACATCGGCTTCTATCCGCGCAGCGCATTCAACCACTATCGCCAGGCTTACGGCGGATACCTGATCAATGGCGAGGTCCATCGTTCGCTGACCCGCGACGATCAGGGCCGCTACGTCATCCTCGAGTCGCCGCACGGCAAGCTGAAGGCCAAGGGCGCCGATTTCGAATGGAAGTTCCTGACCGGCGAACGCCGCGTATCGCAGCCGAACGGCGCCGCCGAGACGGCGATCGCGATCAATCCGGTCAATCCCAACCTGCTGATCGCCGGCAGCAACGGACCGGGCAGCGGCCAGAAGATGTACCGCTCCACCGACGGCGGCGAAACCTGGAGCACGCCGATCAGCCTGCCCGACCCGAACACCTGCTGCGACCCCACCGTGGGCTGGAGTATCGACGGCACGATCGGCTACACCGCGACCCTGGACGCCTGCAGCTTCAGCGGCTGCAGCGTCAAGTTCTACCGCACCACCAACGACGGCGTGAGCTGGATCCGGACCGCCACGCTCACCAGCAGCGGTTCGGACAAGGAATTCATCCACGTCGACAGCCATGCCACGTCGCCGCACAAGGACAACGTCTACATCGCCTGGCACGACAGCAACGTCCAGAAGTTCGCGCGCTCCACCGACAAGGGCCTGAGCTTCCAGTCGACGCTGACCATCGACAGCGGCAATCAGGGCATCGGTTCCGACATCACCAGCGACAAGCTCGGCAATGTCTACTACTTCTATCCCTCGACGTCGGCGCAGGCCATCCGCGTCGCCAAGTCGACCGCCGGCGGCGCGACGTTCGCGGCCGCGAGCCCCATCGCGCCCCCGCGCGGCAACTTCGACTTTCCGCTGCCGTCGATGGAGACGCGCAACGCCTTCATCTACGTCTCCGCCGACGTCGATCTCAGTGCCGGTCCGTTCGGCGGTTCGATCTATGCGGCCTGGACCGACAACAACAATGCCGACTCGAACACCGCCGCGAACAACCACGGTCGCGTGCGCGTCGCCTATTCCCGCAACAACGGCGCCAGCTGGACCGTCGTCGATCCGCTCGGCAGCGGCGACGTCAACAGCGTCGACCGCTACAACCAGTGGCTGAGCGTCGACCGCAGCGGCAACATCTACCTGATCTACTACAACACCAAGCTGGCGGCGGGCCGTAGCGCCGGCGTCGACATCTTCGCGACCACCTCCACCGACGGCGGCGTGACCTGGGCGCCGGAACAGCGGCTGAGCACCGTCACCTCGCCGAACATCGCCGACGGGTTCGAGTGGGGCGACTACAACGGCATGGACGCCCTGGTCAGCGAAGTCATCGCGATCTTCACCGACAACCGCGCCGAAGGCGGCGGCGGCGGCGACAACATCGACGCCTATGTCGTGACCCCGCAGTCGCCGACGCCCGCGGTGTCGCTGTCGCTGTCGCCCGCCGCGCAGTCGGTCTGCCGCGGCAGCGCCCTCGCGGCCACCACGCTCACCGCCGCGTCGGTGTCCGGCTTCGGCGGCAACGTGACCCTGTCCCTGCCCGGGCTGGACGGCGCCGTCTTCAGCGGCGGCGCGTTCGCGCCGAATCCGCTCAACGTGCCCGCCGCGGGTTCGGCCAATTCGGTGCTGAGCCTGTCCACCCTCGCCGGCGCCACCGCGGGCACGTATCCGGTCACGCTGCGTGCGACCAGCGCGGCGCCGGCCTTCCAGCGCGATGCCGTCCTGCCGGTGACGGTGTCGGCGCCGCTCGCGGCCGGGCCGACGCTGGTCGCGCCGGTCGACCGCGCCGCGAACGTCGCCAATCCGCCCACGCTCGGCTGGAATGCCGTGAGCGGCGCGGTGGACTACCTGGTCGAGGTGGCCACCGACGCCGGCTTTGCCGGCATCGTCGGCAGCCAGACGACCACGTCGACCAGCCTGGTGCCGTCCTTCGGCCTGATGCCGAGCACCGAGTACCACTGGCGGGTGACGGCCCGCAACGGCTGCGGCGACCAAGTGTCGGCGACGGCGTTCTCGTTCACGACCAATGCCGAGATCTGCTTCAACGGCACGCTCGCCATCCCCGACAACACGCCCGCCGGCGTCACCAGCGTGCTGGCGGGTTTCGCCGGTACCCTGATCGACCTCAACGTGCGCCTGGAAGCGAGCCATACCTGGGTGGGCGATCTGCGGATGACGCTCAGCCATGGCGCCACCACGGTCGCCGTGCTGGATCGGCCGGGCGTGCCCGCATCCACCAATGGTTGCAGCGCCAACGATGTCGCGGTCACCGCCGACGACGAAGGGGCCGACGGCACGATCGAATCGGCCTGTGCGGGCACGCCGCCCGCCGTCGCCGGCACCCGCACGCCGAACGAGGCGTTGTCGGCCTTCGACGGCCAGGATTTCGCCGGCAACTGGACCCTGACCGTGTCCGACAACGTCGGGATCGACACCGGCAGCCTGACGCGCTGGTGCCTGCTGCCGTCGCTCTCGACCACGAACAACGCCATCTTCGAGAACGGCTTCGAATAACGCCGCCGGCGTTGTCGCATCACGAGGGCGCCGGCGACGGCGCCCTCTTCTTTTTCCGGCAAGCCTCCGAGCAATGCCGGACGGCGTCCCAATCGCGTGCCCACTTCCTGCGCCAGGCGAACGGGCGGCCGCAGGTCGCGCAGGGCTTGGTCGGCAGGGTCGACTTCGTGTAGCGCGGCGGGCGCGCGCGGGTCGTGCTCATGATCCGGCGAACAGATCGGGCTGCGGCGCTGCGGCCGCGCTGCGGGTGGCGAGCCGGCGCTTGCGGCTGCCGTGCTTGCGCAGCACCGACTCGGCCAGTTCGCGCATGCCGGGTTGCCGCCGCCAATCCAGGTATCGGCTGCGTGCCTCGCGTGCGGCCTGCGCGTGGTCGACGATCGGCGCCGGATAGCCGCCGCCGATGCGGCATCCCGCGGCCTGTTGTTGCTTCCGATCCATCAGCCACGGCGTGTGGATGAAGCCGTCCGGCACGCCGCGCAGCTGCGGCAGCCAGCGGCGGATGAACCGGCCGTGCGGGTCCTGGTCCCGGCTTTGCTTGATCGGGTTGTAGATGCGCGGGATGTTGATGCCGGTGACGCCGCTCTGCATCTGCACCTGCGGGAAATGGATGCCGGGTTCGTAATCGGTGAATTGGCGCGCCAGGAACAGGGCCGGTTCGCGCCAGTGCAGCCAGAGCTGGTAACTCGCGACCGCGACCAGCATGGCGCGCATGCGGAAGTTGATCCAGCCGGTCGCGGCCAGCATGCGCTGGCAGGCGTCGACGAAGGGCCAGCCGGTCTCGCCGCGCCGCCAGGCGTCGAAGCGCGATGCGTCGAAGTCGTGCTCGCGCAGGCCGTCGAAACCGCGATGCACGTTCTGGAACTCGATCTCCGGCTCGGACTCCAGCTTCTGGATGAAATGGCAATGCCAGTGCAGCCGCGATTCGAACGAAGCCAGCGAGCGCTTCCAGGGATTCGTGCTGCGGCGCGGGTCCTGCGCCGGCAAGGCGTCGCTGCACTCGACCTGGGCGAAGGCATCGAGCGACGCGAGGTCGCCGACCCGCGCGCGTTCGCGGCGCACGCGCTGCACCAGTTCGCGCAGACCGAGCGTGCCGTAGGCGAGATGCGGCGACAGCCGCGAGCAGGCCGACGCGGCGCTGAGCGGACTCGACATTTCGCGCGTGTAGTGGCGGCCGCGTTCGCCGAGGAAACTGTCGAGCAGGGCGAGCGCTTCGGCTCGGCCGCCGCGTTGGCGGCCGGGACCATCGTCGGCCGGCAAGGCGGCTGTCGGCGCATCGGGGATGGCGCCGACATCGAAAGGCAGGGCCGGCTGCGGCGCGATCCGCAGCGACGCGATCGGCGCGCGCATCACCTGTTCCCATTGCGCGGTCCAGCGCGCACGGCTGCGCATGCGGCGCACCACGCCGAAGGCCGGATGTTCGGTCACGGCGATGCCCTGTTCGCGCGCCCAGGCGAGCACGCGGCGGTCGCGGCGGAAAGTCCAGTCGTTGCCGGTTTCCTGGTGCGCGTGGATCGAAGCGATGCCGTGCCGGCGCCGCAGTCGCTCGAACACGGCGACCACGTCGCCGCTGCGCACCACCAGCGGCAGGCCGACGCGCGCAAGCCCGGCGCGCAAGTCGTGCAGCGATTCGCGCACGAAGGCCCAGTGGCGGCCGCTGGCATCGGGCTGCGCCCAGAGCTCGGGCTCGACCACGTACAGCGGCAGCGCCGGACCCGCCGCGGCGGCGGCCGCCAGCGGGGCATGATCCTCGACGCGCAGATCGCGCTTGAACCAGACGACGTGCCACATCGCGCCAGCTTCGTGCCCGGCGCGCGCATCCGGCGTGAAGGCGGTTCAGCTGTGGCGCATGGCCGCGACCAGCACGGCCTCGACCGAGTGCGCCGGATCGGCGCGGATCGCGTCGAGGCGGGCGCGGTCGACGTCTTCGCCGATGCGGCCCTCGCGCAGCACGCAGACGCGCGTCAGCAGGCGTTCGGCCAGTTCGATGCCATGCGTGGCCAGCACGATGGCGGTGTCGCCGCGGCCCTGCTGTTCGGCCAGGAATTCCTTGAAGGCATAGGCGCTGACCGGATCGAGGCCGTTCAAGGATTCGTCCAGCAGCCAGAGCGGCGCCCGCGGGGCGAGCCCGGCGACGATGCCGGCCTTCTGGCGGGTGCCGAGCGAGCAGGCGCCGAGGAAGGCGTCGAGCCAGGGCGTGAGCCCGAGGCGTTCGGCCAGTTGCAACGAGGCCGCCATCGCCGCGACCGGCAGTCCGCGCGCGGCGTGCACCAGTTCCAGCAGTTGCCGCACCGTCAGGCCGTCGGGCAGGCGTTCCGGCGCGATCGCGACCGCGCACAGGTCGCGTGCCGCCGCGGTCTGTTCGGCGAGGTCGTGGCCGCCGACGCGGATGCGCCCGGCCTGGGTCGCGACCAGGCCGACGATGGCGGCCATCAGGGTCGACTTGCCGGTGCCGTTGGCGCCGACCAGGCCGATCCATTCGCCGCGTTCGACGCGCCAGTCGAGGCCGTCGAGCACGGCACGTCCGCCGCGTTCGACGCGCAGCCCCGCGATCTCAAGCATCGCCGTCCTCCCGCAGCACGCGCCGCAACAGCCAGATCCAGCCGGCCACCGCGCCGACCAACAACAAGGGCGCGAAGGCGCCGGCGACGGCGATCGCGATGAGACCGGTCTGCAGGCGCACGATCGGCAATCGCTCCGGGCGACGGCGCAGCACGAGGGCGAGCAGGAAGTCGATCTGCGCGATCAGCAGGATCGCGGCGGCGGTCGCGAGCAGGACCGCGACACCCGCGCCGAGCAGGTGCAGCACGCCGAGCACGAGCAGCGCCGCCATCGCCGCGAGCACGAGTTGCAGGGGCCAGAGATTGCGCCACAGCCGACGCGCCCCGGGCGGTCGTTCCGCAAGCAGGCGCAGGACCTCGCCGGCGAGCCGGTGTGCCGCGTCGAGCGCATTGACCAGGGCCATGAGCGCGAGCAGGGTCAACGGCACCACCACGGCGACCGCTTCGCTCGGCGCGAGCAGCAGGCCGGCGCCCAGGGCCGTCGCGGCGCGCCCGCGCATCCAGGTCGATGCCGCGCGCTGCCACCACCATTGCGGCAGATGCGGCAGATCGCGCGCGGCCAGCCGGTCGATCCAGCGCGGCACGCGCGCCAGGCGTGCGGACGCGGCGTCCAGGCGATCCGGCCCGAGTGGCGGCGCCGGCACGAAGACGATGGCCAGCCAGGCCGCGAGCAGGGCGAAGCGCAAGGCCGCGGCGATTCGTGTCGCGGCCTGTGCGTCGTGCAGTGCGATCAGGGCCCAGGCCGCCGCAGCGCCCAGGGTCAAGGCCAGCGCGAAGCGGGTGCGCACGCGGGTATCGCGCCGCCGCTGCGTCTCGCGCCAGATCGGCAGCGCCGCCTGCGACGAGCGCGCATGCCGACGCGCATCCCTCGCCAGTCGCTGCCGCATCGCCCAGGCCGTGGCCACGAGGACCGCCAGGGTCGCGCTGGTGGCCTGCAGCTCGACCCGGGCGGCCATCGCGGCGAAGACGCCCGCGTCGAGCCGCAGCCAGGCCCACACCGCCAGGAGCAACAGCGCGGCATGGCCGGCGCCGAGGAACATCGACTCGCCGATGGCCGCGCGCCGCGCCCGCCAACGGTTCTCGGCGAGCAGGCGTTCTTCCAGCGTCAGCGGATGCGGCAAGGCGGGCATGGGCCGTCATGGAGTGCTGGCGACGGCGCAAAGTTCCGCCGCCCGCGGCAAACGCCGCCATCTATCCCGTCCCCGCCGAACCCGCGACAATGCGCGGCCTCGCGCCGTTCCGGCGCGGAACCCCTGCAACCGGAGGAAACATCCATGGCCGAGCCCACCCTGAACGTGCCCGCGAACGGCGCCAAGATCACCATCGAGAACGGCGTGCTGAAGGTGCCGAACAACCCGATCATCCCGTTCATCGAGGGCGACGGCACCGGCGCCGACATCTGGCGCGCCTCGGTGCGCGTGCTCGATGCCGCGGTCGCGAAGGCCTACGGCGGCGCGCGCCAGATCCACTGGATGGAGATCTACGCCGGCGAGAAGTCGAACAACCAGTTCGGCTCCTGGCTGCCGGATTCGACCGTGCAGGCCTGCCGCGACTACCTCGTCTCGATCAAGGGCCCGCTGACCACGCCGGTCGGCGGCGGCATCCGTTCGCTCAACGTCGCCCTGCGCCAGGAGCTCGACCTTTATGTCTGCCTGCGCCCGGTGCGCTACTTCAACGGAGTTCCGTCCCCGGTGAAGGCCCCCGAAAAGACCAATATGGTCATCTTCCGCGAGAACACCGAAGACATCTACGCCGGCATCGAATGGAAAGCCGGAACGCCGGAGGTGAAGAAGGTCATCGATTTCCTCCGGAATGAAATGG
>ERZ1645187.3483-NODE-3483-length-13195-cov-7.084627_pt1 | contig 13195 bp, 6 predicted proteins | sample MGYA00575352_ERZ1645187 | MGnify/ENA primary metagenome ERZ1645187 (study PRJEB40837, sample SAMN11349314) | freshwater sediment metagenome | isolation source: river sediment | host: Sediment | place: India: Wazaribad , New Delhi | collected 2017-02-21 ...
AGTTCAGGTTGCCGATGCGCTCGATCTTCTTGCGCCACTCTTCCTTGTACCAGGCACCCTTGTCACGCATGGTCGAGGCGGCGTTCAGGCGGTGGATCTTCGGGCGTTTGGCGTAGGCCTGGCGCTCATCGGCCAGCTGGGCTTCCAGGCTGGCGATTTCCGAGGAGAGCTGGGACAGGTCGAATGTGGGCGCCTGGCGGGTGTCGGGTTCAGGCTGGCGCTCTTCGCGTTTGACCGGAGTTTTCTGCGGCTGAGGTGCGCGGGTGGCCAGTGCGGCTTTGGGAGCGACTTCCTGACTGGCCTTGGGCTGCGCGGCCGGCGGGGTGACCTTTTTTACCTCGGTGTCCTGAAACAGAGCCTGCTCGGTGGTCTTGGGGGCGGCTTTGTGCTCCAGGGTGCCGCTGCCCTGCTGGTTGTCCTGGGCGAGGAAGTCGGCCTCCTTGGGCTTTTCCTCGCTCTTGAAGGTGGCCAGGGTGATTTCCAGGGATTTGCTCAGCAGGCTGGGGCCGGGCAGGGTGAAGCTCACGCCGAGAATCAGCGCAATGTGCAGGACAGCCGCGATCAGCAGGGTAAAACCGAGACGGTCCGCGGGGCGGACCGTGCTGCTGGGGAGTGATGGTGGAGTGGCGGCAGTCATTGCATCGGCTTCACAAACGAATGGGCGCAGTCTGCCGAGCGGGCGGAGAAAAGTCTATGAAGTGGTCCGCGCTGCCAGCTTGGCGGCGATGACATCCATCAGGCGCTCGCCGATGCGGGTATCGAAGGCCTTGTCGATCTCGCGGATGCAGGTCGGGCTGGTCACGTTGATTTCGGTCAGGTGCTCGCCGATCACGTCGAGGCCGACGAACAGCAGGCCGCGCTTGCGCAGCTCCGGGCCTACGGTGCGGGCGATTTCCAGGTCGCGTTCGGTCAGTGGGCGGGCTTCGCCACGGCCGCCGGCTGCCAGATTGCCGCGCGTTTCGCCCTGGGCCGGGATGCGAGCCAGGCAGTAGGGGACAGGCTCGCCATCGATCATCAGGATGCGCTTGTCGCCGTCGATGATGGCCGGCAGGTAGCGCTGCGCCATGATCTGCTGGCGGCCGTGGTTGGTCAGGGTTTCGAGAATCACCGAGAGATTCGGGTCGCCCTCGCGGTGGCGGAAGATCGAGGAGCCGCCCATGCCATCCAGGGGTTTGAGAATGATGTCACGCTGCTCGCTGGCAAACTCGCGCAGAATGTCGGCGCGGCGGCTGACCAGGGTGGGCGGTGTCAGCTGCGGGAACAGGGTGGCGAACATCTTCTCGTTGCAGTCGCGCAGGCTCTGTGGGCGATTGACCACCAGACAGCCGGCCTGCTCGGCCTGTTCCAGCAGGTAGGTGGAGTAGATGAACTCGTTGTCGAAGGGCGGATCCTTGCGCATCAGGATCACGTCCAGATCCTGCAGCGGTTGATCGACTTCCGCGCCGAGCTCGAACCAGTGTGCAGCATCATCGAATACCTGCAGCGGACGCAGGCGTGCACGGGCCTGGCCGGCGCGCTGATAGAGGTCCTGCTGTTCCATGTAGAACAGCTGCCAGCCGCGTGCCTGGGCGGCCAGCAGCATGGCCAGCGAGCTGTCCTTCTTGAAGCTGATGCTGGCGATGGGGTCCATCACGATGCCCAGGCGAATTGACATGGCGGCTCCTGCTTGAAACTGGCCGTAAATGGCCAGGTAAATGATGTGAAAGGCGCTCAGGTTGGCGCTGGGTAGCTCTCCGGTCAAGGAAAAAACCTTGTGGGCCGGGGGCTTATAGATTGCATTTAGAGAGTGTGCTAAAAAGACTGAACGATTGGCTCGCAGCCCGTCGGTGGCAGGGCCTTTAGCGCACTGATATAACGCAAGAATAACGACTCACCGAGGCGATGGTAGGGCGAACATGGAACAGCATTCCGAAGGTTTGAAGGTCATGGTGATCGACGATTCGAAGACGATTCGTCGTACCGCGGAAACCTTGCTGAAGAAAGTGGGTTGCGATGTCATTACAGCGGTCGACGGCTTTGACGCCTTGGCCAAGATTGCCGATTCCCATCCGAGCATCATCTTTGTCGATATCATGATGCCGCGCCTGGATGGATATCAGACCTGCGCCCTGATCAAGAACAACAGTGCCTTCAAATCAACGCCGGTTATCATGCTGTCCTCCAAGGATGGCTTGTTCGATAAGGCGAAAGGCCGCATCGTCGGCTCCGATCAGTACCTGACCAAACCTTTCAGCAAGGAAGAGTTGCTCGGTGCGATCAAGGCCCACGTTCCTGATTTCACCCCGGTGGAGCAAGCCTCCTAGTAGTACGGCCCCGGCCGTTGTGCCTTTTCCAGATGGGAGACCCCATGGCTCGAATTCTGATTGTTGATGACTCACCGACCGAGATGTACAAGCTGACGGCCATGCTCGAAAAGCACGGCCATCAGGTGCTGAAGGCTGAAAATGGCGCCGATGGCGTTGCCCTGGCTCGTCAGGAAAAGCCTGATGCCGTGCTGATGGATATCGTGATGCCTGGCCTCAATGGCTTTCAGGCCACCCGCCAGCTGACCAAGGACCCGGAAACCAGCCATATTCCGGTGATCATCGTCACCACCAAGGACCAGGAGACCGACAAGGTCTGGGGCAAGCGCCAGGGCGCGCGTGACTACCTGACCAAGCCGGTGGACGAAGATACCCTGCTGAAAACCCTGAGCGCAGTTCTGGCCTAAGCCTGTTCTGCGGTCTGTGCATAACTAGAAGAATAAGGCCGGCATGTCGGACGCTCAGACTCCCTTCCAGCTTCTCTGTGATATCGACCAGCGCTGTCGCGTCCTGGCTGCCGGCTTGCCGTCGCAGCAGGAAACCGTGCAGACCTGGAGCGGTATCGGCTTCCGCATGGGCGGGCGACTGTTTGTCGCGCCCATGGGGGAAGTGACTGAAGTCCTGCACGAGCCGCGCTACACCTTGCTGCCTGGCGTGAAGAGCTGGGTCAAGGGCGTGGCCAACGTGCGTGGCCGTCTGCTGCCGATCATGGACCTGTGCGGCTTCTTCGGCGGCGAGCTGTCGCCACTGCGCAAGCAGCGGCGTGTCCTTGTCGTCGAACATCAGGAAGTGTTCTCTGGCCTGGTGGTCGACGAAGTATTCGGTATGCAGCACTTCAATGTGGACTCGTTCACCGAACAGTTGCCGCCGCTGGAAGCGAACATCCTGCCGTTTGTGCAGGGGCAGTTCCAGCGTGAGCAGCCCTGGCTGGTGTTCAGCCCGCATGCGCTGGCCAGGCACCAAGGCTTTCTCGATATTGCGGTTTAGCCCGGCTGTCTCAGTCGGGCTTTTGGCGTCTGTAGGGCGCAAGATTTTACAGGTTGGGCCGGGTTTTCCGGCTCGTTGGCGTTACGTGGAACCCCAAAGTGGTAGGTCCAGGCGAGGGCCAGATAATGAAAAAACTCGATGCAGGCAATCTCCTCAGTGGTGTGCGCAGTAACACGCTGGTTGCCGGACTCTTCGCAGTCCTGGTGATCTCCATCGTGCTGCTGTTTGCCAACTTCTTCTATCTCGGCACCCAGGCGGAGTACGACAAACAGTACATCAGCCACGCCGGCGAACTGCGCGTGCTGTCGCAGAACATCGCGAAGAACGCCACCGAAGCGGCGGCCGGTAAATCCGAGGCCTTTGCCCTGTTGAAACAGGCGCGCAATGACTTCGAGAAGCGCTGGAATATCCTCTCCCAGGGCGACGAAGCCACTGGCCTGCCGGCTGCTCCTGAGGCGGTGAAAGCCGAGATGGATGCCGTGCAGAAGGATTGGGATGGCCTGCGCCAGAACGCCGACGCCATTCTGGCCAGTGAGCAGACCGTACTGTCGCTGCACCAGGTAGCGGCCACCCTCGCCGAAACCATTCCTCAGCTGCAGGTCGAGTACGAAGAAGTCGTCGACATCCTGCTGGAGAACGAAGCGCCCGCCGATCAGGTTTCGGTAGCCCAGCGCCAGTCGCTGCTGGCGGAACGTATCCTCGGTTCGGTGAACAAGGTGCTGGCCGGTGACCAGGACTCCGTTCAGGCCGCCGACAGTTTTGGTCGTGACGCCAGCCTGTTCGGTCGCGTACTGGTCGGCATGGTCGAAGGCAACGCCGCCATGTCGATTTCCAAGGTGACCAACGAGGAAGCCCTGGAGCGCCTGGCGGAAATTTCCGAACTGTTCGAGTTCGTCTCGGGCTCGGTGGACGAGATCCTGGAAACCTCGCCGGAACTGTTCCAGGTACGTGAATCCGCCAACACCATCTTTACCGAGTCGCAGAGCCAGCTGGACAAGGCTTCTTCCCTGGCGGTCGGCTTTGAAAACCTGGCCGGTGGCCGTTACTTCAATACCATCGCCGGTTACGTACTGGGCGCCCTGGCGCTGGCTTCGATCATTCTGATCGGTCTGGTCATGGTTCAGACCACCCGTACCCGACTGGCCGAGCGTGAAGAGAAATCCGAACGTGACCAGGCTGCGATTCTGCGTCTGCTCGATGAAATCGCCGACCTCGCCGACGGTGACTTGACCGTGCAAGCGACCGTAACCGAAGACTTCACCGGTGCGATCGCCGACTCCATCAACTACTCGATCGACCAGCTGCGTGATCTGGTAGCCACGATTAACCAGACCGCTGTACAGGTAGCGGCCGCGGCCCAGGAAACCCAGGCCACGGCGATGCACCTGGCCGAGGCATCCGAGCACCAGGCCCAGGAAATTGCCGGTGCTTCCGCGGCGATCAACGAAATGGCCGTGTCGATTGACCAGGTATCGGCGAACGCCTCCGAATCCACCGCGGTAGCGGAACGTTCGGTAGCCATCGCCAACAAGGGTAACGAGGTGGTGCACAACACCATCACCGGCATGGATAACATCCGTGAGCAGATCCAGGACACCTCCAAGCGGATCAAGCGCCTGGGTGAATCGTCCCAGGAGATCGGTGACATCGTTAGCCTGATTAACGACATTGCCGACCAGACCAACATTCTGGCTCTTAACGCGGCGATCCAGGCCTCCATGGCGGGTGACGCGGGCCGCGGCTTCGCCGTGGTAGCGGACGAAGTACAGCGCCTCGCAGAACGTTCCTCGGCTGCAACCAAGCAGATCGAGGCACTGGTTAAGACCATTCAGACCGACACCAACGAAGCGGTTATCTCGATGGAACAGACCACGTCCGAAGTGGTTCGTGGTGCCCGTCTGGCCCAGGACGCGGGTGTGGCCCTGGAAGAGATCGAGAAGGTATCCAAGACCCTCGCGGCCTTGATTCAGAACATCTCCAACGCCGCCCGCCAACAGGCGTCGTCGGCCGGTCACATCTCCAACACCATGAACGTGATCCAGGAGATCACCTCGCAGACCTCGGCCGGTACCACCGCCACCGCACGAAGCATTGGTAACCTGGCCAAGATGGCCAGTGAGATGCGTAAGTCGGTATCGGGCTTCAACCTGCCCGACGCACCGGAACAGGCCTGATCAGCGGAGGCGCGGCGGCCTGAACGGGCCGTCGCCAAGCGACCATGAGCGAGGGCCAAGGCATGCAGCCAAGCGCCATCTGGGCCTTGCAACCCGTGGCCGAAATGACGCCTGCACAATTCCAGGACTGGCAGACGCTGCTTGAGCAGCGTACCGGTCTGGTGATCAGTGAGCAGCGCCGCGCCTTTTTGCAGACCAACCTGACCGCGCGCATGCGCGAGCTCGGCCTGAGTGACTACAGCCTGTATTACCAGCAAGTGCTGGAGGGGCCGCGTGGCGCTGTCGAGTGGTCAACCCTGCTGGATCGTCTGACCGTTCAGGAAACCCGTTTCTTCCGTCATCCGCCGTCTTTCGACGTACTCAGGGAATACCTTGAGGGGCGTCTCGAACGTGAAGGAGTGCCGCGACCCTGGACGCTCTGGAGCGTAGGCTGCTCCAGTGGTGAAGAGCCCTACTCCATGGCCATCTGCGCCGCCGAGGTGTTGAAGGACAGCGAGTGGGCGGGCCAGTTCGGCGTGACCGGGACCGATATCAGCCTCAACGCCCTGAACAAGGCGCGTGAGGCCAGTTACGCGGCGCGACGCCTGGAACAGCTGGACGGCGAGTTGTGTGAACGCTATTTCGCAGTGCGGGAAGATGGCCGTTTTCAGGTCGTTCCCGCCCTGACCGAGCGAGTCTGTTGTGCTCGCCTGAATGTACTGGACGTGGCCAAGGCGCCTATGTCCGATATGGACGTGATTTTTTGCCAGAACCTGTTGATCTATTTCCGCCGCTGGCGGCGCCGCGAACTGCTCAACCGTCTGGTTGAGCGCCTGGTTCCCGGAGGCCTGCTGGTGATCGGTGTGGGGGAGGTGGCCGAGTGGCAGCACCCCGAACTGGAAGCGGTAGCAGATGAACGCGTGCTGGCATTTACCCGGAAGATTTTATGAGCAGCGGAGTCGGTATGGGTGATCGGCACGACTATGTCGCCCTGGAGTGGGTCAAAGGTGAAATCGCCGAGACCCTGAAACAGGCGCGCCAGGCCCTGGAAGCGTTTGTCGAGAATCCGCAGGATTCGACGCGACTGCGTTTCTGCCAGACCTATGTGCACCAGGTGCTCGGCACCCTGCAGATGGTCGAGTTCTACGGTGCGGCGCTGCTCGCCGAGGAAATGGAGCACCTGACCCAGGCTCTGGTCGAAGGCCGTGCGAGCAACCAGCGCGAGGCGCTGGAAGTGCTGATGCAGGCCATCCTGCAGCTGCCGATCTATCTGGACCGCATCCAGACCGCCCGTCGCGACCTGCCGCTGGTGTTGTTGCCACTGCTCAACGACCTGCGCGCCGCCCGTGGCGACAGCCTGCTCTCGGAAACCAGCCTGTTCTCCCCGGATATGTCCGCCCGCCAGGAAGCCCTGTCGCTGGACGCTCTGGCCCAGTTGCGTACCGCCGAGCTGCCGGTGCTGCTGCGCAAACTGCGGCAGATGCTGCAGATGGCGTTGGTCGGGGTCATCCGCAATCAGGACCTGGGGACCAACCTGGGTTACATGGCGCGGGTGTTCGCCCGCCTGGAAAGCCTCTGTCGCGAGGCCCCGCTGGGGCCGCTGTGGCAGATCGCTTCGGGCATCGTCGAAGGTCTGGCCAATGGCAGCGTGCAGAACGGCACCTCGGTGCGCACCCTGCTGCGCCAGGTCGATCATGAACTCAAGCGCCTGGTCGAACAGGGTGCCGAGGGCTTCAACCAGCGCGCCCCGGACGAGCTGAGCAAGAACCTGCTGTTCTACGTGGCCAAGGCAGAAAGCCAGTCGCCGCGTATTCGTGCCCTCAAGGAGCAGTATCGCCTCGATGAAGCCCTGCCGGATTCGGCGGTGGTCGACGAGGAACGCGCCCGCATGGCCGGTCCCGACCGCGATGCAATGCGCTCGGTGGTGACCGCCCTGTGCGAAGAGCTGGTACGGGTCAAGGACAGCCTCGATCTGTTCGTGCGCAGCGACCGCAGTGGCGTGGCCGATCTGGAGGGCATGCTTGCCCCGCTCAAGCAGATCGCCGACACCCTGGCGGTGTTGGGCTTTGGTCAGCCGCGCAAGGTCATCCTCGATCAGCTGGATGTGCTGCACGCTCTGGCCCAGGGACAGCGCGAGGCCAGTGATGCGGTGCTGATGGATGTGGCGGGCGCTCTGCTTTACGTCGAAGCGACTCTGGCCGGCATGGTCGGCCCCGCCGAGGACGGCGCGACCGATGAGCAGCACCTGCCCACCACCGATGTGGCGCAGATCCATCAGCTGGTGATCAAGGAAGCGCGTACCGGCCTGGAACAGGCCAAGGACGCGATCATCGAGTTCATCGCCTCGCAATGGAATCATGAGCACCTGGCCCGCGTGCCGGAGCTGCTGACCCAGGTTCGCGGCGGTCTGGCGATGATTCCGCTGGCACGTGCCGCGGCACTGCTGGATGCCTGCAATCGCTATATTCAGGAACAACTGCTGGTGCGCAAGGCGGTGCCCAACTGGCAGAGCCTGGATACCCTGGCCGACGCCATCACCAGCGTCGAGTATTACCTGGAGCGCCTGGCCGAAGACAACGCCAGCCAGGGCGACCTGATTCTCGATGTGGCCGAGGAAAGCCTGGAAACTCTGGGTTATTCGCTCAAGCCGCAGCGCTCGATTCTCGACGAGCCAGAACCCGAGGAAACACCGGCGCCGCTGGTCGATCCGCTGGACGAGCTGGATATGCTCGGTAGCGAACAGCCCGAGTCTGAGCTCGGCGCCGCCGCGGAAGTGGAGGAAGACATCGAGTTTTCCCTGCCGCTGCCCGAATCTGAAGAAATGGCTGCTCCCGCAGAGGCGCAGCCCTGGCTCGACGAAGCGCCGCTGCAGAGCGACGCGTCGGGCAATGAGCCGCTGACCTTCGAATTGCTTGATGAACTGCCGGCGCTCGATCTGGCAGAGGACGCTGCGGCAGAAACCGAGCAGCAGCCGAGTGCAGTGGCTGCTGACGAGCTCAGCTTCGGTGAGCTGTCACTGGACAGCCTTGAGCTGGAAGCCAGCGATGTCATTGAGCCTGATGAAACCTGGACGCCGGTTGCGGGCGAGTTGCAGGCCGATGATGAGCTGCTCAGTCTGGATGGCCTGGAGCAGGCCGTCGATGCCGCGCCGCTGACCTGGAGCGAAAGCGAGATTGCCGAGCTGGAGCTACCCGAGGTTGAGCTGCCGGAGCCCATCGTTGCCGTCGAACCCCCGGCCGCACTGGAAAAACCGCTGAGCATGGCCGATGTCATGGCCGCACCGGTGCAGGCGATTAATCCGCCGGCACGGGATGTGCCGCCAAGCCTGTTGCCGCCGCCGGCCGATGAAGAGCCGATCGACGACGAGTTGCAGGAAGTGTTCATCGAGGAAGCGGCCGAAGTCCTCGAAACCATCAACGAATACCTGCCGCAGTGGCGCGCGCATACCGACGACAAGGATGCCCTGACCGAAGTCCGCCGTGCCTTCCACACCCTCAAGGGCAGTGGTCGCATGGTTCGCGCCCTGGTCATCGGCGAGCTGGCCTGGTCGATCGAGAATCTGCTCAACCGTGTGCTGGATCGCAGCATCCAGCCGGGCGATGCGGTGCAGCAGGTGGTTGCCGATGTGGTCGCCCTGATGCCGGCGCTGGTCGACGAGTATGCCGCCAAGCAGCAGTGCCAGCGTGACGATGTCGACCAGTTGGCCGCCACCGCACACGCTCTGGCCAAGGGGGAAGTCGCCCCAAAATTTGCCGCCCCGGACTCTAACGAGGTAGTCGAGGACGCGGGCACTGATATTGCCAGCGAGACGCTGCCTGAGATCGTCGAGCCGGAAAACGTCGTGGCACTTGCCGACGAGGAGCTGCTCGACCCGCAGTTGCTGGAGATCTTCAGTGGCGAGGCCGAGTTCCATCTGGACAACCTGGCCGCCTTCCTGGCCCAGTGCGACCGCGAGCTGCCGCAGCCGGTGACCGATGAGCTGCAGCGCTCGCTGCATACCCTCAAGGGCAGTGCGCACATGGCCGGCATTCTGCCAATTGCCGAAATTGCCACGCCACTGGAAAAGCTGGTTAAAGAGTTCAAGGCCAACCTGCTGCAGGTTGATCTCGCTGAAACCGAGTTGCTGCGCGATGCCGAGAAGCTGCTGCGCAAAGGGCTGAGCGAGTTGAGCAGCCAGGGCCTGGCGCCAATCGAAGGCACTGCCGAGCTGCTGGAGCGCATCCAGCAGCTGCATCACGAGCGCCTCGAAGCGGCCGAGCAATCGCGCCAGGTCGATGCCGGTGTGGTACGCGACCCGCAACTGATTTCCATCTTCCTCGCCGAGGGCATGGATATCCTCCTCGACGCCGAAGACCTGCTGCGCAAGTGGCGTGAGCATCCGGCCGAGCGCCAGGAACTCGGTGCTCTGCTGGAGGAACTGACCACTCTCGGCCGTGGCGCCGAAATGGCCGAGCTGCCGCAGATCCAGGCGCTCAGCGGCCTGCTGATCGACATCTACGGCAAGGTCGAGGATGGTCGTCTGGCCGTCAGCGAAACCTTCTTCAGCGAGGCCGAGCAGGCTCACGAAGCACTGATCAGCATGATGGATCAGGTGGCCGCCGGACTTGAGGTGACCGCCCAACCGGAACGCGAAGCAGCGCTGCGTGCCCTGCTGGCCAGTGCTCTGTCGGATGAACAGCTGGCCCTGCTAAGCCCGGAGCAGAACCTTCTGATCGAGGAGCTGGTCGACGACGTCGCGGCACCTGAGGTGCCGGAGCCAGTTAGCGAATTCACCCTGCCCGAACCCGAACCCGAACCCGAGCCGGTGCCGGAAATCGCCACGCCGGTTGTAGCTGAGCCGGATGTGGCCGAGCCTGTCGGTGCGCCAGCGATCAGCGAGATGGGTGAGCTGGACGAGGAAATGGTCGAAATCTTCCTTGAGGAAGCCTTCGACATTCTCGACAGCGCGGCCCAGGCTCTCGATCGCTGGCTGCAGCAACCGGACAATGCCAGCCCGCTGGCGGCTCTGCAGCGTGATCTGCACACCCTCAAGGGTGGCGCGCGGATGGCCGAGATTCGCCCGATTGGCGACCTGGCCCATGAGCTGGAGTCGCTCTACGAAGGCCTGGTGGATCGCCGTTACCAATATTCGCCGGCGCTTTCGGGCCTGCTGCAGCAGAGCCATGACTGCCTGGCCCAGCAACTGGATCAACTGCAGGCCGGTCGCGGCCTGCGCGATCCGCAGGAGCTGATCGGCACCATTCTGGCGTTCCGCAAATCCGGTGGCGCGGTGCCGCTGCCGAGCGAAGACGCTGTGCCGGAAGCGCTTGCGGCAGAAGTGCCTTTGGCAGAAGTACACGAAGAAAGCATTGAGCCGGTAGAACTCGTTGCCGAGCCCGAGCCCGAGCCCGAGCCCGAGCTGAGCGTTGCCGATGATCAGCCTCTGCTGGCCGAAGCCGAAGAGTGGCCCGTGCTGGAGCTGACGGCAGAGCCGCTGGCGTCGGAGAGCGAGGCCCTTGCCGAAGAACCGGCATTGCCGGCGGTCGACGAGGATTCCGCGCTGCTGGTCGAGGCCGAAGAGTGGCCGGTACTGGAAGCGGAAGATGCACCCGTTACAGAAGCGCAGTCGCAGGACCTGCCACTGGTCGAACTTGAGGAGCCCGAGGCTGCCGAAGTCGAAACGTTCGACGTGGTTGAAGTGGTCGCCGAGCCCGTTGCGCAAGTACAACCCGTCAGCAGCCATACGCCGACGCCGGTCGCGCTGGATGAGCGCGACCCCGAGCTGGTGGAGATTTTCCTGGAAGAGGGCTTCGACATCCTCGACAGCGCCGGTGCGGCTCTGCAGCGCTGGATGGAGAATGTCGACAACACCCTCGAAGTCGAATCCCTGCAGCGCGATCTGCACACCCTCAAGGGTGGTGCGCGGATGGCCGAGATTCGCGAAATTGGCGATCTGGCCCATGAACTCGAGTTCCTCTACGAGGGCCTGTGTGGTGGGCGTCTGCGCGCCAGCCCGGAGCTGTTTGCCCTGCTCCAGGCCTGCCAGGACCGACTGGCCGAGATGCTCGAGGCCGTGCGTGATCAGCAGGTCATCCCTGATGGCCAGGCGCTGATCGATACGATCAAGCGCTTCCGTGCCAACCCGGATGAACAGCTCAGCGTACCCACCAGTGTGCATCTGGAACCGCTGGCGCCGGTGGCGGCAATGGACGATGAGGCCGACGCCGATATCCTCGATATCTTCCTTGAGGAAGCGGACGACCTGCTGGAAGCCCTGGAACTGGCCAGCAACCAGCTGCAGGACGACCCCGCCGATGAAGCGCCGGTCGCCGAACTGTTGCGTGTGCTGCATACCCTCAAGGGCGGTGCACGCCTGGCCGGGCAGAAGCAGCTGGGTGATCAGGCCCATGATCTTGAACAACACCTGACCGAGGCACAGCGTCAGGGCCAGCCGTGGCCGGCGAGCCTGCAGGCCGATGTACAGTCCGGTCTGGAAGGCTTGCAGGCGGGTGTCGAACAACTGCGCGAGCGGGTCAACCAGAGTCTGCAGTCGCCTGCGCCGCGTGCCGAAGTGCCCGTGGCTGCTCCGGCCGTGGACTATCTGCCGGCGACGCCGCGCCTGGACAGCCCGATCGTCGCGGCGGCCAGCTCGGCGCAGATGCTGCCGTCGGCGGCCAAGGTTCTGCCATTCGTGCAGCGCGCCCAGGAGGCGGCGCTGGAAGCGGCGTCCCGCCGTGCACCGCAGGAAATGGTCAAGGTGCCGGCGGAACTGCTCGAAGGTCTGGTCAACCTGGCGGGTGAGACGTCGATCTTCCGTGGCCGGGTCGAGCAGCAGGTCAGTGACGTCGGTTACACCCTCAGCGAGATGGAAGCGACCATCGAGCGGGTACGAGACCAGCTGCGGCGTCTGGACACCGAAACCCAGGCGCAGATTCTCAGCCGTTATCAGGCGGAAGCCGAGCGTGCCGGCTACGAGGATTTCGACCCGCTGGAAATGGACCGTCACTCGCACCTGCAGCAACTGTCGCGGGCGCTGTTCGAGTCGGCGTCCGACTTGCTCGATCTGAAGGAAACCCTGGCGGCGAAGAACCGTGACGCGGAAACCCTGCTGCTGCAGCAGGCCCGGGTCAATACCGAGCTGCAGGAAGGCCTGATGCGCACCCGCATGGTGCCGTTCGACCGTCTGGTGCCGCGTCTGCGCCGGATCGTCCGTCAGGTGGCGGGTGAGCTGAACAAACAGGTCGAGTTCATCGTCGGCAACGCCGAGGGTGAAATGGACCGTACCGTGCTGGAGCGTATCGTCGCGCCGCTGGAGCACATGCTGCGCAACGCCGTCGACCACGGTGTGGAGCGCCCCGAACAGCGTCTGGCCGCCGGCAAGAGCGAGGCGGGCACCATTCGCCTCAACCTCGGCCGCGAGGGCGGCGATATCGTCCTGACCCTGGCCGACGATGGTGGCGGCATCAAGCTGGAGGCCGTGCGCAAGAAGGCCATCGAACGCGGCCTGATGGACGCGGACAGCAGCCTGTCGGATCACGAGGTGCTGCAGTTCATCCTCGAGGCCGGTTTCTCCACCGCCGAGAAGGTCACGCAGATCTCCGGTCGCGGTGTCGGCATGGACGTGGTGCACTCCGAGGTCAAGCAGCTCGGCGGCAGCATGAGCATCGACTCGACCGCCGGCCAGGGCACCACCTTCACCATCCGCCTGCCATTTACCGTGTCGGTCAACCGCGCGCTGATGGTGTATTCCGGTGAAGACCTCTACGCCATCCC
>ERZ1645187.3486-NODE-3486-length-13186-cov-7.099535_pt1 | contig 13186 bp, 13 predicted proteins | sample MGYA00575352_ERZ1645187 | MGnify/ENA primary metagenome ERZ1645187 (study PRJEB40837, sample SAMN11349314) | freshwater sediment metagenome | isolation source: river sediment | host: Sediment | place: India: Wazaribad , New Delhi | collected 2017-02-21 ...
TCGGCATCAACCCGCAGCTCAACGGCACGATCATCATGCTGCCGATCCCCGAGCTCAACGAGGAGCGCCGCAAGGAGCTCACCAAGGTCGCCGCCCAATATGCCGAACACGCCCGCGTCGCGATCCGCAACGTGCGCCGCGACGGCATGGACCAGATCAAGAAGGCCAAGGGCAACGGCATGTCGGAAGACGACGTGAAGTTCTGGGAATCCGAGGTCGAGGAGCTCACCAAGAAGCATATCGCGGTGATCGACAAGGCGCTCGAGGCCAAACAAGCCGAGATCATGCACGTCTGAGGCCCGGCCTCGCAGCGAAAGGCCTCCCCATGGCGCGCAAACCCGCTCCCGTTGCCCCCGCCGACCCCGAGGCGCCGATCTGTGGCGTCGATTACGGCGTCGCGCATGTGGCGATCATCATGGACGGTAACGGCCGCTGGGCCACCAACCGCGGTTGGCCGCGCCTCGCCGGCCACCGCCGCGGCGCCGAGCGCATCAAGCAGATCGTGCGCACCGCGCCCGACATGGGCGTGCGCTACCTCACCGTCTACGCCTTCTCGACCGAGAACTGGAAGCGCTCGACTGAGGAAGTGCTTGGTCTGATGGGGATTTTCGCGCGCTACATCGAGAAGGAGGCCGATGAGCTGGCCTCGCTCGGCGTGCGGATGCGCTTCATCGGCGAACGCGGGCGGCTCGATGGCAAGCTGGCGCGGCTGATGGGCGGCATCGAGGAGCGCACCAAGGACAACACCCGTCTGACGCTGACGGTCGCGATCAACTACGGCGGGCGCAACGAGCTTGCCCGCGCCGCGGTGCGGCTGGCGCGCGATCATGCCGCGGGGCTGATCGCGGCGGAGGATCTGGGCGAGGAGGCGCTGGCCGCGCGGCTCGATACCGCGGGCCTGCCCGACCCCGATCTGGTGATCCGCACCTCGGGCGAGACGCGGACCTCGAATTTCCTCGCCTGGCAGGCGGCCTATGCCGAATATGAATTCACCGAGACGCTCTGGCCCGAATTCACCCCCGAGGAGCTCGCCAAGATCCTGAGCCGCTTTGGCACCCGCGACCGGCGTTTCGGCGGGGCCAAGGCATGAGCGCAGGCGGCACAGCCGGCGCAGGGGCGGGCGGCGGCCGCTGGGGCGATCTGCGCACGCGCACGCTCTCGGCGCTGGCGATGATCGCGATCGGCGGCGGCGCGATCTGGGCGGGCGGGATCGCCGTCGCCGCGCTCGCGGTGCTCGTCACCGGGCTGATGATCTGGGAGCTCGCCGCGATGACCGCGCCCGCGCGCCCGGGCAATGCCAAGCTCATCGGCCTGATCGGCGCGGGCGCGCTGGCGGCGGTGCTGTTCCGCCATGACCCGTTCCTGATGCCGCTTCTGGCGCTGCCCTCGATGCTGCTCACCGTCGGCGCGCGCCGCGACAAGCCGCTCGCCTCGGTCTATGCGCTCGCGATCCTGCTCACCGGCTACGGGCTCGTGGCGCTGCGCCAGGGCTACGGCTCGGCCGAGATCGCCTGGCTCGTCGCGCTCGTCATCACCTCCGATATCGCCGGCTATTTCGTCGGCCGCGCGGTCGGCGGGCCGAAATTCTGGCCCGCGATCAGCCCCAAGAAAACCTGGTCGGGCACGGTGGCGGGCTGGGTGGGCGCGGCGCTCGTCGGCGCGCTCTTCATGGCGCTCGAGGGGCCTCATCTGCTCTTGTGGTTCTCGCCGCTCTTCGCGCTCGCCGGCCAGATGGGCGATATCGCCGAAAGCTGGCTCAAGCGGCGCGCGGGCGTCAAGGACAGCTCGTCGCTGATCCCCGGCCATGGCGGCGTGCTCGACCGGTTCGACGCGCTGATCGGCGCGGTGATCGCGGTGCTCGTCGTCACGCTGGCGCTGGCGGCGCTCTGAAAGGAAAGATCATGCGCAGGGTTTCGGTTTTTGGCGCCACCGGCTCGATCGGGGTGAATACGCTCGATTTGCTGACCCGTCAGGGCGGCGCGGAGGCCTATCAGGTGGTCGCGCTGACCGGCGGGCGCAATGTCGATCTCCTGGCAAGCCAGGCCCGCAGCCTGCGCGCCGAGCTGGCGGTGACCGCCCATGAAGACTGCCTGCCCGCGCTGCGCGCCGCACTCCATGGCTCCGGGATCGAGGCCGCGGCGGGGGCGGGGGCGCTCGTCGAGGCGGCCGAGCGGCCCGCCGATTGGGTGATGAGCGCGATCGTCGGCGCCGCCGGCCTCGCGCCGGGCTTTGCCGCGCTCAAACATGGCACGACGCTCGCGCTCGCCAACAAGGAGAGCCTGGTGACCGCCGGGCCGCTGCTGCTGGCCGAGGCGGCGCGGCACGGCGCGCTGATCCTGCCGGTCGACAGCGAACATTCCGCCGTTTTTCAGGCGCTCGTCGGCGAGGAGATCTCGGCGGTCGAGCGGGTGATCATCACCGCCTCGGGCGGCGCCTTCCGCGATTGGCCGCTCGAGCGGCTGGCCCGTGCCACCGTCGCCGAGGCCTCGACCCATCCGAATTGGGCGATGGGCCAGCGGATCACGATCGACAGCGCCTCGATGTTCAACAAGGCGCTCGAAGTCATTGAAACCAAGGAATATTTCCAGATCGCGCCGGAGAAGATCGAGGTTCTCGTCCACCCCGAGAGCCTCGTGCATGCGCTGGTGGGCTTCGCCGATGGCGCGCTGATGGCGCATCTGGGCGCGCCCGATATGCGCCATGCGATCGGCTATGCGCTGAACTGGCCCGCGCGGCGCGATCTGCCCGTCGCGCGGCTCGATCTCGCCGCGATCGGCGCGCTCACCTTCCGCGCCCCCGATCTGACCCGCTTCCCCGCGCTGGCGCTCGCGCGTGAGGTGATGGCGATCGGCGGCACCGCGGGCGCGGCTTTCAACGCCGCCAAGGAGGCCGCGCTCGATGCCTTCATCGCCGGCCAGATCGGCTTTCTCGACATGGCGCGGGGCGTCGAAAGCGTGCTCTCTGAAATGTCAGCGCGCCAGGGCCTTGGAAATGTCGCGATCAGCCTCGATAACGTCATGGCAACCGATGCGGAGGCGCGCGCGCGCCTTCACCAAAGCATTTCGAGCGGAAAGGTCTGAGTTTTGGACATCTTGCCGGGCTTCCTGAGCGCCCTCTGGACGGTGGGCTCCTTTGTCGTCGCGCTGTCGATCATCGTGGCGGTGCATGAATATGGCCATTACATCGTCGGGCGCTGGTCGGGGATCAAGGCGGAGGTGTTCTCGCTCGGCTTCGGGCCGAAGCTCGTCTCGCGCGTCGATCGGCGCGGCACCCGCTGGCAGATCGCCGCGATCCCGCTCGGGGGCTATGTGAAATTCCTCGGCGATGCCAATGCGGCCTCGGCGGGCACCGATGCCGAAGCCGTCGCGGGGCTTTCGCCCGAGGAGCTGCGCGCCACGATGGCGGGGGCGCCGCTCTGGGCGCGGGCCGCGACCGTCGCGGCGGGGCCGGTTTTCAACTTCCTGCTCTCGATTGCGGTGATCGCGGGGCTGATGCTCTACTCCGGCACCGCGACCGATGAGCCCACCGTGGGCGATATCGTGGCGCTGCCCGAAGGCTCGGGGGGCCTGCGCGCGGGCGACCGGATCGTCGCGGTCGAGGGGCTCGCGACGCCCGATTATGCCGCGCTGAACAAGGCCGCCGATGCCGCGCCCGCCGCGACGGCGACGCTGCGCTACCGGGTTGCGCGCGAAGGCGGCGAGACCGAGATCGAGGGCCCGCAGCTCCTGCCGCCGCGGCTCGCCGGCGTCACCCCGCAATCGGCGGCCTATGCGGCCGATCTTCGGGCGGGCGATGTGATCACCGCGGTCGATGGCCGCCCGGTCTGGCGCTTCGAGACGCTGCGCGAGATCGTCGGCGCGGGCGATGGCGCGCCGCTCACGCTCTCGATCTGGCGCCCCGAGGCGGTGGACGAGGGCGCCGCGGGCAGCCCGGCCGCGCTGCCGGGCACGCGTTTCGAGGTCACGCTCACCCCCAAACGCACCGATCTGCCGCTGCCCGAGGGCGGCTTCGAGACCCGCTGGCTGATCGGCGCGACCGGCTCCTTCGCCTTCGAGCCCGAGACCCGCGCGACGGGCCTTGGCGAGGCGCTCACCGGCGCGGTCGCCACCACCTGGACGATCGTCACCACCTCGCTTTCGGGGCTGTGGAGCATGATCGCGGGCGAGATTTCCTCGTGCAACCTGCATGGCGCGATCGGCATCGCCGAGGGCTCGGCGGCGGCGGCGAAATCGGGGATGCCCGATTTCATCTGGTTCATCGCGATGCTCTCGACGGCGGTGGGCTTCCTCAACCTCTTCCCGATCCCGATGCTCGATGGCGGGCATCTGATGTTCTACACTTGGGAAGCGGTGGCGGGCAAACCGCCCTCGGAGAAGGTCTTCAACGGGCTGATGGCGCTCGGCATGGCGCTGGTTTTCACGATGATGATCTTCGGGCTCTCGAACGATCTCTTCTGCCCCTGAGCGCGCGCGCCCGGGCCGGATCTCGCGAAAGGGCGCCTCCGGGGCCCTTTTGATTTGGGCGCCTCTGCCCCATCCACGCCTCATTTCGGCCCCAATCCGGCGCTAGACAGGCCTCGTAGACAGCGACCTGGAGGATGTGACGATGCAAATGGTTTTGAACGAGAGCGTCCGTGGTCTGTCGACGATGGTCGAGATCAACCTCGACCGGATCCTCGTGCCGCTCGCGATCCTCGTCGCGCTGGCGGCGGGGGCGGTGCTCGGCGCACAGCTGGTGGATGTGATCACGCCCGATACATTCCAGGCTCAGGTCTGAGGCAAAATCGCCGCAAAGCCGGCGGAAATCTGCTCTCTCGAACGGCGCGGGCTCTCCCGCGCCTTCGCGTTTTGACAAGGCCGGACTTTCCCGCTAGGCACGGTTGTTCACGGCGCAAACCGCGCGAAAACGGGGACGGACGATGAAACAACTGCTGCAGCGCGGCGCCGGTCGCAGCATCACCGCGGAACTGACCAAGCGGGCCGCGATTTTGCTTTCTGTCGCAATGGTTTGCACCGCAACGCCGCAGTTTGCCGCGGCGCAGAACTATCAGTTTTCGGCGCTGAAAATCGTCGGCAACGAGCGGATCGAGCCCGCCACGATCATCTCCTACGCCGGAATCGCCCGCGGCAAGACGATCAGCTCGGGCGAGCTGAACGATGCCTATCAGCGCCTGCAAGGCTCGGGCCTGTTTGAATCGGTCGAAATCGTGCCCCAGGGCGGCACGCTGGTGATCACCGTCAAGGAATACCCGACCGTCAATGTCGTGAACTTCGAGGGCAACAAGCGGCTGAAGGATGAAAACCTCGGCAAGCTCGTCTCGACCCAGCCGCGCAAGGTGTTCTCGCCCGCGCTCGTCGAGGCCGATGCCGCCGCCATCGCCAAGGCCTATGCCGAGGCCGGCCGGATCAGCGTCTCGGTCAACCCGAAGGTGATCAAGCGCGACAACAACCGCGTCGATGTCGCCTTCGAGATTACCGAGGGCAAGGTCACCGAGGTCGAGCGGCTCTCCTTCACCGGCAACCGCGCCTATACCGACCGCCGCCTGCGTCAGGTGGTCAACACCAAACAGGCCGGCGTCTTCCGCACCCTGATCCAGCGCGACACCTATGTCGCCGATCGCGTCGCCTATGACCGCCAGCTGCTGACCGATTTTTACCATTCGCGCGGCTATGTCGATGTGCAGGTCACCGGCGTCTCTTCGGAAATGACCCGCGCGCGCGATGGCGTGTTCATGACCTTCAACATCCGCGAAGGCCAGCAGTTCAAATTCGGCAAGATCACCACCAGCTCGGAGATCGAGGGCCTCGACGCCGCCGAGTTCCAGAAACAGGCCAAGATCCGCGAAGGCGTGGTCTATTCGCCCAATGCGATCGACCTCGCCGTGACCCGGATGGAAGAGCTCGCGCTGCGCAAGGGCGCGCAATTCGTCCGCGTCGAGCCGCGCGTGACCCGCAATGACCGCGACCAGACGCTCGATATCGATTTCGCGCTGATCCGCGGCCCGCGCGTCTTCGTCGAGCGCATCGACATCGAGGGCAACACCACCACCCAGGACCAGGTGATCCGGCGCGAATTCCACACCGCCGAGGGCGATGCCTTCAACCCGCGCGAGATCAAGAACTCCGCCGAACGGATCCGCGCGCTCGGTTTCTTCGAGGATGCGCAGGTCGACAGCAAACAGGGCTCCGGCCCCGATCAGGTCGTCGTCGATGTGAACGTCAAGGAACAGCCGACCGGCTCGCTCTCCTTCGGCGCGAGCTACGGCAAATCGGCCGGGATCGGCGCGGCGGTCTCGCTCGAGGAGCAGAACTTCCTCGGCCGCGGCCAATATCTCGGCATCTCGCTCGCCACCACCTCGGGCACCAAGCAAAACCAGATCAAGTTCATCGAACCCTATCTGCTGGGCCGCGATCTGCAGGGCAAATTCAACCTCTGGTACAATACCTCCGAGGATGACAGCTCGGAATATTCGACCCGCTCGATCGGCATCTCGCCGGCGATCGAATTCCCGCTGTCGCAAAACGGCCGGCTCGAGCTGCGCTATACCTATTCGCGCGACAAGATCTATGATGTCGAACAGATCGCCGACCCCGATGGCGATGGCATCTTCTCCGGCTCCTCGCCGGTGCTTTATGCCGAAGAGCTGAAGGGCGAGCGCGCGAAATCGGCCTTTGGCTACACCTATAGCTATGACACGCGCCTGACCGGGCTCGACCCGCGCTGGGGCTTCACCTTCGATCTCAACCAGGATCTGGCGGGCTTTGGCGGCGATGTCGATGCGCTGACCACGACCGCGCTCGCCCGCGTCGAGCGCAAGGTCTGGCAAGAAGAGGTGACGCTGCGCGCCGAGATCGAGGGCGGCGCGGTGCATGCGCGCTCGGGCTCGAACCTGATCCTGCTCGACCGCTTCACCGGCAACGGCAAGATCCGCGGCTTCGAGACCAACGGCTATGGCCCGCGCGACCTCAACGCGCCCAACCAGGATGCGCTCGGCGGCAAATATTTCGCCGCCGTCCGGCTCGAGACCGAATTCCCGGTCGGCCTGCCGGAGGAATATGGCGTGCATGGCGGGCTGTTCCTCGATGCGGGCTCGGTCTGGGGGCTCGACGATACCGCGGGCGCCTGCGCCACGCCCGTGACCTCGGTCTGCGCGGGCTCGATCGACGACGGGCTGAACTGGCGCTCGGCGGTCGGCTTCTCGGTGTTCTGGGATACGATGCTCGGGCCGCTGCGCTTCAACTTCTCGAAGGCGATCAAGAAAGAGGACTACGACAAGGAACAGTCCTTCGACATGACGATCTCGACGAAGTTCTGAGCCGATGGCGCGGCGCGGGGCAGGGACGGCGGCGCTCGGGGGGCGGATCGCGGGCGCGCTGGCGCTCGGCGCGCTGCTTCTGGCCGCGCCCGCCGCGCCCGCCCAGACCCCGGTCGATGTGCCGCCCGGCGCCCAGATCCTGACCCTCGACTGGGAAGAGCTCTATGACGGCTCGGCCTGGGGCAAGCGGGTGCAGGCCGAGATCGCCGCCGAGGGCGCCGCGCTCACCGCCGAGAACAACCGCATCGCCGATGATCTCGTCGCGGAGGAGAAAGCCCTCACCGACCGCCGCGCCGGCATGGAGCCCGCCGCCTTCCGCACCGAGGCGCAGGCCTTCGACAAGAAAGCGACCGAGATCCGCGCCGCGCAAAACGCCAAGGCCGAGGCGCTCAACCGCCGCTTCGAGGCCGAACGGCAGGCCTTCATCGCCGCGCTCGTGCCGCTGCTCGACGGCTTTCTGGCCGAGCACAAGGCGGCGATGGTGATCGACCGGCGGGTGATCATCCGCGCGCTGGCGGGGATCGACGTGACCGACGAGCTGATCGCGCTCGCCGACGAGAAACTGGGCGCGGGCCAGCCTGCCGCCACCCCCGCCACCCCCGAATAACCCGCGCGGCGCCTCAATTCTTGCCAAGCCTGCCCGGGGTTGCTAGCAAGTGGCTGACCGCGCCCGAGCGCGCCCCAGATCGACGGAGATCCGATGACCGAAGCTGCCCCCCACACCACCGCCGATCTCGATCTGATCAAGAAGATCATCCCGCATCGCTATCCGTTCCTCCTCGTCGACAAGGTGCGCGATATCGTGCCGAACGAGACCGCCGTGGGGATCAAGATGGTCACCGCCAACGAGCCCCATTTCGAGGGCCATTTCCCGGCGAAACCGATCATGCCGGGGGTGTTGATCATCGAGGCGCTGGCGCAGACCGCGGCGGTGCTCGTCGGCGTGTCGATGGATGTGATCGGCAAGGATCTGCTGACCTATTTCATGGGCATCGACAAGGCCAAGTTCCGCCGCATGGTGGTGCCGGGCGATTGTCTTGAGCTGCATGTCAAGGCGCTGCGCGGCGGCGGCAAGATCTGGAAATTCGAGGGCCGGGCGCTGGTCGAGGGCGAGCTCGCGGCCTCGGCCGAGTTCACCGCGATGATGGATCTGAAGGGCTGATCGCGATGATCGACCCCTCCGCCAAGATCCACCCTGCGGCGGTGATCGAGCCCGGCGCGGTGATCGGCCCCGAGTGCGAGATCGGCCCGTTTTGCGTGATCGGCCCCGAGGTGCGGCTTGGGCGCGCGGTGCGGCTGCAAAGCCATGTGGTGATCGCGGGCGATACCGAGATCGGCGACGAGACCTCGGTCTTCCCCTTCGCCTCGCTCGGCCAGATCCCGCAAGACCTTAAATTCAAAGGCGAAAAGACCCGCCTTGTGATCGGGGCGCGCAACCGCATCCGCGAATATGTGACGATGAACGCCGGCACCGAGGGCGGCGGCGGCGTGACACGTGTGGGTGATGACGGGCTCTTCATGGCGAACTGTCACGTCGCCCATGATGTCACGATCGGCAACCGGGTGATCCTCGTCAATTCGGTCGCGGTGGCGGGGCATTGCCATCTCGAGGATGACGTGATCGTCGGCGGGCTCTCGGGGGTGCATCAATGGGTGCGCATCGGGCGCGGCGCGATCATCGGCGCGCTGTCGATGGTGACCTCGGATGTGATCCCGCATGCGCTCGTCGCCGGGCCGCGGGCGGGGCTCGAGGGGCTCAACCTCGTCGGCCTGAAGCGCCGCGGCACGCCCCGCGCCGAGATCAGCGCGCTGCGCGAGCTCTACATGGCGCTCTCGGAGGGCAATTTCCGCGAACAGGCCCGCAAGCTCCATGACGAGGGCGTCGAGGGCGATCTCGCCCGCGAGGTGCTCGATTTCATCCTCGGTCCCTCCGACCGCAGCTTCCTGACGCCGCGATGAGCGCGGATGTGGCGCTGATCGCGGGGACGGGGGCGCTGCCGGGGCTTCTGGCGGCGGCGCGGCCGGGGATGCTGATCTGCGAGCTTCATGGCTTTGCCTGCGCGGTCGCGGGGGCCGAGCCGCTCGTCTTCCGCATCGAGCGGCTGGTGCCCTTCCTCGACACGCTGGTTGAGCGCGGCATCACCCAGGTCTGTTTCGCCGGCGCGATCCGGCGCCCGCGGCTCGAGCCCGAGCTCTTCGACATGCGCACCGCGAGCCTCGTGCCGCGGCTTCTGCCGGCGTTTCAGGCGGGCGATGATGCGAGCCTGCGCGCGGTGATCGGGCTCTTCGAGGAGTGGGGGCTCGAGGTGGTCGGCGCCGATCAGATCGCGCCCGCGCTCGTGCCCGGGGCGGGGCTCCTCGCGGGCGCGCCGTCGGAGGCCGATACAAGGGACGCCGCGCGCGCGGCCGAGATCGTCGCGGCGCTTGGCGCGGCCGATGTGGGGCAGGGCGCGGTGGTGGCCCAAGGGCTCTGTCTTGCGGTGGAAAGCCTGCCCGGCACCGATGCGATGCTCGCCTTCGCGGGCGCCCATCGCGCGATCCTGCCCGAGCCCGCGGGCGCGCGCGGGGTGTTTTACAAAGCGCCCAAACCCGGCCAGGATCGGCGCGTCGATCTGCCCGCGATCGGGCCGCAAACGGTGGCGAACGCCGCCGCCGCGGGCCTGGCGGGGATCGCGTTCGAGGCCGGGGGGATCTTGCTCCTCGACCGCGAGGAAACCATCAAAGCCGCTGAAAACGCAGGAGTTTTCCTATGGGCGCGGGAGGCTTGAAGCTCTTTCTGATCGCCGGCGAAGCCTCGGGCGACAAGCTCGGGGCGGCGTTGATGGCGGGGCTGAAAAGCCTCGCGCCGGGGGTCGGTTTCGCGGGCGTCGGCGGGCCCTTGATGGCGGCCGAGGGGCTCGAGAGCCTCTTCCCGATGGAGGAGCTGTCGGTGATGGGCCTCGTCGAGGTGCTGCCGAAATATCGCGCCCTCAAACGCCGCATCGCCGAGACCGCCGAGGCCGTCGCCGGTTTTGCCCCCGATGCGCTGATCACCATCGACAGCCCGGATTTCTGCCTGCGCGTCGCGCGGGCCGCGCGTGCGGCGCGGCCGGGGCTGCGCACGATCCATTATGTCGCGCCCTCGGTCTGGGCCTGGCGGCCCGGGCGGGCGGCGAAAATGGCCGAGGTCGTCGACCATGTCCTCGCGCTTTTGCCCTTCGAGCCGCCCTATATGGAGGCCGCGGGGATGAGCTGCGATTTCGTCGGCCATCCGGTCGTGGCCGAGCCCCGCGCGAGCCGCGCCGAGGCGGCGGCCTTCCGCGAGACCCATATGATCGGCCCCGAACAGCCCTTGGTGCTGTGCCTGCCGGGCTCGCGCCGGGGCGAGGTCGCGCGCCTCGGGCCGCGGTTTGACGAGGCGCTGATCCGGCTGCGCGACCGCGAGCCGGGGCTGCGGGTGGTGCTGCCCACCGTGCGCGGCGTGGCGCCCTTGGTGCGCGAGATGACCGCGCGCTGGCCGGTTGCGCCGATCGTCGTCGAGGAGACGGCCGACAAGCGCGCGGCCTTCGCCGCCGCCGATCTCGCGCTCGCGGCCTCGGGCACGGTCAGCCTCGAGCTCGCCGCCAACCGCACGCCGATGGTGATCGCCTATGACGCGAATTTCCTGACCTGGCATATCGCCTCGCGGATGGTGAAGATCGACACGGTGACGCTGGTCAATCTGGTCTCCGAGACCCGGGCGGTGCCGGAGTTCCTCGGCCCGCGCTGCCGGCCCGGGCTGATCGCGACGGCGCTTTTCGAGCTATTGGAGAACGCGGGCGCGCGCGGCGCGCAGGCGGCGGCGATGGAGGTGACGATGGCGCGGCTGGGCGAGGGCGGCGAGGCGCCGGGGCTGCGCGCGGCGCGCTCGGTGCTTGCGAAACTTGGATGAAGAACGATGCGTAAGCTCTTGATTATCCTCGCACTTGCCCTGACCGCGCCGGCGGGCATGGCCGCCACCCCCGACCCGGCCGTAGGCGCCGCCGCCTATCAGAAGGCCTGCGCGCGCTGTCATCGCGACCCGGCCAAGCTCGTGGCGCAGAGCGCAGGCGCGCGCGCGGCCGAGGATTTCGCGGCCTGGCTCAGCGCCTATCTTGCCACGCATCACAATCCCGGCCCGCAGGCCGCCGCCGATATCGCCGCCTGGCTCGCCCTGCGCTGATCAGCGCTCCATCGGCACCACATCGACCGCCTGATGGCTCTCATGCGCGCCCGCCGTGCGCAGCGCGCCCAGCACCGGCGCGACATCGGAATAATCGCGCCCGATCGCCACGGTGATGTAATCGAGCCCGGCGGGCTGGTCATTCGTCGGGTCGAACTCGACCCAGCCCATCTGCGCCCCCGCCCAAGCCCGCACCCAGGCATGCATCGCATCGGCGCCCTCGAGGCGCGGCTGGCCGGGCGGCGGGAAGGTGCGCAAAAACCCCGAGACATAGCCCGCCGGAACCCCGATCCCGCGCAGGGCCGCGATCATCACCTGCGCGAAATCCTGGCACACGCCATGGCGCGCGGTGAAGGCCTCGAGCGGCGGGGTGTCGACGGTGGTGGCCTCGGCGTCAAAGCGCATCTCGCGGTGGAGCGCGCGGCCGATCGCCTCGATCGCGGCGAAGGCGGTCATGCCCGGGGTGACGAGCGCGCGGGCGAAGGCGGTGATCTCGGGCACCGGGCGGATCCGCGGCGAGGCGCCGAGGAAATGGTGGGGCGCCTGCGGATCGAGGCTTTGCTCGGCCGCGATCTCGGCGGCAAGGCCCGCAAGCGGCGGCGAGAGGTCAAGGACGGGAGGGGGCGCGGCGCGCTCGACGGTGGCGGTGAGGGTGAAGGCGGCGGCCGAGATCGGCTTGTGCCAGGCGACCGAGGTCATCGCATTGCCGAAGAAATCGAGGCTGTCGCGGCGCTCATCGGGGAGCGGGTCGATGCTCAGCAGACGGCGCGTCACGCGCTGGGTGCCGGGCGCGTCGGAGGGCAAGAGCCGCAGCAGGTTGCGCGTGTGATCGGCGGGGGCGGCGTAGCTGTAGTCGATGACGAGGCGGATGTCGTAACGCATGGGCCCCTCAGCGCAGATAGGCGGTTGTGAGCAGATCGGAGGCCGCCGCGATCTCGCCGCGCAGCGCGATCAGCCGCTCGGAGGTGATCTCGCGCGGCTCGGCCACCTGCAGCGCGCTCTGGATCGGCACGAGCGCGCGCGAGAGCGGCGCGAGGCGGCCGTTCGTCACCGCATCGGGCAGCGCCATCGCCAGCGCCCGCATCCGCTGGATCTGGAACAGGATCGAGCGCGGGTTGTCGCCATCGAGCGCGAGCAGGTCGATCACCGTATCGCGCGAGGTCTCGACGCGGTAGCGGCGCTGGTGGGTGATCACGCTGTCGGCGACCTCGACGGCAATGTCGAGCGAGCCCGCCGGCGCCTGCGGATCGGCAAAGACCGCAAGCATCGCCGCCAGCGCATCGGCGCGTTCGAGCGCGCGGCCGAAGCTCAGGAACCGCCAGCCCGAGAAGCGATACATGTTTTCATGCACGAGGCCGGAAAAGCCGGTGATCTTGCGCACCAGAACCGACATCGCGCGCGCGCAATCATCGCCCGGGCGCGCGGTGCGGCTCATCTGGCGGGCGGTTTTCACCAGATCGCCGAGCGCCGCCCAGCCATCGGTGGAGAACCGGTCGCGCACCTTCGCCGCACAGCCCCGCGCGATCTCGATGCGCCCGATCAGCGCCTCGGGGATCGGCTCGTCGAGCGTGTAACCATAGGGCGCGAGGAAGCTCTCGAGCGCCTTGAGCCGCGGGTCGGCGGGGTTGTCGGTGGCGGCGAGGCGCAGGTGATAGGCGCGGATCAGCCGGATCGCATCCTCGGTGCGCTCG
>ERZ1645187.3487-NODE-3487-length-13186-cov-4.501790_pt1 | contig 13186 bp, 19 predicted proteins | sample MGYA00575352_ERZ1645187 | MGnify/ENA primary metagenome ERZ1645187 (study PRJEB40837, sample SAMN11349314) | freshwater sediment metagenome | isolation source: river sediment | host: Sediment | place: India: Wazaribad , New Delhi | collected 2017-02-21 ...
ATTTAGCAAAACCCTTATTTTTATTCGACAGTTTGCAAAACCCCGGAAAGAGTTTCGGGGTTTTTTCTTTTTATTATTTTGAATAAAAATGTCTTGAATCCCCCCACTCTCCCAAAGCCACTTCATTGCCGGTGAGCCCGATTCGCACATTGATACAACTGAGGCAGTCTTCAGGAGTTTCCTCGGTGCAGGGTTTATTTTCGTAGAGTTTGTACTGGTCGCGGTAAACACCCGGTGTTATATTCGGCATAAAAACATTGGCGCCCACTTTGATCGCCTTTTCGCGCCCCAATTTGTCGGCAGCCTGCATGGCAGTCGATGCTGCCAGGTTGATATCTTTCATCATCACCCGTAAAATGGCGATCATTTTCAGTGAAAGTTCAAAACGATCTTTCAGAGGCAACAATTTATCACGTTCGGCAAAAAGCGGGGTGTCTGCGTGTTCGAGGTAAGGCCCCATTCCCACCATATCCACATCAAATTGCTGCATCCACAGCAGATCACCGGCCAGATCTTCAATCGTCTGAAACGGAAGACCGATCATCACACCGGTTCCAACCTGGTATCCAATACTTTTCAGGTGAAACAGGCATTCGACCCTCTCAGAAAAACTATGATTTTTAGGGTGAAGTATTTTGTATAGTTCAGGATTTGAAGTCTCAATCCGCAGCAAAAATCGTTTGGCCCCGTTTTCAAACCATTCCTTGTATGTTTCTGCTGTTTGTTCTCCACACGAAAGCGTGATCTGCAGCGTATTATTGGTTTCCTGATGAATTTTTTTCAGCAAGGTTGAAATCCGTTTTGTAAAAGTTTTTCCTTTCGATTCACCCGACTGCAACACCAGCGACCCGAATCTTTTTTCAGCGGCATACCGCGCTGCTTCAAGAATCTGGCGATCGGTCAAATTATACCTCTCAACCTTATGGTTCGATTTACGGATACCGCAGTAATAGCAATCTTTCCGGCAAACATTTGAAAACTCAATCAATCCGCGCAGGTAAACTTTATTTCCCGAATACTTTTCTTTCACCCGGGCAGCTTGCACAAAGAGCAGTTCCTGCTCTGCTGAATTGGTTTTTAGCAACCTTACAAGATTTTCGTGGCTAAAGTTTTCAGTTTGTAATATTTCCTTGATTTCGCTCATACTTCTGGTGCAAACTTACTCAAAAGTTCGGGTGCACTGATGAAACCATAATGCCTGTAAATCTCTTTTCCTTCCCGGTCCAGCACAATTTGCAGCGGCACAGCCGAAATACCAAAAAATTTCATTTGCGGCAGGTTTTCAGGTTGCATGATATTCAGGAAAACCACCTTCACTTTTGGATTTTCAAGCTGGTGGATTTCTTCCAGAACAGGTTCCATTTGTTTACAGATGGCACAGGTTCCCGAACTAAATTCAAGTAAAGTAAATTCAAAGCCGGATTTGTTTTGTGCGTGGTTATAGTTTAATTCGATGAATTGTTCAACTGAAACAGAATCGGCTGTTGAAGTCTGTTCTTTCATCTTTTCGGAGATGAAATCATTTAAAGTGTTCTTGCTTAAAATCCCAATTACCAACAAAATAAGCAGCGGAATTATTAAAAACAGCGGCCAGTATTTTTTCATTTTCTTCCTTCTATATCGGTAAATATTTAGCCAACAGCCCTTTTTTTGACAATCAGAATTCAATTTTTGATGTCAGTAAAATACACGTCGAATTTATAAAAGATATGATAACGAAAACGCAAGACGTCTGATCTTTAGAAAGGCGATCGAAAAAACTAAATATTGAAGATTTCAGGGACATGAAGAAGCCAGACCTGACTTTTACTCAAACTAAATCCCCTGAAGGTATGACTGAAAGTCCGCTTCAGGGGATTCAGAGTATAAATTATCTGTTACTGACTGAAAAGTATATGCTCTTAAAATATGCTGTGAACAGTTATAAAATGTTTTTAAGGCAGCGGACTACCAACAGTAATATCGCAGCGATGATAAGGTTTTCCGTGAGCTGGATTCAATTTTGGCTTTCCGGAAGTTGCATTAGCTACAGTTGGAGCAGTCGGATTAACAGCCTGCGCATTGTTAAGCTTTGCTGCATTTGCAAGAGTTGGCGAGGTGCCGGTTCTGTTCACTGCTGGTGCCGGTTTGGCCGAAGTAGGTGTATTTAGCGGACTTCCAACCGGAATATCGCATCGGTGATAAGGTTCTCCGTGTGGTGGATTCAGCTTCGGTGGAGTTGATGCTGTTTGCACGGCCGCAGGCTGATTGGTTTTGACTGCTACAGGAACAGAAGTTACTGGCGTTGAAGTATCTGTACTTAAAGTGGTTTGTTGAACCTGCTTTAGTTGCTGAACTGCTTCAGAGTTTGACTCTTTTTTTGCCGGTGAACAGGAAATTATTAATGTCAAGGTAGCTGCGGAAATAAAAAGAAAGTATTTTTTCATGCTGAATAGATTTTAAAGTTTGTGACTTTCGTCCTCTCCATTAACAACGCCCGAATAACCGATTTGTTTATTCCGTTAAAAGGTCACCATTTTGTCTGCCCAAACCACAACATTCACACAATCCACCATCGTGGAAACCGGGCAGGAAGTGGAATCAGCCAGTTGACGCGATTTCAGGCAAGTTCCGCAGGCAAGTAATTCGCCACCGGCAGCCTGAAATGCTTTCATCTGTTCATCCACATTGTACTTTTCATGGGTCAGACCTTCGCATTCCACAGCTTCGCCCATCAGAAAAAGTTTTACTTCATGCCCGGTTTTTCGGGCGGTTACACCAAATCTGAAAGCATTCCACGCTTTTTCGTATTCTTTGGTTTCGAGAATAATTCCGATTTTCATCTTACACAATTTTAAATAACCCCGGCGCCCAAAGCTAAAGAAATAATCATCAGCATAACTGCCACAAATACCTGCACAGCGCGTAAAGTAATTTTCTTCAGCAGTTTTTTGCCGATAAAAGCTCCCAGAATGGCTGAAGCAACAGCAGAAATAATCAGTCCGATGTTTTCGTGTAATCCGGCCGTGGTAAAGCGTTCAGCATAAACCGATAACCGGGTGATATCAACAAGAGATGCAATTACAACGCCGGTGGCAATGTACGCTTCTTTTGAAAGACCGGCTTTGATGAGAAAAGCGCTGCGCAAAGCGCCTTGTATTCCGGCCAGCCCGCCAAAAAAACCGCTTAAAATTCCGCCTAACATCAGTCTGTTTTTGCCAAACTGAATTTTCTGAAACCGTGGAATGACCTCGAAAAGCGAAAAGAAAAGTAGCAAAACGGCAATCACCAGTTTAACCGGTGTAACATCAAATTGTTTTTCGCCCAGATGATAGATAAACAAGGGTTGAAAACCCGAAATCTGCATCAGCAGCCAGGCACCGGCAAACGACGCGAAAATGGCGGGAATACCAAAACTCAGCAACACCTGCCTGTCGGTGTGTCTGCCCACCAGAAACATTTTAAACAGGTTGTTGGCAAAATGTACTACGCCGGTTAAAGCGATGGCCACTTCCACCGGAAAAAACAGCGCAAAAACAGGCATTAAAATAGTTCCCAGCCCAAACCCCGAAAAAAAAGTAAGAATGGATGTGAGAAACGCAACAATACAGATGATGATAATTTCGGTCATGAATCAGCATTTTTTTTAAAACAGGCCGATAAACCGAAAGTTCAGGTATTTATTTTCAAAATCAAATCAGGTTTTAGTGGATTTCAACCCGGCGGGTTGGCATATTTATAGAAATGTAGAATTAATAAAATGACGTGAACCCGAACGGGGTCGAATAGCGTTTGCTTCATGTGGTTTTCTGTTCAAACGGATGTTTATTCAGAATTATTCTGCGGAAGTCCCGAAAACCCCTCGGCCAGGCTGCCGCAGCTTGCGGGAAAAGAAAAAGGCCCTCCGACGGGCCGCCGCAAACAGCGGGAACCCAAAATTACCCATTGATGGGCCGCCGCAACCGGCAGGAAGGTAAAATAGCCCTCGGTCAGGCTGCCGCGGTTGGCGGCAGGTAAAAATACCACTCAGCCGGTTTGCCGCACAGAAAATTTTACCTGGTTGACGACATTCCCATCCCGGCGGGTTGGTATATTTATAGAAATGTCTGCGTATCAAAAAAAACGACCCCGGCAGGGGTCGTATGACACGTTGTGGCTTGTTTCTACAAAGAAATCGATGCCACTCTGGCATCGGTTACATAAAACTTTTAATGTTTAATTACCGAAACCGGCTTTTCAGCTTCAACGCCACATTCACCAAAGCAATCATCACCGGTACTTCTACCAGCGGACCGATTACACCGGCAAAAGCTTCGCCCGAATTGATACCGAAAATGGCGATGGCCACGGCGATTGCCAACTCGAAGTTATTGCTGGCGGCTGTAAACGATAAAGTAGTGGTTTGTTCGTAATTAGCGCCAACCTTTTTGCTCATAAAAAACGAAAACATAAACATCAGCACAAAGTAAATGAGCAAAGGAATTGCAATTAAAACCACATCCATCGGTATTTTAACAATGTACTCTCCTTTCAGCGAGAACATTACAACAATGGTAAACAACAGGGCAATCAGTGTCAGCGGGCTGATTTTGGGTACAAACCGGGTTTCGTACCAGGCTTTTCCCTTGATTTTTGTAAGCACAAACCGGGTTAAAAATCCGGCAATCATGGGTATTCCGAGGTAAATAAACACACTTTCGGCAATCACACCCATGGTGATTTGCGAAACCGTTTCGTTTACCGGAACACCAAACCAGCCGGGTAAAACGGCAATAAAAACATACGCATAAACCGAGAAAAGTAAAACCTGAAACAGGGAGTTAAACGCCACAAGTCCGGCAGCATATTGCGTATCGCCTTTGGCCAGGTCGTTCCACACAATCACCATGGCGATACAGCGCGCAAGGCCAATCAGAATAATACCGTACATGTAAGGCAGGTTGGCGTTGTTTTCACCCGGGAATAATTTAAAAAATGTAATTGCCAGCGCAAACATTAATACCGGCCCCAGAATCCAGTTTTGAAACAGTGAAAGCCCAAGGATTTTTGTATTTCTGAAAACATCGCCCAAATCTTCGTATTTCACCTTTGCAAGCGGCGGATACATCATTACAATTAACCCGATAGCAATAGGAATATTGGTGGTGCCCGATGACATACTGTTCCAGAAATCAGCGATACCGGGACTGAGCCAACCCATGAGAACCCCGGCAAACATGGCCAGGAAAATCCAGAGGGTTAAATACCGGTCCAAAAATTTTAAACGTTTTTTCGATGGCATAATTTTTTCTTTTTATGATATTGAAATGCTGCAACTGCTTTACTGAAAAGATCAGTTCAAGAAGTATTTTAAGAATTCAGCCCTGCTGCCTTCAAGAATTAGCAGTTACTTGCGAGAGAATTAACTTGACAAAATATCAGTTCGTTTTCAGATTTTCGATATAAAATTTCCAGAATGCTTCTTTGATCTCGTCCCGAACCCGGTAATATTCGCTTTGAATAAACTCCGGTGTGCCGGTTGCGTGACTGGGGTCGTCGAAACCAATGTGTAAGCGGTGTTTTACTTTTCCGAAGAAAGCGGGGCAGTTTTCGTTAGCGCCACCACACACGGTTATCACATAATCCCACTCATCGTTCAGATAAATATCCACCTGGTCGGAAGTGTGGTGACTGATGTCGATTCCCGCTTCTTTCATTACCTCAACGGCTTTATGGTTCAGTTTGCCAGATGCTTCGGTTCCGGCAGAAGCCACCTCCAGCCTGCTGTCGAACGACTGCAGAAAACCATGTGCCATCTGGCTGCGGCAACTGTTTCCTGTGCAAAGAATTAATACTTTCATATTTAATAAATTGAATTATTTACAACAAAATCCTTCGGGAGTCTGAAATTCATCCAGAAAGCCTGACAAAAGATTTTTCATTTCTTCTATTTTCTCATAATCAAGACAGTAATTGGTTTTCACACCTTCCACCTGCCCCTGAATGAGCCCGGCTTTTTTTAATTCGCTTAAATGCTGATTCACCGTGGTTCGCCCCAATGGCAGTTCTTCCGAGATATCGCCTGAAATACAGGTTTTCGATTTGGCAAGAAACTGAAGAATCTGCAGTCGTGCCGGGTGCGCCAAAGCTTTAAATAAGTTTGCCTTCATCTGAAGGCTTTCGTCAAACAGGCCGGTTTTTGCGACTACCATAAATTAATTTTTAAAATCCGACGTAAACATACGACATAAATATTTATGACGTATGTTTACGTTATTAAATTTCAATTAAAGTTTTGTAATCATTGAAACTCCAGGCTGCAAATCTGACGGGGAATGCGCTCACCGGAATTCAATCAGCCGGAAGTAGATTCCAACCGAATCTTGTTTTAAACAAGATCAGGGTTTGATTTTACTGTAAAATCCCAACAATTTTGAATTCAGGATAGTTCTGATATCCGGTTCGTTTTCACCAATAGGTTTTACAGGGATTAAATCCATGACCTGTTCCGGAGTCAAACCCGATTTATAATATAGTTTCCAGGCTCTTTTCAAAGTGGATGCAATGGTTTTTCTTGCTTCTTCTGCCGACATGCCTGTTTCTGTTGCAATTTTTTCCAGTTCCTGCCATTGAAACCAGAAATAGGTGGGTAACATGGCGGAATTAATCGCATATCCTTCGAGTTTGCTTTCTTCAGCTTCAAAAGTTTTTCCCAGCTTTTTCATTATTTTCAGGCATTTATGTATCAATTCCTCCTCCATCTCAGGATGAAATGCCAAAGGGTTGAAACCTTCGTTAATAATAGAAGTGGCGTTGGGAATCATCCTGACCAGGTTTCTAGTCGGCAGCACACCGGCCATCTTTTCAAGGGTGATTTTTGGAGCCAGCGATATCACCACTGAGTCTTTATTAACTGAATCCTTAATATTTTGTAGCGTCTCCATCATTATTGGCGGATGAACGGCCAGAAAAACAAAATTCTGTCCGGCAGCCGACTGTGGTGTCTCTGCCAGTTCAATCCACGGATATTGTTCCTTTAATGATTGGGCTGTTTCAGCGTTGGGTTCAAAAACGACCCATTTTTCGAATTGCAATTTTGCATCACTGAATCCCCTGAGGAAAATGCGGGTGATGCGTCCGCCACCAATAAAACCTGCTGTTGTTTTCATAATCAAGAAACTTAATTGATTAGTATTTGATTTAAAAAATTTTAGCTTAAACAAATTCTGACAGAATCTTTTTCTGTTTTTGAGTTACCGGACAACACTTTTGCGGCGCGGCACGATGTTTCTCCATAAGTTGAATGAAATCAGAAAACCCGTTCTGCAAAAGCTGATAGCCCTGTTCACTGATTTTATAGTTTGAACTGGTACCATCCAGGTCACACGAAATCAATCCGGCTTCTTTCAATTTGTTCAGGTGTTCAGAAACAGTTGACTTGGCCAGTGGCAATCTTTCTGAAATACTGCGGGCCTGACAACCGTTGTAATTTGCAAGGTGCAACATTATCTGCAACCGGGCAGGGTGCGACAAAGCATTGAGCATACCAGCCAGCGACAATGCAATATCGTTGTAATCATTTTGTTTCATTATCAATCCTCCTGATGTTTTTGAAATCGATTTTATTACTGGTGGCTGGGTTATTAATTAGCCGCTCGGGCTGCCTGTTTTCAGCCGGATGACATCCGCAACCGGTAACCGGCAAAACGCTTTCAAATGGGAATCCTGCATTTTTCCAGGCTTCGAAACCTCCGTCGAGACTGGCAACTTCGGGATAGCCCTGGTATTGGAGCAGGTTGGCTACTTTTACGCTTCGTTCACCATGCGCGCAAATCACAATAATTTTCTGGTCTTTGGCAATATAGGGCAGCCGTTCAATGATCACAGACATCGGGTGATTCAAAACCTTGTCGTGGGGAATATTTTCGAGGTGAACCTCATACATTTCCCGCACGTCAATCATTACAGCATCGCCGTTTTGAATGGCTTCGAAAGCATCCGCAGGTGAAATGTGTTTCACTCCTGAAATATTGAAGTATTGTAATTTTGGTTGTTCTGAAGTCTTCATTATAAAATTAGGTTAAAAATGTAACCAAGTATGATGATAAAAAACGCAATAGTTCCGAAGAAGATTCCAATGAGTTTCCACTGCATTACTTTTTTAAGCAGCGTAGCTTCGGGCAGCGACAAACCAACAACAGCCATCATAAACGCAAGTGCTGTTCCTATCGGAACGCCTTTCGCCACAAAAACCTGAATTACCGGTACTATTCCGGCTGCGTTGGCATACATTGGAACCGCCAGAATTACTGCAAGCGGCACGGCATACCATTTATCGGCTGAAAGATACTCAGTAAAGAAGTTTTCGGGAACATAACCGTGCATTGCCGCTCCAATTGCAATTCCAATGATTACATATAGCAACACTTTCTGTACGATTCCCCAACCTTCGCGAATGATAATGGGCAAGCGCTCGATAAATGGTGTTTTGTCGGTTTCCCATTGTTCAGCCTCCTGTTCTGAGTTAGCCTGAATTTCCCTAACCCAATCCGACAAAAAGCGGTCGAGATTCATTTTTCCCAACAAAAATCCACCAAAAGTTCCAAGTAAAATTCCGCTGATGGCGTAAACAAGTGTTACTTTCATTCCAAATAAACCAAGGAACATCGCAACAGCTACTTCATTTACTAACGGAGAAGTAATTAAAAACGAAAAAGTTACACCAAGTGGAATTCCACCTTTCACAAATCCAATAAATAGTGGAATTGAGGAACAGGAACAAAATGGTGTGATAGCGCCAAATAAAGAGGAAAACAGGTATTGAAGTCCGTACATTTTTTTGGTTGTGAGATAAATACGCAACCTGTCAACCGGGAAATACGCATTGACTAAACCCATCAGCGAACTGATAAGAAAAAGGAGAATCAGAATTTTGATGGTGTCGTAAATAAAAAAGTTGATGGATGCACCCAAATGAGATTCAGGATTTAATCCGATCAACCGGTAAGTCAAATAATCAACAAGAGGTTGCAGAAAATAGTAAAGAGCAATCAATGCAGGAAGAATTACTGCAACTGATACTATCAACCTGATTTTTTTGTTTTTCTTCATGAACAAAACTGTAGAATTGTTCGATAAAATACGAACAATAAGATTAAATTTTTTTAAAAGAATACCCTGATAATGTAATAGATACCCACAACAATAAATAAAACGGCAATCACACGGCGGAACCAGATTTCAAAGTTTTTCATTTTATTGTACACGCCGCCGATTGAACTAATTGAGAAAGCCAAAATCCAGGCAAAAATAATGACTGGAATTCCGGTGGCTACGGCAAAAACAACAGGCAGGTACAAACCAGATGCGCTGGCAACTGTCATCGGCACCAGCATCCCGAAAAACAAAACTCCGCTGTACGGACAAAAGGCAAGTGCGAAAATCATTCCCAACAGAATAGCATCGAAATAACCCCAACTGGTTTTCTTTTCCATTTTTGCAGTTAGCCGGCTAACTCCCGGAATGTTCATTTTGATGAGATCGAGCATCAGCAAACCAATGATAATGAGCAGTGGTCCTAATATTTTCTCGCCATATTGCTGAAAAAAGCCGGAGAATTTAAACTGGTCGGCACCGAGAAAAATAACCAGCGGAATTACTGTATAACTAATGGCCCGGCCAAGCGTGTAAAGCAAGCCGTTTATAAAAACCCGGTTACGGTTTTCAATATCTTTACTGATAAATCCAACCGCAGTAATATTGGTAGCCAATGGACAGGGACTGATGGCTGTCATAAAACCCAGCACCAATGCCGTTACCCACGGCATTGTGCTGTTTTCAAGTAAATTAGTTAGAAATTCCATCTGTTTAATTTACAAGCGGGTCAACCTTTTCTTTGATTATCGTTTTGAATTTTTCAGGATTGGTTACAGCATATAAAAAACCTTCGTTGGTAAGATATACCTGTTTGTCATTTTTCACCACCAGCAGCGTTTGTCCTGATACTTTCAGTTTTTTTGCAATTTCCTGTGTGGCTTTATCTTCCAGGTTTAATGCCTGAAATGAAACTTTGTCGCCATATAACTCTTTTAAATCAGTTTTGGCTTCTGCTTCAACTGTTTTACAAGTCATACAACGGGTTGCATTGTGAAAATAATAAGCCTGCACTTTTGCCTGGTTGCCTGTTTGTGCATTGCTGATAAAGCTGACTAATAACAATACAATTGTTATACTGAGTAATTGAATCTTTCTCATTGGATTATTCTATTTAGTTAATACCTGTTTGATTTCGTCGGAAGAAGGAACGCGCCCTTTGATTTCCACTTTACCATTCACAACCAGCGCCGGAGTAGTCATTACACCATATTTCATGATTTCCACAATGTCTTCAACTTTGGTGACAGTGGCATCAAGGCTATTTTGTTCCACTACCTCGCGGGTCAGTTTTTCGAGTGTTTTGCACTTGGGGCAACCAGTGCCTAAAATTTTAATATCCATATTTTAAATTTTTATTTGTTCGTCGTTCGCAAAAATACGAACAATATTGATAAAAAATTTATTCGTCAATAAAATCTTTGTACAGTTTTCTGGCAATTTCCCAGTTTTGGCGGTTCAGACAATATTTGATTTTGGGTGCTTCAATTTCACCCTGAATCAGACCGGCATTTTTCAATTCCTTCAAATGTTGCGAAAGTGTGGATTTGGCAATAGGCAGTTGTTCAGAAAGATCGCCACTGTAACAGCAGGCTTGTCCGGCCAGCATTTCCAGTATATAAATGCGCACCGGGTGCCCCAGCGCTTTTGAGAAACGCGCAAGTTGTTTTTGTTTTTCTGTAATTGCTGATTGAGTCATATTTTAAAACTTTTCATCGACAAAGATAATGGAAGGAAAAGAACCATCAAATGTAAATTTTCAGGTTAAAAGCAACCTTTTATGTTACTTAATCGTTATTTTCAGCGAGTTACCGGGGGGCGTGACATAATAACCGGGAATACTCATAATAAAAATTATTATTCTTGCACTGATTTTAACCACAAAAAAGTAAAATATGGCAACAAAAAAAGCTACACCTGCTGCTGAAAAAACAACGGTAAAGAAAACAACCGAAAAAGCAGCTGCAAAATCAACCAAAACGACTAAAACCGCAACAAAGAAAGCCGTAACTGAGGCTGATATCCGCGCAAAAGCTGAAGAAATTTACAATGCACGCGTTGCTGCCGGCGTTGAAGGTACACCGGAAGGTGACTGGCTGGCTGCTGAAAAAGCGTTGAAAGCCGGTAAAAAGTAATTACAGCATTTCGCCAATCCTCAGGGATGTATTTAAAAGACAGCTCTTCCGGTTAACCGGAGGAGCTGTCTTTTTTTATGCCTGAATCAATCCAATTCCCTAAAAATCCTATTTTTGACATCTTCAAAAATTTCGAATAATGGCAAAAACAAAACTTTTCACCATCGCCTTAATATTTCTGTTTTCAATTCAGGCATTAACTGCCTTTTCTCAAAGTCCTGAAGACGAAATGTACCGCGAAAGCTGTACCAGTATCATGGCAGGCCGCAAAGCCACCGACGATGGTTCGGTTATCACTGCGCATACGTGCGATGCCTATTACAGAACCTGGCTTCGTTTCGTTCCGGCGCAAAAATTTGAGCGTGATACCACCCACAAGGTTTATTGGGGGACCATGCACACACACACTGCCTGGAGCATGGACAAGGTGGAACTGAAAGGTGAAATTCCGGAAGTAAAAAGCACGTTTGCCTATTTAAATACGGCCTACCCTTGCATCAACGAAAAACAGCTGGCCATTGGTGAAACCACCATCAGCGGCCGCAAAGAACTGAAAAATGAAAAAGGCCTTTTTCTGATTGAAGAATTACAGCGGATTGCCTTGCAACGTTGCACCACTGCCCGCGACGCCATCAGGCTGATTGGCGATCTGATAAAAGAATATGGATATGCCGATGCCGGAGAATGTATTACCATTGCTGATAAAAAAGAAGTATGGCAACTGGAGATTTTCGGAGAAGGGCCGGAAAAAATCGGGGGAGTTTGGGCTGCCCAGCGCATTCCCGACGACCACGTTGGTATATCGGCCAACATTTCGCGTATCTCTGAAATAAAAACCGACCAGCCTGACTATTTTATGTATTCAGAAAATGTATTTGAAGTGGCGAAAAAAATGGGATTCTGGGATGGCGAAAAACCCTTCAAATTCTGGGAAGCCTACGGAGGCGTTACAAAACCGTTTAACATCCGCGAATATTTTGTATTCAACACTTTGGCACCCGGACTCAACCTGAAATACGACAGTGCAGAACTCCCTTTTTCGGTAAAACCTGAAAAACCGGTGAACATCAGACAGATTCTTGAATTGTACAGAACCACTTACGACGGCACCGAATGGGAACTGATCAAAGACCTGAAAGTGGCGTCGAAAACAAAAGACAAAGATGGAAAAGAAGTGATTGATACGATTGTGAGTCCGGCCGCCCACCCGTGGATGGCGGTTGAAAAACGCGATTTGCTGAATTCGCTGAAAAAAGATGCCACCGTATTTTACCGCCCGGTTTCGGTTCAGTTTTGTGCCTACTCGTGGGTAGCCCAGCTCCGTTCCGATCTGCCCGACGAGATTGGTGGCCGCCTGTTTTTCAGTTTTGATGTGCCACGTCTGAGCCCGCGATTCCCCATCTATTGCGGCAACCTCGGTTTTCCGGCCAGTTTCGATTTCTGTGGCCAGGACCATTTCAGCCGCGAATCGGCTTTGTGGGCATTCCGTCAAACCAGCCGGCTGGCCATGGTGAACTGGAAAATTGGCAAAGAAACCGTTGAGCCGGAAGTACTCAAAGAAGAAGATAAACTCTTTGGCGAAATAGACTTTATTGAAAAACAAGCCGCTGAACTGCTGAAGACTGACAAAAAAAATGCAGCCGATGGCAAGGAAACACAACTCGCACGGCAATATCTGACAAACTACACCAACACTTATGCGCGTTCGGTAATCGACAAATGGTGGGAACTGGGCGACGAACTCTGGGTAAAACTGAGATGGAAGTTCTGAGAATCCTGTATTTTTTGTTATCTTTAGAGAATGAAAAAAAATCTTCAAAATATTGACATTGAAATAGATAAACTTACAAATTCTATTGAAAATGTAATAACCGGAGATTGTTTTAAAACAGAGATAATTCATATTTCAGAATTTGATCTGAAAGAGATATCAAAAAAAA
>ERZ1645187.3488-NODE-3488-length-13182-cov-209.218862_pt1 | contig 13182 bp, 12 predicted proteins | sample MGYA00575352_ERZ1645187 | MGnify/ENA primary metagenome ERZ1645187 (study PRJEB40837, sample SAMN11349314) | freshwater sediment metagenome | isolation source: river sediment | host: Sediment | place: India: Wazaribad , New Delhi | collected 2017-02-21 ...
TCTCGCCGCGCGAGATCGTCTCCGAACTCGACCGCTTCATCGTCGGCCAGAAGGATGCCAAGCGCGCCGTGGCCATCGCACTGAGGAACCGCTGGCGCCGCCAGCAGCTCTCCGGGCCGCTGAAGGAGGAGGTTCTGCCCAAGAACATCCTGATGATCGGGCCCACGGGCGTCGGCAAGACCGAGATCTCGCGCCGTCTCGCCAAGCTCGCCGATGCGCCGTTCCTGAAGGTCGAGGCGACCAAGTTCACCGAGGTGGGCTACGTCGGCCGCGACGTCGATTCGATCGTCCGCGATCTGGTCGAGGTCGGCATCGGCCTCGTCAAGGCGAGGAAACGCGCCGAGGTCAAGGCCAAGGCGGAGCTGGCGGCGGAGGAACGCGTCCTCGACGCGCTGGTCGGCAAGTCGGCCTCGCCGGCCACCCGCGACAGTTTCCGACAGAAGCTGCGGCGCGGCGAGCTCGCCGACAAGGAGATCGAGATCGAGGTGGCGGCGGCACCGCAGATGCCGAGCTTCGACATCCCCGGAATGCAGGGCGGCTCGATCGGGGTGATGAACCTCGGCGAAATGTTCGGCAAAGCTTTCGGCGGAGCGCGCAAGACCCGCAAGGTGCCGGTCGCCGACAGCTACGACCTGTTGATCGGCGAGGAGAGCGACAAGCTGGTCGACCAGGAACAGGTGACGGCGGAAGCCGTGCGCGCCGTCGAGGAGAACGGCATCGTCTTCCTCGACGAGATCGACAAGATCTGCGCCCGCGACGGCCGCGCCGGTGCCGATGTCTCCCGCGAGGGGGTGCAGCGCGACCTCCTACCGCTGATCGAGGGCACGACGGTGTCGACCAAGTACGGGCCGGTGAAGACCGACCACGTCCTGTTCATCGCCTCCGGTGCCTTCCACGTCGCCACCCCGGCCGATCTGCTCCCCGAGTTGCAGGGTCGCCTGCCGATCCGGGTGGAGCTGAAGCCGCTGACCAAGGAAGACTTCGAACGCATCCTGACCGAGACGGAAGCGAGCCTGATCAAGCAGTACGTGGCGCTGATGGCGACGGAGGGCGTGACGCTGGAGGTGACCGCGGATGCGATCTCGGAGATCGCTTCGGTGGCGGTCGACATCAACGGGTCGGTGGAGAACATCGGCGCCCGCCGTCTGCAGACGGTGATGGAGCGTATCCTCGACGAGATCTCCTTCACCGCTCCCGACCGCTCCGGCGAGACCATCGTCATCGATGCGGCGCACGTCCGCGCCAACATCGGGGAACTGGCGAAGAACACGGATCTGAGCCGGTTCATCCTGTGAGGGGCGGGGTCTCGCTCCTCACCGCCGGAATTTCGGGCTGGCGTCCTCCTGGTCCTGCGGTTCGCCGCGCCAGGTCGCGGTCCGCCAGAGCTGGGTCAGGCCTTCCCTGTAGGTCGGATAGGTCAGGTCGCCGATCAGGCGTTTCAGTCGGGCATTGCCGACGCGCTTGCTCTCGCCCCAGAAGCTCAGCGCCATCGGCGTGAAAGTGGCGGCGTCGAAGGGGATCTCCGGCGGTGGGTCGATGCTCATGAGCTCGGCGGCGAGCTCGATCGGCAGCTGAGGCGGGGCGGGCTCGTCGTCGGAGACGTTGAGGATGCCGTCGAGGCGCGTCCTCGCCGCCGCCGCGATCGCCCGTCCGATGTCCTCGACGCGGATGCGGTTGAACATCTGGCCCGGCTTGATGATCCGCCGCGCCGTACCCTTCTCCAGATTGACGAAGGCGTTGCGGCCGGGGCCGTAGATGCCGGCGAGCCGCAGGATCGCCACCGGCACGCCCACCTCCCGGCCGAGCGCCTGCCACGCCGTCTCCGCCGCGATGCGCCATCGGGTGCGGTCGGACGCCGGCTCGGGCACCGTCGCCTCGTCGACGAAGCCGCCCTCGGCGTTGCCGTAGACGCCCACCGTCGAGAGATAGCCGATCCATCGCAGTGTTCCGGCCGCCGCCGCGGCACGGATCGCCGGTTCGAGCCGGGCGAGGAACGGATCGCCCGCCTCGCTCGGCCCGGCGGAGACGAGGATGTGGGAGGCGCGGGCGACCGCAGCCGCGAGCCGAGCGTCCGCAGCCGGTTCGGCGAGGCGGATGACGGCGAGGCCGGACGCGGCGAGCCGGTCGGCCTTGGCCGAATCGCGGGCGGTGGTGGTGCAGGCGCGGAGGTCGTCCTTCAGGGCGGCGGCGCCGTGGCGGGCGGAGTAGCCCCAGCCGAGGACGAGGAGGTCGAGAGTCGGGTCCGTCATGGAGCGGACCATCGGGGATCTCGAGCCGGGACGCAACTGATCTGGTCGAGGACGGCGACGCCGGCGGTCGGTCGTCGGGCCCCGGTTCACCGATCTAAGTCCATCGTCCGCCGCACCGTCGCGAGGACCCGTCCGAGCGCGTCGTCCGGCAATCGACCGAGCGGATCGGCGTCCGCCGCTTCGATGGTGGCGATCTTCGCCGGCCGCACCAACGACGGCGCCGGCAACCCGACGGAGCGGTAATCGTCGCCGAGATCGACGTCGCCGGCCCACGGCCGGTTCTCCGCCGACGTGATCATCACCACCCAGAGGAGGCGCCCCTCGTCACCGACCGGTCCGTCAGAGACGACCAGAGCCGGCCGATGCTGTCGCACCGGGCGATCGGTGTAGGGAAAGGGGACGCGGACGACGGTCCCCTGCTCAAAGACCGGCATAGGCGCGCTCGTCGGCATCCGACGCCCATTCGCCGAAGGTGGCGAAGGGATCTTCGACCTTGGCCGGCTTCGCCTTGGTGAGCACGACCCGATCGCCCTCGATCGCATAGGCGAGCGTGTCGCCCTCGCCGAGATGCAGCGCGGCGCGCACGGCCTGCGGGATGGTCGTCTGGGCCTTGGAGGTGAGACGGCTGGTGATCATGGCGTCGTCCGGCTGATCGGTAAGGATGTTCCTTACCACGAAACCCGTCCGAAACGAAGAAGGGCGCCCTCGCGGGCGCCCTTCGTGTCTCGGAAACGCGTAGCCGATCACTCGGCCGGCTTGTCGCCGCGGTCGCCCTCTTCGCGCGGGATCTCCTGGCCGGTGGTCTGGTCGACGATCTTCATCGACAGACGGACCTTGCCGCGCTCGTCGAAGCCGAGGAGCTTGACCCACACCTTGTCGCCTTCCTTGACCACGTCGGTCACCTTGGCGACCTTGCGGGGGGCGAGCTGCGAGATGTGGACGAGGCCGTCGCGCGAACCGAAGAAGTTCACGAAGGCGCCGAACTCCATGCACTTGACGACCGTGCCCTCGTAGATCGCGTTCACCTCCGGCTCGGCGGCGATGGACTTGACCCAGTTGACGGCGGCCTTGATCTTCTTCTGGTCGGCGGAGGAGATCTTGACGGTGCCGTCGTCCTGGATGTCGACCTTGGCGCCGGTCTTCTCGACGATCTCGCGGATCACCTTGCCGCCGGAGCCGATCACTTCACGGATCTTGTCGGTCGGGATCTTGAAGGACTCGATGCGCGGAGCGTGCTCGCCGAGCTCCGGACGGGCGGCGGTCAGCGCCTTGGCCATCTCGTCGAGGATGTGGAGGCGGCCGTCGCGGGCCTGGGCCAGCGCGACCTTCATGATCTCCTCGGTGATGCCGGCGATCTTGATGTCCATCTGCAGCGAGGTGACGCCGTCGGCGGTGCCGGCGACCTTGAAGTCCATGTCACCGAGGTGATCCTCGTCACCGAGGATGTCGGTGAGGACGGCGAAGCGCTCGCCTTCCTTGATCAGGCCCATGGCGATGCCGGCGGTCGGCTGCTTGATCGGCACGCCGGCGTCCATCAGCGCCAGCGACGAGCCGCAGACGGTGGCCATCGACGAGGAGCCGTTCGACTCGGTGATCTCCGACACCAGACGGATGGTGTAGGGGAACTCGTGCTTGATCGGCAGGACCGGGTGGATGGCGCGCCAGGCGAGCTTGCCGTGGCCGATCTCGCGACGGCCGGGGGAGCCCATGCGGCCGGTCTCACCGACCGAGTAGGGCGGGAAGTTGTAGTGAAGGAGGAAGTTCTCCTTGTAGGTCCCGGCGAGGGCGTCGACGAACTGCTCGTCCTCACCGGTGCCCAGCGTGGCGACGACCAGCGCCTGGGTCTCGCCGCGGGTGAACAGGGCCGAGCCGTGAGCGCGCGGCAGAACGCCGACTTCGGCGACGATCGGGCGGACGGTGACGAGGTCACGGCCGTCGATGCGGCTGCCGGTGTCGAGGATGTTCCAGCGCACCACCTTGGCCTGGACCTCCTTGAAGGCGGTCGCGACCTTGTCCTTGTCGAACTTGGCCTCGCCGTCGGCGGGGACCAGCGCGGCCATGACCTTCGCCTTGGCGGCGTCGACGGCCTTGTAGCGCTCCTGCTTGACGGTGATCTTGTAGGCGTCACGCAGATCGGCCTCGGCCACCTCGAGCACCGCGGCCTCGACGGCGGACAGATCCGGGGCGGTGAAGTCGCGCGGTTCCTTGGCGGCCTTCTCGGCGAGGCGGATGATCGCGTCGATCACCGGCTGGAAACCGGCATGGCCGAACATCACGGCGCCGAGCATGACGTCCTCGGGAAGCTCCTTGGCTTCCGATTCGACCATCATCACCGCGTCGTGGGTGCCGGCGACGACCAGATCGAGCTTGTTCTCAGCCTCTTCGTCGAGCTGCGGGTTGAGGACGAACTCACCGTCGATGTAGCCGACGCGGGCGGCGCCGATCGGGCCCATGAAGGGCACGCCGGAGAGGGTCAGCGCGGCCGAGGCGGCGACCATGGCGAGCACGTCGGGCGCGTTCTCGAGATCATGGGAGAGCACGGTGACGATCACCTGGGTGTCGCACTTGAAGCCCTCGACGAAGAGCGGGCGGATCGGCCGGTCGATCAGGCGCGAGATCAGGGTCTCGGCCTCGGAGGGACGGCCTTCACGCTTGAAGTAGCCGCCCGGGATCTTGCCGGCGGCGAAGGCCTTCTCCTGGTAGTTGACGGTCAGCGGGAAGAAGTCCTGACCCGGCTTCGGCTCCTTCATGGAGACGACGGTGGCGAGCACGGTGGTCTCGCCATAGGAGGCCAGCACGGCGCCGTCGGCCTGACGGGCGACCTTGCCGGTCTCGAGGACCAGCTTGCGGCCGGCCCATTCGATCACTTCGCGATGGACATGGAACATGTGTCTTCGGTCCTTGCGGATCCCGCCGATCGTCGACGGGCCGCACGTTGCGGCGCGGCGGACGCGCTCTGCCCTCGGGCTCGCGTCGGCCTGCACACGGGTTGGAGCCGGACGAGGCGGGCCTCGTCCGCTGGACCACGGCAAGACGGCGGGGGGCTCCGGCCCGAGCGGGCGCCGCGGAGCCCCCGGCGATCCTGCCCTGGTCCGCGACGTGACCGGCGAGCGCATACCCGGAAACGTGGGCGCTCGACGGCACGGAAGGGCGGCGAACCGCCCGGAAGAGCGGAGCGGCACGGATGCCGCTCCGGAGGGATGGGGACCCGACCACGGATCGGGTCCCGAAGAGGGTCCGGAGCGCCGCGGCGCGACACTCCGGAGAAGGCTTCTCGATCGCTCCCCGCGGACGGGGCGCGGGTCAACGGCGCAGGCCGAGACGCTCGATGAGGGCCTTGTAGCGCGCGACGTCCTTCTTCTTCAGATAGTCGAGGAGGGAGCGGCGCGAGGAGACCATCTTCAGGAGGCCACGACGGGAATGGTTGTCCTTGGCGTGGGTCTTGAAGTGCTCGGTGAGGTTGGCGATGCGCTCGGAGAGCACCGCGACCTGAACCTCCGGCGAACCGGTGTCGCCTTCGTGGGTCGCGTACTGCTTGACGACTTCGAGCTTGCGTTCGGCCGTGATCGACATCGGGATCATCCTTTCGGGTGAGACAAACGAACATGGCCCCGCCGGGATGTCGTCCAGCGGGGTCGGTGCGCGGGTCTTATGCACGAAACCAAGGGGGAATGCCAGTGGGATCGTGCGACGGGACGAGAGGGGCCGACTTGCGCCTTCGGCAGAGGGCCGTACCGCGCGGCCTCAGCGGCCGGCCGTCGCGTTCTGCGGCGCGCGTTCGAGCGCCTTCGCCATGAGTTTCGCCAGACAGTCGTAGGCCCAATCGTTCATGTGCAGGCCGTCGGCGGTGACGAACACGTCGAAGCCGTAGCGTTGCTGTTCCACCCAACTCTTCATGATGGCGAAGCGATCGAAGACGTCGACGCCGGTCTCCCGCCCGGCCACCGCGACGAGGTCGAGCATGTCGGGGTGATTGAGCCGGCCGAGAACCCGGGGAGAATACTGGAGGTTCATCAGCACGACGTCGGCACCGAGGGCGTTCAGTCGGCGCGTGCCGGCCCGCACGTCGAGGAAGACCGACCACATGTCCTTCCCCTGCAGCAGCGTGTTGGTCCCGACCTGCCAGATCACCAGATCCGGACGTTCGGCGAGAACGTCGCGGTCGAAGCGCAGCATCTCGTCGCGGGTGACGTTGCCGTTGATGCCGCGGTTGACGACGGTGATGGAGCGGCCGGGATACGCGGTCCGCAGCGCAGCCTCGAGTCGCGCCGGATAGGACCCGGCGGGCGACGAGGCACCGAGACCGAAGGTCGAGGACGATCCGAGGGCGACGATCCTGATCGCTCCACCCTCGACGATCTTCCGGGTGAAATGCGGCAGGGGCCGCGTCAGACGCAGCAACTCCGGCGGCGCGGAGCAGGTCGCCGCCGGCGCCTCCTGGTTCTCCGCGGCATCTGCCCCGGTCACGGCAGACAAGCCGAGAGCCCCCGCGAGACCGGTCACCGCCGCCGCGGTCACGCGGAGACGGGACCGCGGAGAGGGGCGGACGCCATGTGTGGGTGCTGCCGAGGTCATGTCACCATCCGTTCGTTCGTGTCCGCCGTCGGCGTCGCACTCGCCCCGCGACGAGCCGCCGATCCGGCCCGATGTTCATCTGGCACCCGATCCCGGCTTGTCGACGTCCACCGGTCGGCGCCGGGCGAAGAGGCCGGTCGCCAGCGACCGCGCCAGATGTTCCGCCATGCAGGCGTCGCCGAGGCTGCCGAGATCGGTGGCGGCGATCGCGTCGCTCGGTTGCCGCCGCAATCGGTCGAGCGTCTCGCCGACCTCGTAGCGGCGTATGCGGAGCACGCCTTCGCTGCGCGCGACGTCGGAGATCGCCTGCCGCATCGCCTGATACTGCGGATCGTCACGGAGGCTGGGGGTATAATGGAGCCCGATCAGCGCCACGTCTATCTGATGCTCGTGCAGCCATCGAATGGTGGAGCGGACGATCTCCTGCGTCTCCGCCGGATCGATTCCGGCCATCGCATCCGCGGTCCCGACCTGCCAGAAGACCATGTCGGGCGAGGAGCGCGCCACCTCGAGCCGAATCCGTTCCGCTCCGTCGCGCGCCAGTTCGCCGGAGAACCCCCGCTGCACCAGAACCACGTCGAGCCCCTTGAACGTCGACTCGAGGAACCGTTCGACGAGCCGATAATAGCCGCCCCCCGGTCGGCCGGCGCCGACGACGGCGCTGCCGATCGCCAGCACGACGATCCGGTGGCGCAGGTTCATGGCGCGGACGAGATTGGGAAAGCCGACCGCCGGTTGGCCGTCGGCGCCGGGGGTCGCGCATTCGGTCGGCACCGGCGCCATCGCCGGCTGCCCTCGAGCCGACGTCTCGCCGACGAGCGCGATCGCCGCGGCCAATGAGATCGAGCACATCCGTCGCTTGGTGCTCATCCCTGACGCTCCCACCAGTCGGCGACCGCGGCGGTCGTGAACATGATCCCCAGTCCACAGGCGACGATCAGCGTATCCGAGACGATTCCGCCGCGAATTGCAAACCGGAGGATCTGGGCGGCGAGGGCGAGCAACGATCCGATGCAGAAGACCAGCAGAGAATTGCGCCCGAGAAGCGAAAGGGCTCGCGTCAGGGTCGGCAGATGTTTCTCCAGCGGCGCCCAGAGGGGGGAAGCGAGGGCGACGAGCAGGAGGAACTGGCCGATGCGGGTCGGCGTCAGGAAGCTCTTGTCGTTGACGAAGAGAAGATGCGGTTCGGGTGCGGCGGTGGGGTCGACTTCCCAACCGACCCAACGCGCCCAGCCGGCGAAGACGACGATCGGCAGGGCGATCCACCGGATCGGCACGAGGTTGGCGCGAATCCACGGGCCGGGGCCGGTGGAGCGGGCGAGAAGGAAGCCGAGGACGAAGTCGAACTGCCAACACAGGGGATCGAAGAACCACTCGCCCTCGGTCGGCCAAGTGGGGAAGGTGATCTCACCGACGAGGCAGACGAACCAGATCGCGGCGGAGATCGGCAACAACATCGACGGCCGGTGCCGGTGCATCAGGGCGATGAAGGGCGAGGCGAAGAGCAGCACCACGTAGAGTGGCAGAATGTCGAAGTAGCCCAGTTGATAGGTGAGGAAGACGAGGCCGATGTGGGCTTCGACGGGGGCCGTGAACACCGCCGAGGCGTTGAACCATTCGAGCAACAACGGGTTGTCGAGCAGCTTGGAGGAGATGGCGAGCAGGGCGATCGCCGCCATCACGATCACCATGTGGGCGGCGTAGAGTGTGCCGGCCCGGAGGAAGAGGCGCATGATCAGGTGGCGCGTCGGCCGGGGATCTTCGGGCGGGCCGACGACGTGTTTCAGCGACCAGCCGGCGAGAAAGACGAAGAGCTCGGCCGAATCCGACTGGGACAGCGTCTTGTGGGTGAAATGTTCCCAGAAATTGCCGGGGATATGATTGACGAAGATCTCGACCAGGGCGACGCCGCGCCAGAAGTCGACGGCATTGGCCGAACGAGGCATCGCCATCACCTCCCTCTCGATGCATCACCGCCGCCCGGCCGGTCGCGAGGCCGACATGGTGGGACAATTCGACTTCGTTCCGGGGTGCACGAACCCTCGTCGAGATTGGACCTCCCCATGCCCGATTGTCCAGGAGCCCACCGTTGCCCGGCACCACCGCCGACGGTCTCGACAAGGTCACGTGGACGCGGCAGGGTCGCGTGATGACCGTGCTCGGATCGCTTCGCCGTCTCCTCCGCCTTCTCGCCCTCGTCGTCGCCGGGTTCGCGGTTCTCGTCGCCGTCCTCCTGGTGGCGTGGCGGTTCCTACCGCCGGTCTCGACGCCGATGGTGACGCGCTGGGTGACGGGCGAGCGGGTGGAGCGCCTGTGGCGGCCGATCGGGAGCGTCGACCGTCATCTGATCGTCGCGGTGATCGCCTCGGAGGACACCGGCTTCTGTCGGCATCGCGGCATCGATTGGGACGAGCTGATGGAGGTCCTCGACGACGAGGACGGGCCGAAGCGCGGCGGCTCGACACTGACCATGCAGGTGGCGAAGAACCTCTTCCTGTGGCCGGGGCGGTCCTATGTCAGGAAGGCGATCGAGATCCCGCTGGCGATGGCGCTCGATCTCGTCTGGCCGAAACGGCGGATCCTCGAGGTCTATCTCAACATCGCCGAATGGGGTCCGGAGGGCGAGTTCGGCATCGAGGCGGGGAGCCGCCGCGGCTTCGGCCACGGGGCGGATCGGATCTCGGCACGAGAGGCCGCGCTACTCGCGGTGACACTGCCCAATCCACACCGGCGCTTCCCGGCGCGACCCTCCGCCGGACTGGCCCGGGTCGCCGGCATCATCGCGGCGCGCGCGGCGAACTCACCCGAGGTCGCCGACTGCATCGCGCAGTGACATCCCGCGGCCGATATCTCACTCCCCGCCCATCAGGAACACCCGGCGCGGTACCAGCTCGCCGCGGTCGACTTCGCCGATGGCGACGAGGTCGCCGCCACAGGTGACCCAGACCGCATCCTCGTCGGCCGGAGCGTCGCGACCGCGCAGGATCACCGACTGGCCGCGGCGCAGGCGCGCCGCCGCGTCGCGGTTGACCGCGACCTCGGTCACTTCGGCGAGACCGGCCTCGACCGGCCGCAACAGGGCGCGGGCGGCGTCGACACCGCCGGTCTCGGCCGCCTGTTCGAGGTCGACGAGCGGGATCAGGTCGTCCTCCTCGAAGGGGCCGACGTGGACGCGGCGCAAGCCGATGACGTGGCCGCGGGTGCCGAGGCGAACTCCCATGTCGCGGGCGAGCGCCCGGACATAGGTGCCCTTGCCGCATTCGCAGTCGAAGACGGCGGTGTCGGCGTCGAGGATCTCGACGAGTGCCAGATCGAGGATCTCGATCGGCCGCGCCTCGAGCACCACCTCCTCGCCGTCGCGGGCGAGATCGTAGGCGCGTTCGCCGTCGATCTTGATCGCCGAGAACTTCGGCGGCACCTGCATGATCTCGCCGATGAACTCGGGCAGGATCGCCTCGATCTCGGCCTGCGACGGGCGAACCTCGGAGGTGGCGATGACCTCGCCTTCGGTGTCGTCGGTCGAGGTCTGGGCGCCCCAGCGCACGGTGAAGCGATAGACCTTGGTGCCGTCCATGACGAAGGACACGGTCTTGGTCGCCTCGCCGAAGGCGATCGGCAGCATGCCGGAGGCGAGCGGATCGAGGGTGCCGGCGTGGCCGCACTTGTTGGCGTGGAAGAGACGCTTCAGCCGCGCCACCGCCTGGGTGGAGGTCACGCCCACCGGCTTGTCGAGCACGATCCAACCGTTGACGTCGTCGAATTTCTTCTTGCGAGCCATGAGGAATGCCTTCGTCGGTACCTGTTCGATGCGATTTGGAGGTGGAGAGACCCTGCCCCCCCTCCCTGTCCCTCCCCCTCCAGGGGGGAGGGGACGATGGGGGCGATGATCTTCGGGATACTGCTGCCCGAGCGTGGATCGGTTCGGACGAGCCGAGCGGCGGCGGCGATCGTCGCCACTCCCCTCCCGCACGGGTTCCCTCCCCATTCGGAGGGGGAGGGAGGGGAGGCTCGGAGCCGAAGACCCGGATCGGTCGCACCGACCGGACCGCCTCCCGCTTCTCACTCGGCCACGGTCGCGGGCGCCCTCACTCCCCTTCGTCGAGGTCGCGGGCGACCTCGGGGCGATGCAGCAGGACATTGACCGTGTCGTCGTCGTCGTAGCGGGTGTCGAGGCGGAAGCGGATGTCGGGGGCGAACTTGAGGTTCACCCGGCGGGCGATCTGACCGCGCAGCCACTTGCGCGAGCGTTCGAGCCCGGCCATCACCTTCTTCGTGTCACGGCCGCCGAGCGGCATGACCAGCGCCGTGGCGTTCTTCAGATCCGGCGACATGCGCACCTCGGGCACCGAGAGGATGACGCCGTCGAGGTCGGGATCGGCGATCTCACCGCGGGCGAGGATGTCGGCGAGCGCGTGGCGCACCAGTTCGCCGACCCGCAGCTGGCGCTGCGACGGACCTTTCTCAGACACGCTCATGGGCGGCTCCCTGGGCGAGACGGGCGAGGACGAAGGCGCGGACACGGTCGTAGGTGGCCGCGTCGGCGAAGGCTGTGCGCGGGATCGGCAGACCCTCGCGACCGCCGGTCGCCAGCACCAGATGGCTGGGGGTTTCGATCACGCGAGCCACCGCCGCCCAGGGGAAGCGCCAATCGAAGGCACCCGACGTGACGTGCACCTCGGCATCGCCGAGGTCGACCGCCATCTCCTTGTCGGCGAGCGGCATGCGGCCGAAGCCCATGGCGGCGTTGAAGCCGACGAGGACATGGCGGAACACCGTGCCGAGGGCGACGAGGACCACGAAGATGTGGAACGGATACCACTCCGAACCACCGCGCATCGCGTCGTTCAGGAGAGTGCCGGCGGTCGGGTCGGAACTCGACACCACCGACATCACCAGGACGGTCGCCGACAGCATGGCGACGACCACCGCCAGGCGGAAGAGGAGCGGCCGGCGCGCGACGGCGGTCGACAACGCCACCCAGTCCGCGCGCTGGAAGCGGAAGGAGACTTTCTCGGACATGATCATCCTTCGTCAGGGTTCGGACCCGAGCGAGGTGGGGAGACGACGACGGGCGGCGCCGCGAGACGCCGCCCTTCGCCGTGGCCGCCGAGTCAGAGCGACCGGGCGATCTCTTCGACGCGGTAGCACTCGATGACGTCGCCGGCGCGCATGTCCTGATAGGCCTCGAAGGACATGCCGCACTCCTGGCCGACCTGCACCTCCTTGGCGTCGTCCTTGAAGCGCTTGAGCTGCGAGAGCTTGCCTTCGTGGATGACGACGTTGTCGCGGATGAGGCGGACCGAGGCGCCGCGCTCGACCGAGCCGTCGGTGACCAGACAGCCCGCCACCTTGCCGACCTTGGAGACGTTGAAGATCTCCAGGATGCGGGCGTTGCCGAGCATGGTCTCGCGGATCTCCGGCGTGAGCATGCCGCTCATCGCCTTCTTCACGTCGTCGACCAGGTCGTAGATGATGTTGTAGTAGCGGATCTCGACGCCTTCGCGCTCGGACGCCTCGCGCGCTTCCTTCGAGGCGCGGACGTTGAAGCCGATGATCGCCGCGCCGGAGGCGGAGGCTAGCGAGACGTCGGACTCGGTGATGCCGCCGACGCCGCCGTGGATGACGCGGGCGCGGACCTCGTCGTTGCCGAGCTTCTCCAGCGCCCCGACGATCGCTTCGAGCGAGCCCTGCACGTCGCCCTTGACGACGAGCGTGAACTCCTTGCGACCGGCGGTCTTGAGCTGGTTCATCATCTCGGTCAGCGAGCCGCGGGCGGAGGTGCCACGGGCCTGCTGCTTCTCACGCTTGAGACGCTGACGATAGTCGGCGACCTCGCGGGCGCGGGCCTCGTTCTCGACCACGGCGAAGCGGTCGCCCGCCTCCGGGGTCTCCTGGAAGCCCAGCACCTCGACCGGGGTCGAGGGACCGGCGTCGCGTTCGGCCGCACCCTGATCGTTGAGCAGGGCGCGGACGCGACCCCAGGCGCCGCCGGCGACGAGGATGTCGCCGACCTTGAGGGTACCGCGCTGAACGAGAACGGTGGCGACCGGACCGCGGCCCTTGTCGAGCTTGGCCTCGATGACGGTGCCTTCCGCCGGACGGCTCGGGTTGGCCTTGAGTTCGAGCACTTCGGTCTGCAGCAGGATGGTCTCGAGCAGTTTGTCGAGATTGATCCGCTGCTTGGCCGAGACCTCGACCTCGAGCACATCGCCGCCCATCGATTCCACCACGATCTCGTGCTGGAGCAGCGCGGTGCGCACCCGCTGCGGATCGGCCTGCGGCTTGTCGATCTTGTTGATCGCCACGATGATCGGCACGCCCGCGGCGCGGGTGTGGTTGATCGCCTCGACCGTCGTCG